>Ga0169931_10000136_pt1 | contig 112436 bp, 109 predicted proteins | sample Kivu_15m_20L_FD_129675 | JGI IMG/M metagenome (GOLD analysis project Ga0169931, IMG submission 129675) | Freshwater microbial communities from Lake Kivu, Western Province, Rwanda to study Microbial Dark Matter (Phase II) - Kivu_15m_20L... | ecosystem: Environmental > Aquatic > Freshwater >...
CGGCAGCACGCATCGACCGCCAGATCGGCGCACCGGTCAGCGATGAAGGTGTAGATCATTTTGGGAGGACGTTCTCCCGAGCGAAGTAGACGCTGGCCCGCTTCAGGATCTCGACCTCGAGCTTCGCCATCATCTTCTCCAACGCGATCTCGCCCAACAGCTCCGAGTGCGCGAACACGTCGTAAGCGTCGAGGGGCAACTCACCCGAGCCGTCCGTGGCACGGACCCGAGGTCGGCGCACCGGCACCCGCCGGCCGCCCAACACGACCGAGCCGGCCTCGGTCCCGTGACGCACCGCAGTGCGCTCGGGCTGATGACGGCCCTTCGGGCCTGCCAACACGGTGACGGACTCATCCATCCTCGCCGTCAACACCCGCAAGCCGGTCGCCACGGCGAGCGCCAACAGGCCCTCCTTCACTGCGCCGCCGATCTCGGCCATCGGAACGCTTACTACGTCCAGCAACACGGGCTCGCCGCCGGTCGCCCCGGGCGCGGTCTTCTTCTGGTAATCCTTCTTCACGGTGGTGGTCCCCTTCTTGTCGAGTGACTTGGCGGTCGCCCGACACCCACCACCAGGCAGGCATCGAGCGGGGGACCGCCACCTCAAGTTCCACGACTACCGAGACAACCTCAGCTTCACGCGGCCGCCCGTCATCGTCTCGGCACCCGTCTCCGCCACTGTGACCTGCCAGTCTCCCTCCGGGTGGCGGTCGTGGTATTCGACCGAATCACGGACACCGAGGTGAACGGTGAAGTCGTTCGTACGCGACTCGTAGTTCAAGAAGTAGTCGCGAATCACGTCACCCCGGTATCCGGCACAGACCACGAACTGGTCGATCCCGTGGAACGACAGCAACTTCATGATGTGCCAGATGATCGGTCGTCCACCGACCTCGACCATCGGTTTGGGCTTGTATTCGGTCTCTTCTCGAAGACGGGTGCCGAGTCCGCCGGCGAGGATGATCGCCTTCACGCTCCCGACCTTCCTTCGAGGCAATCGGACTCGCTCGGCTCGCCGAGCGAGCGCGGCAGGGCGACGACCGAGGACTGACTCATACGTGACATGGGATCGTACCGAAGCAGGGTGCGCGGCCGAGGGATACCCCCGGTCGGCGACGACATGGCGAGCGACAACACGTGATCGGCGAATGCATCCCCGAGCCGCATCCAGTCAAACGGCGCGGCGAGCGCGCGAGCGGCCGCCGCACGCCGATCGGCACCGTCGGGGTCGGCCAGTACCGCCGCAATCGCTCCAGCGAGGTTGTCCTCGGTGAGCAACAGATGCAGTCCGTCCGTGACGCTGAGACCACGAGCACCGATCGGGGACGACACCACGGGGACACCGGCGGCGAAGTAGTCGACCATCTTGATGTTCGTCCCAGAACCCGACTTCATCGGATTCACCGCAACGTCGCTGCACGACAACATCCACGCGAGCTCCACAGGTTCAACCACGCCACGCGCCAGCACGTTTCCCGGCAAATCGCTGCTTGACAGCATCTCGGCGTGGCCCCCGAGGAGCACGAACATCACGTCGGGGAGTTGGTGCGCTGCTGCAACGACTTCTGCGGCCGCGACCAGATTCGGCGGATGGGCGCTACCCAGGAACAAGGCGATGTGACGGGAACCGTGCTGCCAGCCGAAGGCCCCGAGGTCCATCAAGAACCGGTCGCGTCGCGTGCGTCGCTCGCGTCCGGTCACGAACTCCGTCCGATCCACGTCGGCGCCGTTCGGCACAACGACCACCTCGGCCAGAGTTCCGCTGAGGGACGACAGACGAGCAACGTCGTCGTGAGAGACGGCGACAACGAGGTCGGCGGCGCGCAGACACGCCGCTTCGACATCGGCCACTGCCTCGGCCAGCGCACGACCTGTGGGCGTCTGCGGGTACATGCGCTGCTTCAACTGCCACTCGGCGTTGTGAGCGTCGTAGGCCACGGGAATTCGACCGACGACGTTGCGTACCGCTGGAAACAGATACGGATGCGCCAGCACCACCACGTCCGCCCATTCCAGCTGTGACGCCACTTGATCGACGGCGTCGCCGACCAGCGCGGCAACGATGTCGGTGCTGGGTACGCCGAGCTCTCGACCCAGTCTGGCCTCGAGTTGAAGCGATTCCGAGGTCCGCTGAACTGGCGTCTGCCAGACACCCTGGCCGACCGCACCGACCGTGAGCTCTGCCGTCTCCAGCGCGAGGAGATGCACGTCAGCGCGCAACCCCACGCGCTCGAGCAGCCGGGCGAGCCGGACCTGACCCCCGTGGCGAGGGGGATGCGCCGGGTACGTGCTTAACGCCAGCACCCGAGGCCGCAGGGCAGCACCCTTGGGCTTCGACCTCGTCGCCAACGACGACAGCAGTGCGTCGACGACCCGTTGCCAGGTGATCCCCTCAGCGCGCCGCCTCCCGTGCTCGCCGAGCTGGCGGGCAAGTGCCGGGCGCGTGGCAAGCGTCATCATGGCCCGTGCGATCTCGCGTGGATCCGGATCCACCACGAACCCGTCGACGCCGTCTTCCACCAGCTCGACGCTCCCACCGCTGTCCTGACAGGTGATCACCGGCTTGCCCACCTGCTGGGCCTCGATCGTGATGAGCCCGAGATCCTCGTCCTCGGGCACGAACGGCACTGCGATGCACGATGTGTATCCACGGACAAGATCGGCGTCGGACACGCGGCCGAGGAACCGAATGCGCCGATCGTGGGCGGCGCGCTGGCGGAGAGATGCTTCAGCCGGCCCGGTGCCTGCGATGTGGAGTCCGACAGGAGACGCGACGTGCTGCATCGCGTCGACGAGGAGGTCGATCCGCTTGGGCCAGTCGAGGCGACTCGCTGTGAAGAAGAACGGCGTCCGTGTCGGTGAAGCGACCGTGCCCACGTCCGGGAGCTGAGACGGTGGGACGACGACCTGAACATCGCAGCCGACCGGGAAGTAGCCGGGGCGACCGGCCACCGTTCGTGAGATGGCGAGGTGCGCGACCACCGACGGCGGGTGCAGCGCGTCGCGATCGAGCCACTGCACCAACGAACGTGCCAGCGGTCCGGGGAACGCCAGATCGGGGTGATCGCCGGGGACTGCAGCGACGAGTTGGCCAGCTGACTCGAGCACCCGCTCCCGCGACCCGGGTGCACCCGCCGCCTCCTGCCGCAGGAGGTGGGCGAGCATGCGCCCCGGTGACGACTGTGGCTGCGGCAGCGTCGGCCACCCCGCAGGGTAGTTGTCGTACAGGCCGCGCAACGGGTGGCACATGTAGACGACATGACATCGGTGGCGCACCATCCACACGGGATACTTCCCAGTGATCACCATGTCGAAGTGGTCGAGATCGAGCGCATCGCACCTCGCATAGGCCCGGACCAGGTCCACGAACGACGACTCGGGACAGAGGACCTCGACGAGTTGCGCATCGTGGTCGGTCAGCCGGTTAACCGCCTCCACAATGCCGGTCCACAAACGCTCGGCACCCCCGAAAAACTTCGGTGCGCCGGTCGGGCACAACATCGCAATCCTCACGACATCACCGCCTCGATACCGAGGTCGAACTCATGCAGCGCACGTTCCCACGTGTAGGCCGTGGCGGTCTCGCGCGCTGCGTCGCCGAGCTCCTCCCTCAACCCGGGATCGTTGGCGATGCGCCGGGCCGCCTCGGCGATTGCCTTACCCGTGGGTTCCACGATCAACCCGTTGCGCTCGTGCTCCACGAAGTGCAGGAGGTGCCCACCGTCTCTGCACACGACCACGGGAATGCCGACCTTCATCGCCTCGAGCACGGTCAGCCCGTAGTCCTCAAGCAGGGCCGGTGCGACAAGGCAGTGGGCATGGGCGTACAACTCGCCCAGTCGATCGCCACCGACATGTGTCTCGAAGGAGAGGTTCGACGTCGGCCCACGGCGATCACCGATGCTGCTCGGATCCACCCACGGTGGGTCGTTGAGCCACAGTTGTTCGTCGGCTATCACCTCCGGAACGTCGCCGTCGAGCACCCGATCGAGCTGGCGAACCCTACCCAGTCGCCCTCCCACGCCCACTGCGACGGAGTTCAGTTCCGGCATCAGCCGGTCGGCGTGGACGAAGAGCTCGGTTCGTTTCGGAAAGTCGTGGCGGCTGACGCAGAGCACGTGCGTCGGATCGCCCCGCGTCGCCTCGGCGATCGACACACCCGACAACGGTCCCGCATGGAACAACGAGACCTCACTCCGACGGCCGTTGAAGGAGACCAATCGCTCCGCCACCGACTCTCCCCCGGCGAGCACGTGGCCGACACCACTCATCGCAGCATCGTCGAGCCGGCGGATCGCTGCCGCGGCGAGTTCGTGCATCTCCGGCTCCACCATTCCGGCGCGCACGACATAGGGAGACAAGTCGTAGAACGGCCGGAGGTGGTGGAAGAACAGCGACAGATGTCGGGGGTGTTCGACCCCGAAGGACGGCGGTTGTGTGCTCACGACGAGGTCCGCGCGGTCCAACCGGAGAGCGCGACACTTCTCCCACTGACCGAGATAGCCGAAGAACCACGGAGAACGAGACCACATCTCGTCGTCGATTCGGACTCCGAAAGGCCGATGGTCGACGCGCCACGCGTCAAAGCCGATGATGTCGACACGGTGGCCCGCTCGTCGCATGTGGCCGACGAGTCGATCGACAACCAACTCGAAGCCGCCGCGGATCTGCCAGTCGGGCTTGACGATCGCAATACGCAACGAGCGTCACCGCCCACCGGGTCGACGAGCCACCACTGCGAAGTCCTGAGGTCCCTTCAGCGCCCACTGGAGATCGCGGAGCAGGGCGTCGAGCGCCACCGAACCTGTGGAACCGAGCTCGAGTTCGTACTCCGGGAACGGGTGCAGGAATCGCGTCTCCACCTCGGCGAAGCCTCGATCTTTGCACACGAACGACAGGTAATCGGGCGTGATCGGGTGCACGTGGGTCGGGTCGTTGTGGAACGACGCTGCACCAATCACGAGATTCGTCGGATTCGGCGTCTCCAGCACGAGCGCGCCACCAGGAATGAGGACGCGCAATGCCTCGGTGAGCATGTCGAGCAGCAGCTCGGGCGGTAGGTGTTCGGCGACGTGGATTGCACAGATGGCTCCGATGCTCTCCGCCCGCAACGACCTCAGGTGCTCAAGGAGATCCTCTCGACGGACGTCGAGACCTGAAGCGAGCGCCCGATCGACCATGGACTGATTGCTGTCAACGCCGTAACAGTCGACACCGGCCACCCTCAGCCGCAGAAGGAGTTCGCCACGACCTGCCCCGAGATCGAGCACAGGTGCACCCTGTCCCGTCGCTTCGGCGAGAAGTGGTACGTACTCCTCGAAGCGCTGCCTGAGTGTCGCATCCGACGGCCGGAACCACGACTCGAACCGTTCGTACATCTCATGGAGCCCGAAAGCCTCGAGATCCCCGGCACTCTCGGTTGCGATCCTCGGGTCGCCAGCGTTTGGGCGCGAGGCAGCGGCCAGCCGGCTCACCAAGCTGCGTTCCATCGCGTGGCGCCGCGAGCTCTCCAGGACGAGAGTCGCTTCGACGTCGTTGATCCGGGCCCGCATCTCCGCAACGAGCGCTTCGTGAGCGGCAAGCTGCATCTCAAGACCTCGTACGCGCTCGACCGTTTCCTCGTGCATGTCTCGGTGCTGGGTCGCCGCGCTCCTCAGCCTCGGTTCGATCCCGGCCAGAGCTCCGGCTTGCCGCTTGGACTCGTGGGCCATCTCCGCCTTGATTTCATCCATCGATCGGATGAGGCCGCTGGCAACTCCGGCCGAGGCGAGATTGACCGTCCGCTGACGTACAAGTACGAACGACGAGAGCTTCAGGATCAGACGCTTGAGAGTCGAGTACCTGCCAACAGGCTGGGGCATCTCGTCGACCCGGGCATTCATCTCGATGGCGGCCAGGTGACGCTCAAGATCCGCTGTAGTGACCGCGGGTGACACCGTCGTCGGACGATCCGCACGGCCAAGGGCTCGGTCCACTAGATCCTCGATCAGTTGCACGGTCGGATTCACGTCCATCCTCACTTCCGGCCCGGATGATGGTGATCGGACCCCGATCGCGGGTCCAGGTGATGTGAGAGTCGGGGTTGGTTGAGTTGCCGGTTATCCGCGGTCGTCGTCGAGGCGCTGGCGGAGGGTCCGGCGTTGGCGAGCGTAGTCGGCTGGGGGTCAGCATCCCGAGCGATGAGTGGGGCCGGTTCGTGTTGTAGTCGATGCGCCAGTCGCCGATCACGACGCGGGCTTCGAGCAGGCTGGTGAACAGCTCGCCGTTCAACAGTTCGTCGCGTACCCGGCCGTTGAACGACTCGATCCAGGCGTTCTGCCAGGGGCAGCCCGGATCGATGAACACTGCCCCGGCTCCCGTCGAGGCGCACCAGTCCGGTGCGGTCGAGCATGGCGACGACCATGTCGGCGGTGATCGAACGCTCGACGAGGATCTCGGGGCATTCGCAGGTGTGCTCGTCGATCAGGTTCAACAGCTTGATCGGGCGGCGATCGGCGGTCACAGCACACTCGCCGTAGACCGATCCTGTCGACGAGAACAGCACGCGACGAATGCTGTTTCGCCTCATCGCTTCGAGGACGTTGAGCGTCGCGACGACGTTCTGCTCATGGTCACGGTTCGGATGGTTCCAGCCAAATCGGACATCGGCATTCGCTGCGAGGTGTACCACCGCATCGTGGTCGACGATGCTCGAGTTCAGTGCGGCGGCGTCGAGCAGGTCGGCATGGACGAAACGGAAGCCACGATGGGACTCGGCCGCGTCCAGAAACCGACGTCGTCCCGTCGAGAGGTTGTCGTACGCCGTGACGCCATGTCCGGCTTCCAGCAACGCATCGACGAGGTTCGATCCGATGAAGCCTGACCCGCCTGTGACAAAGACTTTCACTACATCCCCCGGATCAAGGCATCGGGCGGAGCGCCGCGATGACGGCCGAGTGAGGCTAACCGAGGCGGCACCGTTCTCCGAGCCGCGAGTAGCGCACGATGCAGTAGAACGCTCGCAAGCCGTCCTTCCAGCCGATCTTCTTGCCCTCGTCGTACGAGCGCCCCGAATAGGAGATGCCGACCTCGTACACGCGCCACCTGCCACGTGCCACCTTGGCGGTGATCTCCGGTTCGAAGCCGAACCGGTTTTCCTCGACCACGATGCCTTGGATCACCTCTCGGCGGAACATCTTGTAGCAGGTCTCCATGTCGGTGAGGTTCAAGTCGGTGAACATGTTCGACATGAGCGTGAGCAGTTTGTTGCCGAGGGAGTGCCAGAAGTAGAGCACCCGGTGGGGCCGGCCCGACAAGAACCGTGATCCGAAGACGACGTCAGCCTTGTCGGCGAGGAGCGGCTCGAGCAGCACCTCGAACTCGGCCGGGTCGTATTCGAGGTCGGCATCCTGGACCACCACGTACTCGGCCTTGGCGTGGGTGAACCCGGTGCGTAGCGCCGCCCCTTTGCCCTGGTTGTAGGGCTGCAGCACGACGTGCACGCGTGGGTCGTCGATGCCCGAGAGGATCTCGCGGCTCTTGTCGGTCGAGCCGTCGTCCACCACGATCGCCTCGAGCACCCAGGGGCTCGCAAGCACCGTATCGATCACCGTTGCGACCGTCGCCTCCTCGTTGAAGCACGGAATGACGACCGAGAGGCAGGGATGCGGCGAAGTCACGTGTGCAATGTAGATCCACACCGCCACGAGCCCCGCGGCCCTGGGGAGTACTGGTCCGCGAACCCGTCGTACCGCAATCGCTCAGGCCGGGCCGCCGTCTGCGGCCGGGCGGGCCGGCTGCCGTCGTCGAACGGCCGTGTCGGCTGCGTGAAAGGCTCGTGAAGCGGTCTTCCGGCGCGCTCCGCAGTGCGAAGCGCTAGCAAGGTTGCGGCGACTCTCCGATCGTCCGAGGAGCCGCTCTGCATGACCACGCTTGTCCGTGTCGAAGGCGCTCAGCGTCGCCCCGGGGCACGACGTTGATCCAACAGACCAGCCGAAGCGCTTCGGGGCGGTGATGGTGGCCAGCGCGACACTCCTGCGCAACGGCGTCGTGGTGCCGGTGGCGGCCGACCCGGCGCGTCGCCGACGCGTCATCGCCCGGGGGTCCGTACTGCTGGACGGCCCGTCGATCGTCGCAGTGGGCACCACCGAGGGGGTCGAGGCGCATCCGCTCGCGCTGGGCGCCGACGTCGTCGACGTCTCGGGCCAAGCCGTGCTTCCCGGGCTGCACAACTGCCACATGCATTCGGGTCTCCTGCGCGGCACGGCCGAGTCCCTTGCGCTGTTCGACTGGCTGGAGGCCTACGTCGATCCCGCCCACCGCGTCATGACCCCCGAGATCGCAGCAGCCGCCAGCCTCGTCGCATACACCGAGAACCTGCGCTTCGGGAACACCTCGGTGATGGACATGTGGCGCTTCATGGAGGGCTCTGCCGCTGCGGCCGACCGGGTCGGGATCCGTGCGACGCTCGTGCCGTACGTGGCCGACCAAGACGGCTACGACTACTTCGAGACGCTGGAGTCGAATCTTTCCCTGCTCCGCAGCCACCGCGTCGCGTCCGACGGTCGGGTGCGCGCGTGGGTGGGGTTGGAGCACCTGCTGTATTGCACGCCCGAAGCCTTCCGGGCGGCGATGACGATGGCCGAGCAGTTCGACTGTGGGTTGCACACCCACTCGTCGGAGTCGATCTGGGAGGTGCAGGAGTCGTTGCGCTGCTTCGGGCGTCGTCCGCTCGAGGAGTTCTACAACCGAGGCATCCTCTCCGAGCGCACGGTGGTCGCACACTGCGTGTGGCTCGACGATCGTGAGCTCGAGTTGATGACCCGCACGGGCACGTCGGCGGTGCATTGCCCCTGCTCCAACATGAAGCTCTCGTCGGGAGCGGCCCGCATCGGCGATATGCGCCGGAAGGGGATCACGGTCGGACTTGGTAGCGACGGTGAGAAGGAGAACAACAACCTCGACCTGTTCGAGGAGATGAAGTTCGCCTCGCTCCTGCAGAAGGTGTCGACGCTCGACCCCACGACCGGCGATCCGTGGGACGTGCTTGCGATGGCCACGATCGACGGTGCCCGTGCTCTTGGCCTCGAGGCCGTCACCGGCTCGCTCGAGCCGGGCAAGCGCGCGGACCTCGTCACCGTCGACCTCCGCCGGATCCACTTCGTTCCCACGTTCCTCGAGGGCCCGGACACCAACGTGGCCGCACATCTCGTCTTCACGGCCGCGGGCGCCGACGTCGACTCCGTGTGGGTCGACGGCCGCCGGCTCGTGGCAGGCGGTCGAGTGCTCAGCGTCGATGTCGCTGCGGTGATGGCCGAAGGTCAGGCCGCCGCCGAGGAGCTCTTCGCCCGCCGCGCGAAGCGACGCGCCGCTTCCGACCCGACCTGACGAGACGCCACCGTAGAGAGAGGCCACAACCGTGTCCGACATCGTCCCCGTGATCGATCTCACCGACCCTGACGCAGGCCCGGCGCTCGACCGTGCCGCTACCGATCTCGGCTTCTTCCAGATCGTCGGCCACGACGTCGACCCTGCCCTCGTCGAGCGGCTGCTCGCAGCACTCGGCGAGTTCTTCCGGCTTCCGCAGGCGATCAAGGATGGCTACGCATCGCCGGCGCCGGAGGTGAACAACGGCTACTCGGCCGTCGGTGCGGAGTCGCTCGCCTACTCGCTCGGCGTGGAAGCACCACCCGACCTGTTCGAAGCGATGAACTTCGGGCCCGAGCACCTCGACCTGAGTGACCCCGCCGTCGTCGCTGAGCGGCATCGGCTCTTCCACCCCAACATCTGGCCCGCTGAGGTGCCGATGCTGCGCGAGCTCGTACCCGACTACCTCAGCGCGGTACGGGCGCTGTATCGCCGCGTGACGGAGCTGATGGCGCAGGCCCTGGGCCTCGCGCCGGGGTTCTTCGACGCGTTCGGGAAGCACCCGACCGAGACCCTGCGATGCAACTGGTACGAGCGGGCGGCGGGTGCGCCGGCCCCGCTGCCAGGCCAGCAACGTATGGGCGCCCACACCGACTACGGGATCCTCACCCTGCTGTGGGCCGACCGCGTGCCGGGACTGGAGCTGTTGACCAAGGGCGGCGACTGGGTGGGTGTGCAACCCGCGCCGGGCGCGTACCTCGTGAACATCGGCGATCTCCTCGCCCAGTGGACCAACGATCGGTGGGTGTCCACCCTGCACCGGGTCGTGCCGCCGACGTCGGCCGAGGGGCCGCAGCTACGCCGCTCGCTCGCCTATTTCTTCGACGGCGACTGGGATGCGACGTTCGAATGCCTGCCCACCTGCTGCAGCCACGAACGTCCGGCGAAGTACGCGCCGGTTCGGGCGATCGACCACCTGCTGAACAAGTTGGTGGGCGGCCGAGCGATGGAACTCGCCGAGACCACGTCGCACGTGGGTGACCGCATCTCGGCCGTCTGACAGCGGAGCTGTCGTTGTCGGCGGTCGTGCATTCGATACATCGCTGATACACGGACCCTGACGGCCCGCAACCGGGACACGATCATCCCAGCTCAGAGGGGTCGGGGAGGTGGGATTTGAACCCACGACCTCCTGCACCCAAAGCAGGTGCGCTTCCGCTGCGCTACTCCCCGTTTCACTTCACAACCCTGCGGAGCAGGGGTTTCGCCCTGCCGACCTCCCCGGGCCTCCTCTCTGAGATCGGGCTGGAGGGGCTCGGAACACCCGAAATCCAGCGCGCTTCGTCACCACCGGTCCGGTTCCGGCCAGGCCTGACGGACGCTCGAAGCGTAGAGGACCGCACGTTCGGCCGCCCGCACCACCCCTTTGACCGAAACGATTGGCGCCGCCCCCTGGTGAACGCACGATCCGCCGCTGGCGTTCAGACCGCCCACACGACCGGTAGACGTGCCGAGTCGAGCGAGGCGCAGGGCGATCGTGCCGCAGTGGTCGGGTGCGATGGGCCCGGCAACCGCGCGGCGATCGTCGCGGAGTACGACGACCACGTGAAGTTCGACGGCCGGTGGTTCTTCGCCAAGCGCCGCTGCACGGTCCGCACCGCCCGCTGACGGCCGAGCGGCCTCCTCCACGCCCGCCGGTAGCGTCGGGCCCATGAACGTCGTCGATGCGGTGTACCGGCGGAAGTCCGTGCGGAAGTTCCGTCCCGATCCGGTGCCCGACGATGTGCTGCGCTCCCTGCTCACCGACGCCGCCCGCGCCCCGAGCGGCGGCAACCTGCAGCCGTGGCGCGTCTACGTGATCACGACCGCGACCATGCCCCGGTTCAAGGAGCACCTCGCCGGCCAACCCCTGATCGACGCTCCCGACTACGAGATCTACCCGCAGGGCCTGACCGAGCCGTATCGCACCAACCGCTTCGAGATCGGCGAGCAGATGTACGCCACCCTCGGCATCCCCCGCGAGGACAAGGAAGGCAGGCGCCGACAGTTCGCCGCCAACAACGACTTCTTCGACGCCCCGGCTGCGCTGTTCTGCTACGTCGACCGCCAGATGGGGCTTCCCCAGTGGTCCGACCTCGGCATGTTCCTCCAGACCGTGATGCTGCTCGCCGTGGAGCGTGGGCTCGACACCTGCGCCCAGGAGTACTGGTCGGTCCGCCACAAGGCCGTGACGTCGTTCGTCAACGCCCCGGACAACGAGATGCTCTTCTGCGGCATGGCGATCGGCTACGCCGACGCCACCGCCCCCATCAATTCGCTGGTCTCGAGCCGCATGCCGATCGATCGGTGGGCGAGCTTCGTCTGATCGATCCCCGCCCACCGTGGCCGAATGAACGGACCCGCCAGATCGGCAACTCCTCGATCAGCATCGGGAGCGCTCCTGGCGCCGGCCGCCATCGCCCGGCGGGCCGATCCTCGTAGGGTGCCGGTCATGCCCGGCGCCGTGCGCTCCCTGCTCGCCTTCACCGTCGCTCTCACCGCCGTGGTCACCGGCGCAACTGCCTGCGGCGACGATGACGTTGCGGTGACGACATCGGCCGGGCCGAGCACCTCGCCGCCGGGGACCACCCCGAACTCGAATCTCGCCGCGGTCACCGCGACCGGATCGGGAGGGGTGTCGCTGGCCCTCGGGCAGCGCCTCGTGGGCAAGCTCGATACGACCCCACCGACGGGCTAGGCGTGGGGGATCACCACGGCCGCGGCGGCGCCCCCGCTCGCCCTCGAGTCCGGGCCCACGTACACGGCCACCCCGACCGACTCGCCGGTTGCCGGGTCCGGGGGGACGACGAGCACGGTGTTCCGGGCGATGGGTCCGGGCACGACGACGGTCGTGCTGTCCTACCGCCGTTCGTTCGAGCCGGCCGCACCGGACAACCAGACCGTCACGCTCGTCGTGACCGTCCGCTGAGCGCCCGGACCCTCGCTCCGAGCCGTCGGTAGCATCCGATCGTGCCTGCACGACCCGAGCGCAGCCCGGAGCCGTTCGTCGTCGCCGGCTGGGACTGGCAGCCCGACAGCGGCGAACTGCAGTGCCGCTACCGGCTCGGCGACTGGTCCTTCACCGAACGCTTCACGATCCCTCCGGCCCCGGGTGTGGCGCCCTACCGAGCGGCCGGCGCGGGCCCCGGTCTCGCCGCGGTGTTCGACCTGCTCGCGGTGACGGCGGGCGTCAGCTATTACAAGCTCGTTGCGTCGACAACGATCGTCCTTGACGGGATTGCGATCGACGATCGCACGGCCCCGACGTGGTTCGCCTACGTGGGCGATCTCTACGACCACGGCCTGCGGGAGTACTGCGTAACCAACGGCCTGCCGATCCCGTTCCGGCCCGAGGTCGTCGCAGGCGACCACCCCCGCGCACCCGCTGTCGGGCTGGCACCATCCGCCGGCGCCGGGCTGGTGGTGCCGATGGGCGGCGGGCGCGACTCGCTCCTCGTCGCGCACGCGCTCGCCCCGCAGCGCCCCGTGCTGCTCACCGTCGGAACCAAGGCGATCGTGCGCTCCCAGGCCGACGCGTTCGGCCTCCCGCTGGTCGAACTGGGCCGGCGGCTCGATCCGTTGTTGTTCGACCTCAACGCCGCCGGCCACCGCAACGGCCACGTACCGGTCACGGCGATCGTCTCGCTCGCTGCGCTTGCGTACGCCGCCCGGGCCGGCGCGGCGCGCGTCGTGCTCTCGAACGAAGCGAGCGCCAGCCGGCCCACCCGGGTGATCGGCGGCGTCGAGGTCAACCATCAGTGGAGCAAAGGCATCGGGTTCGAGCGGCTGCTGCGCCGCACCCTCCACGCCCTCGGCGTTCCGGTCACCTACGGCTCGGCACTGCGGCCCTACGGGGAGCTGCCGATCTCGCGCGCCGTCGCCGGTGCCCTCGACCAGCTCCCACCGTTCGTCAGCTGCAACCGGGCCTTCACGCGCGACGCCGCGCCGGGCAGCTCGTGGTGCGGAGCGTGCGCCAAGTGCTGCTTCGTGTTCCTCGGCCTCGCGGCGTTCGTCCCCGAGCGGCCACCGCTCGTCGAACGCTTCGGTCGCGACCTGCTGGCCACCGCCGACGACGTCGAGCGCCTCGCGGCCCTGCTCCTCGGACCTGAGCGGGCCTTCGACTGCATCGGCACCGAGGCCGAGGTCGCCGTCGCGGTCCACCTCGCACACCGCGGCGCCTGGTCCGGGTCGGCACCACTGGGCGCTCTTGCCGCCCGGCTCGGCGAACCGAGCCCCGCCGCCGTCGCCGCCACCCTCGCCGCCGACGCGACCGGTGCGCCCGACGACGATCCCGCAGCCGGGACCCTCGACGCGCTCCTGCGCCCGCTGCTGGTCCCCGCCGCAGCCCCAAGGGGCGTCCGGTGAGGCTCGACCACCTCGCCGGAGCGCGCGTCGCCGTCTGGGGTGCCGGGCGCGAGGGTCGGGCCGTCGTCGAGGCCCTCCCACCCGACGTGGCGCTCTCGATCGTCGACGACCGGCCCGACAGCGAGGCCGTGCGCACCCTGGCGAGCTCCCACGGCGCCACCGTGCGACGCCCGGCCGAACTGCTCGACCGCCCGACCGTCGACCTGGTCGTGCGTTCGGCCGGGGTGTCGGTGCACGGCCCCGTGCTGCGGGCGCTGCGCGCCGCCGGCGTCCCGGTGACCAGCCTCCTCGACCTCTGGCTGCACCACAGCGCCCCCGCGACCGTGGTGGCGATCACGGGCACGAAGGGGAAGAGCACCACCTCGCTGCTCGTCCACGGCCTCCTCGACGCCGCCGGGGTGCGTGTCGGCCTCGCCGGGAACATCGGCGTCCCGGTCAGCCAGATGCCGCCCTGCGACGTGGCCGTGGTCGAGGTGTCGAGCTACCAGGCGGCCGACCTCACCCGGTCGCCGACGATCGGGGTGCTCACCAACCTCGACGTCGACCACCTCCCGTGGCACGACGGCCGGGTCGAGCAGTACTGGACCGACAAGCTGAACCTTTTCGCGCACGACGGGCTGCGCGCGCTGCTGCTCGGCGTTGACGAGCTGCCGACCCTCGTGCCGGTCGAGCGCACCCGGTGCCGGTGGCCACGCGAGGCCGACCTCGTCGCCCGTGACGGCGCCCTGTGGCGTGGCGCCACCCCGCTCGTCGAGCTGCGCGCCACCCCGCTCGCCCCGGACCATCTCGCCGGCAACCTTGCCCTCGCCGCACGCGCTGCCGAGGAGGCCCTCGGGAGACGGCTCACCATCGACGAGTTCGCTGCGGCGGTCACCGGATTCCGTCTGCCGCCCGGCCGGCTCGAGGTGGTCGCCGAGCGCGACGGCGTGCGGTTCGTGAACGACGTCCTGGCCAGCAACCCCTTCGCCGCAGCCGCCAGCCTGCGCGCCCACGCCGACCGGCCGGTGCTGCTCATCGCCGGCGGCGACGACCGGTTCGTCGAGCCGGATGACCTGCTCGCTGCCATCGCCGCCCACGGCCGCGTCCGCGCGGTGTACGCGATGGGACCGGCCGGACGCCGGTGGCACGCTGCGCTCGTCGGCGTCGCCGACGTGACCGTGCTCGACGACGACGTGGCCACGGCGGTGGCCCTGGCCCGGGGCCGGGCCCACCCCGGCGATGTCGTGCTGTTCGCCCCGGGCGCCCCGACCACCCCGGCGGTGGGCGACTGGGAGGCGCGCGGCGCCGCCTTCCGGGCCGCCGCCGACGCCCGATAGTGACAAATCCCGATCGGATTAGTTAGGATTCGGGCCGTGACCGCAACGGCCCTGCCCCGTGGACGCAACGACGATCGTTCCAGCGCCGGCGGCTACCCGTGCTGCGACGTGCCGGTCACCCCCAGCGACCTGTCGGCCGGGCTCTCGGTGATCGGCGCCTGGCTCACCCGGGCGCTGCGGTCGGTCACGCCTCGTCGTTGAACGGCACGATCGTCGGGTTGGGCACGCCGAGGGCGTGCACGAGCTGGCCCATCGAGATGAACTGGGCCACGGTGAAGGCCATCTCCATGAACTCCTCAGGGGTGAACGCCTCGAGCATTGCGTCGACGTCGGCCTGCGAGCAGGTGGCCGGCCGTTGGTGCATCAGCTCGGCGTAGCGAACGGCGAGCCGTTCGCGGGGCGTCAGGTCTTCCACGTCACCGAGCTGGATCCGCTCGGCGGTGTCGTCGTCGAACAGGGGCCGACCGGACCGGTCGGCGAAGCGGCCGTGAAGTCAATAGTGGCAGCCGTTGAGCTGTGCGATGCGCAGCCGGGCCGCCTCCTTGGTACGCACCTCGACGGTGCCGCCGAACAGCAGCGGCCAGTAGAACTTCGTCCACGCCACGAACCACTTGGGGGCGTGGCCGAGCGTGCGCACCCACCGCGGGTCGACCCCACGGTCGATCAGCTCCTGCAGCTCGGGGGTCACCTCCGCGAGCGGCAGCTTGGGGACCGGGATCGGGCAGGCGCGTTCGGCGGCGGTGGCCATCGGCGCAGGCTAGGGGATGGGTACGTCGTCGAGCAGCGCTGCGACGTCGTGGTCGTCGGCGGCGGTGAAATGCCGCTCGACCATCACCTCGATGAGCCGCTCCCCGCGGGCGTTGGCCACGTCGAGCTGCGCGGCGGTGCTCACGAGGCCGAGCCAGCGCAACATCGAGCGCCGGTAGTCCTCCCGCAGCGACGCCAGGCCGTAGCCCTGCACCCCGCCTGCCCGCAGACCGTCGTGGTAGCGGGCGACGAGCTGATCTTCGATGCGGCGGCGGTCCTCCACCGGGAGCGACCCGGCCACGAAGTAGGCGAGGTCGCTCGCGCCGCGGTAGCGGATGACGCGCTGCCAGTCGACGAACACCGGCCCGCCCTCGGCCGGCATGAGCAGGTTGTCGAGGCGGAGATCGTTGTGGGACAGGGTGTTGGGGCCATCCACGGCCCACCGGTGGTAGAGCGTCGCGAGCTGCGGGCCGTAGCGTTCGGCGGCCCGGAACGCGCCGGCGGGCACGTGATCGCGGAACCGTTCGGCGAACCCGGGGAACGACTCGCGGTACAGCCGTGCCGAGCGGTCTTCCACGCCGTCGTCGAGGGCCGGCACGAACCCGCACCCCTCGAGCGCCGGGTGCTCCCACCACCGGGCGTGGAGGGTCGCCATCGTGTCGACCACCGCCTCGGCGTCGGCGATCGATGCACCGGCCACCTGGTCGACGGGCCGACTGCCGGTCAGGTCGTCGAGTACGAGCACCGCGAGGCGGGCGTCGGGATCCACGGCGACGTGATGGCACCGCGGCGCCGGCAGTCCGGGCCCGAAGTGCCGGTAGACCTCGGCCTCGCGCAGGAAGTAGCCCCAGTCGGTGCCCATCCCCTGGTTGCGAGCCCGCCACGGGGGCAGCTTCACCACCACCGACGACGGGCAGCGCGCAGCGGCCGCAGGCTCGCCGGGTCCGCCGGCGTGCTCGGGCCAGGCGAGCACGACGCGGGCCATCACGCTGAGCATGCCGACCCCCTCGCCGAAGGTGGTCACCTCGACCACCTCGACCGGCGATCCGAACGCCGCCGAGCACCACGCCGAGGTCAGCTCCTCCGGTCCACGCGGCACGCGCCCCATGCGGCGCAGTCTTGCCGACCGGTCAGCCGGTGACGGCCAACGGCTCCGGTTCGCCGGTTTCGGCGAGCTCGGCGCGCCGGGCCGCCCGGCGCCGGTCCCGCAACGACTTGCGCACCACGAGCACCCAACCGATCGGGACGCACGTCGCGAAGACGAACCACTGCACGGCGTAGGACCGGTGCGGACCCTCGCCGAGCGGCGGCATCGGCAGCGGCCGCGGATCGATGGCCGCCACGGTCGGATCCTGGGCCACCAACTCCAGGTACATCGGCGCGAGCGGGTAGCGGGACTGCTCACCGAGCCGGTCGAGGTCGATCACCCCGGCCTCGGTGAGCACTCCGGCCGGTTCGGCACCGGCGAGCGCCGGGCGTTCCTGGCTGGGCCGCAACCGCCCGACGACCACCACCGACCCGGCCGGGGCCGCCGGCACGACCTCGGGGCGGCGCCGGTCGGTGCCGGCGGGCAGCCAGCCCCGGTTGACGAGCACCCCGGTGCCGTCGGCCTGACGCACCGGTGTGACCACGTGCCAGCCGGGGCGCCCCTCGAGGGGTCGGTCCCGGATCAACACCGTGGCCGTGTCGTCATAGGAACCGCGCACGGCCACCTGACGCCATTCGACCGACGGCTTGTCCACACGGGCGACGAGGACGGCACCGATCTCGGCCGGCGGCTCCATCGACCGGGCCTCGACGCGGGCATTGAGGGACTGGCGTTCGTCGAGGCGGCGCAGCTGCCACAGCCCGAGGTTGACCATCACGACCACGCCGAGCAGGCACACGACGTGGAAGACGAGCCAGCGCGGGCGCAGGAGGAACCGGTACACCACCGACGACGGTACCCGGGCTCAACGGCCGAAGCGGAGCGTGCCGCCCGGGCCGACCAGGGCGACGCCAATCGAGGTGACCGGCGCCTCTTCGACCTCGACCGTGTCCAGCCCGAGCGCCGAGAGGGCATGCCGGACCGGACCGGGGTCAGGGGTGCGCAGCACGAAACGGGTGAGGCGCACGGGGTGGGCGAGGGACCCCGACGGATGCCGCGAGTCGCCCCAATCGATAAGGAACGGCACCAGGCCGTCGAAGGCGGCGGGCGGCGCCGTCAGCGACCAGGCGAGCAACCCGCCGTCGGGGGTGGCGCGTCGCATGGCCTGTGCCGGGCCCGGGTCGTAGCCCGCCGCCCGGGCTGCGGCGATCACGGCGGGCAGGTCGCTCACTCGGGCCGCCCAGGTGACGAGCACCGGGGCGATCAGATCGTCGATGGCGAACGGGCGCGGGAGCGACGGCGGCGGCTGGGTCAGGTCCGGACCGATGATCTCGAGGTACGCGCCGTCCCCGAGCCCCACCAAGGTGTTTGCCGTGCCCCGGCCGACGTGCTGTCCGCCGGCGTCGGGTCGGACCCCGAGGGCATCGGCGACGAAGGCCGTGCCCTCGGCCAGGTCCGGGACGGCGTAGACGAGGTGGTCGAGCCGGGCGTTCACGCCCGGCTCAGCAGCAGCCTGCGCCGTCGGTGGTGAGCGCCTCGTAGCAGGCGACGAACCGGCGCAGGCTGTCGCGCTCCTCGGCGATGTACCGGCCGAGCAGCCCACCGGTGATCGGGTCGATCGTCTTGTCGGTGAACATCGTGTCGAAGATGTCGCGCTCGCGGCACTGGTGCAGGTTGAAGAACTCGAACTTGGCGGCGTCGGGCTGGTCGCACCGGGCGGCGGCGAGGTTCGCCTCGAGGCGCACGGTCGACTCGGGCCAGCGCACGTCGAAGCCCAGTTCCATGATCCGCTTGCGGAACGCGTGGTGGTGCTCGGCCTCGCGGGCGGCGACGAACCGCAGCACCTCGGCCACTTCGGCTTTGGGCGTCGTCTCCGCCCACGCCTCGAGCCACACCGACCCTTCGTGCTCGCCCACGCACACCGCGTTGAGCAGCTTCAGGAACGACGGCTTGTCCTGCGACATCGATGCCTCCTCGGTCGGTTCCCCCCGGAACCCGACGAACGCTAGCCGCACCGGGGTTGCCCCGAACCTGCCCGGGCGCTAGCCAGGACGGATGGCTTCGGTGCGCAGCACACTCCAGAGAGTAGAGGTGGCGTGATGGATCTCGGGATCAGCGGGAAGCGGGCCGCGGTCGCGGCCGGGTCGGCCGGCCTCGGCCTCGGCACGGCGATCGCGCTCGCGAACGAAGGCGTGCACGTCGCGATCTGCGGGCGGGACGCAGCCCGGGTGGCCGAGGCCGCGGCCCAGGTGGGGCACGGCTGCGTCGGGCTGGTCGCCGACGTGTCCTCGACGCCGGGCGCCGCCGGGTTCGTGGACGCGGCGTCCGAGGCCCTCGGTGGCGTCGACATCCTGATCCCCAACGCCGGAGGCCCGAAGCCGGGCACGTTCGCGTCGACGGACCTCGAGGACTACGAGCCGGCGTTGCGGTTGAACCTGCTGTCCACGGTCGCGATGTGCAAGGCGGCCGTGCCCGCGATGCAGGCGCGGGGCTGGGGCCGCGTGGTCGCGATCACCTCGGTGTCGGTGCGCCAACCGATCGCCAACCTCATCCTGTCCAACACCGCCCGGGCCGGGGTCACCGGGTTCCTCAAGACGCTCGCGCTCGAAGTGGCGCGCAGCGGGGTGACGGTCAACTCGGTCCAACCCGGGTACCACCTCACCGAGCGCATCAAGGGCCTCGGTCACCCGGCCGACATCGGCCGAGCCATACCGGTCGGCTTCGCCGGCGACCCGGGCGATTTCGGCCGGCTCGTCGCGATGCTGTGCAGCGAGCACGCCCGGTTCGTCACCGGTACGCACGTGCCCATCGACGGCGGGACGTACCTCGGCCTCCAATAGCCCGCCGCCGGCGCCGGCTGAACACACGGGCGTTCGCTGTTCGGCAAGAACGTCTCTGCGTCGTCACGACCGCTGCAACGCCTCCTCAAGCAGCCGATCGAGGACGTGCGCCTCCCCAGAGAGGCGCCCCCTCACCCCATGCGCCGCCGACACACCCCGTGGAGCCCGGTCTCCTCCCTGACGCCTTCCGTCGAAGATCGCGCCGCGCAGATCGACGTGCTGCTGTCGCTTGCGCTCGAGCAGACGTCCCGGGACCCCCAGACCGCTCGGGCCGAAGCCGTGGCGGCCCGCACCATGGCGGTGGCGCTCGGCGACCGTGAGCGCGAGGCGCAAGCCGTCGTCGTCGAAGCCGCGGCGGCCGTCGAAACAGGGGAGGACCCCGGCGAGCTGCTCGGACCGGCGCTCGAAGCCTTTGCGACGCTTGCCGGTGGGCCCCCGCTCGCGCTCGGGCGCGCCCACCTGGTGGTGGGCACCCTCCAGTACTACCTGGGTTTGCTCGACGAGGCGGCGGACCACGCCGCGGCCGCCGTACGTCTCGGTCGGGCCGCCCACGACGAGGCGCTCGTTGCGAACGCAACGATGCGGCTCGGCACGGTCCTCGTGTCCGCCGCCCCGGACGTCGCCGCCGAGGCCGAAGAGCTGAGCTCGCTGTTCCAGGAAGCGATCGACGCGTTCGCCCGGCTCGGCCGGCGTGCCGAGCAGGCGACCGCGCTCTACAACCTCGGCGTCCTCCACCTGCTCGCCGGCCGGTTCGCCGATGTCATCGGGCCCATGGCGCAGACCGCCGAGGTGATGCGCAGCGTGCAGCCGGCCGGAGTCGCCCGCGCCGAGCTGTTGCGGGCTCTGGCGCTGGCCCGCCTCGATCGGATCGACGATGCCGACGCCGTGCTGGCCGCGACGGCCGTCCCCGACACCGCCGCAGCCAGCGAGCGGGTGCTCGCCGACCTCGTCACCGGGATCACGCGCCGCCGACGCGGCGACCTCCCCGGAGCGGCGGGTCGGCTGCGCGACGCCGAGCAGCGCGCCGGCGAGGCCCAGGACCTCGAGATGCGGGCGCTGTGCCTCGCCGAGCTCGCAGAGGTCGAGGAGGATGCCGGCAATCTTCCTGCTGCGCTCGCTGCCGTACGCGCCCACCACGAAACCTGGGTCGCGCTGCGAAGCGAGGAGGCGTCACGACGCCTTCACGGCCTGCAGGTGGCCATGCAGGTAGAGGCCGCCGAGGATCGCTCGGCCCGGGCCGTCGAGGATCGCCGACGTCTCAGCGACGACGTGGAGCGGGCCCGGACGCAGCTTGCCGAGGCCGAGCACCGGCTCGCCCTCGAGACGGCCCGTCGGTTCGTGGCCGAGCAGAGCGCCCTGGGTCACGACGCCGTGGAGCAGCGAGCCGGGCTCCCGATGCTCGACCGAGCCTTCCCGGCCGGCGCGCCGGGCGGCTTGCTCGGGGTGATCGCCTGCCGCCTCGAGGCCGATGACGCCACCACCGACGACGGTCAGGGGATCCAGGAGCTCGCGGCGCGCGTGACGACGCTCGCGGTCCCGGGTCGACGGCAAGCCGTCGTGCTCGGCCGCGATCTCGTCGGGCTCGTGGTCGTCGACGACGACCGCGGCGAGTTCGACCGCATCGCCGCCACCATGGCCGCGCTCGTGGCCGACGGCCTCGAACGTCCGGGTATCACCCGGCGCCCGGTCCGGATCGGGACCGCCCACGCGGCCACCGATACCGGCGACTCGCTCGACGAGCTCGTCGGCTCGGCCCGGCTGGCCCTCGACAGCGCCCGCCGCCGCCAGGAGGCGATCGCCGCGTTCACGCCGGCGGTCGAACGCGAGCACCAGCTGCGCCGTTTCGTCGCGCAGCGGTTCCACGCCGCGCTCGACGACGGCAGCATCACGCTGCACTTCCAACCCATCGTGACCACCGACGAGCACCGCATCGTCGGAGCCGAAGCCCTCGTGCGCTGGTTCGACCCGACCCGCGGGCAGCTGCCCACGCAGCTGTGGGTGTCGCTGCTCGAGGAGGTCGGTTGGACCGTCGAGCTCGGCCGGCACGTGCTCCTGCAGGCTTGCCGCGCCGCCGCCGATTGGCCGACCGCACCCGGAGCGTACGCGCCGTACGTGTCGGTCAACGCCTCGCCCGTGCAGCTCCCCGACGGCATCCTGCTCGCCCAGGTCGACGAGGCCCTCGCCTCCTCGGGACTCGATCCGCGTCGTCTCGTCATCGAACTCACCGAATCGCGCCACGTCGACCTCGAGCGGGGTCGCCCGACGCTGGAGAGCCTGCGGGCGCGCGGGGTGACGATTCGGATCGACGACTTCGGGGTCGGATATTCGAACTTCGGTTACCTCACCACGCTGCCGGTCGATGGCATCAAGCTCGACCGTGCGTTCCTCGTCGACGGTCACGCCGCCTCGAGCGCCGTGATCGAGGCGATCGCCGGGTTGGCCCGCAGCCTGGGTCTGGTCGTGGTCGCCGAAGGGGTCGAGACCGAGGCCCACCGGCAGGTGCTGCGCAGCGTCGATGTCGAGTACTACCAGGGTTGGTTGTTCGATCGGGACCTCCCGGTCGAGGCCTTCGCCCGCCGGCTGACCAGCCAACTCGAACTGCTCCGGTCCGTCGCCTGACCCCGGGGCCACGGCGGCGGCAGGCCGGTCCGGCCCGGCGCCGGCACAAAACCCTCAATAGGTCTTGCGAATCATCCACGAATCCTCAAAGCTTGACACGGAGCGTATGGAATCCATCACGCTCCGTCAGCACCAGGGGAAGTCGAAAGGGGATCGCCATGAAGCCCGGCAAGCCGCTGTTCCGTTGATTCGGCCGATGTGGCTCGTCCGGTTCACCGCCGGGCGAGCCACCACACCGGGTCGCCGAGGCGCTACCCTCAGCCGGACCATGCTGTCGGACCCCGACCGAACGTGACCGCTGCCGTCGTCAACGTCATCGTGCCCGGCAACCACCTGATGCCCGGGTTGCTCGGCCCGCACGACGAGTACCTGCGCCAGATCGAGCAGGCGTTCCCGCAGACCGAGATCCGGGTGCGCGGCAACGAGGTCACCGCCACCGGCAGCGAGGCATCCGAGGTCGGCCAGCTCGTCGAGGAGCTCGTCGTGCTCCTCCAGCGAGGCCAGACCATCGACCGCGGGTCGCTCGATCGGGCGATCGGGATGGTGCGGGCGTCGGAACGCCCGAGCGAGGTGTTCGGCACCGAGGTGCTGCGCGGCGCCCGAGGCCGCTCGGTACGCCCGAAATCGAGCGGGCAGAAGCGCTACGTCGATGCCGTTCGCTCCAACGTGATCACCTTCGCGCTCGGCCCGGCCGGAACCGGGAAGTCGTGGTTGGCCGTCGCCCTCGCCGTCCAGGCGTTGCAGGCCAAGCAGGTGCAGCGCATCATCCTCACCCGGCCGGCCGTCGAGGCAGGGGAGCGCCTCGGGTTCCTCCCCGGGGACCTGATGGCGAAGATCGACCCCTACCTGCGGCCGCTCTACGACGCGCTGTACGACATGCTCGAGGCCGAGGGCACCCAGAAGCTCGTCGAGCGCCAGGTGATCGAGGTGGCGCCGCTCGCGTTCATGCGGGGCCGCACGCTCAACAACAGCTTCATCATTCTCGACGAGGCCCAGAACACCACGCCCGAGCAGATGAAGATGTTCCTCACCCGCATCGGTTTCGGCTCCAAAGCGGTCGTCACCGGCGATACCACGCAGGTCGACGTGCCCGGCGGCCGCAGCGGTCTGATCGGCCTCGAGCGCATCCTCACCGGGATCGAGGGCCTGTCGTTCGTGCACCTCGGCAGCGCAGACGTGGTGCGCCACCGCATCGTCGCCGACATCGTCTCCGCCTACGAGCGGCACCAGACATGACCACCGAGCCGTCCCGACCGAATCTCGGACGCCCCCGCCGCGTCGGCGGCGAGGGGGAGCCCGAGGTGTTCGGCGCCGACGAGCAGACCGACGTCGAGGTCGCCCTCGACCGATGGGTCGAGCTCGCCCGTTCCGTGCTCGTCGCCGAAGGCGTCCGCGGCCATGCCGAGCTGAGCGTGCTGTTCGTGAGCGCGGACGAGATCGCCGAGCTCAACCAGCAGTTCATGGACACCGCCGGCCCGACCGACGTGCTCGCGTTCCCGCTCGACGACGTGCAGGCCGACACGGTCGCACCGGGCCCGGGGGCGGCCAGTGCCGGGCCGGACCGGTCGCCGGTCGACGTGGCCGACCTGCCGCTGCTGCTCGGCGACGTGGTCGTCTGCCCGTCCGTCGCCCGGGACCAGGCGCCGGGTCATGCCGGCTCCCTCGACGACGAGCTCGCGCTGCTCGTCGTGCACGGCACCCTCCACGTGCTCGGCTGGGACCACGACACCGACGAGCGCACGCAGCGCATGCAGTCCCGCGAGCAGGAGTTGCTCGTCGCGCACCACTGGCACGGCGAGCCGCCGGCCGCGTTCCGCCAGGAGCAGCCATGACCCCCGCCGCCGTGCTCGCCGTCCAGCTCGAAGGCCGCGACGTGTGGATCATCGTCGCCAACCTGCTGCTGCTGGCCGTACTCACGTTCCTCGCCGTCGGCGAGACCGCGGTCAACCGGATCAGCCGGGTGAAGGCCCAGGCGCTCCTCGACGGTGGTGCCCGCCCGCGGGCGGCGCGCGCCCTGCTCGACCTCGTCGCCAAACCCGAGGAGTTCCTGAACCCGGTCCTGCTCACGGTGAACGTATGCCAGGTCGCCCAGGCGTTCCTCACCACGATCCTCGTCGACCGGCTCTTCGGGGCCCTCGGGCTCGTCATCGGTTTCTTCCTCAACGTCGTGCTGCTGTTCGCGATCACCGAGGCGATGCCCAAGACCTGGGCGGTGCAGCACAGCGAACGCGCCGCGCTGCTCGCCGCCCGACCGATCCGGGCACTCGTGCGGTTCTGGCCGCTGCGGCTGCTGTCCCGGGCGCTGATCGGCCTCGCCAACGTCATCGTGCCCGGCAAGGGCCTCAAGCAGGGACCGTTCGTGTCCGAGCAGGAACTGCTCGGCATCGTCGGCGCCGCCGCCGAGGACGACGTGATCGAGGCCGAGGAACGCGAGCTGATCGAGTCGATCATCTCCTTCGGCGACACCGTTGCGCGAGAGATCATGGTCCCCCGCCCGGACATGGTCACCGTCGACGGGGAGGCCACCGTCAGTGCCGCGCTCGACGTCGCGATCGCCGAGGGCTACTCCCGGATGCCGGTCGTGGGGGAGACCTCCGACGACATCCGCGGCGTCGCCCACACCAAAGACCTGATCCGGGCCGAGCGCGAAGGTCGCGGGGCCGACGCCGTCGCCCAGTGGTCCCGACCGGCGCACTTCGTCCCGGAGACCAAGCCGGTCGCCCACCTGATGCGCGAGATGCAGGCCGAGAAGTACCACCTCGCGGTGCTGATCGACGAGTACGGCGGCACCGCCGGCCTGGTCACGCTCGAGGACTGCATCGAAGAACTCGTGGGGGACATCGTCGACGAGCACGACGTCGAGGACCGAGAAGTCGAACGCCTCGACGGCGGTGAGCTCCTCGTGGACGGCGGCATGTCGGTCGACGACCTGAGCGACCTGCTCCCGATCCAGCTCCCCGAGGGCGACTGGGACACCGTCGGCGGGTTCCTGCTCAGTGAACTCGGCCGCCTGCCCATCGAAGGGGAGACCGTCACCTACGACGGCTACGTGTTCACCGCCCGCCGCCTCGAGGGCCGCCGGATCAGCTTGGTCCACGTGAGCCGCCTCCCCGACGCCGACACCGAGGCCGTTCCCTCCGGTGCCGGCTGAGCCGCCCGCGGGCGCGCCCCCCGATGCCGATGCTGGTCTGCGCTCCGGGTTCGTCACCCTGGTCGGGCGTCCCAACGTCGGGAAGTCGACGCTGCTGAACCGGCTGTGCGGCACGAAGGTGTCGATCGTGTCGGACAAGCCGCAGACCACCCGGGCGCCGGTGCGGGGGATCGTCGAGCGCCCCGGCGCCCAGCTCGTCTTCGTCGACACCCCCGGCTTCCACAAGCCCATGACCGCGCTCGGCGAACGGCTCAACGCCGCCGCCAGCGACGCGCTCGCGGACGTCGACGTCGCCTGCCTCGTGATCGACGCCCGAGCCGGCACCGGGACCGGTGACCGCTGGGTCGCACAGCGCCTCGGCAGCGGCTACGTGGTCGTGCTCAACAAGGTCGACGGGCTCACCCACGGCGTCGTGCTGCGCCATCTCGCCGAGCTCGCCGACCTCCCGGGCGCCGAGAGCTTCTTCCCGGTCTCGGCCCGCACCGGGGCCGGCACCGACGCCCTGCTCGACCACCTGATCGAGCGGATGCCCGCCGGCCCCCGGTACTTCCCGACGGGCACCGTTTCCGACGTCGACGACGAGACCCGCGTCGCCGAGCTCGTGCGCGAGCAGCTGCTGGCGATCACCCGCGACGAGCTGCCGTATTCGATCGCCACCCGGGTCACCGAATGGGACTGGCCCCGGATCCGGGTCGAGATCCTCGTCGAGCGAGACAGCCAGAAGGGGATCGTGATCGGCAAGGGCGGCGGCGTGCTCAAGCAGGTCGGCATCGCGGTGCGCCGCCAGCTCCCCGACGGCTGCCACCTCGAGCTCGCCGTGCGGGTGGACCGCAACTGGCAGCACCGGGCCGACCGGGTCGAGCGCCTGGGGTACTGAGCCGGTAGGATCCTGACCGATCCGGTCGGGTTTCCCGTGTCCGGCCGGAGCAGGGAGACGGCTGTGCCCATCTTCGAGAACGTCCTCGACCTGATCGGCAACACCCCTCTGGTCGACGTGAGCGTGTTGTCCCCCAACCCCCGGGTGCGGATCCTGGCCAAGCTGGAGATGCAGAACCCGTTCGGGTCGGTGAAGGACCGCATCGCGAAGTCGATGATCGAGACCGCCGAGAAGGACGGCACGCTGCGTCCCGGCCAGACGATCATCGAACCCTCGTCGGGCAACACCGGCATCGCGCTGGCCGCGATCGCCCGGATCAAGGGGTACCCGATCAAGATCCTCATGCCCGAGTCGGTGTCGATCGAGCGCCGGCAGATGCTCGAGGTGTTCGGCGCCGAGCTGATCCTGACCCCGGGCCCCGAGGGCTCCAACGGGGCGGTGAAGCGGGCGCTCGAGATGGCCGCCGCCAACCCCGAGTGGGCCTTCCTCTACCAGTACGCGAACGACGCCAACCCGCGTGCGCATTACGAGGGCACCGGCCCGGAGATCTGGCGGGACTGCCCGGAGATCACCCACTTCGTCGCCGGGCTCGGCACGTCGGGCACCCTCATGGGGACCGGCCGGTTCCTGAAGGAACGCAACCCCGGGATCAAGCTGATTGCGATCGAACCGCCGCTCGGCGAGCGTGTCGAAGGGCTCCGAAACCTCGACGAGGGCTACATCCCGCCGCTGTTCGAGTCCTGGCACGGCATGGAGCTGCTCGACCGCAAGCGGGTCGTGCGGCCTCGCGAATCGCTCGAGTGGACCCGGGAGCTCGTCGCCCGCTGCGGCATCTTCGCCGGCATCTCCTCGGGTGCCGCGCTGGCGGGCGCCGTGAAGGTCGCCCGGGAGATCGACGAGGGGGTCATCGTGTTCATCGTGTGCGACGGCGGGTGGAAGTACCTGTCCACCGGCGCCTACACCGACGACCTCGATTCCGCCGAGGCCAAGGCCGAGAAGATCATCTACTTCTGATCGTGGCCGGACTGATCGACCCGTCTCCCCGGACCCTCCCGGGGACCACGCTGGCGGTCGGTCCGCTCGCGTTCGGCTGCTGGCGGTTCGTCGGCCCCGACACCGGTCCGGCCGCGGATCTCCTCGAGACCGCGGTCGGCCTGGGGATGAACCTCGTCGATAACGCCGACGTCTACGGCCTCGACTGGGGCGGCGCCGGATTCGGGGCCAACGAGGCGCTCCTCGGCCGGGTCCTCGCCGCCCGCCCCGGCCTGCGAGACCGCATCGTGTTGGCCACCAAGGGTGGGATCGTGCCGCCGGTGCCCTACGACTCCTCGCCCACGGCGTTGCGGGCTGCGTGCGAGGCCTCGCTGCGGCGCCTCGGGGTCGACGTGATCGACCTCTACCAGATCCACCGGCCCGACCTGTTCACCCATCCGGCGGCGCTCGCCGACACCCTCGGCACGCTGGTCGCCGAGGGCAAGGTGCGCGCCGTCGGGGTGTCCAACCACACGCCGGCCCAGACCGCGTCGCTCGCCGCCCACTGCCGTTCCCGATCGTCACCGATCAGCCCGAGTACTCCGTGGCCCAACTGGCGCCACTGCGCGACGGCACCTTCGACGCCTGCGCCGCAACGGGTCGGGTGCCGCTCGCCTGGAGCCCGCTCGGCGGCGGCCGGGTCGCCACCGGCGAGGGCCTCCGGGCCGACCTGCTCGAGACGCTCGACGCGCTCGCCGAGCGTGAGCAGGTGTCCCGTAGCGCCATGGCGCTCGCGTTCGTGCTCGCCCACCCGACGCGACCCGTCGCCGTGGTCGGCACCCAACAGCCGAACCGGCTCGTCGACGCCGTCACCGCGCTCGGGGTGCACCTCGACCGAGCCGACGTCTACCAGATCGTCCAAGCCGCCGAGGGCGTGCCGCTGCCGTGACCGGTCCGGTCGAGGTGTCCTGGTTCTCGGCGCTGTGCGACGACGACTACGAACGCCTCGGCGTCCCGGACCCGGCGCTGCGGTCGTCGTGGTCCCACTGCTCGGCGATCGCCCGCACCGCCGCTGCGGCCGGGTTCGACAACCTGCTGCTGCCATCGGGGTACGACCTCGGGATCGACGCCGTCGCGTTCGCCGGCGGGCTCGCCCCGCAGCTCGAACGGATGCGCCTGCTCGTCGCCGTGCGCTCGGGCGAGCTGTGGGTGCCGCAGCTCGCCCGTCAGCTCGCCACCCTCGACCAGATGCTCGGCGGCCGCCTGACCGTGAACATCATCTCCAGCGACCGGCCCGGCGAGCGGCTCGACGCCGAGGTCCGCTACCGGCGCACGCTCGAGGAGATGACCGTGTTGCGTCGCCTGCTCGACGGTGAAGCCGTCGAGTTCCACGGCGAGTTCCTCGACCTCCGCGTGGCGCCGCCGTCGGCCCGTACGGTGTCGGGACGCTGCCCGGCGCTCTACTTCGGTGGGCTGTCCGAACCCGCCCGGGAGGTGGCCGCGGCCGCAGCCGACGTCTACCTGCTGTGGCCCGACACGATGCCCCGGGTCGCCGCGGTCCTCGACGACCTGCGGGCCCGAGCGGCACGGCACGGCCGGAGGCTGCGGTTCGGCTACCGGGTGCACGTGGTGGTGCGCGACACCGAGTCCGAGGCCCGCGACGCCGCCCGCGCGCTCGTCGCCGACCTCGACGACGCCGTGGGCGCGGCGATCCGGTCGCGGTCGCTCGACTCCACCTCGACCGGCGTTCGGCGCCAGGCCGAACTGCGTGAGGACGCCGATGACGACGGCTACGTCGAGCCCCACCTGTGGACCGGGATCGGTCGGGCCCGCAGCGGCTGCGGCGCGGCGATCGTCGGCGATCCCGACCAGGTGGCGGCCACCCTCGAGGCGTACCGGGCCCTCGGGATCGACGCGTTCATCCTGTCGGGTTACCCCCACGAACGGGAGGCCGAACGGTTCGGTCGCCTCGTGCTGCCCCGGCTCGACCACGCGCCCCTGGCAGGCTGAACCCCGTGTGCGGCCGCTACGTCTCGGCCACCCCGCCCGAGGTGTTGGCTGCGTACTTCGACGCCACCGTCACCGAAGGGGTCGCCCCACCCGAACCGTCCTACAACGTCGCCCCTACGAACGGGGTGTGGGCCGTCGTGGAACGCGCCGACGGCCGGCATCTCGAGGTGTTCCGCTGGGGGCTGGTGCCGTCCTGGGCGGCAGAGGTGAAGGTCGGCGCCAAGATGATCAACGCCCGCGCCGAGACGCTGCTGACCAAGCCCGCCTTCCGGTCGCTCGTTCCCCGGCGCCGGTGCCTGGTGCCCGCCGACGGGTTCTACGAGTGGCAGGCCATGCCCGGGCAGCGGGCCAAGCAGCCGATGTACATCCACCGTTGCGACGGCGCCCCACTTGCGCTCGCCGGGCTGTGGAGCACCTGGAGGGACCCCGCCGCCGGGCCCGAGGCACCCTGGCTGCACTCCCTGACGATCGTCACCACCGCGGCCAATGCGACGATGGCGCCCGTGCACGACCGGATGCCGGCGATCCTGGAGCCGGTCGACTGGGCCCGCTGGCTCACCCCCGGACCGCTCGATGCGGCGACGGTCGCGGGCCTGCTCGTGCCCGCCGGCGAGGGCGTGCTCACCCTGCACCCGGTGTCGACCGATGTGAACCGGGTGAGCGTGAACGATGCGCACCTGATCGACGAGGTCGCCCCGTGATCCGCCGTCCGAGGGTCCTCGCCGCCGTCGGCGTCGCTTCGTTGCTGGCCGGCGCCTTGCTGCTCGCCGCCTGCGGCGCCGAACCCACCGGCGCGCCGATGGCGACGCCGGGCACCACGGCCACACCGACCGCGGCCGTGCCCACGACCGCCGTACCCACGACCGCCGTACCCACGACCGCCGTGCCCACGACCGCCGGGGGGCCCGCCGCGTCGGCGGTGTCCGTTCCGACCAGAGCCCAGGCCGATTCGCTGCTCGGGCGAACCCCGGAAGCGGCGCGCGCCTCGGGCTACGTCGTGCGGGCCGTGCGGATCGACGGCGTCGCCCAGATGGGCACCACCGACTACCGGCCCGAGCGGATCAACGTCGCCGTAGCCGGCGGGGTCATCACCGAGATCGTCGGCCTCGGCTGAACCGGTGGCCGCCCGTCAGCGGGTCTGGAACCGCACGTCGAGCCGGCGCATCGGGCGCAGGAAGAAGCTCGGTTCGTGCAGCGGCTCGGCGAGCGGGCCGTCGAGGGCGATGTCGTCGAGGCGGGCGAGCAGCTGAGTGAACGCCGAGTGCATCTCCTGGCGGGCCAATGCGGCGCCGACGCAGTAGTGGTTGCCGAACCCGAACGCCACGTTGTTGCGGGCGTTGTCGCGGGTGATGTCGAACAGGTCGGGATCGTCGAACACCCGCTCGTCACGGTTCGCAGCCCCGAAGCGGATCATCACCGACGCGTTCGCCGGGATCTCCAGCCCGCCGACGCTCACCGGGCACGTCGTGCGCCGCCAGAGCCCCTGCACCGGGCTGTCGATCCGCAACACCTCCTCGATGAAGTTGCCCATCAGCTCCGGGCGCTCCCGCAGCAGCGTCTGCTGGTCGGGATGCGTCGCGAGCAGCAGCATGCCGGCGGCCAGCGCGCCCGTGGTCGTCTCGAACCCGCCGGTGACGAGTTGGTGGAGCAGGTCTTGTAACTCGCCCATGGTGAACGGCTCCTCGTCGTCGCCGTGCGCGGTGACCAGCAACGAGATCAGATCGTCACCAGGGTTGGCGCGGCGTTCCTCGAACACCCGGGCCAGGAAGTGCTGCGCCTCGAGCTCCACGTCGGCCTCGGCGAGCGCGTCCTCGACGGTCATCGAGCGCTGCGCGAGCGCCAGCATCGCATCGGCCCACCGCCGGAACGTGCGGTACTCGCTGCGGTCGAGCCCGAGTTGCTCAGCGATGAAGATCCCCGGCAGCGGCAGCGCCAGCGCGGAGACGAACTCGCAGCGGCCCTCCGGCGCGAACGCGTCGATCAACCCCGTCGTGATGTCCTCGATGTGCGGCGTGAGGTCCTTCACCCGGGCCGGGGTGAACACCCGGTTGAGCAGCTTGCGGTACCGGGTGTGGACCGGTGGATCGGTGCGCTGCAACGTCGCCGCCCGGGCCCAGCCCCGCTCGGCGAGACGCTGCTGGTAGGCGATCGCGACCGCGTTGGGGGTCGTGCGGCCTGCGGCCGGCCGGGACGAGAACGTGCCCACGTCCATCAGCGCCGACCGGCCCTCGGCGTGCCCGCCGATCACGTACAGGTCGATGTCGGCCTCGTGCCACGCCGGGCAGGCCGCCATCCGTTCCCGGTAGTACGAGAACGGATCGTCCTGGACACTCGGATCGCTGAGTCCCTGCATGACGAGCGACGGTAGCCTCAACGGTCTATGGCGATCCCCCTGTACGCCCCCGGGGACGACCCCGGGCCGAGCCTGTACGAGGTGCTGCGGCGCAGCGGCCTCGACCCGTTCGCCCCCGTCGAGGCCGCTGGCCCGCTCGTCGTGCCCCACGCCACCACCTGCGTCGCGGTCCGGTACGCGGACGGCGTCGTGATGGCGGGCGACCGGCGGGCGACGGCCGGCAACCTCATCAGCCACCGGTCGATGGAGAAGGTGATGCCCGCCGACCGGCACTCGGCGGTGGCCATCGCCGGAGCGGCGGGGCCGGCGATGGAGATGGTCAAGCTGTTCCAGCTGCAGCTCGAGCACTACGAGAAGGTGGAGGGCTCGCCGCTCTCGCTCGAGGGCAAGGCCAACCAGCTGTCGATGATGGTGCGCGGCAACCTCCCCGCTGCCATGCAGGGCATGGTCGTCGTGCCGATCTTCGCCGGGTGGGACACCCGCCGGCAGGTGGGCCGCCTGTTCGACTACGACGTCACCGGAGGCCGCTACGAGGAGGCCGACTACGTCGCGACCGGCTCGGGCAGCGTGCATGCCGGCACGGTCGTCAAGGTCGGGTTCCGACCGGGGATGCGGCGCGACGACGTCGTCGACCTTGTACTCACCGCCCTGTGGGAAGCGGCCGACGCCGACTCGGCCACCGGCGGCCCCGACCCGTTGCGGGGCATCTACCCGGTGGTCGCCACCGTCACCGCCGCCGGGTTCGAGCGCCTCGCCGACGACGAGCTGCGCACCCGTTTCGAGGGCATCGCCGCGGCGCGCCAGGGGGTCCGACCGTGAGCATGATGCCGTACGTCTCGCCCGAGCAGTTGATGAAGGACCGGGCGGACTACGCCCGCAAGGGCATCGCCCGGGGTCGCAGCCTCACGGCGGTCATCTTCGACGGCGGGGTCGCGATCGTGGCCGAGAATCCGTCGAACACGCTGCGCAAGGTGTCGGAGATCTACGACCGCATCGCGTTCGCCGGGGTCGGCAAGTACAACGAGTTCGACCAGTTGCGCGTCGCCGGGGTGCGCGCCGCGGACCTGAAGGGCTACCAGTACTCGCGCGACGACGTGGACGCCCGCAGCCTCGCGAACAACTACGCGCAGATCCTCGGCCAGATCTTCACCCACGAGATGAAGCCGATGGAGGTGGAGATCCTCGTCGCCGAAGCGGGTTTCGTATCCGGAGGCGACCAGCTGTTCCACATCCTGTACGACGGCACGGTCATGGACGAGAACCGCTTCAGCGTGCTCGGCGGCGACTCCGAGGCGATCGCCGGTCGGCTCGAAGCGTCGTGGGTGCCCGACATGGGCCTGGGCCGCGCCCTCGGCGTCGCCGTGGCCGCGCTGGCGGGCCCGGAACGCACGCTCAGCCCGGGTGATCTCGAGGTCGCGGTGCTCGCGCGCGGCAACGGGCGGCGCTGCTTCCAGCGCCTCGGCGACGACGAGGTTGCGTCGCTGCTGGGCTGAACGCCCGCGTGCAGGTGCCCGGCGCAGATGCGCACGGTGTTGCGGCCCGGGCCGATACGGTGCCCGCCGTGGAGCGCCGCATCTTCGGGCTGGAAAACGAGTACGGCGTCACCTGCACCCTTCGGGGTCAGCGCCGCCTCAGCCCCGACGAGGTGGCCCGCTACCTGTTCCGCCGGGTCGTGTCATGGGGGCGCAGCTCGAACGTGTTCCTTGCGAACGGCGCCCGTCTCTACCTCGACGTCGGCTCGCATCCGGAGTACGCCACACCCGAGTGCGACTCGATCTACGACGTCGTCGTGCACGACAAAGCGGGGGAGCGGATCCTCGAGCAGTTGCTCGCCGGCGCCGAGCAGCGCCTGCGCGAGGAGGGGATCCGCGGCACCATCTACCTGTTCAAGAACAACACCGACTCGGCCGGTAACAGCTACGGCTGCCACGAGAACTACCTGACGAGCCGCCGCGACGATCTGGCCCACTACGCCGAGGTGCTGATCCCGTTCCTGGTGAGCCGCCAGATCTACGCCGGCGCCGGCAAGGTGCTCCAAACCGCACGGGGCGCGCTGTACTGCATCGCCCAGCGCGCCGAGCACATCTGGGAAGGCGTCTCGTCGGCCACCACCCGTAGCCGCCCGATCATCAACACCCGCGACGAACCCCACGCCGATGCCGAGCGCTACCGGCGGCTTCACGTCATCGTCGGCGACTCGAACATGAGCGAATACGCCGCATTCTTGAAGGTGGGCGCCGCAGCGATCCTGCTCCGGATGCTCGAGGACCCGTCGGTGGTGCTGCGCGACATGACCCTCGAGAACCCGATCCGGGCCATTCGTGAGATCAGCCACGACATGACCTGCCGGCGCACGGTGCGCCTCGCCAACGGCCGTGAGGTGTCCGCGCTCGACATCCAGCGCGAGTACCTCGACCGAGCGCTGCGGTATGCGGAGAGCCGGGGCCTCGGCCCCATGGAGACCAAGGCGTTGCAGATGTGGGAGCACTGCGTCACCACCATCGAGCGCGACCCGCTCGAGTTGGACCGGGAGTGCGATTGGGTCATCAAGTACAAGCTCCTCGAGGCCTACCGCGAGCGCAACGAACTGTCGCTCGGGCACCCGAAGGTGGCCCTCATGGACCTGCAGTACCACGACGTGAACCGCAACCGGGGCCTCTACTACCTGCTCGAGCACCGTGGGATGGTGGAGCGGATGTGCACCGACGAGGACATCGACACTGCGATCGACACCCCGCCCCAGACCACCCGGGCCCGCCTGCGCGGCGAGTTCATCCGGCGGGCCAAGGAGCGCAAACGCGATTACACCGTCGACTGGGTACATCTGAAGCTCAACGACCACGCCCAGCGGACCGTGCTGTGCAAGGACCCGTTCAAGTCGCGCGACGAACGGGTCGAAAAGCTGATCGCCAGCCTGTGACCCCGACGTGACCGCCCCCCGAACCCGTTCCCGCTCGTCGGGCAACAGCACCCTCAAGACGATGCGCGAGTGGACGCTGGTCATCGCCGGCGCGCTCGCCATCGCGCTGGTGGTGCGCGCCTTTCTCCTCGCGGCGTTCTACATCCCGTCGGAATCGATGGTGCCGACCCTGCAGACCGGCGACCGGGTGCTCGTCAACAAGTTGAGCTACCGCCTCCACGACATCGACCGTGGTGACGTGGTGGTGTTCGAGCGACCGCCGAGCGGGCCGAACCGCTGCAAGCCGTCCTACGTGTGGGCGGCAGGAAGCGACATCAAGGACCTCATCAAGCGGGTCGTCGGGCTCCCGGGCGACCGCATCGAAGGCCGCGACGGCAAGGTGTTCGTGAACGGCCAGCAACTCGTCGAGCCGTACCTGCAGCTCACCACCAGCCCCTTCGACACGGTCACCGTGCCCGACGGCTGCGTGTTCGTCATGGGCGACAACCGGCCGTTCTCCCAGGACAGCCGGGTGTTCGGACCGATCCCGGAGGATCTCGTCGTCGGACGGGCCTTCGTGCGGGTGTGGCCACTCACCCACCTCGGCTGGCTGTAGCCGGCTGGGATCAGCGCTCGAGACGCCACCGATGAGCGGAATCGCCAGGTCCTGGTCGGGTCGAGCCTGCTGCTGTTCGGCGTGATCGCCAGCCGGCTGTCCTCGGGTCTGGGTATCCCGGGGCTGCTGGTGTTCCTGGCGGTGGGGATGCTGGCCGGCTCCGACGGGCCGGGCGGCATCTACTTCGACAACGCCGAGGTGTCCCAGACCCTCGGCGTCGTCGCGCTCGCGTACATCTTGTTCAGCGGCGGGCTCTCTACGAACTGGGACGAGATCCGCCCGGTGCTGCGCCAGGGTGCGGCGCTGGCGACGGTGGGGGTGCTGATCACGGCGCTGCTCGCCGGGTTGACGGCGATGTGGGCGTTCGGGTTGTCGATCGAAACGGGCCTGCTGATCGGCGCGATCATCTCCTCGACCGATGCCGCGGCGGTGTTCGCCGTGCTGCGGTCCCGCAACGTCAGTCTTCGCGGGCGATTGCGCCCCTTGCTGGAGCTGGAATCGGGCAGCAACGATCCGATGGCGGTGTTCCTCACGATCGGGCTGCTCGAACTCGTGACCAACCCGGCGAGCGGCCCGATCGACTTCGTGCCGCTGTTCGTCGCACAGATGGCGATCGGCGCCGTCGTGGGTGTCGGCACCGGCCGGATCGCCGTGTGGGGCCTCAATCGGATCCGGCTCGATCACGACGGCCTTTACCCGGTGATGTCCCTGGCGCTCGTCGGTTGCATCTTCGCGGCGACCACCGCCGTGCAGGGCTCGGGATTCCTGGCGGTCTACGTGGCCGGCATCGTGATGGCCCAACGGCGGTTCATCCACAAGAACAGCCTGACCCGGTTCCACGACGGCATCGCCTAGGTCGCCCAGATCGGCATGTTCGTCGTGCTCGGGCTGTTGGTGTTCCCCTCGGAGCTGCCATCGGTGGCACCGGGTGGGCTGGTGGTCGCCGCGGCGCTGACCCTCGTCGCCCGGCCGGTCGCGGTGTTCCTCACCCTGGCGCCGTTCCGAGTGCCGTGGCGGGAACGGGCGCTGGTCTCCTGGGTCGGGTTGCGTGGCGCCGCACCGATCATCCTCGCCACGTTCCCCCTCCTGGAACAGGCCCCCCGACGCGAATCTCATCTTCGACACGGTGTTCTTCATCGTGTTGACCTCCGTGGCGATCCAGGGCACCACCATCCCCCTCGCCGCTCGCTGGCTGAGGGTCGGGGCACCGCTCGAGCGGCCTGCCGCGTGGCCGATCCAACCCCGATCGATCCAGCCTCCCGGGGTGTCGCTGGCCGAACTCCTGGTGTCGCCCCGGTCATCGGTCAGCGGGCAGGCACTCGTCGATGTTGGCCTGCCGGTCGGCACGATGATCGTCCTCATCGAGCGCGACGGCGAGTTCGTCGTGCCGACCGGATCGACCGTGCTCCGGGAAGGGGATCGGCTGCTGGTCCTCGGTGACGACGACAGCATCCGACGTTTGCGTCGCCGCCTCGACGGGGTCGAGCCGGAGTGAACCCTCGGCCTGCGGCGCCGCAGCAGGGATCCGGTCAGCTGCCGATCTCGGCGCGCATCGCGTCGACGATCCGGTCCACCCAATCGCCGAACACGCCGTCGATCCCCATTCGAAGCGTCTCCCGCAACGGACGCTCGAACTGCAGGTCCCAGGCGAACGCGATGCGCCCGAAGCGGTGGAACAACGTGGTCAGCCCCCCCGTCCAGCTCGCCTGGTGCAGGTTCACGGCGTCGACGCCCAGGTCGGCAAGGGTGGCGGCTCGCCGTTCCGGGCCGTCCTTGAGGGCGGCGAGCTTGGTGGAGTTGACCAGGCGGACCTCGCCGTCGATGGGCCGCAACGCCTGCAGGACGTCGAGCTCGGGGTGGCAGAGCCAGAGCGCTGCGGTGCCGCGGCGCAACCCCACGCGCGCCTCGGCCAGGACCGCCGGTCCGGCCGCCGGATCCTTCAGGTCGAGCGAGAGCTCGAACGCCCCGCCGCAGGCCGCGAACAACTCGCCGAGCGTCGGGATGTGATCGGGCAGCTCGGCCCGGGTCACCGCCGAGATCGGCCGGCGCCGAACCCCGCGCCGCACCACGCCGTCGTGGTCGAGCACCGGAACACCATCCGCGGTGAGCCAGACGTCGCTCTCCAACCCGGTGGCACCCAACCGGAGCGCGAGGGCGAAGGCCTCCAGGGTGTTCTCCGGGGCATGGGCGCTCGCACCCCGGTGGGCGAAGCCGATCGGAGGGTCGATCAACGACGGGAGCCGCTGCTGGGGCATCGCAGGATTCTGCCGACCCGACCGGCGTCACGGCGCTTCGGCGCCGACGGTGCTCACTCGGTGGGGCCGGCACCCGATCCGTAGACTCGCCGCCGTGTTCAACGTGACGGGTGGCGAGGTGATCATCATCCTCGTCATCGCGCTCGTGGTCCTCGGGCCCGAAAAGCTCCCCGACGTGCTGCGCAAGGTCGGCCGGGTGTACGGCGAGGTCCGTCGCATGGCGAACGGGTTCCAGGAGGAACTGCGCAACACCCTCGACGAGCCCACCCGCGAGTTCCGCCAGACCATGGACGACGTCCGCACCGGGTTCACCGAGACCGTCCGCCGGGCCGCCGAGCCCGATCCGGAACAGCCGGTGGAGGACACGGTGACGCCGGTCGACGACGAGGCGCCCGACGATGCGAGCGCTCCGCCCAGGCTGGCCGATGCCCCCGAGGCACCGCAACTGCCGGGATGGGCCATGCCTGCGCCGTCCGGACCGCCGATCGAGCCGGCGGCGATCGCGCTTCCCGGCAGCCAGTGGCCGCCGGCCCCACCGCCGGCACCTCCACCTTCGGTCGCACCCCCACCGTCCGCGCCGGCCTGGCAACCGCCGTCGCCGGACACCGGGGCGTCCGCATGAAGGTGCGCCGCAAGCGTTCGGGCCAGCGTCGTCTCAAGGGGCCCGACGACACGATGACGCTCACCGAGCACCTGGCGGAACTCCGCCGGCGCATCGTGGTGTCCTTCCTCGCCGTGGCGGCGGCCGCGGTCGTGATGTTCGTGCTGTACGACCCGTGGCTGCAGCGCTTCCTCGGCGACCCGTACTTCGACCTGTGCGCCGAGAACCCCGACTGGAAGTGCTCCGACGGGTTCCAGGTCACCGATCTGCTCGGCGCATTCACGACGCGGTTGCGCATCGCCGGATATTTCGGGCTCGCCGCAGCCCTGCCGGTGGTGCTGTGGCAGATCTGGCGGTTCGTCGTGCCTGGGCTGCACGCCAAGGAGCGGCGCTACGCCGCCCCGTTCGTGCTGTCCTCGGTGGTGCTGTTCCTCTTCGGTGCGTCGATCGCCTACCTGACCATGCCGTTCGCGGTCGAGTTCCTCGTCGGCTACGCCGGCGCCAAGAGCCGCGTCGATCTCACCGCCGATCGCTACATCAACCTCATCAGCCTCATGATGATCGGCTTCGGCGTCGGTTTCCTGTTCCCCGTGCTGCTCGTGTTCCTCCAGCTCGCCGGGGCGCTGACCCCGGGGCGGCTGCTGCGCTGGTGGCGTCAGGCCATCGTGCTGTGCGTCGTCATCGCCGCCGTGATCACTCCGTCGGGCGATCCGTTCAGCCTGCTCGCCTTGGCGATCCCGATGACGGTGTTCTACTTCGCGTCGGTCCTCATCGGCTGGCTGCTGACCCGGAAGCGCAGCAAGGCCGGGGCGGGCACGGCGGCCGCCTGATGCCGTGACGGTTCGCGACGACCTCCTCGCCCGCTACGGGTTCCCGCTCGATCGGTTCCAGCTCGACGCAATCGACTCGTTCGACGCAGGGCACTCGGTGCTCGTCGCCGCACCGACCGGCTCGGGCAAGACCGTCGTCGCCGAGTACGCCGCCGGCGTCGCGCTCGCGCAGGGCCGGCGGGCGTTCTACACGGCACCGATCAAGGCGTTGTCCAACCAGAAGTACCGCGACCTCCTCGCCGTCCACGGCCCCGAACGCGTCGGGTTGCTCACCGGCGACAACAGCATCAACGGCGACGCCGACATCGTCGTGATGACGACCGAAGTGTTGCGCAACATGGTCTACGCCCGCCACGGCGGGCTCGACCGGCTCGCCGTCGTCGTCCTCGACGAGGTCCACTACCTCCAGGACGCCTACCGAGGCCCGGTTTGGGAGGAGGTGATCCTGCACCTCCCCGCTCACGTCCGTCTCGTGTGCCTCTCGGCGACGGTGTCCAACGCCGCCGAACTCGCTGCGTGGATCACCGAGGTCCGGGGGCCGACGGTTCCGGTCGTGGAGCACAAACGACCGGTGCGCCTCGACCACCTCTATCTCGTCGGGGACCGCACCGCCGCCGGCCTGCACGCCCTACCGGTACTCGTCGACGGCCGACCGAATCCGGAGGGCAACCGGTTCGATCCGCAGACCCACCGGGTTCCCGGCCGCCCGGGCGGCCGGGCGCAGGCCCGGCTGCCCGTCTACACCCCACGCCGGCTCGAGGTCGTCGACCTGCTCGAGGAGCGCGACCTCCTGCCGGCAATCTACTTCCTGTTCTCCCGCAACGGCTGCGACGAAGCCGCAGCCCAATGTCTCGACGCGGGCGTGCGGCTGACCACCGCGTCGGAGCGCACCCGGATCCGGGCGATCGTCGACGAGCACCTCGCCGGGATCGACGAGCGCGACCTCGCCGTGCTCGGCCAGACCCGGTTCCTCGCCGCGCTCCAGGCCGGGGTCGCCGCCCACCACGCCGGGTTGATCCCCCCGTTCAAAGAGGCGGTCGAGGCCTGCTTCGCCGAGGCGCTCGTCAAGGTCGTGTTCGCCACCGAGACGCTCGCGGTCGGCATCAACATGCCCGCCCGGACCGTGGTCATCGAGAAGCTGACGAAGTTCACCGGGAACCACCACGAGTTCCTCACCCCCGGTGCGTACACCCAGCTCACCGGCCGGGCCGGCCGGCGGGGCATCGATGCGATGGGCCATGCCGCCGTGCTGTGGAACCCGTTCGTGACCTTCGATCAGGTGGCCGCACTCGCGCTCAGCCGCGAGTACCAGCTCCGCTCGGCGTTCCGGCCCACCTACAACATGGCCGCGAACCTGGTGCGCACCCGCCGGGCCGAGGAGGCCCGGAGCCTGCTCGGGCGGTCCTTCGCCCAGTTCCAGGCCGACCGCGAGGTGGTCCGGCTCGAGCAACGCCTGCAGCGCCGCTCGCAGCTCCTCGCCGAGGTGCGCGCCGAAGCCATCAGCCCGTTCGGTGACCTCGAGGACTACCGGGCACGGCGCCGGCTGCAACGAGACGCAGGTACCGCCACCCGAGCCGGCCGAACCGACCCCGAGGCGATCGAACAGGCGCTGCTCAAGCTACGTCCGGGGGACGTGATCGACGTCGTGCGTGGCCGCCGACCCGGGCGGGCCGTCGTCGTCTCGGTGGCGTTCCGGCGCGGGGTTCGGGTCCGGGCCGTCACCGCGTCACGCACGGTGCTCACCCTCGGGGCCGCCGATTTCGACGCGCCACCCCGGGCCGTCGGACGCGTCGAGCTCCCTGACCCGTTCGACCCGCGCGCCGCCGGCGACCAACGTGAGGCCGCACGCCGGCTCGCCCGCTCCCGGTTCCCCGACCCGACCCGGCTCGACGACGACCTCGACGAGCATCCCGTCCTCGCCGACCCGGACCTCGCCGATCGGCTTCGCGCCGCAGGCGCCGCCGAACGCCTCGCCCGCGAGGTCGACGAGCTCACGGCCCGGGTGCAGGCGCGCGGGAGCTCGGTGGTGCGCCGCTTCGAGCAGGTCCTCGCGCTGCTGGGCGCCTGGCGGTACGTGGAGGGCTGGGGGCTCACCCCGGCGGGCGAGCGTCTGGCTCGCCTATTCCACGAATGCGACCTGCTCGTGGCCGAATGCCTCGAACAGGGGCTGCTCGACGGCCTCGACGCGGCGAGCCTCGCGGCGCTCGTGTCGGCCTTCACCTACGAGCACCGCAGTCCCGAGGCGCCCCCGGCAGCGTGGTTCCCCTCGGGCACGGTGCGGCGGCGGTACGCCGAGATCGAGGCCGTCGCCCGCAGTCTCAATGCCCAGGAGGAGCTCGCAGGCCTCGATCCGACCCGGGCCCCGGACCCGACCTACGTCGCAGTCGCCTACGCCTGGGCGGCGGGGGAGAGCTTCGCCGCCGTCGTCGACGCCGAGGAACTCTCGGGCGGCGACTTCGTCCGAAACATGAAACAGCTCGTCGACCTGCTGCGCCAGATCGCCCAGATCGCCCCGGTGGCCGCCACCCGGGCTGCGGCGGCCGCCGGCGTCGAGTTGCTGTTCCGGGGCGTGATCGTCGCGTCCAGCCACGTCGACGGCACGACCGGCGACGGCACGACCGGCGACGGCACGACCGGCGACCGCCAACCGGGTGGCGCCGCGTGGTGATCCGCCGGGGGGAGCCCTGGGGTGAGCCCGGTGTGCTCCCGACCGGCGCGCCGCGAGTCCACGACGACGCTTCGCTCGCCCGGGCCGTTACCGAAGGGGCCGGCCTGATCGGGGTACTGGGCGGTGACCTGTGCCGAACGGTCGGCGGCGGAGGTGACCCGGCCCGGCTCACCGATGGGCGCGGCACCGTGCTGCCGATCGACCTCGGCGTGGTGCGCCTCGACGGTGGCGACGAGCACGTGTTCGTCGCGCACGTCGTCGCCCGCCGGCGGTTCTGGCGTTCCCCGGTCGTCGGCGTGATGAACGCGCAGTTCCGGGGGCACTGGGACGTCGCACCCCGATCTCATCCCAACGATGGCCGGCTCGACGTCGTCGTCGCCCGCCTCGGGCTCGGCGACACCTGGAAGGCCTGGCGCCGGTTGCCGACCGGCAGCCATGTCCCGCACCCCGGCATCGAGGAACGCCGAGTCCGAGAAGGCGAGCTCGAGCTCGGCGCCCGATGCATCGTCGAGATCGACGGCCGGCGTGTCGGCACCGCCCGACGCCTGGAGGTGGCGTGCCGGCCCGACGCCGCCCAGATCATCGTGTGAGCCGGGTCTAGGGTCGGTCGCCATGCACCTCGACGAGGCCAAGGCCTGGGTCACGGCCGCGATCGATCGGCAGGCCGACCTGCTCGTCGAGGTCGCCCACGACCTGCACGCCCATCCCGAGCTGGCCTTCGAGGAGCACCACGCCCACGACGTGCTGGCGGGCGCGCTCGACGACGCCGGGCTCGCCCCGGTACGCCACCATCTCGACGTCCCGACAGCGTTCGTCGCCGAGGCCGGCACGTCGGGTCCGCTCGTGGCCGTCCTGCTCGAGTACGACGCCTTGCCTGAGATCGGTCATGCCTGCGGGCACAACGTGATCGCCGCCGCCGGGCTCGGTGCCGGCCTTGCGCTCGGTGCGCTGGCCGCAACGGGCGACCCGATCGCCGGGCGGGTACGGATCCTGGGTACGCCGGCCGAGGAGGGAGGCGGCGGCAAGATCGTGCTCGCCGACCGAGGAGCCTTCGACGGGGTCGACGCTGCGCTCATGGTCCATCCCGCCGACAGCGACCTCGCCGCGATGACCACGCTCGCGATCGAGCAACTCGAAGCGACGTACCACGGGCTGTCGGCCCACGCTGCGGCCGCGCCGTGGAAGGGCGCCAACGCGCTCGACGCCGCGGTGCTCGGCTACCAGAACGTCGCGGCGCTCCGCCAGCACATCGCCCCGGACGAACGGGTGCACGGCGTGTTCACCCACGGTGGCGACAAGCCGAACATCGTGCCGTCACGGGCCGCGACGTTCTGGTACGTGCGCTCGGGCACCGTCGCCCGGCTCGCAGAGCTCAAGGCTCGGGTCGAGGCGTGCCTGCGCGCCGGGGCCGACGCCGCCGGGTGCCGGGTCGACCTGCGCTGGGGCGACCGTCCCACCGCGTATGCGGACCTGAAGGCCAACGCCCCGCTCGACGCGGCGTGGGCCGCCAACGCCGCCCGGGTGGGCCGCACCGTGCTCGACCCGCGCCTCACCCACCCGGTGCTCGGCTCCACCGACATGGGCAACATCAGCTACCTCGTGCCCTCGATCCACCCGATGATCGCCGTCGCCCCGGCCGGCGTGCCGATCCACTCGGCGGCCTTCGCCGAGCACGCCCGCTCGGACTCGGCCGACCGGGCGGTGCTCGACGGCGCCAAGATGCTGGCCCTCACGGCGCTCGACGTGTGGGCCGACCCGGCGGTGCGCACCGCCGCCCACGACGCGTTCACCCGAACCTGATCCCGCGTTCGATCCGCGCTCGATCCGCATTCGATCCGCGTTCGATCGGCGGACGCGACCGGCCGAGGCGATCTGCGGCCAGCCACGGGATCCCTGCCCAGCCCGATCCGGCTCCGTAGCATGGCCCGCCGTGGCCCTCTACGTCCCGGAGCAGTTCACGGTCGCGGAGGCCGACGTGCTGCGCCGGTACGTCACCACGCTCGACGGCCCCGTGTTCGCCCTGGTCAACCTGCCCGAAGTGGTGAAAGGGGCACTGTTCGCCCGGTATTCGCGCAGTGCGAAGAGCCTGCGTCGGCTGTTCCTCGACGAGTTCGTCGGCGAGCTCGACATCACTGGTGACGCGACCGTCGACGCGACGATTGGGCTGCGGCGGGCCGAGGAGCTCTACGATCGCGTGTTCTTCGAGTACGGCGACGATTCCGTCGCCCAGCTCGGCGGGGTGCACCTGGCCTGCGAGCAGGCGTCGAACGTGCTCACCAAGGTCCTCGAGTGGGGCCGGCTGGCCAGCTATCTCGAACAGTCCACCCGCTACATCGCCTACGACGCCCGGCTCGGCGGCCGGTACCGCTACTACCGCGACGCCCCGGTGCTGTCCTCGGCGCTCGGCCCCCGGTACGTCGGCGACCTCGACCGGCAGTTCGACACGTACTCCGAGCTGCTCGCCCTGGTCACCGACCACGTGCGCGCCACCGTGCCGAAGGCGGCCGGCGACAGCGATTTCGTCTACCGGCAGGCCACCCGAGCCAAGGCGCTCGACGCCGTACGAGGGGTGCTGCCGGCTGCTGCGCTGTCCAACGTCGGGATCTACGGCTCCGGGCAGGCGTTCGAGCACCTGCTGCTGCGCATGCGGTCCCTGCCGCTGCCCGAGGCCCAGGAATACGCGGCGCTGATGCTCCACGAACTGCGCAAGGTGATCCCGAGCTTCCTGCGCCGCGTCGATCTGCCCGAGCGCGGGGGCGCTTGGAGCGACTACCTGTCCCGCTGCCGGGACGACACCGCCGACCTGGTCGCCTCGCTGTTCCCGCCCGATGCGGCGCCCGAGGCCGTCGAGCCGGTCACGCTCGTCGACTGGGACCCCGACGCCGAGGACAAGCTGCTCGCGGCCGCCTGCTACGCCCACACCCACCTCCCCGAGCACCAGGTCCTCGACCGGGTCCGCTCCCTGGCCCACGACGATCGGGTCGCCCTGCTGCGGGCGTACGTGGGGGAGCGGGCCAACCGCCGCCACCGGCCGGGTCGGGCCTTCGAGCGGGTGGGGTACCGATTCGACGTGCTGAGCGACTACGGCGCCTTTCGCGACCTGCAACGGCACCGGATGCTGACGATCGAATGGCAGCGTCTCACCCCCCGCCACGGCTACGTGCGGCCGGAGCTGGTCGACGACGCCGGGGGACGCGATCGCTTCGACGACGCGATGGCCCGGTCCGCCGCGCTCCACGACGCCCTCGACGCACCGTTCCCCGACCAGGCGCCGTATGCGGTGTCGATGGCGTACCGGGTCCGGTACTCGATGCAGTTCAACGCCCGCGAGGCCATCCACCTGCTCGAGCTGCGCAGCGCCCCCCAGGGTCATCCGTCCTACCGGCGGGTGGCCCAGGAGATGCACCGGCTGATCGCCGAGCAGGCCGGCCACCGGGCCGTCGCTGCGGCGATGACGTTCCTCAGCTCGGCCGAGCCGGAACTCGAACGCCTCGACGGCGAGCGCCGGTTGGCCCAGCGCCAACGCTGAGTCAGGAAACCCTCAAGTTCCGGCTCGCGCCGCCGACGGGAGGGGCATGCCCGGAGCCCGGCTGTTCAGCATCGCCGTGAGCGCCGCGCTGTTGGCCGGCGTCGCACCCGGTCGCCAAGCGGCCCCGGCACCGAGGCCGACGCACGTCGTGCAACCCGGGGAGAGCCTCTGGCTGATCTCGCAGCGCTACGGCCTCACGCTGAATGCCTTGGTCGGCGCGAACCGCATGAGCGCGCGGTCGGTGATCGTGCCTGGGCAGGTCCTCGTCCTCCCCCTGCGTGCTCTGCCATCCGCAACGACGGCCGCAACGACGGCCCGACCGACGACGGTGCCGACCACCGTGCCCCGGCCGCCGGTTCCGACGAGCCTGCCCCGACCGAGCACCACGACGGTGCCCACGACGGCGGCGCGCCCTGCGGTGCCGACCCCGGTGCCCGGGGTGCCGCCCGGGCTGCCCGACGAAGTCCGGGGAGCGGCGCAGGTCGCCCTGATCCCGATGTTCCGGGCCGCCGCCGCCGAGTTCGGCGTACCCGCTGACCTGCTGATGTCGCTCGCCTACCAGGAGTCCCGTTGGCGGGCCGACGTGGTCAGCCGGGCCGGTGCGATCGGCGTCGGCCAGTTGCTGCCGACGACCGCCACCTGGGTCGCGACCGACCTGATCCGCCAACCCGGGCTCGATCCCCGCGTCCCGAACGACAACATCCGGATGTCGGCCCGGTTCCTGCGGTTCCTGATCGATCTGATGCAGGGCGACCTGGTCAGGGCCCTTGCGGGCTACTTCGAAGGCCCCTACGGCGTGCTCCGGGTCGGCGTGAGTGCGGGTGGTCGCCGCTACGCAGACCAGGTCCTGGCCCGCCGGCCGGCCTTTCGGCCCTGAACTGGGCCGTTCGCACTCGTCGCCGAGTTGTAACAGCTGTCACGATTCCTGGGCGTCGGAACCGAGGCGGCGGGGCCTAGTATTCCCGGCCGCGACTTGGCGGGCTGACGAAGGGGGATCATGGCAGCCGACGAGGACTTCGCCGACGAGCCGGACTTCGAAGAAGAAATCGAGGAGGACGTCGAACCGGAGGATCTCGACGACGACGGCCTCGGGGACGACGCCGAGGACGAGTTCACCCTCGACGAGGACACCGAAATCGTCGAGGAGGACGCGTCCGACGACGACCGTGGCGAGGAGGCGGCCAAGGCTCGGCGGGCTGCCGGCGAGGAGGAGGACGACGACGAGGATCTGATCGATCCCGACGACGTCGAAGCCGACCTCGACACCATCCTGAAGGACCGCCTGGTCGCGGCTGACGCGGAGCCCGAGGACGACGACGAAGAAGTGGAGACCGACGATCGGGGCGACCCCGTCGACCGGATCCAACCGCGTCGGCCGGGCGAGTTCGTCTGCCAGTCCTGCTTCCTGGTCAAGCACCCCAGTCAGCTCGCCGATGCCGCCGGCCAGCGGTGTGCGGACTGCGTGTGAACCGAGGCCCGGCACGATGAGCGACCGCAACGAGCCCCTCGAGCAGTTCCTCGACCTTGCGGTCTACGCGCCGATCGGTCTGGTGCTCCTCGTCCGGGAGCAGCTGCCCACGCTGGTGGGCAAGGGACGCGAGACCGTCACGGGGCGGGTGCGCGTCGCTCGGTTCATCGGCCAGTTCGCCGTGGCCAAGGGCCGCCAGGAGATCGAGCGGCGCCTCGCCGAGGCGCGCACCCCGTCGCGCCCGGCTACGCCGACGGCGACGGCGAGCCCGTCTCCGGTGCGAGAGCCCCCGCTGGCCTCGCCGGTGGTCATCGTGGCCGACGACGCAGCAGCGGCTCCGGCGTCGCCCCGGGCAGCCGGCGACGACGCTGCCCTGCCGATCGAGGGATACGACGCCCTGGCGGCGTCCCAGGTCGTGGGCCGTCTCGCCGGACTCGACGCCGACGGACTCGAACAGGTTCGCCTCCACGAGACCGCCCATCGCGCCCGGCGAACGGTGCTGGCCCGGATCGCGCAGCTGCAGGCCGCGAGCGACTGAGTGGAGTCGGCCCGCCCGGCCCGGCCCGAGGACCTCGGCGAGGTCGTCGCCCTCGCACGACAGGCCCGGTCCGAGCTCGCCGGGGAGCGAGGGGCCGAGCTGTTCGTCGGTCATGATCTGCCGCCGGTCGAGCAGGCGCTCACGGGCCGCGCTGTGTTCGTCGGCTGCATCGACGCGTGCGTGGTCGGGTACGCAGTCGTGTCGACCGAGGGCCTGCGCGACGGCCGCCACCTCGGGGTGATCCACGAGCTCTACGTCGAGCCCGGCGCACGTGCCGTCGGGGTCGGGGAGGCCCTCATGGGGCAGGTTGTGGCGCACTGCCGGCACGCCGGCTGTCTGGGGATCGACGCGGTCGCACTGCCCGGGATGCGGGAGACGAAGAACTTCTACGAGACGTTCGGACTGGTCGCCCGGGCGATCGTGGTGCACCGGGCGCTGTGAGCGTGAACGACCCGATGACCCCCGCATCGAAGCGACCCGCGGGACCACGCCCGCTGCTGGCGGTGTTCGACCTCGACGGCACCCTGCTCGACTCCGACGAGGCGCTGTGCGCCGCCTACGTCGCCCTCGGCGTCCCCCGGGAATCCGTCACGTACGGGCACGTCGTCGCCGACGAATGCGCCCGCTTGGGGCTATCGCTCGACGACTACATCGCGGCGTACGACCCGGCTGCGGCCGTCCCGTTCCCCGGTGTCGAGTCGATGCTCGCCGGGCTGACCCGGTGGGCAGTGTGCTCGAACAAGGACCGCCGCAGTGGCACGGCGGAGCTCGCCCGGCTCGGCTGGCAGCCGGCGGCCGCCCTGTTCGCCCAGGATTTCGGCGGTGGACCGAAGCGGCTCGGCCCGGTGCTCGACGCCCTCGGCCTCGGCGGCGAGGACGTGCTGTTCGTGGGCGACAGCCCCCACGATGCCGTCTGCGCTGCCGACGCCGGTGCGCGCTTCGCCGTCGCCGCCTGGAACCCCCGTACCCGGGCCCTCGGCCTGAATGGGGACGTGGTGCTGCGCTCGCCGTCGGACCTGCCGGCCGCCCTCGGCTGACGCCGGGGGGCGATCAGCCGGCGTCCGCCGGGGTGGCCTCCGCCGCGAGGTCAGACGACTCGGCCGGCGCGGCCGCGACCTCGGCCGGCGCGGCCGCGACCTCGGCCGGCGCGGCCGGTTCGGCCGCGACCTCGGCCAGTTCGGCCGGCTCGGACGAAGCACGTTCGGACGGCGCACGCTCGGACGGCGCCCCGGCCGCACGGGCTGGGCGATCGCCGGTGCGGCGTGGCTCGTTGCGCTTGGCCGGACGCTGGCCGGGCCGGGCCGCACGCGGCATCGGGGTCGGGTCGATCCCGAACACCGCCGCGATGGCGGGCACCATCGACGAGAACCGCTTGACGATCTCCCGCAGCTCGTCGGTGATCTGCGTGGGTCCCACCGTGACCGCCACCTGCGCCCGCATCGGCGAGAACGCGAGGGCCTCGATCACCGTCGCCCAGCGCTCTGCGGTGGCATCGGCGGTGAGCGACGCCTGCGTGGCCTCGATCAGACGGACCGCCATCTCCGGCGGGAACGGCACACCCGCCTTGGGCGGACGAGACGAGAGCCGCAACGCTCGCACGACCCGGCCGACCTCGAGCGCAGTCGCGATGTCCTCGAGCCACTCGCCGTGCTCCTGGTCCTGGCGGGTGACCAGACCCTCCTTGAGCTGGCTGGCCAGCGTGCGGGTGCCTTCGTCACGCGCCACCACCGGGTCGTTCGCCGCTGCGACCACCGACCGCAGATCTCGCAGGTCGAGTTCGGCGAGATCGGCGAGGGCGGCTTCGGCCCGGTCGAGCCATTCGGCCACTCGGACCTTGGGGAGCAGCTCTTCGGCGAGCCGCAACACCCCCGCCACCGGCACTTCGGGCTGACCTTCGGCCTTGCGGGCGGCGTTCTGCTCCTGCAGCGCCTGACGCACGGCGGGGATCCCGCCCTTGAGCACCTGCTCGGCGATCGGACGCTGCTCCTCGGGCAGCGCGGCGAGCACTGCGGTGGCGTGGGTCCGACCGGCGCGCAGCCGCTTGGGTTTGGGCCGCTGCGGCACCTCGGGAACGGGCGGACGCGACGGGCGCTCGGTGCGCGGCCGGTCCGGTCGCGGGCTGCGCCGCTCGCCAGAGGGCCGCTCGCCAGTGGGCCGGTCGGTCCGGGGCGCGCCGTCGCGGCGCGGGCCGCCCGGACGCCCGGCGTCGTCGCGGCGCGGGCCACCGGCGGGACGATCCGCTTGGCCGGTGCGGTCCCGACGCTCACGGCCGTCGCCCGGGCGGTCGCCCCGGGGCCGGTCGGGCCGGTCCCCGCGGTCGGGCCGGTCGGGCCGGTCCCCGCGGTCGGGCCGGTCGCCCCGGTCGCGCCGGGGTCGGTCGCCCCGGCCGCCCGGGACCAGGGTCTGCACGACCGGCTCGAACGGCCGATCCGTACCGACGAGCTGCAGCCGCTCGGGCTCCCGGCGGCTTCGGCCCGTCGGCACGACCGCCAGGATCACGATCCCGTCGACGGAGAAATCGGCGTCGACCTTCAGCACCTCGCCGACCTTGGCGCCGTCGGGGAGGACCGATTCGTCGACGACGCCCTTGGGCTCTCGTGCGCCGGCGGCTCGCCAGGTCCACGAGCCGTCCGAGCGCTTGCTCGTCAACTCCACGTCGATCCTACGGGACATAGGGGGCAACGCTAACGCCTGGTACGCCGGGCGGACCAGACGTCCCGGATGGCCGCAGGGTGCGCCGAGGCTCGATACCGTCGTCGGCCATGCCTGTCTACGCCCTCGGCGAGCTCGAACCGGTCGTCCACCCCAGCGCCTTCGTGCACCCCGACGCCGTGCTCATCGGGGCGGTGACGATCGGCCCCGAGTCGTCGGTGTGGCCGTGCGCGGTCCTGCGTGGCGATAACAGCCCGATCACGATCGGGGCGCGCACCTCCGTCCAGGACGGCTGTGTCGTCCACACGACCGAGGAGCTGCCCACCGTCGTCGGTGACGACTGCGTCATCGGACACCTCGTCCACCTCGAGGGGTGCACGATCCGCGACCGGGTCCTCATCGGCGTCGGCGCAGTGGTGCTCCACCGGGTCGTCGTGCATCCCGGCGCGGTCGTGGCGTCGAACGCCGTCGTGCTCAACGACGTCGTCGTGCCGGCCGGCGCGCTCGCCCTCGGCGTTCCCGCCAAGGTGCGCGAAGGCGCCGCCGACCCGGCGTTGGCCGCCGACGGGGCCGCCAACTACGTGGCCCGCACGGCCCGCTACCGGCGCGAACTGCGCCGCATCGGCTGAGCGTGGAGGTCCCCGTCCTGGTCGTGCGGCCGGTGTCGGGCTCGGCGCCGGACGCCGTGCTCGACGCGCTCTGGCAGTGCGATCCGCTCGCGGTCTGGGAGCGCAACGACGGTGCGCTGCTCGCGTCGTTCGCCGACGCGGCCACGCTCGCCGAGGCCCACGACACCTTGGCCAAACGGGTCGACGTCGCGATCGAGCACCACGACGACGGCCTCGACGCCTGGCGGGCCCATGCGACGGTGACCCGGGTCGACGACACGGTGGTGATCCGCCCGTCCTGGGTGCCCTACGAGCCCGGACCCGGTGAGCTGGTGATCGACATCGAGCCGGGTCGGGCGTTCGGCTCCGGGGCCCATGCCACGACGGTGCTGTGCGCCCGCCGGCTGGTGGCACTGGTGCGGCCCGGCGACCGGGTCCTGGACGTCGGGTGCGGGTCGGGGGTGCTCGCTGTGCTCGCCGCACGGCTCGGCGCCACGGTCGACGCGTGCGACCTCGACCCCGCTGCCATCGAAGCGACGGCGGCGAATGCGCAGGCAAACGCCGTGGCGCTCGGCCTGCGCCTCGGCACCCTCGACGGCGCAGACGGCGGCTTCGACGTCGTCGTCGCCAACCTCCTGGCCCCGATCCTGGTCGGCCTCGCCGAGCCGCTACGGGCGGCCATGGCTCCCGGCGGGGTGCTCGTCGTGTCGGGGTTGCTCGCCGGACGCTGGGCCCACGTCGCTGCGGCGCTCGAACCGCTGGTGCTCGACCGGATCGACGAACACGACGGCTGGAGCGCGCTCACCCTGCGTCCGGGGCCAGAGGAACCCTTGTCGGCACGCTGACTCAATGCCGTCGCGAACGACCCCGATCACCTTCCCGGGACATCGAGGACCGGGAGGTCGAGCGGACATGCCGACGAGCGCACGAGACGTTCATCATCTGATGCGCCGAGCCGGTTTCGGGGCCACGGCAGCCGAGGTCGCGGCGCTCGTGCCGTTCGAGCGGGCGGCGATCGTCGACCGCCTGCTCGACGTCTCCGCCGCCCCGGCCGACGCGCCGCCACCGGCGTTCTCGGACCCCGCACTGGGGAACTGGCAGCGGTACGTGGCGCTGGTCCAGCAGTGGACGGACCGCATGGCGACGAGCCCGGCGCCGTTGCAGGAGAAGATGACGCTGTTCTGGCACGGGCATTTCACCAGCAGCCGTGAGAAGTGCGCGATCGAGGACCTGCAACGCCAGATCGCCCGGTACCGGTCGCTCGCGCTCGGGAACCTGCGCACGCTCGCGCAGGCGATGGCGATCGAGCCGGCGATGCTCGACTACCTCGACAACGCGGTGAGCACCCGGTGGGGTCCGAACCTCAACTTCGCCCGAGAGCTGCTCGAGCTGTTCCTGCTCGGGGTGGGCAACTATTCCGAAGACGACGTCGCCGCTGCGGCCCGGGCCTGGACCGGTCACACGATCGACCGGACCGCCCGCCGGTACCGGTTCCGCGCCGACTGGCACGACAACACCAACAAGACGTTCATGGGCGTCACCCGGAACTGGGACGGCCCCCAGATCATCGACTTCCTGCTCGACGACAGCAGCACCCGGCTGATCGTCGCCCGGTTCATCGCCGGGAAGCTGTGGGACTTCTTCGCCGGCCCGGTGCCTGCACCTGACGCGGTCGAAGCGGTTGCCCAGTCGTTGCTGAGCTCCGGATGGGAGCTGCGCCCGGCGGTGCGAACCCTGTTGCTGCGCAACGAGTTCTACGGCGATGCGGCACGCGCCGGGCTGGTGCGCACCCCGGTCGAGTTCGCCGTCGCCGCGATGCGCGCGACCGGATTCGACGCGGCCACGGCACACCCGGAGTGGTACCTCGCCGGGATGGGGCAGGAGTTGCTGAACCCTCCCGACGTGTCGGGCTGGCGCCCCAACAGCTACTGGATCACCACGACCGCCGCGGCGGCCAAGACCAACTTCGCCTCCTACGTCGGGTGGCGCCAGCGGGAACTGCGTCAGCCGTTCGTGCCGGGCGGCCGGTCCGTCGTGCCCGCTGCGGTCGTCTCCGGTGCCCTCGCCCGGGCCGGTATCGACGAGCCCTCGACGGCAAGCCGAGCCGCACTGGTGCGCTGGCTCGAGCAGAACCGGGCAGCGCGTTGGGACGACTGGGCCGAGGACCAGTACCTGGCCGTGCTCGTGTTCCTGACCCCCGAATTCCAGCTGGCCTGAGGAGATCCCGATGCTTCCCGCCGACATCGACACCGACGACGCGCTGCGCCACCTGTCCGTCGTGGACGACACCTTCGGGCCGATCGGCCGACGCCGCCTGCTCCAAGGGCTCGGCGCCGGGCTCGGCGGCGTGGCCCTCGCCTCGCTGCTGCCCGGCCCGCTCGGCGCGTCGCTCGCGGCGGCCGCCGAGGTCGAAGCGGCCGCGGCCTCCTCCGACGGCATCCTCGTGGTCGTCACGCTGAACGGCGGCAACGACGGCCTCAACACCGTCGTGCCGTACACGAGCGGCCCGTACCGGGATCTGCGCAGCTCGCTCGCCCTCGGCGCCGACCGGGTGCTGCGCCTCGACGGCGCCGTCGGGCTGCACCCGAACCTCACGTTCCTCGCCCAAGAGTGGGCCGCGGGGCGTCTCGCCGTCGTCGAGGGCCTCGGCTACCCCGCACCCGACCTCAGCCACTTCAGCTCGATGGGCATCTGGATGCAGGGCTGGGGTGGCACCGGAACGGCCGGCAGCGGGTGGCTCGGCCGCTACCTCGACGGGCTCGACGGTGGGCTGTTGCGAGCGATGGTGATCGGCGGCACGATCCCGCTCGCGTACGTCGGACGCAACCGACGGGCCACGGCGATCTCCCCGAATGCCGGCGACCTCGCCGTGCAGGACAGTCCGGTACGCGCCCGGGTCCATGACGCCATCCGGGCGCTCGCGGCAACGCCGACGGGTCGGGGAGCCTGGGCCGATGCGCTCGCCCGGACCGACGTCGACCTGCTCGACGTGGGCCGGACCGTCGCCCCATCGTTCCGGCCGGCGCTGCCGGCGGATCGGGTCGAGCGCGACTTCGTCCTCGCCGGCCGGCTGCTCAACGCCGGGCTCGGCATCCGGGTGCTCGGAGTCTCGATCGGGGACTTCGACAGCCACGCCGGGCAACCGGCCATGCACGACACCCGCATGCGCCAGCTCGACACCGGGCTGCGATCGCTCTTCGCGACCCTGACGCCGGCCGTCGCGGCGCAGGTGACGGTGATGACCGTGTCGGAGTTCGGGCGCACACCCCGAGCGAACACCTCGCAGGGCACCGACCACGGCACAGCGAGTTGCGCGTTCGTGCTCGGCGCCTCGGTCACCGGTGGCCGCTACGGGAGCCCTCCGTCGCTCACGACGCTCAACCGCGGACAGCTCGTCCATACCGTCGATTTCCGTTCGCTGTACGCGACCGTGCTCGCCGGGGTGCTCGGCGCCGACCCCGACGCGGTTCTGGGCCGGCGGTACGAGCCGCTCACCGGACTGCTGGTCACCCGCAGCAACCAGCGGGCCGAACCCGCCCAGCCGGTCGTCGTCGAACGACCTCGCACCGCCGGGTTCGTGCCGATCAGCCCCGAACGCCGGCTCGACACCCGCGACGGCACCGGGGACGTGCCGGTCGCACCGATCGGGCCGGGAGCCACGGTCGAGCTCGTCGTCGCCGGCCGGGGGAGCGTGCCGCCGACGGGTGCGACCGCCGTGGCGCTGAACGTCACCGTGACCGGCCCGAGCGCGGCGGGGTACCTGACCGTGTGGCCGACGGGGGAGGCGCGCCCGACTGCGTCGAGCCTCAACTTCGTGCCCGGACAGACCGTCCCGAACCATGTCGTTGCGAAGCTCGGTGCCGGGGGAGCGCTGTCGTTCTTCAACTCGGCCGGCGCCACCCATGTCGTGGCCGACGTCGTCGGCTACTTCGCCGACGACGTCGCAATCGGCCTCGTACCGCTCACCCCGAACCGGCTGCTCGACACCCGCGACAGCGCCAGCCCGATCGGGCCGCAGGCGACCGTGCAGCTCCCCGTCACCGGCCGCGGCGGGGTACCGGCCGAGGGGGTCGCCGCCGTGGTGCTGAACCTGACCGTGACCGAGCCGACCGCACCGGGTTTCTTCACCGTCTGGCCGTCGGGCACGCCCCGGCCGCTTGCGTCGAGTCTGAACTTCGTGGCCGGCGAGACCGTGCCCAACCTGGTGGTTGCGAAGGTCGGCGCCGACGGCGCCGTGTCGATCTTCAACTCGAACGGCCGAGCCCACGTCGTGGCCGACGTCGTCGGGTTCTACGGGCCGCGCGAGCAGCGCGCCGACGCCGTCCGGGCGGTCGCGCTCAGCCCGGCGCGCGTGCTCGACACCCGCAGCACGGCACCGATCGGCCCGGGCGCGACCCTCCGGTTGCCGATGCTCGAGCGCGGTGGCGTCCCGGCGAGCGGGGTGCGGGGCGTCAGCCTCAACGTCACCGTCACCGAACCCACCGCCGGCGGTTATCTCACCGTGTGGCCCTCGGGCACCGCCCGGCCGCTCGCATCGAACCTGAACTTCCGTCCCGGCCAGACCACGCCGAACCACGTAGTGGCCAAACTCGGCCCCGACGGCGCCGTGGCGATCTTCAACTCGGCCGGCACGACGCACGTCGTGGTCGACGTGGTCGGCTTCTTCGCCGCCGACGCCGCTTGAGCACCTATCGAGCGAGCAACCCGGCGGCCGACTCGTCGGCCATCGCTGCCCACTGGGGCGACGGCAGGTGCATCAGCACGATGCCGAAGGCTGCCAGCACCGAGTTGCGGAAGGCGGGCTCGAGTCCGTTCCATGAGATCGACCGCCACATCTGGAACCACTCGCCACCGATGGCGATGAAACCGCCCATGAACAGCACCAGGATCATCGCCAAGCCGATGGTTCCCAGCCGGCGAGGAAGGTCGAAGGTGCGGGTACGGCTCGCTCTCAGCCACGCCCACACCGATCCGAGCAAGACCAGGGCCGTCGCTGATTCCCAGACGATGACGCCGATGTACGCGACGTGATGGAACCAGGTGGCGTCGATCGCACGCCACATCACGTCGCTGTCGAGTCCCTCACCGGGTGACGCGCCGAAGTTGGTGGTGTCCATCGACAGCACGTGCGATACGAAGTCGAAGTTGGTGCCGTAGTCGGTGATGTTCCCAACGGCAACGAGAGCGATGTACAGGGCGTTGAGGGCGACCACGACCGTGCACGCCACCGGCAAGGTGCCCAAGGCCAGAAGCCGGTCGCCCTTCAGCGACTTCGAGGTCGTACTCACCGGTGTCCCCCAATCGCGGGCTTGCGGGATGACGATACTTCATGGGTCCCCTTGGTCCCGCCAGCCGCGATGCGCCGATAATACTTGTTATGTAAAGTGTATCCCGGGCCCGGGCGGCGCACCGATCCAACCCGGTCGGAGCAGCGGACGCGGCGGTGACCGGGCACCCACCAGGCCCGGTCATCGTCGTCGACATCGAAGCAGTGGTGCATGACGGGCGTTGGATCGCCCGAGTGGAACTCGGCGCTTAGCGCACGAACACGTACAGACGTCCCGCCGAGTAGCCGGGGATGTCGATGTCGAACACGTCGCGCCGAGTCGGGTTGGCGCGCAGTTCGCGCACGTCGTCGGCGAGGCCGTCGGCGATGCGGATCACCTCGCCGAGCGTGACGTGCGGGCTGCTCTGGCTGTTCATCAGCCCGGCCAACACGTTCGCGATCTCCCGGAAGTTCTCCAGGTGCGTCGGGAACACGTCGGCGGAGGTCTTGACTTCCTTCACCGGACCGGCCGGCATCAACGTGAGCGCCGCACCCGCCCCGGCGGCGATCTTCGCGTCGACCTGCACGGCGGCGAGCGCGTTGCCCTCGTCGTCGCGCACGATCGAGATCACCCCGTCGTCGGAGTGCTTCTCGTAGCTCTTGCACTGCTCCACCCGGACGTCCTTGGCGAGCAGCATGCAGAAGGTCCCTTTGATCTCCTCGAGACGAGGGACCGGCACCGGGTCGAGCGCTTGGGTGGACATCACACCACCCCGTTCAGGGTGTCCTTGAACGTGTCGGCATTGAACGGCTTGGAGATCAGGAACGCCGCACCGGAGCCGACGGCCTGCGCACGCATGGCCGGGGTCGACTCCGAGGTCACGAAGCCGAACTTCGTGTTGTTCCCACCGCCGCGCAACGCGTTGAGGAACTCGATGCCGGACATCACCGGCATGTTCCAGTCGCTCAGGATGAGGTCGGGCTTTTCGGACTTGGTCTTGTCGAGGGCTTCCTGGCCGTTCTCCGCCTCCACGATGGTGGCGTCGAACCCGGCCTGGCGCAGGGTGCGCTGCACGATCATGCGCATCGCCCTGCTGTCATCGACCACGAGGATCTTCATGGATACCTTCCCCGGAATGGGTTACTGAGGCGGATCGGGGTTCTGGGACGCAGTCGTGCCGGGGTCGCTCACGTCGGCGACAGCACACGCACGCCGACGTGGCCGCCTTCGTGCTCGACGGCCGCCTCGCACAGCAGTGCCACGGCCGAGGGCTCCCCCACTCCCGTCGGATCCCCGACGCTGGGGACGCTCATCCGGCAGGTGCCTGGCAGGAGCGACTTGACCATGCCGCCGGCGATGTTCGTGAACTCGCCGAAGGCGTCACGCACGTCGTCGTCGGAGGTCTCGTCGAGTTCGAGGCCGAACATCGCCGCCGCGAGCGAGCGAGCGAAGTGCTCGTCGCAGGTGGCGGATACGACGGCATCGAAGTCGCCGCTGATCTCGATCAAGGCTCGCATGGCCCAGTTCGGCGTGGTCGGGTCGACCGCTTCGCCGGCCGATCCGACGAGCGCATCGAGGGTGGTGTTGACCGCTTCATGGAGCGCGGTCTCGTTGAGCTGCATGTTCACCTCACCGGTTGGGCGCACCGAGCGCCTGGTAGCAGAAGCTCTTGCCGAAGTCCCGGCGGACGTAGGCATCGTCGACGTTCAGGGTCGTTTCGCTCGAGCCGAGGAACAGGAATCCTCCGGGCATGAGCACGTCTTTGCGGATGCGACCGAGGATCGCTCGCTTCGTATCCATTGAGAAGTAGATGAGGACGTTGCGGATCATCACCAGGTCGCAGCGGGGCAGTCCGCCCCACGACTCGACCAGGTTCAGCTCACGCGCTTCGACCATGTTCCGGATGTCCCGGCTGATCACCCAATCCTTGCCGTCCTGCTGGAAGTACCGCACCAGGAATCGAGCGGGCAGTCCTCGGTTCACCTCGAACTGCGTGTAGCGGCCCGACTTGGTGCGCTGCACCATGGTCGGCGAGAGGTCCGTCGCCACGATCCGCAACCGGTGTCCGGCCGCGAGCTCCGGGAACTTCTCGTTGATCACCATGGCGACCGTGTAAGGCTCCTGGCCGCTCGAAGACGCTGCGCACCACACCGTCAACGGAGCGCCGGCCGGCTTGGAGGCGAGGATCTCCCCCACCACCTCGGGCAGCGAGTTGAACGGGTGGATGTCCCGGAACCACGAGGTCTCGTTCGTCGTCATCGCATCGATGACGGCGTTCGCGAGCGCGCCGTGGGGTTCACGACGCATCCGCTCTACGACCCCGCGTAGCGAGTCCACCTTGTGCTCCCGCATGAGCGGGCGCAGGCGGTTCTCCACCAGGTAGTCCTTCGACTCGTCGAGCACGATCGCAGAACGGTCGCGGACCACCTGCCGGAGGTAGGCGAAATCGGCCGGGTTCAGGATCGCGTCGGTTGCGGTCTGACCCGGTGTCATCTCATCACCTCGATCCTTCCGTTCGGGGCAGCGGCACCACGCCGGCTGCGGACTCTCGTCTCGATGGCTCCCGCCACGTCTTCCACCGCGAGCACCTCATCGGCGAGACCCGCCTTGACGACGTACCCGGGCATCCCCCACACCACGCTCGAGGCTTCGTCCTGGGCGAGGATCGCTCCCCCGGCGGCGGCGATCTTCTCGCTGCCGCGCAGGCCGTCCTGGCCCATGCCCGTGAGCACGACCGCCAACGTCCGAGCCCCGAAGCAGTCAGCGACCGATCGGAACAGCACGTCGACGGCGGGCCGGCAGGAGTTCTCCGGCGCCGCTTTGTTCAACTCCACCCGGAAACCACGGGCCGAGTCCCCCGTCACCACCATGTGGTTGTCGCCGGGGGCGACGTAGAGATGCCCGGGCTGCAGGGCGAGGCCCGAGGTCGCCTCCACCACGGTGAAGTGCGTCTTTTGGTCCAGGCGCTGCGCCAGCATCTGGGTGAACACCGGCGGCATGTGCTGCACCAGCACCACAGGCACCGGGAAGTTCGGGCCGATCGCCGTCAGCACCACTTCGAGCGCCTTGGGGCCGCCGGTCGACGATCCGATGGTGACGATGTCGACGGGCCCACCAGCGGGCCGGACCCGGCGGGCAGCCGGGGCCGGGACGCCGGGCACGGCACGACCGGGCCGAGCCCCGCGGCCCGGCGGCATCGGTCGCGACGGCGCTTCGATGCGCCGATCGGCGCTCGCCGCAGGACCGGCCGGTGCCGACGGGCTCGATGCCGGCGGCACGAGCGGCGAGAACCGCTTCCCCGCCAGCGCCTTGATCCGCGGGAGCAGTTCGGCTTTCACCTGCTCGATCGCGGCGGCGGCCGACCCGAGGTTGATCGGCTTGAGGACGTAGTCCTTGGCGCCGAGGGCCAGGGCATCGAGCGTTGCGGCCGCACCCCGGTAGGTCATGGTCGAGAACATGATCACCGGCATGGCCGGTCGGATCTTGGTGAGTTCGGCCAGGCAGGCGATGCCGTCCATCTCCGGCATCTCCACGTCGAGCGTGACGATGTCGGGGTTGAGCTCCAGCACGCGCTGGATGCAGGCCCGCCCGTTGACCGCAGTGCCCACGACCTCGAAGTCGGGGTCGCTGTTCAACACGTCCGACAGCACCCGGCGGATCACCACCGAGTCGTCGACGACGAGCACTCGAATCGCGCTCACATCGCCTCCGACAGCAGCCCGAGGAGGGACAGCTTCTCGACGAGGGCCTCGCGGTGCAGCGGCTTGATGCAGTACTCGTCGGCACCGACCATCAGAGCTCGGGCCACGTTCGCCTGGGCGGACTCGGCAGAGACCATCATGATCGGCACCTCGGAGAGCCGGCGCACGGCCCGCATCGCCTTGACGAGTTCGAGCCCGTCCATCTCGGGCATGTTCCAGTCGACGAGACACAGATCGGGTAGCTCGTCGATGCTCTGGAGGTGCTCGAGCGCCTCTTTGCCGTTCGAGGCCTCGTGGCACGTGAACTGATGCTCGCCGAGGAGCTTCTTGAGCGCGGCGCGAGCGGAACGGGAATCGTCGACGATCAGCGCGTGCATGGGCGTCCTTTCCGGGGTTCGGGGCAGGGTCAGCCGACCAGGGTCGGCCGGACGGTCTTGTCGAGGTCGATGACCAGCATCAGCTGCCGGTCGAGCTTGTGGACGCCGACGACGAGATCGCGTTGCACGCGGTCGACGGTCTCCGGGAGGGATTCCATGTCGTCGCCGTTGAGCACCAGCACGTCGCCGATCTCGTCGACGAGCAGGCTCACCGGCCCGTCGTCGGTGTAGACGACGACGTTGGTCGGCGGCTTGGACGCGTCACGGTCGGGCAGGTGCAGCCGGCGACGCATATCGAGCGCGGTCACGATCTGGCCGCGGAGGTTGATGAGGCCGGTGACCTCGGGCGGGGCCAGCGGCACCGGTGTCATCGGCTGGGACCGCAGCACCTCCTGGACCATCAGCGCGTTGACGCCGAAGAAGATGTCCTCGACGTAGAAGGTGGCGTACATCTGCTCGGTCGACACGGGGTCCTCCTCAGAACGAGCTCATGGCCATTGGGCCGTCGATGGTGGAACGGATCAGCGTGTCGACGTCGACGAGGTCGGTCACCCGCCGGCCGATCACGGCCGAGAACGGCACACCGGGGCGATCGGAGTGCTCGACGGCGGAGAAGTCGGCGTCCATGACGTCGACGATCTCGTCGACGACGAGGCCGAACGTGCGGTCGTTCTCGTTGTAGACGAGCACCTGCAGCGCCCGCTCGTGCCCGTCGCTGTAACCGTGGTCGGCGTACAGGCCGAGGAACGACGCCAGCGACACCAGCTGCAGCAACCGTCCCCGGTACTGCACGACTTCCTTGCCGGCGGCCTTCTCGATCATGTTCCGCGGGAACTCCTCGAGGCGGGACACCAGCGCGAGCGGGATCGCCACCCGCTGACCGGCGGCCATGCACACGAGCACGGTCTGGGAGTCGCGGTCGCGACGCTCGTGCACTTCTTCCTCCTCGGTTCCCCGGCGGTGCCGTTCCTCGGACACCAGTGCGCCCTGGCGGGCGATGCCGAGCACGTCGAGGATCAGTGCGACGGTGCCGTCACCCATGATCGTCGTGCCGGCGAAGGCCTCGATCCCCTTGAAGTGCGGCCCGAGCGGCTTGACCACGATCTCCTCGGTGTCCGAGATGCGGTCGACCACGAGACCGAACTGGCGGTCGTCGGCTTGGATCACCACGACGTTCTGCGCTGCGGTCTCCCGGTGGGAGGGGAGGCCGAGGATCTCGGCGAGCCACACGATCGGCAGCAGGCGGCCCCGGAGGCGGAACACCGGTGCGTCACCGACGAACTCGATCCCGCGGCTGGTCTCGGTGCGCTCGACCCGGATGAGCTCCACCAGATTGACCTGCGGGATCGCATACCGGTGGCCGTCCACGGACACGATCAGCGCCGGGATGATCGCCAACGTGAGCGGGATCTTCACCGTGAGGGTCATGCCCCGGCCCTGCACGCTCTGGACGTCGACCGAGCCGCCGATCTTCTCGACGTTGGTCTTCACGACGTCCATGCCGACCCCGCGCCCGGAGATGTTCGACACCTTCTCGGCCGTGGAGAACCCCGGCTCGAAGATCAGGTGCGCCACCTCGCGCTCGGTCATCTTGGCGGCCTGCTGCTGGGTGATGATCCCCCGGTCGATGGCCTTGCGGCGGACCTTGTCGCAGTTGACACCGCCGCCGTCGTCGCTGATCTCAATGACCACCTGGCCACCGTCGTGGTAAGCGCGCAGGCGCAGGGTGCCCTCGGCCGGCTTGCCCGCTTCGAGGCGCCGTTGCGGCTCCTCGATGCCATGGTCGACCGAGTTGCGCACCACGTGGGTCAGCGGGTCTTTGATCGCTTCGAGGATGGTGCGGTCGAGTTCGGTCTCCTCGCCCTCCATCTCGATGCGCACCTTCTTCCCGCAGGACACGGCGAGGTCGCGCACCACTCGGGGGAACTTCGACCAGACGCTGCCGATGGGCTGCATGCGGGTCTTCATGACCCCTTCCTGCAGCTCGGTCGTGATGAGGTTGAGCTGCTGGGAGGTGGCCGCGAGCGCCGGGTCTTCCTGCTGGCCGGAGAACTGCAGGATCTGGTTGCGGGCGAGCACGAGCTCCCCCACCAGGTTCATCAGCTGGTCGAGCAGTTTCACGTCGACGCGGATCGAGGTGTCGCCACCGCCCGAGCGGACCTGTTCGCCGGGGTGCTCGTTCGCCTTCGGATGGTCGGCGTCGGCCCGAGGAGCCATCAAGGTGGGCTCGGCGACCGGCACGACCGGGGTGGCCTCGGCGACCGGCGCCGGCACAACGGGAGCCGGCTCAGCCACAGGGACCGGGTGGGCGTTCACCGGTACGACGGCGGGTTCGTGGTCCGCGAGCGCCTCGACGACCGGCACGACCGGTGCGGCCGCCTCGGCGTAGGCCGAGCCGCGCTTGCCCGCACCCTGACAGTGCTCGGTCAGTTCCTCGATGAGCTCGAGGTACGGCTCGTCGCCGTCGGTGCCGTGGTCGGAGATCAGATCGAGCATCGCCCGGATGGCGTCGACCATGCGTAGCAACGTGCTCGTGCGGTCGCTGGTGACCCCGAGCGAGCCGTCGCGCAGCAAGCTCAGCAGGTTCTCGCCGACGTGGGTGACCGACTGCAGCTTGTCGAACCCGAGGAATCCTGCGGTGCCCTTGATCGTGTGGATCGTGCGGAAGATGCTCGCGAGCAACGGCCGCGACGTCGGGTCGTTCTCCAGCTCGACGAACTCTCGATCGAGGCGGTCAAGGTTCTCTCGGCTCTCGACGAGGAACTCTTGAACCACTTCATCCATGTCTTCCATGTGCTCGTGCCTCTCGAAGGTCACCCGGGTCCTGGCCCGGACCGCCCGACAGATGGGCTATCGGTAGAGGCCCGCCGCAGTTGAGCGAGGCCCGACCATTCGGTGGCGAAATCGATCGCCGTTCATCGGCCGGACTCGTCGCAAACGGCCCGGGTGCGACGCCGCGTGCCCGCCCGTGGGACGCTTCAGCCCGATGCACCGGGTCGGCAGCCGACGGCGAACACTCCTCACAGCCCTTGCGATCGTTTGCTGCAGCGCGATCCCGGCCGCGTGTGCCGACGGCACGGGGAGCGCACCGGCGAGCACGACGGCGACCGTGACGACGGCCGCGACGACGGCCGCGACGACGGCCGGCAGCACCGGGGCCGCCCTCTCGACCGCCGCGGCGACGACCACGACCGCGGCCCCCGTCGTACCCCGCTTCGACGGTCCGGGGCCGGCCCCGGTCGGGGTGCGAGACCTCACGGTCGCCGGCCGGCCGGTCACGGTCTGGTACCCGGCGGCGGCCCCCACCGCCGCCCCGGCCTCCTACGACCTGCGCGATGCGCTGCCGGCGGCGGAACGACCCAAGCTCGAAGCCCTCACCGGCACGACGGTCGCCATGGCCGCAGGGCGCGATGCGCCCGTGGCGACCGGCGGCGAGCGGGCCGGGCTGGTCGTGTTCAGCCACGGGTTGGCCGGCTACGCCACCCAGTCGAGCTTCCTCACCGTCGGGCTGGCGTCGTGGGGCTACGTGGTCGTGTCGCCCGAGCACCGCTCACGGAACCTGTCGGCCGTGTTGGCCGGGAGCTTCGGATCGATCGGCCAACCCTCCGATGTCGACGATCTCCTGGCGATGATCGACGCCTGGACGCGCCCGGGGAGCGACGTCCCGGGCGCCGCGCTGGTCGACCCCGCCCGCGTCGCCGTGGTCGGCCATTCGGCCGGCGGTTCGGCCGCGATCCGGGCGGCGGCCGATCCCCGGGTCCGCACCTATGTGGCCATGGCCGCGCCGGTAGCGCAGAGCCCACCGCCGTCGGTCCCCTCGCTGCTGATCGCCGGGACCGACGACGCGATCGCTCCGGTCGACCGGGTGCGCGCCGCGGCTCGCGCGTTGCCCGCGCCGCGCCGGTACGCCGAGATGACCGGGGTGACCCACCTCGGGTTCATGGACATCTGCACCGTTGCCCGTGACCAGGGCGGGGTGCTCGCCGCCGCCGAGCGGGCCGGCGTGGCGGTCAACCCGCTCGTCGGGCGGCTGTTCGCCGACGGCTGCGACGACAAGTACCCCCCGGTGACGCGGGCGTGGCCGGCGATCCAGCACCTCGTGGTCGCCCATCTCCGCTCGGTGTTCACCGGGACACCGACTGCGCTCGGCGCCCGCGGCGGGCTCGACCGGGACGACGTGCGGGTGGACGAGGTGCTGCGCTGACCCGCCGCGAGTGACGCCCGCCACTGTGCCAAGCTCGGGTCATGCCGCAGCCTTGGCCGCTCCGTTTCGGGATTTTCCTGCCGCCGATGCACAAGGTCGGCCTGAACCCGCACCTCGCACTCCACCGCAATCTCGAACTCGTCGAGCACCTCGACTGCCTCGGCTACCACGAGGCCTGGATCGGTGAACACCACTCGGCGGGCAGCGAGCTGATCGCGTCGCCGGAGGTGTTCATCGCCGCGGCGAGCCAGCGGACTCGTTCGATCAAGCTGGGCACCGGGGTGAACTCGCTCCCCTACCACCATCCGTTGATCCTGGCCGACCGCATCGTCATGCTCGACCACCTCACCCGGGGCCGGATGATGTTCGGCGCCGGACCGGGTCAGCTCACGAGCGACGCGATGATGCTCGGCATCGACCCGGCCGACCAGCGGCCGCGCATGGAGCAGGCGCTCGAGGTGATCATGCGGTTGTTCCGGGGCGAGACCGTCACCGAGAAGACCGACTGGTTCACCTGCGACGGGGCGGTGCTGCAGATGCGCCCCTACAGCGACTTCGACATCGCGGTCGCTGCGTCGGTGTCACCGACGGGCTCCAAGCTCGCCGGCCGCCACGGGATCGGCATGCTGTCGATCGCGGCCACGGACCCGGTGGCGTTCCCGTTGCTGGCCGGCCATTGGCAGGTGTGGCAGGACGAAGCGGCCGCCCACGGCCACGTCGCGGACCGCCGGGCCTGGCGGATGATGGGGCCGATGCACCTCGCCGACACCGTCGAGGAGGCGAAGGCCAACTGCCGCTACGGCCTCGAATGGATCCTCGACTACCTGCGCCACATCATCCCGTCCGAACCGCCGACCGCCACCGACTACGACGGCCTCGTCGACGAACTGAACGCGTCGGGTCGGTTCATCATCGGCACCCCGGCGATGGCGATCGCGCAGATCGAGCGGCTCATCGAGATGTCCGGCGGGTTCGGGGCCTTCTTGATGATGGGCGCCGACTTCGCGCCGTGGCAGGCCACGCTGCGCCACTACGAGTTGTTCGCCGAGGAGGTCATGCCCCACTTCACCGGGCAGCTCGCGCCGGTGCAGGCCAGCTACGACCACGTGATGGCCGGCGGCGACCGGTACGTCGCCGCCACCCTCAACGCCCAGCTGGCCTCGATCGAGCGGTACGCCGCCGAACGATCCGCCGGCCCCGCCTGACCCGACGGTAGGATGCGGGCGCCGGTGACCCGGCGCGGGAGAGCTGGCGTGGGCTTCGGCCGGCGGCAGCGCCGAAGGAGCAACCACCCCGGAAACTCTCAGGCCCCAGGACCGCGTCGGTGAGGCGAACGCTGGAGAGCAGAGGTTCGGCCTCTCACCGACGGGGAAAGACGGGTTCGCCCGTCGAAGCTCTCAGGTAACCACGACAGCGGGGGAACCAGCCACCGGCCCTTCGGAGGTCCCTCATGTCTGCTCCCGCCCCGCTGCCGTCGTTTTCCCTGCCGGCCGACACCGAGGTCCACCTGGACGACGGCGAGTTCGAGCACCGTCACATCGGGGTCGACGGTGACGACCGGGCCGCGATGTTGCGGACCGTCGGCGCGGCCTCGATCGAGGCGTTGATCGCTCGGGCGGTGCCGGCGTCGATCCGTTCGGGCGCACCGCTGCCGGTCGCACCGGCGGTGCCGGAGCACCGGGCGCTCGACGAACTCGCCGCGATCGCCCGCCGCAACCGCCGGTGCACGTCGCTGATCGGCATGGGCTACCACGGCACGATCATGCCGGCCGTGCTGCGGCGCACGGTGCTCGAGAGCCCGGCCTGGTACACCGCCTACACCCCGTACCAGCCCGAGATCAGCCAGGGCCGGCTCGAGGCGCTGCTCACGTTCCAGACGATGGTCGCCGACCTGTGCGGGCTCGACCTGGCGGGCGCGTCGTTGCTCGACGAAGCGACCGCGGCCGCCGAGGCGATGACGATGGCCCGCCGCCTGTCTCGCGTCGCCGGGGCCACCTTCGCCGTGCACGCCGACGTCCATCCCCAGGTCGCTGCGGTGCTCGCCACCCGGGCCGAGCCGCTCGGGATCGCCGTGCACGTGGCCGACCTGCTCGTCTCACCGCTGCCCGACGGCTGCTTCGGGGTGCTGCTCCCCTGCCCGACGTCCACCGGGGCGATACCGGACTGGCGCCCGGTCGCCGATGCCGCCCATGCCGCCGGGGCCCTCGTCGTCGCCGAGGTGGACGTGCTGTCGCTGCTGCTCGTCGCGCCGCCTGGCTCGTGGGGCGCCGACCTGGCCGTCGGTTCCACCCAGCGGTTCGGGGTGCCGCTGGGGTTCGGCGGCCCGCACGCCGCGTTCCTCGCCTGCAACGACGTGCACGCCCGGGCCCTGCCCGGCCGCCTGGTCGGTGCGTCTGTGGACGCCGAGGGCCGCCCGGCGCTGCGGCTCGCCCTGCAGACCCGGGAGCAGCACATCCGCCGGGAGAAAGCGACGTCCAACATCTGCACCGCCCAGGTGCTGCTGGCGGTGCTCGCGGCGCTCTACGCCGTGCACCACGGCCCCGACGGGTTGCGGCGCATCGCGCAGCGGGTACACGCCGCGGCGTCGTCGCTCGCCGGTGCGCTGCGGGCCGGTGGTGTCGAGTTGGTGCACGACAATTGGTTCGACACGGTCACCGCCCTCGTCCCGGGACGCGCGGCCGAGGTGGTGGCCGCAGCGCTCGCCCGGGACGTGAACCTGCGGCTCGTCGATGCGGACCGGGTCGGGATCACCGTCGACGAGACGACGACACCGGCCGTGCTCGACGCCGTGCTCGACTCGTTCGGCGTGCCCGGGGGTGTCGAGGGGGGAACGGCGACCGGTGCCGATCCGATCCCGTTGCGGCGCAGCGGCGAGGTGCTCACCCACCCGGTGTTCCACCGCTACCACGGCGAGGCGGAACTGGTGCGGTACGTGCGCCGGCTCGCCGATCGCGACCTCGCCTTGGACCGCACGATGATCCCCCTCGGATCGTGCACGATGAAGCTCAACGCTGCGGCCGAGATGCTGCCGATCACCTGGCCGGAGTTCGCCGACCTGCACCCGTTCGCACCGCTGGAGCAGGCTGCCGGCACCCTCGAGCTGATCGCCCAACTCGAGTCCATGCTGCTCGCCTGCACGGGTTACGACGCGATCTCGTTGCAGCCCAATGCCGGGAGCCAGGGCGAGCTCGCCGGGTTGCTCGCGATCCGGGCGTACCACCGGAGCCGGGGCGACGTCGATCGCACCGTGTGCCTGATCCCGTCCTCGGCACACGGGACGAACGCAGCGAGCGCCGTGATGGCCGGCATGTCGGTCGTGGTGGTCGCCTGCCGCGAGGACGGCGACGTCGACCTCGATGACCTGCGGGCCAAGGCCGCCACGGCGGGCGACCGGCTGGCTGCCGTGATGGTCACCTATCCCTCGACCCATGGCGTCTACGAGGTCGGGATCACCGATCTGTGCGAGATCGTCCACCGCCACGGCGGTCAGGTGTACGTCGACGGCGCCAATCTCAACGCGCTCGTCGGGGTGGCCCCGCCCGGTGGGTTCGGGGCCGACGTCAGCCACCTGAACCTGCACAAGACCTTCTGCATCCCCCACGGCGGTGGCGGGCCCGGCGTGGGTCCCACCGCGGTGAAGGCGCACCTCGCCCCGTTCCTGCCCTCGCATCCGGTGCACCCGTCGTGCAACCCTGCGGGCGTTGCCGCCGGCAACCCGGTCGGGCCGGTGTCGGCTGCGCCGTGGGGCTCGGCGGGCATCCTGGCGATCCCGTGGATGTACGTGCGCATGATGGGGCCCGACGGCTTGCGGCGCGCCACCGAGCAGGCGGTGTTGAGCGCCAACTACGTCGCCCGCCGCCTCGAGGGAGCGTTCCCGGTGCTGTACCGCGGCGAGCACGGCGACGTCGCCCACGAGTGCATCCTCGACCTGCGGCCGCTCACCAAGGCCACCGGGGTCACCGCCGAGGACGTCGCCAAGCGGCTCATGGACCACGGGTTCCACGCGCCGACGTTGAGCTTCCCGGTCGCAGGCACGCTCATGGTCGAGCCGACCGAATCCGAGTCACGCCGCGAACTCGACCGGTTCTGCGAGGCGATGCTCGCCATCCGGGCCGAGATCGACCGGGTTGCCGCAGGCGACTGGCCGATCGAGGCGAGCCCGTTGCGGCTCGCCCCGCACACCGCGGAAGCGGTCATGGCCGACGTGTGGGACCGGCCCTACCGGCGCGAGGAAGCGGCCTACCCGACGGCGGCCACCCGGCTCGCCAAGTACTGGCCGCCGGTCGCACGGATCGATGCCGCCGCCGGCGACCGCAACCTGGTGTGCTCGTGCCTGCCGGTGGAGGCCTACGCGCTGCGCTGAGGCCGAACGAACGGTACGGCCACGACCCGCCCGGGCAATGCCGTGCCCCGCACGTCGATCTCGACGACCTCGCCGATGGCGACGGCGGGTTCGACGAGCGCGAGCGCGATGCCGTGCCCGAGCACCGGGGAGAAGTTGCCGCTCGTGACCGTGCCCACGAACCGGCCGTCGGCGAGCACGGGGCACTCGGCCCGCGGCGGGCGGCGGCCCTCGGTGGCGATCCCCCGCAGCACCCGGTGCGGTCCCCGGGCCCGTTCGGCCTCGAGCGACGCTTTGCCACGGAACGACGGCTTCCCCCAGGCGACGACCCAGCCGAGCCGGGCTTGCAGCGGGGTGATCCCCGGGCCGAGTTCGTGCCCGTGGAGCGGCAGCGCGGCCTCGAGGCGAAGCGTGTCGCGCGCCCCGAGCCCGGCCGGGGTGATCCCGGCGGCGAGGATCCGGTCCCAGACGGCGCCGGCGACGGCGACCGGGGCTGCCACCTCGATGCCGTCCTCCCCGGTGTACCCGGTTCCGGCGACCCGGCACTCGACCCCGTCCCAGTCGCAGCGAGCCACCTCGAATCGGCCGACGGCGGCCGCCTGCGGCCACCACGATGCGACCCGTTCCCGGGCCCGCGGGCCCTGCACGGCGAGCACCACCCGCTCGGCGGTCACGTCCGTCCCGCCGATCGCGGCGCGCACGCCGTCGGTGTTGGAGGCGTTGGGCATCACGTCGAACTCGTCGGGTCCGACCCACCAGACGATCAGGTCGTCGAGCACCCCGCCGGCGTCGTCGAGCAGGTGGGTGTACTGGGCCCGGCCGGGCCCGATGCGGTCGAGGTCGTTGGTGAGGACCGCCTGCAGGCGGTCGTGCGCGCCCGTATCGGTGACCCGCACCGTGCCGAGGTGGCTGACGTCGAACACCGCGCTGTCGGACCGGCAGGCGAGGTGCTCGTGCACGGTGCCGGTCGGGTACTGCAGCGGCATCTCCCACCCACCGAAGGGCACCACCTTCGCCCCGGCGGCGAGGTGCCGGTCGTGGAGGGGCGACCGGCGGTCGCTCACCGGGCCACGGCCGACCGTGTGCCCACGGCGTTCGGCGCATCGGCGCCGGGCAGGTCGACGATCGCTGCGTCGACGTCACGCTTCACGTCACCCATCGGCAACACGTTGAGCACGCCCTGGCCGCGCTTCACGACGTCGATCAGGGTGTCGTCGTCGCACAGCAGCACCCGGTTGCCGGCGATCACCAAGTTGGCCGATGCGATGTCGACCCCGGTCGAGCCGCGCAGGTAGTCGAACACCTGCCGGACCGATTCGAGCTTGATGCCGGCGTCGAGCAGCTTCTTGATCATGCGGAGCTCGAGCAGGTCCCGGTACGAGTAGAGGCGGCGTGAGCCGCTTCCCCGTGCCTCCGACAGCGACGGCCGCACCAGATCGGTGCGCGCCCAGTAGTCGAGTTGGCGGTACGAGATGCCGACGATGTCGGCCGCCTGCGTGCCGGAGAACCCGGCCCCATCCGACGACGGACCATGGGTTGCACCTGACGTCAGGGACACGAGAACCTCCGAGGGCCGCCCGCCGGACCACAGCAGCGTAGTTACGCCGGTGTGGTCGTCAAGCACCCGGCGTGGTTCAGGGGGCGAAATCCTCGGGGTTCACGTCCTCGAGGAACGCCCGGAACTCGCCCAGGATCTCCTCGGACTGCTCGCCTTCGGCCTCCGGCTCGGGGGCCTGACCGGCGAGGTCGAGCACGCCGGGCGACGCGAAGATCGCCGCACCCGTACGGACGGCCAGTGCGATGCCGTCCGAGGGGCGGCACGACACGGTGTGGCGTACCCCGCCCACGAGGAGGTGCAGTTCGGCGAAGAACGTCTGATCGCGCAGGTCGTTGACGACAACCTTCTCGAGCGAACCGCCGAACTCCTCGATGACGGTGCGCAGCAGGTCGTGGGTGAGCGGCCGGGGAGGCACCACGCCGTCGAGCGCGTGCGCGATCGCCATGGCTTCCGGGTGGCCGATGTAGATCGGCAGGAGGCGGTGTGCTTCGCCCTGCTCTCGCAGCAGCACGATCGGCTGGTTCGCCGGCATCTCGAGCCGGACACCGACCAGGTCCATGGAGATCACGAGAAAACCCTAACGCTGCACCGGTCCACCGTGTCGTGCCAGGCGACCGATTCTTCCCCGGCCCTGCGGAGCCGTCGCCGGACGCGGCCCGGTCCGGATCGCAGAATGGCTCAGCGCGGCTCGGCGAGCGGCGCGAGCGCGCTGCGCACCAACGCGTCGCGCAAACGCGCCCCGAGCGACACGAGCTCGTCGAGCTTGCCCTGGGCCTCGGCGCGCACTTTCGGGTTGCGCTGCTTGGCCAGCGGGAGCACGACCTGCTCGATGATCCCGACCTCGCGCTCGGCTGCGCTGCGGTACATGCGCAGATGCCGGGCCTCGACGCCGTGCCGCAAGAACGCTGCGGCGAGCCGGGCGACGTCGAGCGCATCGGCGCCGTAGCGGGTCACCCCCGAGCGGGTGCGGCCGTGCAGCAAACCGAACGACTCGATCTCGCGGACCTGTTCGACGAGCAGCCCGCTCGCCCCAGCGAGTTCCTCGAGCGAGAACTCGACCAGCGGCCCGGGCGAGCCATCGGCGAGTGTCGGCGAGGGCTGCAGCCCCGTACTGGCGTGGCCGTCGACCCCCGGGTTCGGGGCCGGGCCGGCCGGCTCGGCGGCGAGGCGATCCTTGATGACCCGCAGCGGCAGGAAGTGCTCCTTTTGCTCCCGCAGGATGAACCGCAACCGGCGCAGGTCGGCGTCGTAGAACTTGCGGTAGCCGCTGGCCGTGCGTTCGGGGTCGATCAGCCCCTGGGCCTCGAGGAACCGGATCTTGGAGATGGTGACGTCAGGGAACTCGGGTTGCAGCACGGCGAGCACCTCGCCGATCGACAGGAACGGCCGCTCCACGCCACCGCTCACCCGGCATCGGCCCCGAGGAGGAACACGAGCTTGAACTTCCCCACCTGCAGCTCGTCGCCGTGGACGAGCGGCCGGCTGCCGGCGATGCGCTCGTGGTTCAGGTAGGTGCCGTTGAGCGAACCGGCGTCACGCACGGCGAACCCGTCGGCGGTGTGCGCCACCTCGACGTGCTGGCGGGAGACGGTGATGTCGTCGAGCGACACGTCGGCGTCGTCGCTGCGCCCGAGGGTGGTGACCGCCTTGGTGAGCTGCACCCGCAGGCCGGCCTGGGGGCCGGAGCGCACGAGCAGCACCGCCTGCCCGCCGGGCAGGTCGGCGAGGTTGACGACCACGTCGTCGTCGGGTTCCGGGGCGCTCTCGCCGGGTTCCCGGGTGTGGAACGTGATCGTGCGCTCGGGGCGCGCCACGTCGAGCGGCGCCCCGCAAACCGAGCAGAAGTTCGACTCGGGCGGATTGCGATGCCCGCACTGGTTGCAGAACAGCGCCGCCACGGCCGGTCAGCCGTCGACGAGGGCCCGGTAGGCGTCGGCGTCGAGCAGCGCCGCGAACTGGGTCTCGAACTGGTTGGCGTCGTCGGGTCGGATCACGCAGAGCCAACCGGCGCCGTACGGGTCCTGGTTGACGGACTCGGGTTGGGCACCGAGACCGTCGTTGACGGCGACCACCGTGCCCGACACGGGTGCGTAGAGGTCCGACACGGACTTGGTGGACTCGACCTCGCCGAATGGTTCCCCGGCGACCACGGCGGTGCCCACCGACGGCATCTGCACGAACACCACGTCGCCGAGCGCGTCCTGGGCGTATTCGGTGATACCGACGCGGACGGCTCCGTCCTCGAGCAGGGCCCACTCGTGGTCGGTCGAGTAGCGCATCTGGCCGGGCACGTTCATGCGCCGAACGCTAGCGGCCCGGCGACGGTTGTCAGCCCGCCAAGTGCTGCAGGCGGGCCGCCTGGGCGCCGGCGAGGTGTTCTGCGGCCGCGTCGTCGGCGCCCTCGGCCCACACCTGGAGCATCGGCGCCGCCGGGTCGGGCACGACGAGCACCCAGCCGTCGTCGTAACGGGCCTTGACCCCGTCGGTGGTCTCGATCTCCTGGCCGGCGAGGTCTTCGAGCACGGCGCGCATGATGGCGCCCGTGCGATCCCAGGGCGTCGGCACCTCGACGCGGGCCAGGTGGACGCGCGGCAGCCGCGCCCGGATCGCCGAGAGCGGCTCACCTCGCCCGGCGAGCAGTCCCAGCGTCGTGACGAGCGTCGCTGCGGCGTCGAACGCGGGCAGGAAGCGCGGTACTGCGAATCCGCCGGCGCCGTCGCCGGCGAATCCCACCCCCGGCGAGGCCCCGGCGGCCAGCAGCGCCGAGCCAGCGAGCTTGGTGCGCACCACCTCGACGCCGTGCGCACCGGCGACGGTCTCGACGTGACGGGATGCCGTGACCGGCACGGCGATCCGCTCTCCGAGTCCACCCGCGGCGGCGAGTTCCACGACGGTGAGCAGTGCGGTCGCATCGCCGAGGACGCTGCCGCGGTCGTCGACGAGGACGAGTCGTTCGCCGTCGGGTCCGATCACGGCGCCGAGGTCGGCACCGGAGCTGCGCACGTGGCCCGCGACGCGCCCCGCCGCGTCGGCGAAGGAGAACGACAGCATCTGGCGGGTCGACTGGTAGGGGTTCAACGCCAGCACGTCGGCGCCGAGCTTCGCGAGCACGTTGGTCATCGCCTGGGTGGCGGTGCCGTAGGCGTAGTCGACCACCAGCTTGAATCGCCTGGCCTCGATGGCGGCGATGTCGACGGTCGCCTCCAGCGCCACCGCGTAGCTCTCGAGCGCCCGGGCGGGGAACGAGATGTCGCCGACCTCCTCGGGCAGGGCCCGACGCTGGTCCTCGCGCTGCACGTGCCGTTCGACGGCTCGTTGGCGGTCTTCGGCGAGGTCGGCGCCGTCGGCGTCGAGGAACCGCAGCGTGACGCGGCGCGGGTCGCCAGGCACCAGGCGGACCGACACCCCGCCGGCGGTTTGCGGGGACCGGGTCAGGAAGCGGGTGACCGGTAACGAGGCCACTTCGAGGTCGACCACGTCGATCCCGCTCGCGTTCAACCCGGCCATCACCGCCCGTTTGAGCATGCGGGCCGAGCGGCTCGAATCCCGGGACGCAACGACCGAGGATCCCTTGCGCAACGTCGCCCCGAACGCCATCGCCACGTCGATCGCGAGTTCCGGGGTGACGTCGATGTTGGCGATCCCACTGACACCCTGCGGCCCGAACAGGCTGCGCGGCGCCCGGCTGGCCCACACGATCGAGGAGTTGACGACTGCGCCGTCCTCGACCGTCTTGCCCGGATACACCTTGACGGCCTCGCCGAGCACGGCGTTGGCGCCGACCCGCACGCCGTCGCCGAGCACCGCCGACTCTGCGACGCGCACGTTTCCCCCGAGTACCGCCCCGCGGCCGACGACGGCGCCGCGCAGCCGGGCCCCGGGTGCCACGTGGACGTTGTCGTGCAACACGCTGCGCTCGACATCGACGTCGGCGAGGAGCCCGACGTTGGCGCCGAGCACGCTGTAGGGCCCCAGCCGGCACCCGGGCCCGATGCGGGCGCCGGGCCCGATCACCGCAGGGCCGTCGACGACGGCGGCGGGGTCGATCTCGGCCCCCTCCCCCAGCCACACGCCCGGGGCGACCTCGAACCCGGGGATCTCGAGCGAGACCGCCCGGTCGAGCACGGCGGTGTGGACTCGCAGGTAGGACTCCAGGGTGCCGACGTCCTCCCAGAACCCGTCGACCACGGCGCCGTGCAGGCGGCCGCCGGCGAGCAGGCCGGGGAACACGTCGAGGGAGAAGTCCACGAGCCGGCCCGTCGGGATCTGCGAGAGCATCGCCGGGTCGAACACGTAGATGCCGGTGCTGACCGTGTCGGAGAACACCTGCCCACGCCCGGGCTTCTCGAGGAACCGCTCGACGGTGCCGTCGCCTCGCAGGGTGACCATCCCGAACTCGCGGGGGTTCGGCACCCGGGCGAGCGCCATCGTGGCGAGCGCGGAGCGCTCGTCGTGCAGGCGGACGAGTTCGGTCAGGTCGATGTCGGTGACCACGTCGCCGGACAGCACCAGGAACCGGTCGTCGAGCCAATCCTTCGCGTTGCGCACGCTGCCGGCGGTACCGAGCGGGGCGGGCTCTTGCACGTAGACGATCGACACGCCGAGCTCGCGTCCGTCGCCGAGCTGCCGGTCGATCACGTTCGCCATGTAGGACACGGTGATCACGATCTCCTCGACGCCGTGGCGGCGAAGCAGGTCGACGACGTGTTCGATCATCGGCCGGTTGGCGATCGGGAGCATCGGTTTGGGTGCGTTCGAGGTCAGCGGTCGCAGCCGGGTGCCTTCCCCACCGGCCAGCACCACCGCTCGCATCGACGCGCCCGCTCAGGCCACGCCGGCTCGGCCCGCCCGGTCGGCTCGGCCGTCGGCGAGCGATCGCCGGATGGTGGGGACGTACTGCACGGCCGAGAACCAGCTCAGCACCAGCCCGGGAACACCGACCACCCAGGCGGCCGTCGCGCAGAACCCGTACCACAGGCCCGATCCGGCGTTGCCCATGAGGAAGAACGGGAACGTCCACATCAAGGCGAACGTCGCCGCTTTGCCCCACCAGGTGACGTCGAATCGCTGCATCCCGGCGAGGGTCAGCCCGACGAGCACGACGCCGAGCAGGGCTTCGCGTGCGAGCACGGCGAGCGCGAACCACAACGGGGCCGAACCGTCGGCGACGATCCCGCCGACCCCGATCAGGAACAGCAACCGGTCGGCGGTCGGGTCGAGCACCTTGCCCAGCTCCGACACCTGGCCGAACCGGCGGGCCACGAACCCGTCCACCCAGTCGGTGGCGCCGAGGGCGCCGAGGAGCCACGCCGCGGCCGCTCGGTCGTTGCGCCCGAACAGCAGCCACAGGAAGACCGGAAGGCACGACAGGCGCACGACGGTGACCAGGTTGGGCACGGTCAGGATGCGTCGATCGCCGCCGGAGGCCACGGCGCCGAGCATACGGGTCGGCACCGCGGACCCACCTACGATCCGGGCATGCTCACGGGGGGACTCGACAACAAGATCGCGCTCGTCACCGGCGGCGGTTCCGGGCTCGGCGCGGCGTTCAGCCGCCGGCTCGCGGCCGACGGCGCCACGGTCGTGGTCAACGATCTCGACCCGGCGGCCGCTGCGGCGGTCGCTGCGGAGATCGGTGGCGACAGCGCACCGTTCGACGTCACCGATGCCGCCGCGTTCGATGCCGCAGTCGATGCGGCGGTCGCTCGCCACGGCCGGCTCGACATCGTCATCAACAACGCCGGCATCGCGCCGAAGCCGAACCACGACCGCTTCGCGCAGGGCCTGGCGAACCAGCACGCCAAGCTCGAGGGCCGCCCGCAGGACATGGTGCCGCTCGACGTGACCGTGTCGATGACCGACGCCGAGTGGGACCTGATGATCCGCACGCACCTCTACGGGGTGTTCTACGGCTGCCGGGCGGCGCTGCGGCACATGACGCCGGCCCGGTCCGGCTCGATCATCAACATCGCGTCGATCCTCGGGCTGTGGCCCTCGGCCGGGGCGCCGAGCTACTCGGCTGCGAAGGCAGCGATCATCGGGCTCACCAAGTCGGTCGCGCTGGAGGTGGCCCCGTTCGGGGTCCGGGTCAACGCCGTGTGCCCCGGGTACGTCGACACACCGCTGCTCGCCCCGATGGACGCCCAGATGAAGCAGCTGACCACGATGCGGATCGGCATGGGCCGCATGGCGCAGGCCGACGAGCTGGCGCAGATCATCCGCTTCCTGGCCGGGGACGAGTCGAGCTACTGCACGGGGGACATCTTGTCGATGTCGGGCGGGTACGCCTGATGGCCACGGTGTTCACGGCGATCATCGAGGGCCGGATCCCCGGCACGTTCGTGTGGCGCGACGAGCAGTGCGTGGCGTTCTTGTCGATCAACCCGATCGCGCCCGGCCACACCCTGGTGGTCCCCCGCGCTGAGGTCGACCATTGGATCGATCTGCCGGCCGCCACCGTCGCCCACCTGCACGTCGTCGGCCAGGTGATCGGCCAGGCGCAGATGCAGGCATTCCCGTGCGAGCGGATCGGCACGATCATCGCCGGGTTCGAGGTGCCGCACACCCACCTGCACGTGATCCCCACCCGCTCGATGCGCGACCTGAGCTTTGCGAACGCGGCGGCCACCGTCGGGCGTGAGGAACTCGAGGCGAACGCGGCCGCCTTGCGCCGAGCGCTCGAGGCGCTCGGCCGCACCGAAGTCGCGAGCTGACGCTCCGGGTCGCCCCCGGACCGTCGCCCTGCCGGACCGTCGCCGCGCTCAGCGCGCCGGCGCGCGTCCGTCGGGCACGAGCGGATTGAATCGAGGCCACACCAGCCCCGACGGGCCGTCCACCACGAGGCACCCGTTGGGTTCGGGATCGCCGAACACGATCACCTCGTCGAGCCCCTCGGGGCCCGGCAGGGCTCCGGCTTCGGCCGGGAACACCAGCGCGGGAGGATCGCCGGGCTCGGCGTCATGGGCGTAGAGCGCGACCTGCACGGTGCCGCCGTCGACGCGACCGCCGAACCAGCGGCCGAGGCGGGCGAGCGTCCCGGTCGGCCGCCACCAGCGCATCCACGCCGGATGCCCGGTGACGGCCTCCTCGTCGCTCGAGAAGCGGGCGCGAAAGACCCGCATGCGCTCGGCCCAGTCGTTGGGGTTGAACGGCTCGCTCAGATCGTCGGCACCTCGACGTGCCGGCCGAACACGTCGGCCATCGACCCCATGATCTCGCCGAGCGTCGCGTAGGTCCGCACGGCCTCGATCAGCGTCGGCATCAGGTTCACCTCGGGGTCGGCGGCCTCGATGGCGAGCCGGGCGAGCGCCGCATCGACGGCGGTCTGGTCGCGATCGGCCTTCACCGTGTCGAGCCGCTTGCGCTGGCGGGCCTCGTCTTCGTTGGTGATCTGCAAGAGCTCGATCTGGTCGTCCTCGTTGCCTTCGAGGAACCGGTTCACGCCGACGATGATCCGCCGACCCTGGTTGAACTGGCGCTCGAGCTCGTAGGCCGAGTCGGCGATCTTGCCCTGGAACCAGTTCTCCTCGATGCCCTTGATGCAGCCCTCGAGGATCGAACCGTGGCCGAGCTCGTCGAGGTGATCGAAGATCGCCGTCGCCCGGCGCTCCATTTCGTCGGTGAGTTCCTCGACGTACCACGAACCGCCGAGCGGGTCGGCGACGTGGGCGACGTTGGTCTCGTAGCCGATCACCTGCTGGGTGCGCAGCGCGATCCGGGCCGCTTTCTCGGTGGGCAGGGCGAGCGCTTCGTCCATCGAGTTGGTGTGCAGGGACTGCGTGCCGCCGAGCACCCCGGCGAGCGCCTCGATGGCCGTCCGCACGATGTTCACCTCCGGCTGCTGGGCGGTGAGCGACACGCCGGCGGTCTGCGTGTGGAACCGCAGCTGCATCGAGCGGGGGTTGGTGGCGCCGTAGCGCTCCTTCAGCCACCGGGCCCAGATCCGGCGAGCGGCGCGGTACTTGGCGATCTCTTCGAAGAAGTCGATGTGGGCGTTGAAGAAGAAGCTCAGCCGCGGCGCGAACACGTCGATCGGCAGGCCGGCCTGTAGGGCGAGCTCGACGTAGGCGAACCCGTTGGCCAGCGTGAAGGCCAGTTCTTCGGCGGCCGTCGAACCCGCCTCGCGGATGTGGTAGCCGGAGATGGAGATCGAGTGCCATTTCGGCATCTCGGCCGCCGTGAACGCGATCGTGTCGCGCACGAGCCGCATCGACTGGCGGGGCGGGAACACGAACTCCTTCTGCGCCTGGTACTCCTTGAGGATGTCGTTCTGCAGCGTGCCACCGAGCTTGGCCCGCGGGATCCCGGCGAGTTCGGCCTGCGCGACGAACATCGCGAGCAGCACGGCGGCGGGGCTGTTGATCGTCATCGAGGTCGTGATCTGCGACAGGTCGATCCCGGCGTAGAGGTCCTGCATGTCGGCGAGCGTGTCGACGGCGACGCCGCACCGGCCGACCTCACCGAGCGACATCTCGTCGTCGGAGTCGAGGCCCATGAGCGTGGGCATGTCGAACGCCGTGGACAGTCCGTCTCCGCCGGCTTTGATGATCTCCTTGAACCGCCAGTTCGTGTCCTCGGCGGTGCCGAACCCGGCGAACATCCGCATCGTCCACAGCTTCGAGCGGTACATCGAGGCGTACGGCCCCCGGGTGTAGGGGTAGGCGCCGGGGAACTCGCCCCCCTCGGGGCCGTACACGGGCTGCAACGGGATCCCCGACATGGTCTGGAAATCGGCGTCGCGCACCTTCGATTCCCCGAAGGCCTGCTCCCACTCCTCGCGCGGTGTCCCCACGATGCCCTCCGGCTCTCGGTGTCCACCCGGCACGACGGTGCTCGGGCGTAGCGAACTGAACGGACGGTTAGTTTACGGGCCATGGCTGGACTCTTCGATGTCGACCAGGCCGACCTGTTGCTCACGACCACCCGGGCCGTGCGCAAGCGCCTGGATCTCACCCGCCCGGTAGCCCGCGAGGTGGTGCTCGACTGCATCCGGGTCGCCTGCCAGGCGCCCGCCGGGGGGAACGTCCAGCGGTGGCGGTGGATCGTCGTGGACGACCCCGAACTGAAAGCCGGTGTCGCCCATTACTACAAGAAGGCGTACGAGCCGTACATCGCCACGCAGAAGACCGCCGTCGAGAAGGTGGGCCGGACCGACGCGTCGACGCTCGGGATCATCGACTCCTCGACCTACCTCACCGAGCACCTGCACGAGGTGCCGGTGCTCGTGATCCCCTGCACCCTCGACCGGGTGCCGCCGAGCGCGCCGCAGGGGACGCTCGCCGGGTTCTACGGCTCGGTGCTGCCGGCGGTCTGGAGCTTCTCGCTCGCGCTGCGGGCGCGCGGCCTCGGCTCGGCATGGACGACGCTGCACCTGCAGTACGAGGCGGAGGTCGCCGAGTTGCTCGGCATCCCGTCGTCGGTAAGCCAGGTCGCACTGCTGCCGGTCGCGTACACGATCGGGGACCAGTTCAAGCCGGGTACCCGCCGGCCGGCCGAGGAGATCACCTACTACAACGGCTGGAAGGGCCGCTGATCCCAGCCGCCGGCCAGGCTCAGCGGGGTGGGCTCAGCGCAGCTCGCCCCGCTTGAGGATCACGTGGTCGATCAGCCCGTAGGCCTTGGCCTCCTCGGCGGCGAACCAGCGGTCACGGTCGGCGTCGGCGAGCACCTTGTCGTACTCCTGGCCGGTGTGCTGAGCGATCCGCTCGAACAACGTGCGCTTGGTGTACGCCATCTGCTCGGCCTGGATCGCGATGTCCGACGCCTGGCCGCGCACGCCGCCGAGGGGCTGGTGCATCATGATCCGGGCATGCGGCAGGGCGTAGCGCTTGCCCGGCGCTCCGGCGCACAGCAGGAACTGCCCCATCGACGCCGCGAGGCCGAGGGTGAGCGTGGCCACGTCGGAGGTGACGAACTGCATGGTGTCGTAGATCGCCATCCCGGCGGTGACCGACCCGCCCGGCGAGTTGATGTACAGCCAGATGTCGCGGCCCGGGTCCTCGGCGTCGAGGTAGAGGAGTTGGGCGCAGATCAGGTTGGCGATGTCGTCGTTGACGTCGGTGCCGAGGAAGACGATCCGGCTCTTGAGCAAGCGGTTGTAGATGTCCATGCGCCCGTCGCCGCCGGCGGCGTCGAAGGCGTGCGGCGCGGGCAGGGGGGTCTCGGCCATGGCCGCCACGCTATCGCTCCGCCCCGCCACCCGGCGCTGTGGGCGACCGCCTGCTTCAGCGGCGCACGCCGCTGAAGATGACGAGCACCCGCTCGTCGTCGGCGAGGTGCGGGCGGCGCGCCAGCAGGCCCGCCAGCCCGGCCGAGCCGGTCGGGTCGGCGTCGATGCCGCTGCGGCGGGTGAGCGCGTCGGCGGCGGCGACGGTGTCCTCCGACACCACCACGGGGCTCCCGCCGCTGCGCCGCATCGCCTCCCACACCCCGACCCAGTCATAGGTCTCGTCGTCGAGGATCCCGCTCGCCGCGGACGCACCCACCCGCTCCCACGGCCACATGCACGCCGCCCAGTGGGCCGGTGCGTCGTCGCCGAAGGCCGCCGCCGCCGTCCACGCCCGGGCGAGCGGGGCGCACGATTCGGTCTGCACGGCGTGCACCGGTCGCCCGATCCCGGCGACGGCGAGCGCATCGCCGACGCCGGTGGCCAGCGCGCCGCCGCCGACCTGGAGGAACACCCGGTCGAATGCGGCGCCGAGTTGCTCGACGATCTCGAACCCGAGGGTCCGGTCCAGGCAGAGCGCGTTCTCCGGGCCTTGAACCGAGAACGGGATCGCGCCGGCGGCGACCGCTTCGCGGAACCGGTGCACACACGGGTCGCCGGGCGGGTCGTCGTCGCGTCGGGGGCAGGTGACCACCTGCGCGCCGAGGGTCGCGAGCCGGGCGAGCACCGCAGGATTGGCGTCGGGCGGCACGTGCACCGCGATCGGCCAGCCGACCGCTGCGGCGAGCGTGGCCGCAGCGAGTGCGGCGTTGCCGCAGGACGCGATCGCCAGCGGAGGCCGGACCGGGCCGGCCCGGCCCAGCACCTCGGCGGCGCGAAGGTGCAACAGGATCGAGAACAGGTGCCGGGCCTTGTGACTGCCGGCGACGTTGCCCGTTTCGTCTTTCACCCAGACCCCGCCCGCGGCCGAGAACCCGAGCGCGTCCGACAGCGCCGCATTGCGCAACAGCGGGGTGCGGCGGAACCCGGTGCCGGCGACGGCGGCCACCGCGCCGTCGAGTTCGTGCACGAGCGCCGCCCGGGCCTCGGCCCGCATCCCGTGCGCTTCGGCGTACGCCGCCCACGCCGACTCGGCCGAGAAGGCCACGAACGGGTTCGGGTCGTCACCGGGTGTGTACGGCCCGGGGCTGCGCACGATCCGCAGCACGTGCCGGCGGTCGGCGCCCGAGCGGGGGCAGCGCCACGGGTGGGTGGCCCCGATGTCGACGGTCGCGCCGCAGGCGGCGCAGCGCAGGCCGACGACGCGCAGCACGTCAGCCGACGGTGACGCCGGTGCGGGCGTTGAAGTCGTCGATCAACTCGTCCCACCGGCCGAGGAACGGGCGCAGCCCCTGCCAGAACGCCTGCGACCGGCGGGCCTCGAACACCTCGAGCGGGGTGCCCTGCTGCTCGACCCAGGTGTAGTAGCCGAGGTTGAAGATGCGGTTGCGATCCCGAGTGGTGCACTCGAACAGCGAGTCGGTGTCCACGTGGGCGAGGTGCTCGCCGAACACCGCTGCGGCGTCGGCCGTGTCGAAGCCGTCGGGGTAGTGCTTCGCGAGGGTCTTGACCCGCTCGCTCGGGTAGAGCGCGGCGCCGTCGGTGGCAACGGTGATCACGGCGTCGTCGGGGCCGAGCCCGAGCAGCCGCACGGTCTTGATGGCCGCGAGCACGTTGCAGATCGCCGAGAAGCCCAGGTGTTCGAGGGCTTCGACCACGGCGGCCGGCACGCCGATCCGGTCGACGAGATAGGCCCGGCCCGCTGCGGTGTTGAACAGCACGTCGAGATGGTCGGTGGCCCGGTCGCTGATCGCGCACACCACGTCGGTGTTCATCACGTTGTGGATCAACGGGATGTGCTTGTCACCGATCCCTTGGATGTTGTGCTCGCCGAAGCCGTTCTCGAGCATCGTCGGGCACTCGAGGGCCTCGACGGCCACGATCCGGGTGCCGTAGAGGTCCTTGAGGCGGTCGCCAGCCGCGATCGTGCCGGCCGACCCGGTCGCCGACGTGAACGCCGCGAGCCGCAGACCGGGACGGGATTCGGCGACGTGGTCGAACACCTGGGCGAGCGCCCGGCCGGTGACCTCGTAGTGGCCGAGGTGGTTGCCGAACTCGCAGAACTGGTTGAGCACGAAGTTGGCCGGATCGAGGGCCATCTCGTTGCAGGCGTCGTAGATCTCCTTGACGTTCGATTCGCTGCCCGGCGTGCGGATCACGTCCTCGGCGGGGTTCGTGCACCAGCGATCAAGCCAATCGAAGCGCTCCTGGGACATCCCGGCGGGCAGGATCGCCACCCCCCGGCAATCCATCAACCGGCTGATGGCGATCCCGCCACGGGCGTAGTTCCCCGTGGAGGGCCAGATGGCGCGGTGCCGGGTCGGGTCGAACTGGCCGGTGATCACCCGCGGGGCCAAGCAGGCGTACGCCGCGAGCACCTTGTGCGCGGTGATCATCGGGAACCGGTCACCGAACACCACGACGATCGGGCTCTCGACTCCGGTCAGGCTCGGCGGGAGCACGAGGTGCTCCGGTACCGGGGCGAACCCGGGGCGCCGGCCGGCTCCCTCGTTGTACCAGTGCACCCGCCACAGGTTGCGCGGGTCGGCGGCGTCGCGGTCGATGTCCCCGAGCGCCGCTCGGGTGGCCGCCGGGATCGCCCACGGGTCGGCGAGTTGGTCGAACCGGGGCAGGGCGATCCCCCGCTGACGGAACCGCTCCACGGCCCGGTCGCGGCTTTCTGCGTCGACGATCTCACCCGCCAAACCCAGTTGACCACGCAGCGTGTCGGCATCCAGGTTCTGGCCAGGGGCGAGCGTCAGCACGGCTCGGAAGCGTACCGACGAGCCCGCCCGGGCACCCAGCAATCGCGGCGCCATAGCCCCATCGCCGGAGGCATCCTGCCTATGCTGCCCCCCGTGCGCCCCGCCATTCGGCCCCTGTCGCGCCGAGCGATCCTCGTCCTGAGCATCGCCGGCACCCTGGCCGCCTGCGGAGGTTCCGCCGGCTCCACCTCATCGACCACCGCATCCGACGGGACCATTTCGGTGGCCGGCACCGGCGCGACCTCGACCGAGGCGACGACGACCGAGGCGACGACGACCAGCACCGAGCCCGCCGCCACCACTGCGGCCGCAGCCACGACGACCACCACCACCATCCCGCCCGGCGTGCCCACGATCACGGGCATGCCGCCGAACCTCGACGCCCGGAACATCTACTCCGAGACGCTGATCGGCAAAGAGAACCCGATCACCAAGGACGACCCACCCCGGATCTACGTGCCGACGCTCGAAGGCCGAGTCGTGGTGGTCATCGACCCGGCAACGTTCCAGATCATCGACCGGTTCACCACCGGCCAGATGACCCAGCACGTCGTACCGGGCTTCAATCTGCGGACGCTGTACGCCAACGCGTCGGGCGCAAACCGACTCATCCCGATCGACCCGGTCACCGGGAAACCGGGGGCGCCGATCCCGGTGGACGCCCCGTACAACCTGTACTTCACACCCGACGGTGGACGCGCCGTGGTGCAGGCCGAGCGGCGGAACCGGATCGACTACTACCAGTTGCCGGAGTGGAAGTTGATCAAGCAGGTCAAGGTGCCCTGCAACGGCAACAACCACGCCGATTGGTCCGCCGACGGGTCGTACTTCCTCACGACCTGCGAGTTCTCCTCGGAGATGATCAAGGTCGACACCGTCACCGGTGACGTGATCGGGAAGATCGCCCTCAAGAAGGGGTCGATGCCCCAGGACGTGCGGCTCCTGCCCGACGGCAAGCGGTTCTACATCGCCGACATGGCCGCCAACGGTGTGTGGATCATGGATGGCGACGCCATGCAGATCCTCGGGTTCATCCCGACGGCACGGGGCGCGCACGCCGTGTACCCGAGCCGTGACACGAACCTCGTGTACGTCCCCAACCGCGGCCGGTCGAACAACGTCGACACGGCCCGTCGGTCGCGGCCCGGCGAGGGCTCGATCAGCGTGATCGACTGGCGGAGCAACACGATCATCGCCACCTGGGAGATCCCCGGTGGCGGTTCTCCGGACATGGGCGGTGTCACGGCAGACGGCAAGCAGTTGTGGCTGTCGGGGCGCTACGACGACGAGGTCTACGTGCTCGACACGGCGAACGGGAACCTGCTGGCCCGGATCAAGACCCCGCCCGAGCCGCACGGGCTGGTCGTGTGGCCGCAGCAGGGCCGGTATTCGCTGGGGCACACCGGCAACTTCCGCTGACCGCCCCCGGCTACGCCGTGGTCGGCCGCCACGTCAGCCGAGCAGGGTGGAGACGGTGACGGCCCGCAGGCCCTTGGCCCGGAGAGCGTCGACGATCGCCGGCAGGGCCTCGATCGTCTGATCGTGGTCGAAGTGGAGGCTGACGATCGCCCCGGCGCGCAAGCCGTTGATGGTGTTCGCCTTCACTGCGGCGACACCGGGGTCCTGGAAGTCGAGCGAGTCGACGTCGTAGCCGACGCTGACCCCGTACCCGGCCCGGCCGGCGGCCTCGAGGATGGCCGGGGTGGGCACCTCGATGCCCGAAGGCCGGAACCACCGGCCGATCGAACCGGTCGTGGCGCGGATCGCCTCGGCGCAACGGGTGATCTCCGGCCCGAGCGCCGCCGGGGCGAGCGACCCCATGCCCTGATGGCTCCAGGTGTGGTTGGCCAGTTCGTGGCCGTCGGCCACGCACCGTTGGGCGAGGCGGGGGTTGGCGGCGAGCCAGTTGCCGACGGCGAACACCGTCACCGGGGTCCGGGAGCGTGCGAGCACCTCGAGCAGCCGGGTGGCCCGCCCCGCGTCGCCGGCGGCGTGGAACGTGAGCGCCACCGCACCCGACGTCGCCGGACCGCTGCGCACGTACCGGGCCGGTCCGCCTGCGGGCGCGGCGGCGGTCGTCGTGGACCCCATCGTGGTGACCGGAGCCGCCGTCGTGGGGGCGGCGGTCGCCGCCGGCTCCGTCGTGGCCGGTTCGGGTGTCGGGACGTCCGTCGTGGCCGCCGGGCTCGCCGAGTCGTCGGCGCACGCGACCAGACCGACGGCGCCGACGGCGGCGGCGCCGGCCAGGAAGGTCCGTCGGGTGAGCATCGTCCGTCGGTTCAACGCCATGGCCCGGTCGTAGCAGTTCGCCACGGCCGTCCCGGGGCGGCCCGGTCTAGGGTCCGGCCGGCCCGAGCGCGGAGGTGGCGGTGGAACCTGGTGGTCGAACAGCGGTGGGCGAACCCTCGATCCACGTGCTCGACACGTTCACCGACCGGGCCTTCGCCGGTAGCCCGGCGGCCGTTGTGATGCTCACCCAACCGGCTCCCGAGGCATGGATGCGGGCCGTCGCCGCCGAGTTCGGTTGCCGGGAAACGGCCTTCGTGGTCGCCCGTGCCCCCGGCGGGTACGAACTGCGCTGCGTCGCCACATCGGCCGACGGCGCCTCGGCCGACGGCATCTCGACAGCGGTCGAGGCCGATGGGCGCGGCATCCTGGCGGCCGCGGCCGTCGTCGGGTCAACCCTCCCGTCCAACAACGTCAGACCCGACACCGTCAGACCCGGCACCGTCACGCTCCATACGGCCACGGGGCCGGTGCATGCCCTGGTCGACGTTGCCCGGCCGGACCGGGTGTGGATCGACCTTCCGGCGACGCCGGTGACCCTGGTCGGACATGACGGATCATTGGGGCGTGCGCTCGGCACCGACGAGGTCTACACGGTCGCCCGGAGCCGGTCGGACCTGGTGGTCGAGTTGGCCGACGCGGATGCGGTGCGCTCGTTGCGCCCCGACCTCGCCGCCGTGGCCCGATGGGGCGGGCGGGGGGTGGTGGTCACCGCCTCTGGCGATCGGCCCGGGATCGACGTCGTCAGCCGGTACTTCGCTCCGGCGGTCGGCATCCCCGAGGATCCGGTCACGGCCTCGACCCACTGCGCGCTGGCCCCGTTCTGGTCGACCCGTCTCGAACGGACCGAACTGTGCTGCGAGCAGTCGTCCCGGCGCGGCGGCATCGTGTGGACCCGCCTCGACGGCGACCGGGTCCACCTCGGCGGTTCCGTCACCCCGGTGTGGTCCGGCACGTTCCACCCTCCGGCCGGTCCCGATCGAACCGGTCCCGATCGAACCGGTTGAAGATTCCGGCAAGAACGGCCCCTCGCCCGATCCGGGGATGAAGCCGACGTGGACAGTGCCGATGCTCACGGCGTGGATGGCGTGGAGCCGACCGACTGGGCGACGTGGATCGAGCAGCTCGCGGTCCCGGTGTCGGTGATCGATCTCGAGGGGCGTCAGATCGCCGGGAACCGGCCGTACCGCGACTTGTTCGGGATGGCCGAGCCACCCGAGGGTGAGCACGTCAGCGCCTACATGCCGGCCGAGGACGACGCCTGGACCGCCGAGCAGCGGGCGCGGGTCCGCCGAGGCGAGATCCCCGAGTTCTGCTCCGACCGGGCATTCCTACGCGCCGACGGCTCGGTGTTCCACGCACGTCTGATCGACCGGCCGATCCGTAACACCGCCGGCGCGGTGGTCGGCTTCGTCGGCGTGATCGTCGACACCACCGACGCCCATCAGGCCCGTCGCCAACGCGAAGCAACCGACGCCAAGTACGCGTCGGTACTCGACGCCCAGCTCGAACTCGTGTGCGAATGGGCTCCCGACGGGCGCATCTCCTACGGCAACCGGGCCTACCGGGACTTCTTCGGCTACGAGACCGACATCGTCGGCGCCGAGCTGGGCGCGCTGCTGCCCGAGGAGGCGATGGCCGCCCATGACGAACTCGTCGAGCTTGCCAACCGGGGCAGGGCGGCCGACCGCCGGGTAGAACGGACCTACGACGACGGCCGGACCGTCGAGTGGTCCGACTCCGTGCTCCCCCTGCCCGACGGTTCGACCACGATCGTGTCGGTCGGACGTGACATCACCCAACGCAAACAGGTCGAAGCCGAGCTGTCCCGACGGCGCGACGAGGCGCTCGAGACCGCGGCCCGACGCTCGCAGTTCGTCGCCGTGGCAAGCCACGAGCTGCGCAACCCGTTGCACGCCATGCTCGGGCTCACCGAGTTGCTGGTGGGCGAGCGGTCGGGTGCGCCGTCGGAGGAGCTTGCCGTCTCCCTCCACCACACCACGCAGCGGCTGTGCCGCCTGGTGGATGACCTGCTCGAGTTGAGCCGCCTCGAAGCGGGTGGGATCACCATCAACCCCGAGCCGACGGACCTGCACCGCCTCGCCCGCGAGGTGATCGAGCTCGCTCGGGCGGGGTCGGCCCACGGCGATCACGTCCGGTTCGGTGTCGTCGTCGGGCCCGACGTCCCGGCGTGGGTGTCGGTGGACGGCGCCCGCCTCGGGCAGGTCCTGGGCAACCTTGCGAACAACGCGGCTCGGTTCACCCAGCGCGGCTCGGTCGAGCTCGAACTGAGCGCTACGACCACCGAGTGCGAGGGCGACCGCGTCGCCCGACTCGTGTTCGTGGTGACCGACACCGGCCCCGGGATCGACGCTCGCGACCGGGCCCGCATCTTCGAGCCGTTCGCCCAGGCGGGCAGCGGGACCGAGGGCACCGGGCTCGGCTTGTCGGTGGTGCGCGACCTCGTCGCTGCGCTGGGTGGAACGGTCACCGTGGCGAGCGAACCCGGGCTCGGGAGCCGGTTCACCGTTGCGCTCGACGCACCGGTGATCGACGGTGGGCGCACCGCCGGGCGCACGCGCCCCCGCCCGGGTCGCCGGGTGCTGGTGGTCGACGACGACGCCACCAACCGGCTCGTGGCGCGGCGCTTGCTGGCGCGGCTCGGCCTCGACTCCGACGAGGTGCCCGACGGCCCGAGCGCGCTCGAGCGGGTGCGCGCCGGCGGGTACGACGCCGTGCTGCTCGACCATCAGATGCCGGGCATGGACGGCCTCGAGGTGGCCCGCGCCATCCGGCTCGACGAGCCGGTCGGGCACCGGACGCCGATCATTGCGTTGACCGGGAGCGCGCTCGCTGCCGATCGCCGACGGTGCCTCGATGCCGGTATGGACGACCACCTGGCCAAGCCGGTGTCGCTCGACCTGCTCGGCGACTGTCTCGGCCGGTGGCTCGGCACCGACGGCGAGCCCGACGACGTGGGCCCGCCGAGCGCCCCGGCACCCGCCGAGGCCTTGTCCATCGACGTCGCATGCCTCGACGCGCTCGCCGGGGACCTCGGGGATCCCGACGTCGTCACCGAACTGGTGCGCAGCTTCCTCGCCGACCTCCCGGAGCGACTGTTCGAGTTCTCGTCGGCCGCCGCCGCCGGTGACCGCAACCGGGCCAAACGTCAGGCGCACACGATCAAGTCGACCGCCCGGATGCTGGGCGCGCACGATCTCGGAACGCTCGCCGCCGACACCGAGCGGCTCGCCGCCGGACCCGACGCCGATCTGATGCCGGCGGCCGCCGAACTGTGCGCAGCCGCCGACGTCACCCGCCGGTCGTTCGAAATCTGGATGGCGAGAGCGGCCTGATCAGCTCGCCGCCATCGCCTGGCGGAGGTTCTCGTTCAACGTCTCGAGGAACTCCTCGGTGGTGAGCCAGGGGTGGTCCTTGTCGATGAGGATCGCCAGGTCCTTGGTCATCCTCCCGCTCTCGACGGTCTCGACGCAGACCCGCTCGAGCGCGTCGGCGAACGCGGTGACCGCCGGCGTGCCGTCGAGCTTGCCGCGGTGGGCGAGCCCGCGGGTCCAGGCGAAGATCGACGCGATCGGGTTCGTGGAGGTCTTTTCGCCGCGCTGGTGCGCCCGGTAATGCCGGGTGACCGTGCCGTGGGCGGCCTCAGCCTCGACGGTGCGCCCATCGGGTGAGAGCAGCACCGAGGTCATGAGGCCGAGCGAGCCGAACCCCTGCGCGACGGTGTCGGACTGGACGTCGCCGTCGTAGTTCTTGCACGCCCACACGTAGCCGCCCTCCCACTTGAGCGCAGCGGCGACCATGTCGTCGATCAACCGATGCTCGTAGGTGATGCCGGCGGCGGCGAACTCAGCGGCGAACTCGTTCTCGAAGACCTCCTGGAACAGATCCTTGAACTGGCCGTCGTAGGCCTTGAGGATCGTGTTCTTGGTCGACAGGTACACCGGGTACCCGCGGTCGAGGCCGTAGCGCAGCGAGGCCCGGGCGAAGTCCCGGATCGAGTCGTTGAAGTTGTACATGCCCATCGCGACCCCGCCGTCGGCGCCGAACTTCGCGACCTCCATCTGCATGGGCTCGCCACCGTCGCTCGGGGTGTAGGTGATCGTCACCGTGCCGGCGCCGGGGACCTTGAAGTCCGACGCCCGGTACTGGTCGCCGTGGGCGTGGCGGCCGATCACGATCGGCTTGGTCCAGCCCGGCACCAGCCGCGGGATGTTCGAGCAGATGATCGGCTCGCGGAACACGACGCCACCGAGGATGTTGCGGATCGTGCCGTTGGGCGACTTCCACATCTTCTTCAGGTGGAACTCCTCGACGCGGGCCTCGTCGGGGGTGATGGTGGCGCACTTGACGCCGACGCCGTGCTTGAGGATCGCCCGGGCGGAATCGACGGTGACCTGGTCGTCGGTCTGGTCGCGGTACTCGATGCCGAGGTCGTAGTACTCGAGTTCGACGTCGAGGTAGGGCAGGATCAGCTTGTCCTTGATGAACTGCCAGATGATCCGCGTCATCTCGTCGCCGTCGAGCTCGACGACGGGGTTGGCGACCTTGATCTTGCTCATCCGTGCTCCGGGGGTTCGTTGACGTCCAGCGGTCGGTCGGGGACCCTACTCGCACCGCCGCGGACTGCGGTGAGGCCCGGCGCTACGGTCCTCGGCCGTGGATGAGGCTGCGCTGATGCCGGGCGCGCGAGTCGGCGTCGATCGCGAGGCGACCACGGCGGTCGTGCTCGCTGTCGGGTTGCTGCTGACCGGGGCCGCCGGGCTCGTCTACCAGCAGCTGTGGTTGCGGTCGCTGTCGCTGGTGTTCGGGGTCAGCGTGTTCGCTGCGGCGACCGCGATCGCAGCGTTCATGGGTGGGCTCGCGCTCGGCAGCCACCTCGCAGGCGGGCTGGCGGACCGGACCCGGCGGCCGCTCGCCTGGTACGGGTCCTCGGAGATCGTCGTCGGGTTGCTGGCGCTCGCCACCCCGGCGACGTTCCGGGCCCTCGAATGGGCCTACGTCGGCATCGCCCGGTCGCTGCCGGACAACCTCGCGCTCATCACGGCGGTGCGGCTCGTGCTCGCCCTCGTCGTGCTCGCTGTACCCGCGACGGCGATGGGGGCGTCCACGCCGCTGGTGGTCGCGGCGGCATCCCGGCGCAGCGGCCGGGTCGGTGAGCGCACCGGCGCGCTGTACGCCGCCAACACCCTCGGCGCCGTGCTCGGCACGGTTGCGGCCGGGTTCTGGATGGTCGGCGAGTACGGCATGGCCCGGTCGTTCCAGATCGCCGCGGCTGCGAACATCGGCGTCGGCGTGGTGACGATTGCGCTGTCGGCCCTGCGCTTGGAGCGGGCGCCGTCGTCGGTGCCCAGCGCACCCGCCGGCGAGTCGCCGGGCGCGACGCCGGACCCGGCTCCGGCGGCTCCGGTCCGGGTCCGACGGGCGGTCCTGGTCGCGTTCGCGGTGTCCGGGTTCTCGTCGCTGGCGCTCGAACTCGTCTGGTTCCGGGCTTTGTCGCTCTACGCCCGGTCCTCCGTGTACGGGTTCGCCGCGATGCTCGCGTGCGTGCTGGCCGGTCTGGCGCTCGGCAGCGCCCTGATCACCCCGTTGCTGCGCCGGTCCTGGCCCTGGCTGCGGGTCCTGGCCGGCTTGCAGCTCGCGGCGGCCTTCCTGGCGCTCAGCTCGCTGTACGCGCTCCAGCGCGGGGCCTGGCTCGTGGAACGCGTCTCCTCGATCGATCCGAACACCCCGGGAGGCCGGGCCACGCTCGTGTACGCAGTGATCACCGTGCTGCCGACGTCGCTGCTGTTCGGCGCAGCGTTCCCGATCGGGGTGCACCTGTGGTCGGCCGGGGTGCCGACGGGCGCCGCGATCGGGCGCTTCTATGCCGTCAACTTGACGGCCGGGATCACCGGCTCGCTCGCCGTCGGGTTCCTGGTGCTGCCGGCCGCCGGCTCACGGGCGACGCTCGTCGTGCTGGCCGCGCTGCTCGCGATCTGCGGACTCCTGCTCGCCGGCGTGGCGGGCGCACGCCGGCTTGCCGTCACCGGGGTCGGGGCGGCGTTCGTGCTGGTCGCCGCCGTCGGGGTGCCGCGTCCCTGGGACGGCGCGGTCGCAGCCCGCTATCCCGGCCGCACGGTCGTGTTCGAAGCCGAGGGCCTGCAGGCCTCCGTCGCCGTGCTCACCGACGCGCAAGGGGTGCGGTTCCTCCACATCGACGGGCTGCCCAACGGCGCTTCGGCCGGTGCGCTCGGACCGGAGGAGATCACCGTGCTGCCGATGGCGTTGCACCCCGACCCGCGCCGGGTGCTCGTTGTCGGGATCGGTACCGGGGTGACCACCGGGGCGGCGGCGGCGGTCGACGACGTGGAGACCACGGTGGCCGAGCTGTCCGAGGACGTGCTCGACGCCGCCCGCCGGTTCGATGACGTGAACTTCGGCGTGCTCGATCGCCCGAACCTTCGGGTGCACGTCGGCGACGGCCGCAACTGGCTGCTCACCACCGACGAGCGCTACGACGTGATCACCGCCGACATCATGGAACCCCGCTCGCCCGGAGCCGGGGCGCTGTGGTCCCGGGAGTTCTGGGAGTTGGCCCGCGACCGGCTCACCCCCGACGGGATCATGTTGCAGTGGACCGATTCGACGCGGTCCGCCGCCGAGTTCGCGGCGATCGCCCGCACGTTCCTCGACGTGTTCCCGAACGGGACGCTGTGGTGGGACGGGAACTACCTGGTGGGCACCCGGCAGCCCCTGCGGCTGGACCGGGCCCGGTTCGAGGCCAAGGTACGCGACCGGCCCGCGTTGCGAGCGATGCTCGAACGGCACGGCGTCGCCACCTTCGACCAACTCGTGGCCCGCTACACCAACGGCCCCGATGGCGTGCGGGCGGTCGTCGGCGACGGGCCCCGGCTCACCGACGACCGACCGCTCATCGAGTACTGGCGCTCACTCGATCTGGGCGACGAACGCCCCTACGACCCCGCCGTGCTGCGGGCCGGCGCCCGACCCGCCGACGTCGTCGCCGCGGGCTGAGCCGATCGACCGGGCTCAGCCCGGGGCCCGGCGAGTCGTCCCGACATGGACGTACTGCCACCCGAAGCGACCCTTCACGCACAGGTTGCCTCGGGTGACGTCGTGGTCGTGCGGGCTGGTCACCTTGACGATCTCGTCGTCCTGGACGTGGAGCGTGAGGGTGCATCCGACGCCGCAGTACGGGCACACGGTGTCGGTCTGCGTCTGGTCCTCGGGTCGCCATGCGGCGCCGGCCCGCAGTTCGAACTCCCGGTGCGGCACCAGCGCACCGGTGGGGCACACTGCGATGCAGTTGCCGCAGTAGACGCAGGCCGATTCGGGCAGCTCGACGGACCATTCGGTGGAGATCCGGGCGTCGAACCCGCGCCCGGCCACGGCGATCGCGAACGTGCCCTGCCACTGCTCCCCGCAGGCGTCGACGCACTGATAGCAGAGGATGCAGCGGGCGTAGTCCCGCACGTACAGCTCGTTGTCGACGATCGGTGCGGCCGCAACGGTCGCGGCGTCGGGCCCGAAGCGCTGCGGATCCGCCCCGTACTCGGCCAGGCGGTCCTCGATGCCGGGGGTGCGGTCCAGCTCGACGCTCGACGCGAGCAGTTCGAGCACGAGTCGCCGGCTGTGCCGGGCCCGCTCGGTGCCGGTGCGCACCACCATCCCGGACGCCGCGGGCCGAGAACACGACGGCACGAGCACGCGGCTGCCGTCGAGTTCGACCACGCACACCCGGCAGGCGTTCGCCGGGGTGAGGGTGTCACCCCGGCACAAGGTGGGCAGGTCGGCTCCCGCAGCCCGGCACGCGTCGAGCAGCGTGGCCCCGGCGGGGACCGCCACCTCGACGCCGTCGACGGCGAGCGTGACCTCGTCGCTCACCGGAGGTCCCTGCGGCCGCCCGGGTTCCGCTCCCCGGCGCCGGTCAGCTCGTCGAGGACCGAGGCGACGGCAGCGGCGGCGGCCTGCCCGAGCCCGCAGATCGACGCGTCGGCCATCACCTGTGCGAGATCCCGGTGCAGCGCCCGCTCCTGGGCGACGCCGCCGAGCGGCCGGCCGGCAGCGAGGCGGTCGAGCAGCTCCACCTGGCGTTGGGTGCCCACCCGGCACGGCACGCACTGCCCGCAGGACTCGTGACGGAAGAACCGGGCGATACGCCGGGCGAGATCACCGAGGTCGTCGTCGACACCGAAGGCGAGCACCACACCCGATCCGAGGGTGCCCCCGACCCGGCGCACCGCGTCGACGGTCAACTCGACGCCGAACGCGTCCGGACGCAGGAACGTGCCGGCGGCTCCGCCGACGAGCACCGCCTGCAACGGCCCGGCACCGGCTTGTTCGAGCACCTGGGCGAGCGTCGTGCCGGGCATCGGCACCTCGTACACGCCGGGCCGTTCGAGCGCGCCCGACACGCACAGCAGCTTGGTGGCGGCGCCGCCGCCGTCGAGCACGACTCGGGCCGCGGCGAGCGTCTCGACGTTGTTCACCACCGTCGGGCAGCCGAACAGGCCGGATTCGACCGGGAACGGTGGCTTGTTGCGCGGTTCGCCGCGGTAGCCCTCGATCGAGTTGAAGATCGCGGTCTCCTCGCCGCAGATGTAGGCCCCGGCGCCGACGACCACCTCGAGGTCGAACCGGCGCCCCGATCCGGCGACGTCGTCGCCGAGCAGACCGGCCTGGCGGGCGGCCTCGATCGCCCCGGCGAGACGGTTGCGCGCCAGCGGGTACTCGCCGCGCAGGTAGATCCAGCCGTGTTCGCAGCCGGTGGTGAGCGCGGCGATCGTCATGGCCTCGACGACCGAGAACGGGTCGCCCTCGCACAGCACCCGGTCCTTGAAGGTGCCAGGCTCGCTTTCGTCGGCGTTGCACACCAGATGATGCGGCGTGGCGGGTTGCCCGGCGACGGCGGCCCATTTCCGAGCGGTCGGGAACGCAGCGCCGCCGCGGCCGGCGAGGCCCGAGCCGGCCAGCGTGTCCAGGACCCCCTGCGGGCCGAGTTCGATCGCCCGTCGCAGCGCCTCGTACCCGCCGGCGGCGCGGTACTCGGCGAGCGAGGTCGGGTCGATCACCCCGACCCGGGCGAGCATCGGCCCGCGTGAGCGCACGACGGGCCCCGGTTCGTCCGGGCTGGGCACGACGCCGGCGAGCAGGCCTGCGAGGGCGCTCGCGTCGAGCCCGCCGACGGACACCTCGACGGGCCGCTCGCCGGCGTGGATCACGAGCGCCGCCGGGGCCGCCTCGCAGCGCCCGAGGCACGGGGCGCGGTGGACCGAACGATCCGCCGGCTCGTGGCCCGAGACCGCGGTGAGCAGGTCCTCGGCTCCGGCTCGGCGGCAGGCGAGGTCGTCGCAGACGTGGACCACCCCGGCCGGGCGGGCCTCGAGGGCGAACAGGTCGTAGAAGCTGGCGACCCCGTACGCCTCGGCGGGTGGCACCGACAGCCGCTCGCACAGCTCCCGCAGACCGCCCGGGGAGATCCACCCGACGCGCCGTTGCAGCGCCCACAGGCCGCCGAGCAGCAGCGAGCGGCGGGACCGGGCGGCCCGCCCACCGACCGCGGTGCGGTCGGTGGCGAGCAACGCCGGGCCGACGGCGTCGTCGAGCGCTGCACGTTCGGCGGCCGAGGCGACGGCGTCGCCGAGATGCAGGTCCATGACGTCGATCAGTCTGCCGCGCCGCCGCGGGCGCCGGCCGACACGTCGACCCGCACGGCGGTCGCTTTGAACTCGGCGGTGCCCGAGCGGGGGTCGGTTGCGTCGATCGTGAGCAGGTTGACGTCCACCTGGTCGGGGAAATGGAAGGTGAGGAACACCAGGCCTGGCCGCAGCCCGGGCACGATCCGGGCGGGCACGGTCACCGATCCGCGCCGGCTGGTGACCACGACCTCGTCGCCATCGCGCACGCCGAGCACGCGGGCGTCCGCCGCGCCCATCTCGAGTTCCTCGCCCCGGCGCAGCGGGGACGACAACGCGCCCGTCTGCACGCCGGTGTTGTACGAGTCCAGGCGTCGACCGGTGGTGAGCCGCAACGGGAACTCGGCGTCGAGCCCGTCGACGGGCGGGTCGTGGTCGACGGCGTGGAACGGTGCGGGGTGGCCCCGCTCGGCCGGGTCGGCGGCCCAGAGCCGGCCGTGGAGGAACGACACGGGTTCCTCGGTGTCCGACGGGCACGGCCACTGCAGGCCGCCGGCCGCCTCGAGCCGGGCGTAGGACATCCCGCGGTGCATCGGGCTGAGCGCACGGACGTCGTCCCACACCTGCTCGGCGGTGCCGTGCACCCAACCGGCGCCGAGTCGGTTGGCGATCTCGGTGAGGATCCACCGGTCCGGCTTCGTGTCGCCGGGCGGGCTGAGCGCCGCCCGCACGCGCTGCACCCGGCGCTCGGAGTTGGTGACCGTGCCGTCGTCTTCGCACCACGCCGCTGCGGCGGGCAGGACCACGTCGGCGAGTTCGGCGGTGCGGGTGAGGAACAGGTCCTGCACGACGAGGTGGTCGAGCCCGGCGAGCAACCGCCGGGCTCGGCCGACGTCGGCTTCGGAGTCGGCCGGGTTCTCCCCCATCACGTACAGCGCCCGCAGCGCGCCGTGCTCCATGGCGTCGAACATCGCGGTCAGGTGCCGTCCGACGGTGCCGCGCACCGGCCGACCCCAGGCCACTTCGAACGGGGCCCGGACCGCCGGGTCCGTCAGGTCCTGGAACCCGGGGAGGCGGTTCGGGATGGCGCCCATGTCGCCGCCGCCCTGCACGTTGTTCTGGCCTCGCAGCGGGCTCAGCCCCGAACCGAGGCGGCCGACGTGGCCGGTGGCGAGCGCAAGGTTGATGAGCGAGAGCACGTTGTCGACGGCGTTGTGGTGCTCGGTGATCCCGAGCGTCCAGCACAGTTGCGCCCGCTGGGCGCGCCCGTACGCGTGGGCGAGTTCGGCGATGGCGTCGGCCGGCACCCCGGTGACGGCCTCGGCCCGATCGAGGGTCCACGGTTCGACGGACTCGACCCACGCCTCGAACCCGGTCGTTGCGCTGGCAACGAATTGCTCGTGGATCAACCCGGCGTGCACGAGTTCGCGCCCGACGGCGTTGGCGAGCGGGATATCGGTGCCCACGTCGAGCCCGAGCCACCGGTCCGCCCAGGCGGCGGTCGCCGTGCGGCGGGGGTCGACGACGAACAGGCGGGCGCCGTTGCGGACCGCCTGCAGGACGCGGTGGAAGAAGATCGGGTGGGCCTCCCGGGCATTGGAACCCCACAACACGACGACCTCGGCCTCCTCGACCTCACGGTACGAGGAGGTACCACCGCCCGCTCCGAACACGGTGGCCAGACCGACCACCGACGGGGCGTGTCAGGTTCGGTTACAGGAGTCGATGTCGTTGGAGCCGAACACCTGCCGGACGAGCTTCTGGGCGAGGTAGTTCACCTCGTTGGTGGCCTTCGAGCAGGAGAAGAACCCGATCGCGTCGCCGGCGGGGAGGTGCCGGGCGAAGCCCGCTGCGGCCCGGTCGAGTGCCTCGTCCCAGGCGGCGGGGCGCAGACCGCCGGCATCTCGGACCATCGGGGTGAGGAGTCGGGGACGGCTCATGTCGCCAGTTTGTACCCGATACCCCGCACCGTGAGGATGAGATGCGGGTCGTCGGGGTGATCTTCGACCTTCACCCGTAGGCGGCGGATGTGGGCGTCGACGAGCCGACTGTCGCCGAGGTAGTCGTAACCCCACACCCGCTCGAGCAGCTGGTCGCGTGAGAGCACGATCCCGGGGTGGTCGGCGAATTCGCACAGGAGCAGAAATTCGGTCTTGGTGAGCGGGAGCTCGGCCCCGCGTTTGAGCACGACCCCTTGCTCGCGGCGCAGTTCGACGTCGCCGAACAGCGCCGGGCGCGGCCCGGCCGCCTCGTGGAGTTGCACCCGGCGCAGCAGCGCTCGGATCCGCGCTGCGAGCTCCTTGGTGACCACCGGCTTGGTGATGTAGTCGTCCGCGCCGGCTTCGAGGCCGGCGACCATGTCGTAGGTGTCGGTCTGGGCGGTGACGATGATGATCGGCACGATCGACCGGGCCCGGATGGTCCGTACGACGTCGAACCCCTGGATGTCGGGCAGCCGAAGATCGACGAGCACGAGGTCGGGCTCGACCCGGGCGGCGGCCTCGAGACCGCTGCGACCGTCGGCGGCCTCGTCGACCTGGTACCCCTCGTCTTCGAGGGCGAGGCGCAGGGCGAGGCGGATCTGGTCGTCGTCCTCGATGAACAACAGCCGGGTCACATCGATGTTGTTACCAAAAACGAACACGGCCCGCTCGGGGATGTCACACAAGTTCCGCAAGATGACGTCGGGTCCACGCTGCTTGGTGGGGTACCGCTCCCCCTGGTACCCCACCAACCGTGGGCAGCTCCCATGGTCGACGCCCTGGTCCCCGCCCGACGGATGGGCAAGGCTGCTGCGGTGGCCGACGCCGAGCACCCGGTCCGGGCGCGCCGTTTCTCCCTGGGCCTTCGGGCGCGCATCACCGTCGGATTCGCCCTGCTCGGCCTGCTCGTGTCGCTGGCGCTCGCCGTGGTCACGTTCCGGTTGGCCTCGAACCACCTCACCGGTCAGCGCGAGGACTCGACCCGCACCCAGGCGTTCGTGAACGCCCGGGCCCTGCTCACCTCGCTCCGGGCCGGCGAGACGCCGCAGCGGTTCATGCAGTCGTTGCGGACCGACGGGTTCGCGCTGTTGGTGACCAACGGGCAGATCTTCGCCTCCAACGCCGGGTTCGACGTGAACAAGCTCCCGAGCGCGCTCGTCCAGCAGGTGGCGAGCGGCGGCACCGGCCGGATCGGCGCCGAGATCGACGGCCGCCCGTACCTCGTCTACGGGGTGACGATCGGCGCGGTCGAGGCCCGCTACTACGAGGCGTTCTCCCTCACGCAGCTCGACAAGACCTCGCAGTTCCTCGCCACGGCGGTCGCCGTGTCCGCTGCGGTCACCACGCTGGCGGCCGCCGGGATCGGCCTGTGGGCGAGCCGGCGGGTGCTGCGCCCGCTCACCCAGGTCGCCGAGGCCGCCGGTGACCTGGCGAGCGGCGGTCTCGATACCCGCCTGCGCGCCGATCGCGATCCGGACCTGTCGCGCCTGACCGATTCGTTCAACGAGATGGCCGACGCGTTGCAGAGCCGGATCGAGCGCGAGGCACGCTTCGCTTCGGATGTGAGCCACGAACTGCGCTCGCCGCTCACTGCGCTCACCGCCGCCGTCGAGGTGCTCGACGGTCGACGCGACGAGCTTCCCGGCCGGATGCAGCAGGCGCTCGATGTCGTCGTGAGCCAGGTGAGCCGCTTCGACCAGATGGTGCTCGACCTGCTCGAGATCTCGCGGCTCGACGCCGGCGCTGCGGATCTTCACCGCGAGGAGCTGATCCTGCCCCCGTTCCTCGTTCGGGTGGCGGCCCGCCACGGCCAGGGGCACGTGCCGCTCGTCATCGATCCGGCGCTCGCCGACGAGCCGGTGTTCCTCGACCGCCGGCGTCTCGAGCGCATCCTGGCGAACCTGTTCCAGAACGCCGAGAACCACGCCGGCGGCGTGGTTCGGATCACCACCGACCGGCGCACGGCGCCCAACGGGATAGCCATGCTGCAGCTCGGGGTCGAAGACGCCGGGCCCGGAGTCGCAGCGTCGGAACGGGATCGGATCTTCGAGCGCTTCGCTCGGGGCACCACCGCCCGCCATCGGGTCGGCACGGGACTCGGGTTGGCGCTCGTGCGCGAGCACGCCGTGCTCCACGGCGGGACCGCGTGGGTGGAGGACCGGCCCGGCGGCGGCTCGCGCTTCGTGGTCGACCTGGCGGTCGGTCCGTGACGCGTAGCGACGACCGGCGCGCCTCGGGCGCAGCCCGGCGGGCCGCGGGGACCCAGCTCATCGCCCCGGTGACGGTCGCCGTCGCCGTGATGGTCGCCGTGACGGCCGGGTGCGGCGCCCAACCGAGGGTGGCCTACGAGCCACTCGTCCCGCCCGCGGATCTGAGCGAGGTCACCACCACGACCACCTCGACGACGATCGCGACCACTGCGGCGACCACGATCGTGCCGACGACGACGGTCCCGACCGAGCTGGTGGCGGTGTACTTCGTGGGCACCGGGCAGCTGCGGCGCACCGAACGGTCCCGGCCGCGCGGGGTAAGCGTGAGCGACGTGCTCGACCTGCTCGCCGCCGGGCCCGACACCGCCTCCCCGTCGTTGCGCTCGGCCATTCCGGCTACCCCACGAGTGCTGAACCGGGTGACGGTGTCCGGCGGGGTCGCCACCGTCGATCTCAACCCCGCCGTGCGGGACCTGACCCGCTCCGAGCAGTCGTTCGCTTTCGGGCAGATCGTGCTCACCCTGACCGAGCGGCCCGGCGTCGGGCAGGTGCGCTTCACCCTCGGGGGCTCCCCGCTCGCGGCGTTCCTCCCCGACGGCAGCCAGCGCGACGCTCCCGTCGCCAAGGAGGACTACCAGATCCTGCTGTCGAGCCCGCCGTCGACGACGACGACGGCCCCCGGCACGTCCGCGGGCCCGTCCACCTCCGTCGGACCCACCTCGGTGCCGGGCACGACGGTGCCGGGCACGACGGTGCCGGGCACGACGGTGCCGGCCGGCGCGCCCCCGAGCACCGGCCAGTAGCGTCGGGGCTCGTGTCGCGCCCCTTCGTCATCGGCGTCGCCGGAGGCACGGGATCCGGGAAGTCGACCGTGGCCGAACGCCTTCGTGCCGTCGTCGGACGCGAGGCGCTGGCGCTGGTGCAGCTGGACTCGTACTACTGCGCGCAGCCGGCGGTGCCGTTCGAGCAGCGCGCCCAGGCCAACTACGACCACCCGTCGAGCTTCGACTGGCCGTTGCTGCTGGCCCACGTCCGGGACCTGCTCGCCGGCCGCGGCGTCGACGAGCCCGACTACGACTTCACCCGGCATGACCGGTCAGCGGCCACTCGGCGGGTCGAGCCGGCCCAAATCGTGGTCGTCGAGGGCATCTTCGCCCTGTACGAACCGGACCTCCTCGGCTGTTACGACCTCAAGGTGTTCGTCGATGCCGACGCCGACGTGCGGTTCATCCGACGGTTGCGGCGCGATCTGGTGGAGCGGGGCCGAACCGTCGACAGCGTGATCGCCCAGTACCTCGAGACGGTGCGCCCGATGCACCTGCAGTTCGTGGAGCCGACCAAGCGGCACGCCGACGTGATCATCCCCCGGGGTGGCCACAACGACCCGGCGCTCGACATGCTCGCCGCGCGAGTCGCCTCCGCGGTCTGACCGGGGTCACCCGGTGGGCGTCACGGCGCTCGGCCGGGCCGGCACGTCGGCGAGTACGGTTCGGCGCCATGCGCGTCGGTCTGCTCAGCCTCGGCGACCTCGTCGCCGACCCGGTCACCGGGGTGCTCCGCTCCCCCGCCGAACGCCATCGGAATCTCGTCGAGCAGGCGGTGCTCGCCGAGCAGGTCGGATTCGACTCGGTTCACCTCGGCGAGCATCACGCCTGCGAGTACATCCTGTCGTCGCCGGCCGTGGTGCTCGGCGCGATCGCCGAGCGAACCAGCCGGCTGCGGCTGTCCACCGGCGTGGCGCTCGGGGTCAACAACGACCCGCTCCGCCTCGCTGAGGACTACGCGACCGTCGACGTCCTCTCCGGCGGGCGGGCCGAACCGGTGATCGGGCGCGGCACGTTCTTCCCGCACGCCTACGCCGCGCTCGGCCAGGACCCGCGCCACGCCAAGGCGGTGTTCGCCGAGCACGTCGAGATCCTCGTGCGCCTCTGGACCGAGGATGCCGTCACCTGGCGCGGGGAGCGCCGAGCGCCGCTCGACGGGGTGCAGTTGCACCCGCGTCCGGTGCAGCGAGAACGGGCGCCGTTCTGGATCGGTGGCGGAGCGTCCACCGAATCGGTCGACCTCGCGGCGCGTCTGGGCCTGGGGATCATGTTGCCGACGGTGTTCGGTACCCCGGAGATGTTCCGTCCGATGGTCGATCGCTACCTCGAGCAGTGGGACTTCCACGGCCACGACCCGGCCGGCCGGCGGATCGGGTGTTGCCTGCACTTCTTCGTCGCCGGCAGCCGGGCCGAGGCGCGGCAGCGCTGGGAGCCCCGTTACCGGGCGTACATCGAGTTCGTGAACGACCTGGTCGCCTGGTCCACCAACGGCGTGAGCAACGGCCTGGGCGGGTTCGACTTCGACCGGCTATGTGCCACCACAGCGGTCTGTGGCTCGGCCGCCGAGGTGGTCGACCGGCTCGGCCATCTCACCGAACTGCTGTCGCTCGACACGGTGCTCGTGATGCTCGACATGGGTGGCATGCCCGACGCCGAGCTGTTCGGCGCCATCGAACGCACCGGCGCCGAGGTGCTCCCGGCGCTGCGCTAAACGCGGCCGGTCGGGCCGGTTCAGCCGTTCACCCGAGCCGGCCCGCCGAGGCCAGCGCGAGGCGGAGGCGAACCCCTGCGGCGGCGAACACCCGGGTCATCACCGCCGCGAGGCGAGCAGGGCCCCCGGTGTGGTCGACGTAGGCACGCCACGCCGGCACCGGCAGCGCGAACAGCGCGTCGAACAGCTCGGTGGCCCGAGCCTGGTCGAGCCGGCAGGCGACCGCGCCGCCGTAGCGCAACAGCGCGTCCGCCTGGCGTTGCGCGGCGGGCCACAGCGCCTCGTGACATGCCGCGACCCGGGCCTGGAGCGGGCCGGGTCCCTCCAGCGCTTCCACGACGGCGCGCGCGAGAACCGGCGCGGCCCGCAGGCTGCGCGCCAGCGAATACCCGGTAGCCGGGTGGACGTACCCGCCGGCGGCACCGAAGGCCACCACGTGCCGGGGCCGTACCGGGCCCCGACCGAGCGGGATGCGGACCTGCTCGAGGTGTTCGGCCCGGTCGAGCCGGATCCCCCGGCCGGCCAGGCGGGCGCGCAGGCGGGCGAGATCGGCGCGCACGTCGGAGGTGGCGAGAACGGTCTCCTCGACGAACACCCGGCCGTCGCCGAGCCCCTGCGCATACAGGAAGCTCGGCGGCCCGCCCGGCGGTGCGCGCCGCTCGCCGACCGGGGCGGACCAGTCCATGAACACGCAGCCGGCCGGGTCGACGGCGGGGGCGTCCTCGGCCGGTACGGTGCAACCCCACGCGAGCTGTGCGGTGCGCGGCGGGCGGGTGCGCCCGACGAGGGCCGATCCGGACCCGGCGGCGACGACGACGAGGCGGGCGGTCACGGGCCCGCCTTCGGTGCAGCGCAGGGTTTGGACCCCGCTCGTAGAGCCCGGCGGGCCGGGCGGGTCGACCGCGAGCACCCGGGTTCGCTCGATCGTCACCCCGGCCGCAGCGGTGGCGAGCGCCGCGGCGAGCGCAGCGTTGTCGAACCGGACGTAGGGCACCGGGAGCGAGCGAGCTGCGGTCGTCACGACCGTGGCCGTCTCCCACCGGTGCGACCACGGCTGGCCGAGCCCGAGCCCGTCGAGCTGGTCGGCCCACAACCCGTAGGTCGCCGGCCAGACCGGTTCGGGGTCCGTGGTGAGCAGGCGAACCCGGCAGCCCGCCCGCGCGCACGCTCCTGCGGCCGCCCACGCCGCCGGGCCGCCACCGACCACGGCAACGTCGTCGATCACCCCCGCAGCCTACGACCGCCCTCCCCGCCCGAACCCTACGACCGCCCTCCCCGCCCGAACCCGTTCTGTGCGTCGCACGGCCGCGTCAGCGGCCAGTGCGACGCACAGAACGCATCCTTCGGGGAGAGGGGGGGGTCGCTAGGGTGCGGGGGTGGCGGAACCCGTGGCGCTGTTGCGGTCGACGGAGCTCGAGCCGGGCGCGATCCGGGCCGCAGAACTCGACGGCGCCGAGGTCGTCGTTTGGCGGGACCACGACGGCGGGGTCCACGTCCACGACGCCCGCTGCCCCCACGCCTGGAACCATCTCGCCGCCGTCGGCGCGGTCGACGGGCCGGACCTCGTCTGCACCGCCCACTTCTGGCGGTTCGACACGGCCGGGTGCGGGACCCGGCGCCTCAGCGACGGGTCCCGGGAGCCGATGCGCGACCTGCGCGCCTACCCCTGCGTGGAGCAAGACGGCTGGATCTGGGCCACCCCGGGCTGAACGGCAACGGGCTGAACGCCAACGGGCCGAACGGCACCGGGGTGCGCGGTGCCCGGCGGTCCGGCGTCGGCGAGCACGGCCGCCCCGACGATCCCGGCGTGGTTGCGCAGGGCAGCCGGGACGACCGGGCAGCGCACCGAGACCGACGGCAACCACCGGTCGGCCTCCTTGCTCATCCCACCCCCGACGATGAACAGGTCCGGCCACAGCAGTGAGTCGACGTACCGCAGGTACTGCTCCACGCGCGCCGCCCACGCCTCCCACGACAGCCCGTCGCGGTCGCGCGCCGTGCCCGAAGCCGACGCCTCGGCGTCGCGGCCACCGAGTTCGAGGTGGCCGAGTTCGGTGTTCGGCACCAGCACCCCGCGGTGGAACACCGCGGAGCCGATCCCGGTGCCGAAGGTGAGCATCACGACCACGCCGTCGTGGCCACGGCCGGCACCGAAGCGCATCTCGGCGACCCCGGCCGCATCGGCGTCGTTCATCACCCGGACCGGACGCTCGAGCGCTCCGGCGAACCGGGCGGCAGCATCGAGGCCTACCCAGTCCGGGCCGACGTTGGCCGCCGTCAGGGTGATCCCGTCGATGACGACGCCCGGGAACGCGATCCCGATCGGGCCGTCGGTCGAGAACGACGCGACGACGTCGCGCACGACGCCGACCACGTCGGCGGGGCTCGCGCCCGGTGGAGTGGCGACGCGGCGACGTTCGGCGACGAGCGCTCCGGTCGCGAGATCGACCGGGGCGCCCTTGATGCCGGTACCGCCGATGTCGATCCCCATGCGGACCGTCATGCGCGACCACGCTCCAGCTCGGCCATGCGCTTGAACTGCTCGACGACGTCGGGGCTGCGGTGGGTCGGGTCGAGCGTGCGGTACACGGTCTCCACGTTGACGGCGATGCGCCCGAACTCGCCCCAGGACCCGAACGAGCGGCCGCCGAACGCGTCCCGGGCGATCTCTCGCGCCGCGTCGAACGCGTCGATGCCGGCTCGGAACCGGTCGGTCGCCTCGGCCTCGACGAACGCCAGGTAGTCGCGCACGGCCACGATGCCGGAACGGTCCGTGACCGGACCGTGACCGGGCACGACGGTCTCGACGTCGAGTCCGAGCATCAAGTCGCAGGCGGCGATCCAGTTCGACAGCGGCCCGGCCCACACGATCGGGGTGCCGCCGATGAAGAGGATGTCGCCGGTGAACACGACCCGCTCGTGGGGCAGGTGCACGAGGACGTCACCCCGGGTGTGGGCGGGCCCGACCTCGAGCAGTTCGACCGCTCGACCGCCGACGTCGAGCTCGAGCCGTCCGTCGAAGGTGCGTGTCGGCGGCGGCGGTTCGATCCCGTCGAACTCGAACGCCCCGAAGAACGACCGGAACAGCTCGCCGATCGCGCCGGGGGCACGGTTGAGCGCGGCGAGCATCGCCGGGGGCACCTCGGCCATCTCCTCGGCGGCGGCGCTCGAGGTGACGATGTCGGCGCCGGCCACCAGTTGGTTGCCGTAGCAGTGGTCGCCGTTCGCGTGGGTGTTGACCACCGTCGCGATCGGCGCCGCCGCCGTCGCGGGCGCCATCGCGTCGAGCATCGTGGCGGTCAGCTTCAGGTCGAACAGCGTGTCGACGAGCAGTGACACCCCGTCGCCCACGACGAGACCGGCGTTGCTCCATCCCCATCCGCCGTCGGGTTGGAGGTACGCGAACACCTCGTCGCCGAGTTCATGGAGCCCATTGCGGTACGGAGGGAACCGGGTCGCCATGGGGCCGTCCTAGCAGACGACGCATGTCACCCGGCTCCGGTCGCGTTCGCCCAGCTCAACCGGCGTACCTTCCCCCCGGCATCAGGAGGTGTGCATGCGGCAGCTCAGCGGGGTGGATGCGAGCTTCCTCAACATGGAGGGGCCGACCCAGTACGGCCACGTGTGTTCGCTCAACGTCTACGACCCCAGCGACGCCCCCGGCGGCGCGGGGCTCGAGGCGACCAAGCAGCTGATCGCCGAGCGGTTGCACCTGCTCGGGCCGTTCCGCCGCCGGCTCGCCGAAGTGCCCCTCGGCCTCGATCTGCCGTACTGGGTCGAGGATCCGTCGTTCGACATCGACTTCCACGTCCGCCATCACGCCGTGCCCCCGCCGGGCACCGACGAGCAGCTCGCCGAGGTGGTGTCGCGCATCATCGCCCGCCCGCTGGACCGGTCCCGGCCGCTGTGGGAGCTGTACGTGATCGAAGGCCTCGCCGGCGGCCGGATCGCGCAGCTGACGAAGATCCACCATGCGACCATCGACGGGGCGTCGGGCGCGCAGATGCTCATGGCGCTGCTCGACACCGATCCTGCGGCCCGACCCCGGCCCCCGGCCGACACGTGGACCCCCGAGGAGGTGCCGACCGACACCGAGCTGTTGCAGCGCACGGCCGTCGAGCTCCTGCGGCGCCCGGAGAAGCTGATCCGGTTCAACGTCCGGGTGCTGCGCGAGCTGGCGGCGAGCACCCGTTCGGGCGGGTTGCGGGCGATGGCCGACCTGCTGGCCCAGCCGCTGCCCGGCCCGGTCGGCGACCTCCTGCGCCAACGCCTCCGCGGCGGCCACGAGCTCGACCAGCCCCCGGCCCTGCCGCCGACCGCGGCACCGCGCACCCCGTGGAACCGCTCGATCAGCCCGCACCGCCGGTTCGCGTTCACGACCGTCCCGCTCGCCGAGGCCAAGACCATCAAGTCGGCGCTCGGTTGCACGTTCAACGACGTCGTGATGGCCATCTGCTCGGGGGCGTTGCGCCGCTATCTCGAGCACCACGACGTGCTGCCCGACGAACCGCTGGTGGCGATGGTGCCGGTGTCGATCCGCACCGGTGGCGAGTCCGACACCTACGAGAACCGGGTGTCGGCGTTGCTCGCCAACCTGGCTACCCACGTCGCCGACCCGGTGGAGCGCCTCTACGCGATCCGCGGTGCGATGAACGCCGCGAAGGACATGCACGCTGCGATCCCGGCCGAGGTGCTCCAGGACGTGACCCGCTTCGCGCCGCCGGCGATCGCGGCCCGGGCGATGCGGCTCTACAGCCGCACCCGGATCGCGGACCGGCTGAACCCGCCGTTCAACCTGATCATCTCCAACGTGCCCGGTCCGGCAGCCCCGCTGTATTCAGCCGGGGCCCGTCTCGAGCACTTCTATCCGGTGTCGGCGGTCGCCGACGGCCAAGGGTTGAACATCACGGTGCAGTCCTACTGCGGCAACCTCGATTTCGGGATCGTCGTCGACCGGGAACTCGTGCCCGACGTCTGGGATCTCGCCGGGATGCTCCACGACGCCACCGACGAGCTGCTCGCCGCGATCTGAACCCGGCTCCCCCGGCGAGGCGGCGTCACGCCCGCTTCTCGCGTCCCAGACCCTCCTGGGCAACCGACGCCACGTGGTGGCCGTGCCGATCGAACACCCGCGCCGTCGACAAGCCCCGCGCATACGCGAGACCAGAGCCGGCCGATTCGATCAGCAGCCACTCGTCGGCGCGGAACGGCCGGTGGATCCACACGGCGTGATCGAGGCTGGAGCTGAGCAGCGCCTCCCAGTCCGGGTAGCGGGGGTGCTGCAGCATGATCACCCCCATCGGGTCGTTGTCGCTCAGGTATGCGAACGCGCAGGCGTGCACGAGCCGATCGTCGCCGAGCGGGCCGAGTGCCCGGGCCCACGACAGCCGCCACGGTTGCGGCTCGCGCTCCTCTCGCACCCGGCGCGCGTCGAAGAACAGCTCCTCGTCGGGGTCGCGGGCCAGGGTGTCGGGGTCGGGAACGTCGGGCGGCGGGACCGCGCCGGGATGCTCGGGGCCCTGCTCGTCGCGTTGGAAGCTGGCCGACAGCGTGAGGATCGCCCCGCCGGCCTGGTGGGCGACGACCTGGCGGGTGACGAACGAGCGGCCGTCGCGCACCCGGTCCACCTCGTACAGCACCGGCTGGTCCTCCTGGCCGGCCCGTACGAAGTAGGCGTGCAGCGAGTGCGGGTGGAACCCGTCGGCCACCGTCCGCCCGGCCGCCATCAACGCCTGCGCGACGACCTGACCGCCGTAGAGCCGGCCCCAGCCGTACCCGGGGCTCGCCCCGAGGAACGCGTCGGGCTTCACCTGGTCCAGTTCGAGCAGGGAGCGAAGGTCGGTGACGGGGTGGAGCGAGACGGCCACGCCCCCCAGCGTGGCAGGCTGGTCCGGTGCGCATCGACCAGACCCCGGTGTGGGCGGCGCTGGCCGACCATGCCCGCGAGGTGGCCCGGCTCGACCTGCGGGCACTGTTCGCTGCCGAACCCGACCGTGCCCGGCGCCTGACGCTCGACGTCGGCGGGTTCGCGGTCGACCTGTCCAAGCAGCGGGTGACGCTGCGAGCGGTGGAGCTGTTGTGCGAGTTGGCCCACGTCGCCGGGGTACCGGAACGGTTCGACGCGATGGTCCGCGGCGAACGGATCAACGTCACCGAGGACCGAGCCGTGCTCCACGTCGCCCTGCGGGCCCCGCGCACGACGGCGATCACCGTCGACGGCGTCGACGTCGTGCCCGGCGTCCACGAGACCCTGGACCGCATGGCGCTGTTCGTCGACCGGGTCCGCTCGGGCACCTGGCTCGGGCACACGGGCCGGCGGATACGCAACGTGGTCAACATCGGGATCGGCGGCAGCGATCTCGGTCCGGCGATGGCGACCCGGGCGCTGCGGGCCTGGAGCACCCGGGAGCTGCGGTTCCGGTTCGTGTCCAACGTCGACGGCAGCGACCTGCGCGAAGCGACGCTCGATCTCGACCCGGCCGAGACGCTGTTCGTCGTGTCGTCCAAGACGTTCACGACGCTCGAGACGATGACCAACGCCCGCAGCGCCCGGACGTGGGTGACGAGCGTGCTCGGCGAGGCCGCCGTCGCCCGGCACATGGTTGCGGTGTCAACGAACGCGACGGCGGTCGCGGCGTTCGGGATCGACCCGGGGGCGGTGTTCGGGTTCTGGGACTGGGTCGGCGGTCGGTACTCGCTCGACTCTGCGATCGGGCTGTCGTCGATGATCGCGGTCGGCCCGGCGTACTTCCGGGAGCTGCTGGCCGGCATGCGCGCGATCGACGAGCACATGGCGGGTGAACCCCCGGAGCGCAACGTGCCGATGCTGCTCGGCCTGCTCGGGATCTGGGAGCGCAACTTCCTCGGCTCGGCCTCCCATGCCGTGGTCCCCTACTGCGACGAACTCGCCCTGTTCCCGGCCTACCTGCAGCAACTCGACATGGAGTCGAACGGCAAGCGGGTCACCCTCGACGGGACCCCGGTGCCGTATGCGACCGGCCCAGTCGTGTGGGGCACACCGGGCACCAACGGTCAGCACGCCTACTTCCAGTTGCTGCACCAGGGCACCGACGTCGTGCCGGTCGACCTCATCGGGTTCGCGCAACCGGTGCACGATCTCGGCGACCATCACGACCTGCTGCTGGCCAACCTGTTCGCGCAGGCCGAAGCGCTCGCGTTCGGACGCACCGGCGACGAGGTACGGGCCGAGGGCACCCCGGAGCACCTCGTCGCCCACAAGACCTTCCCCGGGAACCGGCCCACCACGGTGCTGCTCGGCGACCGGCTCGGCCCCGCCCGCCTCGGGGAGCTCGTGGCGCTCTACGAGCACAAGGTGTTCACCCAGGGCGTGGTGTGGGGCGTCGACTCGTTCGACCAGTGGGGCGTCGAGTTGGGCAAGGTGCTCGCCGGGCGGATCGCCGCCGAGTTGCGCGCCGTGGACGACCCCCCGGCCGGCCACGACCCCTCGACCGATGCGCTGATCCGCCGCTACCGGGACCTGCGGCGGGCCGCCGACCCGGGTCGGGACCGGCGATGAGGGTCGCCGAGCTGCCCACCCCGGCGCTCGTCGTCAACGGCGCGGCGTTCGACCGGAACCTGGCCACGATGGCCGCGGCGCGGCCCGGGGCGGCGCTACGGCCCCATGTGAAGGCGCACAAGTCGACGGCGTTGGCGGCCCGGCAGGCGGCGCTCGGTCACCGGACGTTCACCTGTGCGACCCCACGCGAGGCGCTCGGCATGGCGGCCGCCGGTCTCGGCGAGGACCTGCTCGTGGCCAACGAGGTGCTCGACCCGGCCCGGCTCGCAGCGCTGGCCGGCGCCGTGCGCGCCGGGGCTCGCATCACCGTCGCCGTCGATTCCGACGCCACGGTGGACGCGGCCGCGGCGGCCGGCCTGGTCGAGGTGCTCGTCGACGTCGACATCGGCCTTCCCCGTTGCGGCTGTGCGCCCGGCGATGCCGGCCGCCTCGCCGATCGGGCCCGGCGCGCCGGGCTGTCGGTGCGTGGGGTGATGGGCTACGAGGGCCATCTGATGATGGTCCTCGACCGTGCCGAGCAGCGCGACCGGGTCGCCGCTGCGGTCGAGGTGCTCCTCGCTGCCCACGCCGACGTCGGCGGCGACGTGGTGTCCTCCGGCGGCACCGGCACCTACGACCTGCACGACCGGGTGACCGAGGTGCAGGCCGGGTCGTACGCGTTGATGGACACCCACTACGGGCAGCTCGGCCTGCCGTTCGAAGCCGCCCTGCGGGTGGTCGCAACGGTCGTGTCGGTGCGGCCCCGGTGGGCGGTGTGCGACGCCGGGCTGAAGACGTTCGGGATGGACCACGGGAACCCGGCGATGGACGACGGGTTCGGGTCGCTGCGGTTCTGCTCCGACGAGCACGCCACGTTCGTGCCCGGTCCGCACCCGCTGCGCCCCGGGGACCGGGTGCTGCTTCGCCCGGCGCACGTCGACCCGACGATCGCCTACCACGAGCGGCTGTGGGTGGCCGACGGCCCCGACCTCGACGCCACCGTCGTCGAGGCGTGGCCCGTCGACCTGCGGGGCTGGTGACCGTGCCCGACCCCGGCCCCGCTCGCCCTGCGAGCCGGGACGTCTACTCCCACGGGCATCACGCCTCGGTGCTGCGCAGCCACACGTGGCGCGGCGCAGCGAACTCGGCCGGGTTCCTGCTCCCCCACCTGCGGCCGGGCCTGCGGCTGCTCGACGTGGGCTGCGGGCCGGGCACGATCACCGCTGACCTCGCCGACCTCGTCGCTCCCGGCCCGGTGATCGGCCTCGACCGGGCACCCGAGGTGGTCGCCGCAGCAGCGGCCGGGCAGCACCGCTCGAACCTCGCGTTCGTCGTCGGCGACGCCTATGCCCTCGGCGTCCCCGACGAGACGTTCGACGTGGTGTACGCCCACCAGGTGCTGCAGCACGTCAGCGACCCGGTGGCCGTGCTGCGCGAACTGCGCCGGGTGTGCAGGCCCGGCGGCGTGGTCGCCGCCCGCGACAGCGACTACGGGGCCTTCGTCTGGTCGCCGGCCGATCCGCTGCTCGACCGCTGGCGCTCGCTCTACCACGACCTCACGCGCCACAACCGGGCCGAAGCCGACGCCGGCCGGTTCCTGGACCGCTGGGCTCGGGCGGCCGGGTTCGCCGAGGTTCGTCCGTCGTCGTCCACCTGGACGTTCGAGACCCCCGACGAACGGGCGTGGTGGGGCGGTCTGTGGGCGGATCGGGTGCGCCACAGCGCGTTCGCTGTGCAGACGCTCGCCTACGGGCTCACCACCACCGACGAGCTCGAGAGGATCGCCGGTGCGTTCGAGCGGTGGGCCGCCGATCCCGACGGGCGGTTCGTCGTCGTCCACGGCGAGATCCTCGCGGCCGGCTGACCGCCGGCGTCGCCCGTCAGCGGTCGAGGCCCAACGCAGCGGCCAGTGCCCGGAAGGCCCGACCCCGGTGGGAGAGGCGTTCTTTGTCGGCGGCGTCCATCTCGGCGAAGGTGCGGCCGTCGCCCTCGGCGGGCACGAACAGCGGGTCGTACCCCCAACCCCGGCCGCCTCGCTCCGCCGCGGCGAGCGTCCCGGCGCACTCCCCCACGGCGAGCACCTCGCGGCCGTCGGGCCAGACGACGATGGCGACGGTGACGAACCGGGCGGTGCGAGCGCCCTCGGGCACCCCGGCGAGCGCAGCGAGCGCGACGGCCCGGTTGGCCTCGGCGGACGCGCCGGGTCCGGCCCAGTCGGCGGTGTCGACACCGGGGGCGCCGCCGAGCGCGTCGATGAACAGGCCGGTGTCGTCTGCGATGGCGGGCAACCCGGTGGCGGCGGCGATCGTGGCCGCCTTGGTGCGGGCGTTGCCTTCGAGGGTGCCGGTGTCTTCGACGATGTCGCCGACGTCGGGTCGGGCGAGCAGTTCGACGCGGTCGCCGAGCACGGCGGCGATCTCGGCGCGCTTGCCCGGGTTGGCGGTGGCGCAGACCAGCCGAAGACCGGTCATCGGGGCGGTGGCGGCGTGGCCACGTAGGCCTCCATGCGGGCGAACAGCTCCTCGCAGCCCGCTTCGGCGAGCGCGAGCAGCGTGTCGAGTTCGTCGCGCCGGAACGGGGCACCCTCGGCGGTGCCCTGCACCTCGACGAACCGCCGGTCGCCGCCGGGACCGGCGGTCATGACGACGTTCATGTCGACGTCGGCCCGGGAGTCCTCGACGTAGGGCAGGTCGAGGACCGGCACCCCGCCGACGATGCCGACCGACACCGCCGCGCAGTGCGCAGTGAGCGGGTGCCGGGCGACCTGCCCGCCGGCGACGAGGCGGGCCAGAGCGTCGTGCAGGGCGAGGTAGCCGCCGCAGATCGACGCCGTGCGGGTCCCGCCGTCGGCCTGCAGGACGTCACAGTCGACGATCACCTGGCGCTCCCCGAGCGCGGCGAGGTCGACGACAGCCCGCAGCGATCGCCCGATCAGACGCTGGATCTCGACGGTACGCCCGCCCTGACGCCCCTTGGCGGCCTCCCGGTCGGCCCGTTCGGGGGTGGAGCCGGGCAGCAGCGAGTACTCCGCGGTCACCCACCCGCGCCCTTTGCCTTTCAGCCAGCGGGGGACGTCGGGGTCGACCGACGCCGTGCAGAGCACGCGGGTGCGTCCGAACGCGACGAGGACGGAACCGGTCGCCATCTCGGTGAAGTCTCGCTGGAACGACACGGGGCGCAGTTGGTCGGCAAGACGGCCGTCGGGTCGGGACATGGATCCTCCACGGGTGCGTCGGCGAACTCGCCGCAGGGCCGCCGCACGCTACCGGCCGGGGAACCCGGCGTTGGGAGGCCCGGCCGGGGAACCCGGCGTTGGGAGGCCCGGCCGGGGAACCCGGCGTTGGGAGGCCCGGCCGGGGAACCCGGCGTTGGGAGGCCCGGCCGGGGA
>Ga0169931_10000137_pt1 | contig 112283 bp, 87 predicted proteins | sample Kivu_15m_20L_FD_129675 | JGI IMG/M metagenome (GOLD analysis project Ga0169931, IMG submission 129675) | Freshwater microbial communities from Lake Kivu, Western Province, Rwanda to study Microbial Dark Matter (Phase II) - Kivu_15m_20L... | ecosystem: Environmental > Aquatic > Freshwater >...
CGGTGAAGCGCAAAGCCCGCGGCTACCGCAGCCAGGATTACATGATTGCCATGCTCTACTTCGTTGCCGGCAAACTCAATTTCCCCTCCCTAGCCAGCCACTGAAAGTAGCGAGGAACCCAAACTTTCGCCGGCAGAAACGGGCGTGAATTTCCCGGAACTGCCCCGCTGGGTGAACGGAGCCATGAAATCGGGCTTCGGCCATAGCTTTCCCCCCTCCATCGTCCAGCAGGCGACCAACCGGCAACTCCTGCTGGCGCCCGGACCGGGCCATCTGGGGCCTTACCTCCAGGCCGCCACCGTGTTCCGCTGCCCCAGCGACCGTAGCCGCACCAACGTCTTCGGCACCCGCGGCCCCTTCCGCGTGCGCAGCTACAGCATGAATGGTTCGATCGTGTTGGGCGAAGGCACGGCCTACTCGGAGGAACGGGGACTGGAGTATTCCGGAAACCCGTTCCTCAAATGGACTGACTTTAACCGGACCTCGCCGGCGGGTATCTGGATATTCCTCGACGAACATGAGGCCACAATTTCGAACGGGGCGTTTCCGCTGTCGTGGCGGAGCGGTCCCAACGCTTATTGGCCCGGCCACAGGCCCGCAGGGCGCCACGGTGGCCAGGGCGTGCTGAGTTTTGCCGACGGTCACGGTGAACTCCACAAATGGCGCGATCGGACCACCGCCCCGAAGGTCAGCAGTTGGGCGGAGTTCGACGCATTCGGTCTCAATGCGCACGGCAACCCCGACTACGCGTGGCTCTGGGAACGCAGCAACGGCGGTGTGCCGTGGGGCTCTCCGTGAGCGGGCCCGATCAGCGTCCGCGCAAAACAAATCCTTGCCGCACCGGGAACGTGGCAGCTACACGTCCGCCCACTCTGTCATGGGTAAAGCCCTCATCATCGCGGAAAAACCGTCGGTCGCCGCGGACATTGCCAAGGCGCTGGGCGGCTTCACCAAGGACAAATCGGGCGACTTCTTCGAGAGCCCCACCCACCTGATTTCGTCGGCCGTGGGCCACCTGCTGGAACTGGCGGTGCCGGAGGAATTCGAGGTGGCCCGGGGCAAATGGACCTTCGGCCAGTTGCCGCACCTGCCGCCGCGCTTCGGGCTCAAGCCGATCGAAAAGAACGAAAGTCGGCTGAAGACGCTGGCGAAATTGATCAAGCGCAAGGATGTGGACCGGTTGGTCAACGCCTGCGACGCCGGGCGCGAGGGCGAGCTGATTTTCCGCAACATTGTGGCTCATGCCGGGGCGAAACAGCCGATCCAGCGGCTGTGGCTCCAGTCCATGACCCCGGCCGCGATCCGGGACGGCTTTGCGAAGCTGCGGTCCGGCACCGAGTTGCAACCGCTGGCGGACGCCTCGAAGTGCCGCAGCGAGGCCGACTGGCTGGTGGGCATCAATGGCACCCGGGCGATGACCGCCTTCAACAACAAGTCCGGCGGGTTCTACCTGACGACGGTGGGCCGCGTGCAGACGCCGACGCTGGCCATCGTGGTGGAGCGCGAGGCGAAGATTAAGAAGTTCGTGCCGCGCGAATACTGGGAGGTGCTTGGCACGTTCCAGGGCGAACGCGGCACCTACACGGGGCGCTGGTTTGACGAAAGTTTCCGGAAGGCGGACGGCAAGGAGGCCGACGCCGAACAGAAGGCGGAACGCCTGTGGGACAAGGCGCGGGCCGAAACCATCGGGGCCCGGTGCCAGGGCAAGCCCGGGATCGTGACCGAGGAGACGAAGCCGGCGACGCAGCTCTCGCCGCTGCTGTATGACCTGACCACGTTGCAGCGCGAGGCCAACTCCCGGTTCGGGTTCAGCGCCAAGAACACCCTCGCCGTCGCGCAGGCCCTCTACGAAAAGCACAAGGTGCTGACCTATCCGCGAACCGATTCGCGGCACCTGCCGGAGGATTATCCCAACACGGTGCGCAAGACGCTGGAGTCGTTGGGCGACACCGCCTATGCGCCGTATGCGCAGAGGATTCTGGGCGAAGGCTGGGTGCGGCCGAACAAGCGCATCTTCAACAACGCCAAGGTCAGCGATCACTTCGCGATCATTCCCACCGGCGTGGTGCCCAAGGGGCTTTCCGAGCCGGAGCAGAAGCTGTTCGACCTCGTCACGCGGCGTTTCCTCGCGGTGTTCTATCCGGCGGCGGAATTCCTGGAGACGGTCCGCATCACACGGGTTGAGAACGAACCCTTCAAGAGCGTGGGCAAGGTGCTCGTGAAGGCCGGCTGGCTCGAAGTTTACGGCAAGGAAGTCCAGTCCGAGGACGACGCCCCGAGCCTGGCGCCCGTGACCCAGGGCGAACGCGTGGCAACAACCGATGTCGAGGTGAAACAGAGCACCACCAAGCCGCCGCCGCGCTACACCGAGGCCACGCTGCTCAGCGCGATGGAAGGCGCCGGCAAACTGGTGGACGACGAGGAACTGCGCGAGGCGATGAGCGAACGCGGCCTCGGCACGCCGGCGACGCGGGCGGCGATCATCGAGGGGCTGATCAACGAGGAATACATCCACCGGCACGCCCGCGAGCTCGTAGCGACGGCGAAGGCCTTCATGCTGGTCCAGTTGCTCAACGGCCTGGGCGTGATGGAGCTGACCAAACCCGAGATGACCGGCGACTGGGAATTTCAGCTCAAGGCCATGGAGCGCGGTCAGCTGGGCCGGCAGCAGTTCATGGACGAGATCCGGCGTTTCACCGCCGAGATCGTGGCGAAGGCGAAGCAGTTCGACAAAGACACGATCCCCGGGGACTTCGGGGTGCTGACGGTCCGGTGTCCCAAGTGCGGCGGCGAGGTCCAGGAGAAGTTCCGGGAGTTCAAATGCCAGGCCTGCGACTTTGCGGTCCGGAAGATTCTCTCGGGCCGGATGTTCGAGCCCGAGGAAGTCGAGACGCTGATCCGCGAGAAACAGATCGGGCCGTTGCAGGGCTTCCGCAGCCAGAAGGGATTTCCGTTCGCCGCGCTCATCAAGCTGAACGCCGAGTTCCGCGCGGAGTTCGACTTCGGCAACGAACCCAAGGACGGCGAAAACGGTGAGGGAGCCCAAGCGCCGGACTTCAGCGGCAAGGAACCGGTCGGCAAATGCCCGAAATGCGCGGCGCGGGTGTTCGAGAACGGGATGAACTATGTCTGCGAAAAAGCGGTCGGACCGGGCAAGACCTGTGATTTCAAGACCGGTGTGCTGATCCTGCAGCAGCCGATTGACCGGGTGCAGGTCGGCAAACTGTTGGCGGACGGGAAGACGGACGTGCTGAAGGGCTTCGTCTCCAAGCGGACGAACCGGAAGTTCGAGGCCTTCCTCGTCGTCAAAGGCGGCGAGGTGAAGTTCGAGTTTCCGCCGCGTGAGAAGAAGGCGGGCGCCAAATCCAGGGAGCCGGCGGTGAAGCTCGACTTCACGGGGCAAACCTCGTTGGGCAAGTGCCCGAAGTGCGCCGGTCAGATCTTTGAAAGCCCGGCCGACTACGTGTGCGAGAACACCCAGCGCGACACGAAGCGCTGCACCTTCAAGACCGGCAAGGTCATCCTCCAGCAGCCGGTGGACCACGCGCAGCTGGCCAAACTGCTCAACGGGGGCAAGACGGACGCGCTGACGAAATTCATCAGCAAGGCCGGCAAACCGTTCACCGCCCACCTGAAACTCGGCGACAAGGGCAAGGTGGAGTTCGAGTTCCCGGAGAGCTGAGGGGGCTGAACGCTATTTCCCGGCTGCTGCGGCCCGCAGTTCCGCGAGCTTCGCGGCGAGCGCGTCGAAGCCCAGCCGGTCCCCGTTGTGTTTCCCGACGTGCCGAAACACTTCCTTGCCTTCGGGATCCAACAGCACAAGGGCGGGATAATGGACGGTCTGCCCGTGGAACGCGTAGCCGTCGGGAATGCCGAATTGTTTGGCCAGGCCGGCGTCCGGATCGCGGTAGATCATGGGCTGTGATTTCGTGTCCTCGCCGAGCTTGCCGGTCCAACCCTTGATTTCTTCCGCGCTGTCCGGCTTGAGAAAGACCGGCACCAAGTCCGCCACCTCGGCGGACCGCCGGTGATGTTCCCGCGTGTGGCGTAGGCAGACCGGGCATTCCGTCTTCAGCAGGAAATGGAGGGCGACATACTTCCCGCGGGCTTCGGCCAACCGGAACTTCTGCCCGGTCGCCGGGGCTTCGACAGTGAAGTCCGGTGCGGCCAGCGTGGCCGGTGACGAAAGTGCGGTTCCGGCGAGCATCAGGCAGAGAATCCAAGCGCGGCGAACTGATGGGATCGAGGAGTGGTTCATGCGTTTCCGCTGATCAGAGCCGTTTCAGGTGCGGTCTATTCCCGGTTATTTCTTGGTTGGGGATTCTGAGCGCGGATCGTGGCGGCGTCCCTAGGCGAACCTCATGCGAGCCCCGCGCACCGGGGCCTATTCCACGGAAGCGGGAAAAGTTTCCGCAGGCCGATTTTCGGGAATGGCCACGGTCAGGAGCGGCTCCCATCGCCGCTCCGTCATGGTGACGGCGCACAACATCAGCAAACCAGTCATGCACTCCCCAATCCTCCGATCGTCTGCTCCCCGTGTCCTGCCGTTGCTGGCCGCTGCGGGCCTGTGGCTCCCCGCCACGGCCGGGTCGTTCCAGATTACCGTCCAGAACCTCGCGCCCGCCAACGGCACCTACCTCACCCCCGTTTGGGGCGGCTTTCACAACGGCTCCTTTGACCTCTTCGACTCCGGCTCCGCCGCTACGGCCGCCCTCGAGCGGTTGGCCGAGGACGGCACCGTCAACCCGCTGCGGGCGGACTTCGCCGCCGCGGTGCCGACCGGCGTGGATGGCGTCGCGGGCATGGCGCCGATCGCCCCCGGCGCTTCGGTCTCGTTCACGGTTTCCCTAAACCCGATGAGTGCCCACACCCGTTTCTTCAGCTACGCCTCGATGATCATCCCGAGCAACGACGCGTTCATTGGCAACGGCAACCCAACCGCGTTCCAGATCTTTGACCTGTCCGGGAACCAGGTGCTGTCGAGCTTCATGGTCAGCGGCGCAAACGTGTGGGATGCGGGCACGGAAATGAACGACGAGCTGCCGATGAACACCGCTTTCTTCGGCCAGACGACCCCTAACACCGGGGTTGCGCAGGGCGGCGTGATCGCGTTGCACGGCGGCTTCAACGCCCCTGGCACGGGCGGCATCCTGGACAGCGCCATGTTCAGCGCGGCCGACTTTACTCAGGGCGGCTACCAAGTCGCCCAGATCACGATCACTCCGGTGCCGGAGCCTGAGGAGTGGGCAGTGGTCGGAGCGGCCGGCCTGATCGGTTTCGCGCTGTGGAGGCGCCGGGCGATGCGCGCGTAGGCAGGAACCGGACGTGAAACCGGTGAAACGGGCCGGAAGCAGCCTTCCCTCAAGGACGCTTCCGGCCCAAACTTTCCGGGAATAACCTGTTCGCCCACGACTCCTACTCCCGATGTCCGGACCGGATTCAGCCGCGGTGGTGGAAGCGCACTATGCGCCGCTCTACCGCTTTGCCCTGAGCCTGGCGGGCGAGACGGCGGCCGCCTGCGACCTGACGCAGGAGGCGTTCTTCCGGTGGTTCAAGCAGGAGACGCCCTTGCGGGATCCGGCCAAGGTGAAGAGCTGGCTGTTCACCACGCTCTACCGGGAGTTTCTAAAAGGGCGTCGCCACGAAACCCGCCACCCGCATCAAGAAATTGCGGCGGCCGAAGCCGAACTGCCCAACGTCGAGCCCGCCGAGCTTGAACCGCTCGATGCTGCGTTGGTGGTCGCGGCCCTTCAGGTGGTGGACGAGACGTTCCGCGCCCCGCTCAGCCTGTTTTACCTGGAGAGTCTCAGTTATGCCGAGATCGCGGCGGCCCTCGAAGTTCCGGTCGGCACCGTGATGTCGCGGTTGGCGCGCGGCCGCGACCAGTTGCGCCGCGAATTGCGCCGCCGGCTTTCCGCCGAGGACCGAAAAATCATCCCTTTCGCCGTCCGCACCGCCTGAACCATGCCGCTGCCGCCCATGAACCGCACCGAAGCCCAGTTTATCTTGGGGGCCTGCCCGCCGGGGCCGTTGCCCCCGGACGACCCGCAGGTCGCCGAGGCTCTTGCTTTGGCCGAGCACGACGCTGAATTGTCCACCTGGCTCCGCAGCACGCGTGCCTTTGACGCCACGGTGGCCGCCAAGCTCCGGTCCGTGGAACCGCCCGCCGAACTCCGCGCAGCGCTGCTTGCAGGCCGGCGTCTGACCCGCCCGACCCTGCCGGTCTTCTGGCGGCGGCCGCAATGGCTGGCACTCGCCGCCATGCTTACACTGTGCGTGGGTTTGGCGGCAATTTGGCTTGCCCGGCCCCCGACGAACACCGCGGGTTTCCGCACCGCCGCGGCACGGTTCCTGTCCGAGGAATGGCAGCATGACTTCGATCTTCCTGAGAGCAGTTTTCCCAACATCAGGGCATGGCTTGCCGCGCAGCCCGTAGCCGTCCAGGTCGAGGCCCCGCCGCAACTCGCCGCCCAGCGCACTTACGGGTGCAAGGTCTGGGAATGGCGCGGTCGCCGCGCGACGCTGGTCTGCTTTGTGGCCGGCACGGGCGAGGTGATTCACATCGTCAGCGTGGACGCTGCCCAGTTGCCGACGAATCCTGCGGACGGCGGCGCGCCGCAGTTCGCCCGCAGCGGTGAATGGAACACCGCGCTGTGGTTGCGCGAAGGCCGGGTTTACGTGGCCCTGACCACCGGTGATGCCGAGATGCTCGCCCAAAACCTCCGTCCCGTGCCGCTATGATTTTCAATCGCCGATCCGCCACGAGTCACTCCGTGGTCCTGTTGACGGTCTTCGCCTTGCTTTTGTCCGGCTGCACGGTGCCCGTGGCCAAGCACCGCCGGTTGGTGCGTCCGGCAATGCAGTTCAGCGGTCCCGCGGCCTTTGGCGCGGCGTCGCGGCTGACGCCCCAACTTGAATCCGGCGCCGCTGTTTCTGGCGGAGCCCAAGCGGCGGGTTGCTCCTCCTGCCGATGAACGCGCTCCGACAGTTCGTGTCCGTGTCCCGGCTCTCGCTGACGTCCCTGGCGGTGGGCGTGGGCGCGCTCACGGTTGCGGCGGAAAGCACACTGGTGTCACGGCAGGCTGAAGCCGAGTTCGAGGGGCTTTTCTCCCAAGACGTGCAACTGGTTCAGGCCGGTCTGAACTATGGGCAGAAACACGGCCGCCATGAGTTTGCTCTGGGTCTGGCCTATACAGACTACCAACTGGACTACCGGCCGGCCCCTTTTGATTTTTTGGGCGGGGCGACCGATGTGTCCGCCCGGCGGGTGGCGCTGCAATTCAACGGTCACCGGAGGCTGGGGGAATCCTTCCGGTTGCTGGGAGCGGCAGGCGTTTACGAAGGGTTCGGGAATTTTCGGGCGGTGTGGTTTGACGAATACTTTCGCCAGCAGTTTTCCGCGTTGCCGGAATACGTCGCCGCCAGCCCGCGCGGATTCAATGGCAGCGTGGGCTTGCGTTGGGAATACCTGCCGGCCTCGGCCTTTGTGGAAGGGACGTTCGGCTACCTGCACGACCAGATCTCCCCGGGTTACGAGATTGATTTCGCCGGTCTGCGCCGGGGGCGTTCGGACCTCAACACCTTTGCGTGGCAGGTGGCTTTCGAGAACGTGCTCACCCCCTGGCTGCGGATGCGCCATGAACTGAGGCTCACGGATCTGACAGACCGGGAGCGACGTCACGCCTATCAGGGATCGCTGGCGGCGGCGGCCGGCGAACGTTGGGTCGTGCGGCTCACGGGTGGGTATACGCGCGAGATTCCGACGTTCGACGCCCGCTACGTGGGCGGCTCGGTGGAGTTCACGTCCTCGCCCGGCTGGACGTGGCTGGTGAGCGGCCGTCACTACCGCGATTCCGGGGAGATCGAGAACTCGCTCTTCACCACGGCCACGCCGGGGCTGACTGCGTGGCAGGCGGGATTCGGGTTGCGCCGGACCTGGGGTGCCCACGCCCTGCGGCTCTCAGTGGCCCCCTACTTCACGCGCCACGAACCGTTCGGCATTGGCACCGCCTTTTTCCAAAACCTGTTTCGCGACCGGACCTGGGTGCAAATCCAAGCCGCCTACTCCGGCGAGTTCTGAATCATGAAAACCGTCCTCCACGCCTGCCTGCTGTTTGCCCTCCTCCAACTCGCCGCCCGCGGCGCCGCCTATCGTGTGGGCGACGTGGTGGAGAACTTCTCGCTCGTCAACCGGGCGACCGGGCAGCCGATGCAACTGACCGACTTTGCCGGCAAGATCGTGGTGCTCGAATGGTTCGCGTGGTGGTGCCCTTTCTGCCAGGCCGCGGCCCCGCAGGTGCGTGACGGCGTGGCGAAACATTATGCAGCCCGCGGCGGCAATCCCGCCGGCGTCGAGGTGGTCCACGTGGGGGTGAACCTGCAGGCCGGCCAGGAAACGCAGACGCAGAATTTTCTGAACAAGGCGGAGCTGGAACTTGTGCTGCACGATTTCGACCGTGGGCTGGCGAAACGCTTCTTTCCTACGGGTGGCCAGCCGCTGTTCGCCATCCTCAATGGCGTGGCCGGTTCGCCTTCGCATCGGCAGTGGGAACTGATCTACAGCCGACAGGGTTACGGCCAGTCGACGTTTCCCATCGCGGATTTCCGGGTGGCGATTGACGCGGTCCAGGCCGCGGTCGTGGTGCCGCCGGAGCCGCCGCGGCTCGGTGCGCCGGTGTTGGGAGCCGACGGGCGCCCGCGGGTGACCTTTCGGGCGGCAGCGGGCCGCCGTTACCGCTGGGAAACGAGTGCCGACCTGACGGCCTGGAAATCGGAAGGCGAAGTGACCGGGCAAGGGACCGACCACACGGTGGAACTGGACGTAACGGACGGGAAGCCACGGTTTCTGCGCGTGGCGGTCCTGCCGTAAGGCCTGACCCAAGACGGATCCGCCGGGTATCGGGCGTCGCTGACGGTCAGGCCGGCAGGTAAAGCGTGATGCAGGTGCCGCGCCCGGGCACCGTCGTGAAGTGCAGGGCGGACCGGGTCTCCAAGACGCCGCGATGGACGACCTGCAATCCCAACCCGGTGCCTTCGCCGATGGGCTTGGTCGTGAGGCTTTCCCGGAAGAGGCGGGGGACCAATTCTGCGGGCACCCCCAGACCGTCGTCGCGGACGGCGATGGCGACGAACGGAGGCTGGTTCAGGAAATTGTCCTTCAGCCAAAACGACAGCCCGTTTGCCACCATGGGAAGCACGGTGGGCAGCGGTTCCCGCACGGTCCAGCACTCGATGTCCACCCGGTGCGGCCGGCTTGAGGCCTGCAGGGCGTTGAGACCGAGATTGCTGATCATCCGAAAGACATCGGCGGCGCTGGCCTGCAGCAGCAGGGGTGCAACCGGCAGCTGGACCTTGAGCTGGTGTCCTTTGGACGACCGGTGGGAGCGAAGCAGATGTCCCAGGTCATCGAGCACCGCCTTGGCATCACAGCGGTCGCCGTCCTGGTTGCGCCGCAGCAGCCGCATGGAGCGCCGTGAAATCTCGATGGCCATCACGCTCTGGTGGCGGAGGTCGAGGAGCAGTTCGTGGAACTGCCGATTGGGCGGCTTGCTGCCCGCCGGAGCCTGCGACAGGTCCAACGACAGGGTCTCCGCGAGGGAATTGATGACCGTCAACGAACCGTTGAGGTCATGCAGCGCACCGGCGTAGATGTCACGCTCCAGCCGGAAGGACTCGGCCTGGTGGGCCTGGCGTTCGAGGCGGGCGATCTGTTCCCGCTCGATGCGCCGTTCCTGGGCCCGGACGCGGGCCTGCAGCACGACTTCCCGCAGCACCGATACCTCCACCGGTTTGCGCAGGGACGCGAAGAGATCGCCGTGACCGGTGTGGGCGGGCAGTCCGGGCGTGCTTTCTGTGCCGAGGAGAATCGTTTGCGCCTCCGGCTGGAGCAGGTGGATACGTTGGGCCAGCTCCCACGCGGACATGCCTGGGAGTTCGCCGTCCACCAAAACCACCTCGTGCCGGCTCTTGCCCAGCACCTCGAGGGCGGTCGGGCCGCAATCGCAGACGCTGACCGCGAAGTCGTTCTGGAACACCTGGGTCATTGCCTCCCGGACCAGCGCGTCCGCCTCGACCACCAGCAAGGCTGGAACCGTGGTCGGGATGCCCCCCTTGGTCCCGTGCCCGGATCCGGTCGATGAGTTGGTTGGGGAGGGGAGGTTCATGGATTTGCCAGCAGCTTCTCCCACAGCCGTTCATTCGTCATGAGCCGGGCGAGGAAGTCGCCACCCTGCTCCGTGGTGGCGCCTTCGGGGCGGTCCACCGGCAGGTGCACGACGTATTTCAGGCCACCTTCCGGGCGGGTGAGCACCTCAATCCGACCGCCGTGATGGTGGGCGATGAAAAAGGAGGCCATCAGTCCGACACCCAAATCGGCGGAGTTCTCGGACCGGCTGAAGAACGGATCAAAGGCCGAGCGCAGGGCTTCCTCGGCGAGGCCGGGGCCATTGTCGCTGAAGGTGAATTCCACTTCCACCCCTTGCCCGGAAGATGCCTCCACGGCGCGGGCAGCGATTTCGAGCGTGTTGCCCGGCTGGAGATTGTTGAGTTCCTCGCGCAGCAGCAGCGGGAACAGCTGCGGGAACCGTTCGCCATCCACCTTGAGCTTGGGCAGGCCTTCGGGCACCCGGTTGATGACGGTGAGGTTGCGGTTGCGGAACTCCTCCCGCAGACCCTCGATCGCCGCCTGGAGGCCGGCTGCGGCGTCCACTTCCACCCGGGGCAGGGACGCCGGTGGCTCCGTGAATTGGGCGACCCCGTCGAGCACCTCGATCACCGCCTTGAGGCGGGTCTGCACCTTGCTGTGGAAGTCGTGCCAGAAGCTCGGGTGCTGGAGGCGGTCCAAGTCGAGCCGTTCGCGATGCAGCATCTCGGGGGTCAGCTCCAGAAAGGTCCGGATGGCCGCCATCGAGTTCCGCAGGTTGTGGCTCAGGCCCGCGGCCATGACGCCGAGGCCGAGCACCCGGTCGGTGATGACCATCTTGTGAACGACCGAGAGCTTTTCGCGGAGCAAGGTGTCGCGCTCCCGCTGGAGCAGGAAGAACTCGATGGCGCGTTTGATGGTGATCTCGAGGTCATCGAGATTGAACGGCTTGCTGATGTATTTGTAGATGGCCCCGCTGTTGATGGCGGCGACGGCGGCGTCCATGTCACTGTAGGCGGTGGCGAGCATCCGGATGATGCGCGGCCGCAATTGGCGGGACTGTTCGAGCAACTTGACGCCCTGCATGCCCGGCATGCGCTGGTCGGAGACAATGACGGCCAGTTCGTCGAGGTTGGCCTGAAGCAGCTTGAGGCCCTCCTCGCCGCTCGCAGCCGTCAGCAGCCGGAGATTGGGCGCGAGGTATTTGGTCACGTTCCGCAGCGACTTCTCCTCGTCGTCCACGTAGAGGACGGCAAAGCGCTTGTAGTCGTAGGTCGGTTCCATGGGGCCGGGGAGGGAGCCTCCTACAGTTGGTTTTCCACAGCAAACTCCAAAACGAACTCGCAAAACTGGTCAGACACGCTGTTGACCCGGATGCGTCCGCCCGATTCCTCCATGATCCGATAGCAGATGCTCAGGCCCAGTCCCATGCCGGCCCCCACCGCCTTGGTGGTGAAAAACGGGTCGAAGATCTTCGGCAGCACGTCATCGGGAATGCCCGGGCCGTTGTCCCGCACGGCGATAAAGGGGAGGACCCCGTTCATGCCGGCTCGGACGACAATTTCCCCGGGTGGGGCGGTTTCCGGGCGGTCCTTGAGAGCATCCAGGGAGTTCTGGATCAGGTTGATGAGGACTTGGAGCAGTTGGTTGGCGTTGGCCAACACAGTCATGCCATCGGGAAGTTCCAGGTGCAACTTGGCCCGATCGCTGAGTTCCGCCGCGAACAGGCGGGGCAGGCGTTCCAACGTGGCCTTGACGGCGATGGGTTCCACCGGTCCGGCATGGCCGTGGGTGAAACTCCGCAGGTCGGCCACGATCTGCGACACCCGGCGCAGGCCATCCTCGAGGTCGGCGACCGATTCCTTGAAGTCCGGCTGGTCGTCTACGGGCAGCTGGGTTCCGGCCCGCCGGATGAACGCCACGGCGGCCAACGCGTAGTTCATCGGGTTGTTGATTTCGTGGATGATGCCGGCACACAGGCGGCCCAGCGAGGCGAGCTTCTCCGTCTGGACGAGCTGGGTTTCGGTGTCCTTGAGCTGTTCCAGAGCGGATTCCAGCCGCTTGTTCTGGATCGTCACCTCCTTCTGCAGTTGGTGGGCGTCGGAGAGGTTCTTGATCCGCAACCGCAGTTCCTGGGACGAGAACGGCTTGGCGAGAAAATCACTCGCCCCGGCGGCGAGAGCCTGAAGTTTGGTTTCATCGTCCGCGCGGGCAGTGAGCATCAGGAACGGCAGGCCGCGGGTGGCGACCTGTTGCCGGAGTTCCCGGCAAACGCACATGCCATCACGTCCCGGCATCATCATGTCGCAGACGATGATCTCCGGCAGCACCTGGGTCGCCAGCGTGAAGGCCTGATCGCCGTCCACCGCCTCGATCACCTCGTAGTCCTCGGTCAACTGCCCCTTCAGGAAACGCAGCATTTCCGGTTCGTCATCGGCCAACAGCAGCTTCGGCTTGCGCCGGAGCCCACCGCTGGGTGTCCACGGACGGATAAGGTCCTTGGGCGACGCGATGCCCGGAAACATCTCCGCCCGGCGATAGAGGCTTTCGAGCCACGGGTCTTTCTGCGGCGCGACCGGATGAGGATCCACCGGGGACGATTCTGTGACCGGAGCGTCTCCAATGGACAAGGCTTCGGCGCCGGTCACCAGCGGCAGGCGCACAATCATCGTGGTGCCGCGGCCCACGGTGCTTTCGGCGCCCACCGTTCCGCCGTGGGCACCGACGAGTTCCTTGACGAGCGACAGGCCAATGCCGGCGCCCTGGAACTTGCGCTGTGAGGAGGAATCGGCCTGCCAAAACCGATCGAAGATATAAGGCAACTGCTGCGGCGAGATGCCCATGCCGGTATCCCGCACCTCGATGACGGCGAAATCCTCGTCGCGACGGGCGTGGATGGCCACTTCGCCGCCGGCTGGGGTGAACTTCACCGCGTTGAAGAGCAGGTTGAGAAAGACCTTTTCCAGCTTGTCCGGGTCGGCGAGCAGCCGGTTCACGTCCTCGGCGACCACACACCGGAGACGCAGGCCCTTCTCCTCCGCGACACCGCGGAGCGCCCGCAGCAGGCCCTGCAAAAAGTCATCTGCTGGGACCGGGACCGTCTGGAGTTTGAGCGTGCCGGAGTCGAGACGCACCAGTTCGAGCAGGTCATTGATCAGCTTCAGCAACCGCATGCCGTTGCTGTGCATGGTGGACAGATGTTCCCGCACCGAGGGATCGCGGAGTGAGGCATGGCTTTCCCGCAGCGATTCCAGCGGGGCGATCAGGAGTGTGAGCGGCGTGCGGAGTTCGTGGCTGATGTTGGCGAAGAAACGGCCCTTGGACTCGTCCAGTTCCCGCAGACGGTTGGCGGTTTGCTCCAGTTCCTGTTCACGCAGCTTGAGCTCAAGGTTCGACTGTTCGAGCTGATGCTGGCTGGACTGCAGGCTGCGGTTGGTTTCGGCGAGCCGCTGCTCGCTCAGCTTCAGTTCTTCGCGCGCAACAAACTCGCGTTTCCGCAGCGTGTTGTAGAACACGTTGCCGGTCACCACGATGATGGCAGTCAGGACGAGAAAATAGAGATTGTTGAACGCGTCCTCGCCGGTGGCGGGAGCCGGGTTCACCAGCCCGGCGATGACGTAGAACGCAATGATGGTTCCGGTGACCGTCACCGATTCCCGCAGGTTCCAGTGCACGATCACGTTGACCGCGAGCAGGATCAGGTTGAGCCCGGCGTAGTAGGGCGAGTTCCAGCCTTCGGTGACCGCGATCATCACCGCGATGAAGGCTGAGGGTATCAGGGCCAACGCGGGGCCGATGAGGCGGGCATGGCGTTCGCCGCGCGGTGTGCGCAGGAACCACCACAAGCCGAGGGCCATGGCCGAACAAAGCAGGCGCAAGCCGAGGAAAAGCGGAATCCTGTCGCCCGGATACACGGCCAAATCCAGCGTCGCGCCCGCCGGCATCAGCGCCGCGACCAGCAGCGCGCCAACCTTGCCGAGCCGGACCCGCTGGGCGTGTTCGTCCGCGACGAACGCGGCCTTGAGAGCCGGATTACGCTCCAGCGCCGCGTCAGGCGTTTCCTGGTTTCCGGACTTCAAGGTAAACGTTGACGCCAGTGACATCGGCCTCGGTGGTCACCGCGCCGGGCGGCGCCGCCAGCGGGTGAAGCCGCTTCAGTTGGTCTTGGTTACGGTGGATCAGATGCCACTCCAGCAGGAATTCCATGCCGTTGCGGGCCGGGTTGGAGGCATCCACGTTGGTGACGATCAGCAGGCCGCCCGGGGCGAGCATGTCATAGAAGATGTTCACCAGACGTTGGCAGATGCGGTCGGAAAGGTAATCAAACAGCCCGGCGCAATAGACGAAGTCATATTTGGGCGCTTGGGGATTGGGACGGCCAGCTTCCTTCAGGATCTGGTGCACGGACTTGAGCTGGAAGTTGAGCCCGGTGGTTCGCCCGTGGGCGGTCCGGAGGCCTTCCAGCTTTTCGCGGGCGAACTGAAGGGTTTCCTCGTTGAAGTCCACCAAAGTAAGGTCGACTTCGTTGCAGATGGTATCTTCGCGCAGAAGCTGCTGGATTTCCCCGGCCGGGCCACAGCCCAGGTTGAACACCCGGAGGCGGCGGCCTTCACGGGCGGCTCGGCCGGCCTGTGCCAGCAGTTGCCGGTGCAGGTAGGCGATGCGGTTCCGATGCGCCTCCGCCGGCGCCTGGGTCAAGAACCACGCATGAACGGCCTTGGCGAACAGGGAACTGCCTTCCAGTTCCCGCGTGAGGATCATGTTCACCATCAGATAGTCGCCGGCGAAACCGAGCGGCTTCTGGAAGGTCCGGTAGGCGAAGGGCGCGCACAGCACGAGCGGATGCAACAGCCGCCGCAGATAGATGCGGTGCATGGCCTGTGCGGAGATGTCCACGGCACCGGCAATGCCTTCGAATCGCTCGAACAGCTCGTTGAACGCCGGTCCAACTGGCGGCCCAATCTCCGCGATGATTTCCCGTTCGCGGCGGCCCAGTTCGCCGGTAGGTAACGAGCGCAGCCCCAGTTCGACCTGCTCCAGCCAGCGGCGCAGGTCGGTGAACATGCTGTGCATGTCCGCGACCACGATTTTGAAATCGGGACTGACCTGGTGGATCTTGGTTGCCTCGCGCAGGAAACCCACCAGTTCATCCCGCAGCTGATTGGGCGTTGTCAGCGGCGAGAACAGGTCCACATCCCGCCACGACTCCTCCAGCGCGGCCTCGCACACCAGCATGATGCCGGCATTGACCAGGTTGCTGACGACCGCCCGGCCGGAGTAGATCAGCCGGTCGCCGAAACGGATGCGGAAGTCGAGCAGCACCTCCGAGAGTTGGAGGATGCTGTAAGGATTGTAGACCTCGAAGACGGCGGCAAAACGGTTCAGCCGGACTGGGGTTGCCTGAATCTCGGCCCCCTGGCTGTTGCGGCAACTGATGCTGATGTCGCGTTCGGTCACAGCGCTCCCCTGTTCACCGGACCTCAACATCCGGCCGACTTCGGGGCAGTGTCCCGTTTCGGGATGACGGACTGTAGCCAGACCGGAGAGCTCTAACCAAGGGGGAATCGGTCGCCATTCCGGTTCAGAACCGGGTGCCCACGGTCAAGAACAACGCGTGACTCACAAACTCGTAGCGCCCGTCCGCCGTCTGGCCGGCCAAAGAGGCCGCGCTGCCGGTCACGGTGCGCTCCGGTCCCCACCCGAACTGATAGGCAACGTCGAAATCGAAGCGCTCGCCCTTGTGGCCGAACCCGGCGCTCCAGAAGTGCCGGTTCATGTCCGCCACGATGGGATTGTAGTTGGCATCGGGGACCGAATTCTCGTTGAAGATGTAGCCGCCGCTCACGCTCCAGCCGTTCGCCAGATAACGGGTCGCCCCGAATTCGTAATAGAAGCTCGACTTCCAGTTCAGGACAATCGGTGCATCCGGCAGCGGAGCCTGGCGCACCGTCACCGTGTTGAGCCGGTCCCATCCCGTCCAGTCCAGGTTGAACTCGAGGTTCCAATTTGGCGTCGGCCGGTAGGAGATGCCGGCGACGACATTCTGCGGGAAATCCCACTCGGCCGACGCCGGCGGCCGGGCGTTCACCGGGGCGGTCAGTTCCGTATTGCCCTTGAAATTCACCGTTGTGGCACTCCGGTAGTTGAGGCCGATCTGGACCTGCTCGGTGATCTTCCACAGCAGTCCGGCGTTGAACCCGGCGGCCCAGCCGTTGCCTTCAAAGCTGAACACATCGCCAAACCCGGGCAGGGGCGTGGCAAAGCCCTGGCGTAAATCCGTGTCGGCGAAATTCGCGGTCGGCCCGGCGGCAAGGCTGAGCCCCGGAACCACCTCCCAAGCCACGACGGGATTGATCGTGAGATAGGTCAGGCGGCCGCGGATTCCGAGGGTGCGAAAGCCGGTGTTGTCCGGCCATTCGTTGCTCAGGCCAAAGGGCGAATAGACGCCCAGGCCGAAAGCAACCGGGCGTCCCTCGAGCTTCACAGTGTAGAACATCTGCGGGACGGCGTGCAGATCATGGAGGTTGTCGAACTCCTGGCCGTTCGGGGCGGTGAAGTCGGTGTCCGTCTTGATGCCGTAGATCCCGGCCCGGAACTGCTGCCCCTCGAGCTGGGTGATGCCGGCGGGATTGTAGAAGATCGCCGAGGGATTGTCGGCGGTCGCGGCGAAGGCCTCGCCGCGGGCGGTGGCGAAGGCATCCTGGTCCGGCAGGCGGAATCCGGTGGCGCCCGCGGGCCCGGCCAGAGTGCAGGCAATCACGAGGGACGGCAGGCGGCGGCGGGAGTCGTGGGGGGGAAGGAGTTTCATGTCGGGTTGAAAGAGGTGCGGTGAGTGGTCGGAAGCGGCTTGGAGCAAGGGAGCAGGTTGGGTCGGGCAGACAGGCAAACCCCTTCGCTGGGGCCGTCCGTAACAGCCATGAGGACTCTGCTCCCGCAACGGCGCGCCACGCAATCACGTTTCGCGCTCCTGCACGGGGACCAACGGGAGCGGCGTAGGCGTCGCGAGGAACCCCTTCTGGTCATGGTCGGCGGTTCGTTTCCGCGGCCCGCCGGAAGAAATCCGTGACGCCGATGGCCCGGTTGAACCATTCGCCAAATCGGGGCGAAAGGGCAGACAGCGCCAAGATCGGCTGAACTGGATAGCGGCTAACGACGATTTCGGGGCAGTCGTTGCGTATGGCGCGCAACACCGCCCGGCAGACCCGTTCCGGCGGGCAGGCGCCCAACAATGCGGGCGCCTGTCTCCCGGTGGTTTCCTTTAGCCGGGTGTAGATGCCGGCCTCGATGAAGCCGGGCGTCACGACCGAAGCGCTGACGCCGGTCCCGCGGTAACTGGCCCGCAATGACTGGGTGAAGGCCACCAGGGCAGCCTTGGTGGCGGCGTAGGGTTCCTGGAATCCCGGCCCGGCTTTGCCGGCCAGCGAAGAAATGTTCACGATGTGCCCGGAAACGCGTTCGAGCAGGTGCGGGAGCAATTGCCAGGTCAGCAGCATCGGTGCCTCCAGGTTCACCGCGAGCACCTCGGCGATCTGCGAAGCGGTCAGTTCATGGTAGGCCCACGAGTATTCAACCCCGGCGTTGTTGATCAGGAAATCCACCCCGCCGAACGTCCTCAGCGCGTGCTCGATGACGCGGGAACGTTCGGCGGCATCGCGCAGATCGGCGACCAGCACTTCGGCGCGGACCGTTTCGCGGGCGGCGGTGGCTTGGACCTTGGGCAGTTCCACGCCCGGGAAGGCCACGAGCAGCAAGTTGATGCGCTCGCTGGCAAACGCATGCACCAAGTGAGCACCCAACCCGCCGCTCGCTCCGGTCAGGATGGCTGTTTTGCCCGCAAGATTTTTCATGACGCCAAGGGAGGCGATGCTCCCCCAACGCGATCGCCGGGCGATAGATGAAGGGCGGTCGGGTCGATGGGAAGCGAATTCATCTTTCGCGGGGATCAGGGCGGGGCTTTTCCGAACGATTTCTGAACGGCTTCCCGAAATTGGGCAGTGATTCCTTGCGTGTTTTGCTCGAACGCGGCCTGCTGCCTTCACCTCAGATGAAAGCCCTCAAGAAAGCCCTCATGGCGGTCGCTCTCCTGGTAGCCGCCTTGGCGGCCGTCGGCTTGGTGCTGCCCAAGACCTATCACGTCGAACGGACCGTGACCATCCAGGCGCCGCCGGACCGAATTTATCCTTTCATCTCGGCTTTCCGGCGTTGGCCCGAATGGATCGCCTGGACGACCAACAAGTATCCCGACATGACCGTGAAGTTTGGCGACACCGACACGGGAGTGGGCGCCGGCTATTCGTGGGCCGGCAAATCCAGCGGCAACGGTGCGATCCGGTTCACGGCGCTCGAGCCAGGCAAGGCCATCGGCTACCACTTGGACTTCGAGAACGGTCAGTATCTGTCGGAGGGAACGATCTCGCTGGTCGCCGAAGGCGGAGCCACCAAGGCCACGTGGACCAACGGCGGTAACCTCGGCCACAATCCGTTCAACCGTTGGTTCGGCCTGTTCATGGACAGCCTGATGGGACCCGACTTCGAAACCGGTCTGCAAAACCTCAAGGCCCGCCTTGAGGCCGCCAAGTGACGTTCACGGCAACGGGGTCGAGCGCGCGGCCGTGACGAGGTGATACCAATCCGAGTGGGTCAGCCTGAGGTTGGCCGCGCCTGCCGCCTGGCGGATGTGCTGCGGGTTCACGGAACCAACCACGGGCTGGACACCCGCCGGATGTCGCAACAGCCACGCCAACGCGACCGTTTCCCGGGCACTCCCGTGCTGTTGGGCGAGCCGGTCCAGCATCGCGATGACTCGGGCGGGCTCATAGCCGCGCTGGCCGGGCAACAGGCCGTGGACATGGGAGGCCAGCAATCCTCCCGCCAGCGGGCTCCACGCCATCGGTGTGATCTGTTCGGCGAGGCACTGGTCGAGGATTCCATCCTCAAAGGCGGCCAGTTGGAGCAGGCTGATTTCGACCTGATTCACCACGATGGGCAGCGGGCAGATCCGTTGCAGGGCTGTGACCTGGCTGACGCGGAAGTTGCTCACGCCGAATTCCCGGACCTTGCCGGCATCGCGGAGCTGCACAAAAGCGCCGGCCACTTCGTGAGGATTCATCAGGTAGTCCGGACGGTGCAGCATCAGCAGGTCGAGGCATTCCGTGCCCAAGCGCTTCAGTGAAGCTTCGACGCTGGTGACGATGTGCTCGGCGCTGAAGTCGTAGCGCACCGGGGCGCCTGCCGGTTCATCCGCACGACGGATGCCGCACTTGCTGGCGATGAGGATGCGTTCGCGCAGGCCCGGAGCTGCGCGCAGGGCTTCCCCGAAGATGCTTTCGCAGCGGCCGCCACCGTAGATGTCAGCCAGATCGAACAGGGTGTAGCCCGCGTCGGCGGCCGCCAGCACGGCGCGGATGCCGGGCGCACTCGTCGGCTCGGGCGGCTGTCCTTCGGAGCCGGCCAAACGCCAGCAACCGTAGGCAAGGCGGGAGGCGACCAGTGAACTGCGGCCAAGGCGGATCGTATTCATGTGACGCCCGAAAGTGTCGGCCGGAATCGGAACACGGAAGCCGGAAACGTCCGCGGAATCATCCTCGTCGAATTGCCGGCTGCCGGCCTAACGTGTCGGCGTGTCGATGCGGCTATCATCCGCGGTGCTGGCCGCGTGGGTCCTGCTGGCAGCCATCACGCTCGAGGCCAAACCGCCCGCGGCCCGGCGGGAGGTCCAACGGCACGGCGTCCTGTTTGAAGAGTGGATTCGCGATTCGTTTTTCGGCGGCTACCGCCCCGCTGATTACACCCAGCGATGGGACATTCCGGCGTCCGTGAACACCAACCACGGCCGCATTCCTGTCAACCCCAAGGCCGCCAAGTTCGGCACTCCGGTGGATTTCGGCGATGCGCTTCGGCAGTTCGACATCCGGGAACCGTTCCTGTTGATCGTCGGCTTCTGGCGACAGGACGGCGACGTGAAACGCTTCGTGAATGTCCAGGCGGTCCGGGTGGAGCCGGAGCGATGGCGTGGACTCTGGGGCAACATCGCCCGTGGCGACCTCGAACGGCTCGATGCCGCCATCAAGGACCCCACCCGTTCCGTGGCGGAGGCCCGCAAGGCGGCACAGGCGATCAAGCGGCAGTCGCCGTTCCGGGAATCGGTTATCCAGGTGAATCCCAAGATTGATGCCCGCCAACGGCGCCTGCAGTGCAGCGTGCGGTTTGCCGATTTCTTCCAACACCTCGCGCCGGACGCCCGCCGTGACGAGACGGGGAAGCCCGAATTGTTCGGCGTGGCCCTGCCGGCGGAACTGGTGTCGCCGCCGCGATCCTTCCGGCCGTCGTCCGGCAAACCCTGATTGCGCCGCCACTTTCTTCGGCCGCCAAAAAATCGCTCGCCAACACCGGCCGGCTGGCCCGATAACCTGCGCCTTGGAATTGCCCGCATGAACGAGCAGATCGTCATCCTCGACTTCGGTTCCCAATATACCCAGGTCATCGCCCGCCGCATCCGTGAGTGCAGCGTGTATTCGACCATCGTCCGGTTCGACACGCCGGCCGCCGAACTGGCCAAGCTGGCTCCCAAAGGCATCATCCTTTCGGGCGGTCCGAACTCGGTTTATGCCAAGGACGCCCCGGTGCCGGACGAGGCGATCTTCAAGCTCGGCGTGCCGATCCTCGGCATCTGCTATGGCGTGCAGGTGTTCGCCCAGTTCCTCGGCGGCAAGGTGGAGAAGGGGACCAAGCGGGAATATGGCAAGGGCACCCTGACGGTGGCCGATCCTGCCTGCGCCCTGTTCGAGGGGCTGCCGGAAAAGCTGCAGGTCTGGAACAGCCACGGCGACAAGCTGACGCGCCTGCCCAAGGGCTTTTCGGTCGTCGGCACCACGGAGAATTCCGACTACGCCGCCATCGAGGATCCGCACCGGCGGTTCTTCGGCATCCAGTTCCATCCGGAAGTCGCCCATTCGCCCCGCGGCAAGGAAGTCCTCGCCAACTTCGTCCACGGCGTCTGCGGCTGTGGCAAGGGCTGGACCATGCGTAATTACGTCGAGCAGGCGGTGGACGCGATCCGGGCGCAGGTGGGCGGCGAGCGGGTGATTCTCGGACTCTCCGGCGGCGTGGATTCCAGCGTGGCCGCCGCCCTGATCCACCGGGCGATCGGCGACCAACTGACTTGCATCTTCGTCAACAACGGCCTGCTGCGGGCCCGCGAGGCGGAGGTCGTGCAGGATGTCTTCGGCCGCAACTTCAAGGTGAAGCTGCAATACGAGGACGCGACCGCGCTCTTCCTGCGCCAGCTCAAGGGCGTCACCGACCCCGAAAAGAAGCGCAAGGCCATCGGCAAGACCTTCATCGACGTCTTCCAGGCCGCGACCAAGCGGGCCGGCAAGGCGAAGTTCCTCGCGCAGGGCACGCTCTATCCGGACGTGATCGAATCCGTGCCCATCGCCGGCAATCCCGCCGCGATGATCAAATCGCACCACAACGTTGGCGGTCTGCCAAAGAACCTGAAATTCAAACTTGTCGAACCCTTGCGTTGCCTGTTCAAGGACGAGGTCCGGCAACTGGGCCTTGAGCTGGGCTTGCCCAAGGAAATCGTGTTCCGCCAGCCGTTCCCGGGCCCTGGCCTGGGGGTGCGCATTCTGGGCGAGGTCAACCGGGCGAAATGTGACCTCCTGCGGGCGGCGGACGCCATTGTCGTCGAGGAGATGAAGGCGGCCGACCTCTATTACAAAACGTGGCAGACCTTCGCGGTGCTGCTGCCGGTGCGCAGCGTGGGCGTGCAGGGCGACGAGCGCACCTACGACTACACCGTGGCCATCCGCGCGGTGGAATCGCAGGACGGCATGACCGCCGACTGGGTGCGCGTGCCCTACGACCTGCTGGAGAAGATCTCGACCCGCATCACCAACGAGGTCCGCGGCATCAACCGCGTGGTGCTCGACCTGACCAGCAAGCCGCCCGGGACGATTGAGTGGGAGTGATCCCACTGGTGCCGCCCGGTTCCGGTGCTTGAGCCGGGCTCCGGCTTGGCTACCCTCGCACTGTGCAGAATCCGTTCGCCCATGCCCATTTCCGTGACCGGTCCCGGCCGTTCATGGTGGTGGTGGCTCTCCTTTTGGCGGGCTTGCTGGGGCTGGGATTTGCGGCCAAACCCCTGTGGAGGACGTTCAAGGCGCATCGGGCGTTGAAATTCGTGGCCCAAGCCCGGGAGGCCATGGCGGCGACGAATTTCGTCGTTTCGAAAGCCAATTTGGTCGCGGCCGGCGAAATGAGCCCGTTTTTGCCGGAGGTGTTTCGGGCGGGAGCCGAGCACTTCACCCTGCTCGGGCGTCCCTACGGCCTGCAACTTTGGGAACAGCTTGAGGCCACCGGCGAGATGACCTTGGCGGACCGCACCAAATGGGCCGGGCTCGCCTTGGACAATCGTTCCTACCAGGTCGCCAAGCGGGCGATTGCGCCGTTTGCAGCCCTCAATTCGACCGACCCCGAAGTTCTCCGCATCCTTTCCGGACTCTACGCGGCCGCCGGGAAGCTGGAACCGGCATTGCAGGCGGCTCGCACCGCTTGTGAGGTTCGGCCCGACCGGTCCGATCTGCGGCTGCACCTGGCCAAGCTGGAGGTGGGCAGCGGCGACCCGGCTGTGGTTCAGGCGGGCGTGACCGAATTGATGGCGCTGCTCGTCCGCCCGGAGCCGGTCGCGGGACTGGCCGCCCTCACCTTGCTGGACCCGGCCCTGACCAATGCCGTCAACCAACGGATGGTGACGCGACTGGTCGAAGGGATTTCGGTGCCTGATCCGGTGGTCGAACTCGCCAAACTCGTGGTGCGGTGCCGGATGTTGCCGGCTCAAGAGGCCGGGCAGGCAGCGGCGGATTTCATTCGGGATCAGAAATTCACGCCGGATTCCCCACAGTTCATGACCGTCGTCTTGGGCTTGCTGTCGCTGCAGGAATACTCGCTGGTGACCCAGATCATCCCGGAGGACGCAGCGGTGAACGGGGAAGATCTTGGCTCCATCCGGCTCGAAGCCCTCTTTCGCACCGACGATTGGGCCGGCGTGGAAAGCCTTCTGAACCGCAGTGCGGCCAAGGTCAGCAAGCCGGTGCGGGCAACCTATCTGGCCATGCTGGCCCACGTCCACGGGCGCACCAACGAACTGGGCAACCTTTGGCGGGCGACCATTGCAGCCAGCCAAGGCAGTCCCGATTTGCTGGAACTGGTGGCGGAACGCGCGGAATACTCCGGCGCTTGGGCGGAGGCGACGCAGGCATGGCGGGAGATTCTTCACTATCCGGAAGCCGCCCCCAAGGCCGCTCGCGAAATGCTCCGTTTGTCGGAGCGGACCAATGATCGCGAGGTCGCTCTCCAAGCCTACCGCCGGCTGAGCCAGCTTTCGCCGGCAAACTCGGAGCTGCGGCTCCAGGTAGCCCTGCATCAGTTGCTGGTCGGAGTGGACGAGACCGCAGCCGAAAAAACGCTGGCTGAAGGCGAGTCGGCGTTCACGAATCGGGACCTGTTTCGCGTGGCTACCGCTCTGTCCGCCCTGCGCCATCGGCAACCGGACGTGGCGATCCGACAGGTTGAGAGCATTGAGATCACCGCCAAAGCTCCGGTCCTGTGGAAAGTAATCAAGGCCGGATCGCTCGGTGCGGGCGGAATGCACTCGGAAGCCCGAAGAATTGCCCGCTCGCTTGAGCCGAATCACCTGTCTGCACCGGAGTTTGCCTTGGTCAGGGAATGGCTCCAGTGACAGCCATGACCCAATTGCCCCGTTTGCGCGCCGCCCGATTCAGCCAGCGTCCAGAGTAGCGGTAGGACCGGAGCAACTGTCGCGAAAAAAAGGCCGCTCTATGGCGGCCCTTGATCAATGACAACTGAAGTCAGAAGCCTTTGTCAGAAATGCGTCCTGTTGCCCCGGCGACGTTGCCACGCCAGCAAACCAAACAGGCCAACTCCGGCAAGTGCGGCTGGAACCGCCGGTTCGGGGACCATGACAATCAAGTCATCAATGGCCAGTCCGTCATCGGTGCTCGTAGAGTCGGAATCACGCCACCGAATCCCAAAAGATTGGCCATGGGGAATGCTCAGGCCCGTGATGAACGCGCCCTTCAGGGTGAAGTTTCCTGAGTTGTTGCCCACGAGAGCACCAGTTCCAGAGGTGGTGTTCGGTGAAGAAAAATCGAGCCCATCGAAGTCGTTCCACGTCCCCGCAAACAACGTGGTGGCATTGGAGTTGTATTGAAAATCGAGACGATCAACGTCCGTTTGCGACCCTTGGCGCCACTGTTCTCCAGTGTAGCCAATGTAGAGGCTCGTGACGGTCACCCCGGTATTGTTTACAAAGATGATCCCGAAAATGTTGTTGGGGGCACCCGTTCCGCTTCTTAGAGAACCCAGAGCCCGCTCACTGCTACCAGTGGAACCATAACTGTAAAGGTTGTTTCCAGTCGCAGAACCGTTGTCCGCGTTATAGTTCCCGGCCGTAGTGGATCCATTCTCCGAGAGCAGCCAGTTGGCAGGAAGCGGCGTGGTCAAATTCGAGCCGGTGGTCGCCAAAGTGTTGAAATCTTGGGAGTAAGAAATTCCGGTAAAAGTCGTGATGGACTGCTGCGCGAGTGCCGCGCTGCCGAAGATTCCCGCGATGGCCATCCCCATGGCCGCACGGAACGTTTGATTGATGTGTTTCATCCTTTTCCCCCTTAGAAATCCGGGAAGAGTGTGCGAACGGGGACGCTTCCGGTCAAGGCCGGATTCCAGAGTCTCGTCGAGAGGGGCGTGGCCCTCCCGTGACGCAAGCTGAGCGGTTCTTCGGACCGAAGTTTCGGGTTCATCAACGGGGTGTCTGTCGGTCCGAGGGCGCTAGTTCAGGCAGTGTCGCTCCGATTCCTTCGATCGGGCCGACGGGAGGAGTGACAATTTGTCACGCTCACTACCCTACTTCAAGGACCGCCCACTTGTCGGACCCGGAAGAACCCTCCGGCACTGTTCGGAACTGTAAGCTGGAGCGTGGCGCCATCGCTGGCTGGGTTCCCTGACACCGGCTGCCAGATGGGTTCTCCCAGCTCGGTCTGCCGTTCGGCGACGTAGTTGGTCCCTGCCGCCGACCACGTCAGCAGCCATTGGCCCGAGGGCAAGGGTTCGAGGAAGAGTTTCGGTGGTTGGGCGTTGAGCGGGAGCGTCACGGTATTGTTGGCCAAGTTGTTGTCCGCGATGCGGCTGGTGATGCTGGCCTGGAGCGGAATCGCTCCGGGAGCCCCAACCAGGGTGCGCAGGCTCAAGAGGACGGTTTCGCCGGGGTCCAGGACGCCGGCGTTGACCTGCAACTCATTGCCATTGAGCGTGAAGGGCCGATTGACCACGGCGTCGAAATAGGACAATCCCGCGGGCAAGATCAGTTTGCCCACCGTATTGGTGCTGGGCACGGGGCCCAGGTTGGTCAGGCGCCAAGTGCAGGTCAGCGGACCAAAGGCGACCGGAGGGTTTTCGCTGACGGCGAGAGTCGTCCGCAAATCCGCCGTGGTGCCCAGATAAAAGTCGGCGGTCGAGGTAGCCGAGCCGTCCGCGGACGTGACCGCGATGGGGCCGGTGGTTGCGCCTACGGGAACCAAGGCGACCAGATCCCTTCCATTGGGGGAACTGAAGACCGCCTTCACGCCGGCGAAGGTCACATTGGTGACGCCGGCGAGGCGGGCACCGGCGATGGTTACCTGGGTGCCAATCGCGCCGAAGCCGGGGGAAAAGCCGGTGATGGTCGGCTCATTGCCGGTCACACGGAAGGGGGTGGCGCTCTCGGCCGTTCCGCCGGGTCCGGTGACCGAGAGCGTGCCGGTTCTTAGGTCCGGGGGCAGCGTGAAGGTGATTTGGGTGTTGCTGTCCACCGAGAACCCCGGAATCGCATTGGTGCCGAGTTTCAATTCCGTGGCGTCCGTGAAGTTCCGTCCGGCAAGGCGCACCACGGTGCCGGGGGGTCCTTGGGACGGGGTGAAGCCCAGGACCGCGGGCGCCAGGTAAAAGGACATGGTCGAACTGTTCGTGCCATTGCCGGTGACGACCGTGATCGGACCCGAAACCGCGGCGGCGGGCACGACGGCCGTCAGGCGGTTGGCGGAGACGTTGGTCACGAACAAACTGCCCACCCCGCCGAAACGCACCGCCGTGGTGCCGGTCAACGCGGAACCGCTGATGGTGACCACGGTGCCCACGTCACCGCCGGCCGGCGTGAAGCCGGTGATCAGCGGGAGGACGCGAAATTGCGTGGTCGTGATGAAGGCGCCGCCGGGCGCAGTGACACTCAGGGGGCCATTCACGGCATTCGTGGGCACGACCGCCTGGATGTTGGTGGCCGACTTGACCACGAACGAAGCGGCCGGCAAGGCACCGAAGTTCACCTCGCTCACCCCGGTGAAATTGCTGCCGAAGAGGTCCACGGTCTGGCCGGCGGCGGCCCGCGCGGTGTAGCCGGCGATCACCGGCTGGAAGTAGAGCAACTGGGAGGAGGTCACGGCGCCGGCCAGGTTGGTCACCGTGATGGGTCCGGTGCCCGCTCCCGGCGGCACGGTGATTTCAATGCTGGTCGGGGAGATGAGCGCCCCGGCGGTCACCCGCACTCCGTTGACGAAGACCGTCAGTCCGAACCCAGGAGTGAGGGGCCGGTTCGGATCGTCGAAATTTGCCCCGCGAACCTGGATGCGGTCACCGATCAACGCCTTCGCCGGGATGACGGGAAAGCCATTCGCCCCGAAATCCCGGTAGAACTCCGTGATGCGGGGTGTCACCTGGAAATTCGGGACGGTGAGCTGCTGGCTCGAGTCCTGACCGCCGGTGGTGTAGATGGAAATCGAACCGGACAGTGCGCCGGTGGGAACGATGATCCGCACCTGGGTGGAACTCGCCGACTGGATGGCCGCCCGCAAGTTGCCCACGTAGGCCTCGGTCAGACCGGCAAAATTCTGGCCGGTGACGGTAACCAAGGTTCCGGGGGCGCCCAGCGTCGGAAGAAAGCCGGTGATGCGCGGGGAAGCGGCGAACAGGACCGGGGCAGTCACAGCCAGCAGCCAGCAAAGACGGAGGATTCGGAAGACGGCACTCATCGGCATGGGCGGGGGAAGCAAACGGAATCGTTCACAGTTGTCAAAAGACAATCCGACGCGAGGGCGCCGGCGGATGCGCGGAAGTTTCAACTGCGGTCCGTGTGCCCAGGTCGGGCCCTGAAAACGGTGCGCGGCAACACTGGGGAAGGAAACGCCGGACCTCACTTCGGCTGGCCAAACGCGTTCCGGAGGAAGTCCCGGATCACGCCGATTTCCGCGGCGCCGGCCACGGTGTGCGCCTTGTCGAATTCACGCCACGTCACGTCGAGGCCCGCCCGGCGCAGCACCGGGACCTGTTCGTCCCGGACCTTGGCCATGGGAATGAGCGGATCCTGGCGGCCGTGGGTGAACAGCGCCCGCTGCTCCCGGGCGACGGGCGGCGACTCCTGCACCAGCGTTTCCGCTTCCCACAGATAGCCGCTGATGCCGACCAAAGCCGCCAGCCGGTGCGGGTAACGGAACCCGGCGTCGAAAGTCATCAGGCAGCCCTGCGAGAACCCGAGCAACGCCGTTCGCTCGCTGGCAAAGCCGGCGGCACGCTGGGCGTCGAGCAGAGCGGTCAGCAGGGCGCGGCTGCGGCGGATGCCGGGGCCGGAATCGCCATGGAGATCATACCAGGAAAAGCCGCCGTAGTAGTCGTCGGGTGCATTGACAAAGAGGTAGTTCAGCCACGGCAGTTCCAGTTCGTCGGGCAACCAGCGCCAGCCGTCCATGGAATCGCCGAGGCCGTGCAGGACGATTAGTAGGTCCTTGGAGGCCGGGTCGGCGGCGGGAACGAGGTCCGTGGTCAGCATGGGAATAGGCTCACGCAAAGGGCGCGGAGGGCGCAAAGAGATTGGCGTGATTACCGAATGAAGAGCTGGTTCTGCGAATGATCGTAAAGCACGCCCCCGATGGACCTCAACGACGCCTTAACTTCGTCGGCAGTGATGCCCAACGAATTGCCGATTTTCTCTGGTGTCGTGTCGCCCCGAATCAGGCAGAGACAGACGGCACGTTGCACCGGCGCTCGGCTCTCCCAATCTTCAATCACGGTTTTGAGTATCCGCTCTTCTTCCATAGTGGAGCTGGGATAATGGGGGAGAACTGGCAAATCCGGCGAGGGCGGTGGAGCGACATACGTATCCAATGTCATGCCGGCTAGTTCGTCATCGAACGCGATTGAGCCTGCACAGGTCAATGTAACGTCGGATGGGCGCTGGCGGACGCGTTGCACTCGAAACTTCATGTGCTGATAGGCACCACGACATGAGAATGAATCGCCTTCGCGAAGTTCACCTGACAGCACCCGCACATCGAACTCGGATAACTCCGGCTGAAGCTTGCGACAGTGAATTATTGTGAATCTGGCCATGCCCAAAGTGACGCCGCGTTACGGCTTCAAATACTCCTTCAGCCAGTCGAAGATCGTCTTGTGCCAGAGCTCGCTGTTGGCGGGCTTGAGCACCCAGTGGCCTTCGTCCGGGAAATACAGCAGCTTCGATGGCACCCCTTGGCGTTGCAGGGCGGTGAACAGGGCGAGCCCCTGGCCAATGGGCACCCGGTAGTCGAGTTCGTTGTGGATGATGAGATTGGGCGTGCGGAACTTCGCGGCGAACTGGTCCGGCGAGTGTTTGGCGAAATCCGCCTTCTCCCACGGAATGCCGTGCTCCCACTCGTCGAACCACAATTCGTCGGTCGTGCCATACATCGAGTGGAACTCAAACACGCCGCAGTGGGTGACCAGCGTCTTGAATTTGTCCGTGTGGCCCTGGAACCAGTTCATCATGTAGCCGCCGTAGCTGGCCCCGGCCGAAGCCATCCGGCCGGTGTCGATCCACGGCTGCTGTTCCAAGTGCGCCAGGCAGGCCATCAGGTCGGTGACCACCTTGCCGCCCCAGTCGTGGGAAATGTCGTCGGTGAACTTCTGGCCAAAACCCGTCGAGCCGCGCGGATTCGGCATCGCCAGCACGTAACCCTGCGCAGCCCAGAGCTGGGCGTTCCAACGGAATGACCACGAGTCCATGAAGGCGCCCTGCGGTCCGCCGTGGACCCAGAACACCAGCGGCCACTTCTTGGCGGCGTCGAATCCGGGCGGCTTGAGAAGCCACATCTGGACCGGCGCGCCGGCGGCCCCGGTCACGGTGACCGACTCGGGTTCGTTCAGGGCCAGTTCGGCGAGCCGCACTTCGTTCAGTTTCGTCAATGCGACCGGGGCGCCGCCGGCCAGCGGCACCCGGCAGACTTCGGCCGGAGCGGCCAGACGGTTACGGGTGAAGATCACCTGTCCGTCGGCCGTGACGCCGGCCTCGCCGGACGCCCCGCCCGGCACCAGCGGCTTAACGTCGTTGCCGGCGATGGTCACCGTCCACAGCGGCTTGGTGCCCTTGTCCTCGGCCTCGAGGACCAGCGTGCGACTGTCCGGTGCCCACGCGATGCCTTCGACCGAGGTGTCGAAGTTGGGCGTCAGGCTGCGGGTCTTTCCGGTCGCGCGTTCGAGCAGCATCAACTGCCAGCGGTCGGCCTCGAACCCCGCGCGGGCCTGGGCGCGGTAGGCGATCCACTTGCCGTCGGGCGACACGCGCGGCGAGCCATCGGCGGCGGGATTGGTGGTCAGCACCTTGCGGGCGCCGGTGGTGACGTGGACGGAAGCCAGATTGTGGTCCGTCTTCCACGCCTCTTCCCGCACCGGCAACGGCGAGGGAACGTGGATGAGCTCCTGCGAATCGGGCGTCCACACCCAGTCATCACCGGCCGAGAAGGTCGAGGACCAAGGCACGGCGTCGCCGGCGCCCGGAGTGAGATTGCGCGGCTGTCCGGCCGCCGCGCCGTTGGTGACGCCGACGACGAACAGATGCTGGCGCCGTCCGTCGTGGAGTTCGCTCCACTTGCGGACGGGCAACTGCGTGAAAACCTGGGCCTTGACCTTGGTCTTTTCGGGGGCTTCCAGCCGCTCCTTGTTCGCGGAGTCGGCCTCGGCGAAGGGTTTTTCCGAGAACTCCGGATACACCGACGAAACAAAGGCGAGTTGGCGTCCGTCCGGAGAGAACACGCCGCCGGTCGCGCCCGTGCTGAGCGTGGTGAGCTGATGCGGTTCGCCGCCGTCCACGGGCAGGAGCCACACCTGGAAATCGCCGCTGCGGTTGGAATCGAAGGCAATCCACTTGCCATCGGGCGACCAGCGCGGATGCCGGTCGTGTTTCGGGGCGGCGGTCAGGCGACGGGGTTCACCGCCGCCGACCGGAATCAGCCAGAGGTCGGACGCGGTTTTGTTTTCCGCGATGTCGGTGTCGGTGACCACGAACGCGATCCAGCGCCCATCGGGTGAAGGCTGCGGATCGGAAACCCGATGGAACGCGGCCAGATCCGCAAAGGTCATCGGGCGGCGATCGGCGGCGAGGGCGGTGACCGCGGCGAGCAGAAGCGGGCCGGAAACGAGACGAGCCAGCGAAGACATGGCGGCGATTGAGCCCGAAGGTCGCACCGTCGCCAAGCCTTCAGGCCGAAGGGATGTGGCTTCGGGCGGTGGCTCGCGCTACTCCGGAGCGGCGGTGGTGACCTGGCCGAGCAGGCACAGCCGGGCTGCGCCGGTGGTGGCCGGGAGATTGCCGGGCCAGTTCCGCAAACGGTAGTGCGCCAGCAGCGCAAAGGCGGCCGGTTCCACCGCCTGACGCGGCCAGCCGTGGTCCTCGCAGGATTGCACGCGAGTATCCGGCGCCAGTTCGGCCAGCGCCGCGTCAAGGTGTTCGCGCAGGACGGGATTCGCTGCGCCGCCGCCGGCCAGCAGGACACGCCCAGGCAGTTGTCTCGCGGCATTGCGCACAAAGCGGTCGTAGTTGAGGGCGATGCTGCGGGCGGTGAACCACGTCAGCGTCGCCAGGATGTCCGGCGACGAAAGCCGGGCCCGGCGGCAGTCGGCGAGCGCCTTGAGGAAGAACGGTTCACCGAACAGCTCGCGCCCGGTGCTTTTGGGCGGTGGCTGGGCGAAGAAGCGATGTTTGAGCCAGCGGGCGGCGAGTTCCGGTTTGGCCCAACCGCGTCCGGCCCACCCGCCGTCGAGATCGCACGACTGGCGGCCGCCGGTGAGTTCGCGCATGGCGAGATCGAGGAGGACATTGGCGGGCCCGGTGTCGAACGCCAGCACGCGCGGTTCAGGGGTGTTCCCGTCCGACCAGTCGAGCGCAGTGACGTTGCTGATGCCGCCGAGGTTGTTGACGGCCACGAACTCGCCCCGGCGCGCGAACACGACCCGGTGGAACAGCGTGGCCAGGGGCGCTCCCTGACCGCCAGCGGCAAGGTCGGCGGCACGGAAATTGGAGACGACGGGAACCCGCAACGCCTCGGCCAGGTAAGCCGGTTCGCCCAACTGCAACGTCGCCGCCACGGAATCTGAAATCCCCGATCTGCGACCCGACAGTCTTTCCGGAGGGCGATGGAAGATAGTCTGCCCGTGCAACCCGACGGCGTCCGCCCGCAGCTTCCGTCGGGCAAGTCCCTGCTGTGCGGACGCGGCGTAAAAGCGCCCGAGATCGTGATGGAGTTGGGCGGTTTCCCAACTGGACGCCTCACCCCGGGCAGCCCCGTGCAGCCGGCGGGCCAGGGCCTTGGGAAAGTCCTGCGACCACAGTTCCCGCAGCCGGATCTGCGTCCGCCCCCCGCATTCGCACAGGGCGAAATCCACGCCATCAAGGCTGGTTCCGGACATGAGGCCGAGAATCTTCATGGCGCTCTCCCATCCGGCTGCTGATCACATCTCGTCAATGGTTTCGATGCCGAGCAATCCAAGGCCGTCTTGGAGCACTTGGGCAGTGAGTTCGCAGAGCACGAGGCGCGAGGCGCGCGTGGGTTTCTCGGCCTTCAGGACCGGGCAGTTGTCGTAGAACCGCGAGTAGGCGCTGGCGAGTTCGTAGATGTAGTTGCAGAGGAAGTTCGGCGCGTAGTCGAGCGCGGTGCGTTCGAGCGTGTGGCCGTAATTCAGCAGCAGCTTGGCGAGCGCCAGTTCCTGCTCCGCCGCCAACACGAGTTGGTCCTTGGAGATTGAACCTTGGTCATTGGCCCGTCCTTCCCGCGCGACCTTGGCGGCGCGGGTGAACTGGTATTGCACGTAGGGCGCGGTGTTGCCGGTGAGGGCGAGCATCTTGTCCCAGTTGAACACGTAGTCGCTCGTCCGGTGCGGCAGCAGGTCCTGATACTTCAGGGCGCCCAGGCCGACGACCCGGGCGATTTCCTGCCGGCGTTCGACGGGCAGGTCGGGGCGTTTTTCGGTGACGAGGGCCAAGGCGCGTTCCTCGGCTTCGTCGAGCAGGGCGGCCAGCTTGGGCGTGTTGCCGTCGCGGGTCTTGAGCGGCTTCTTGTCGGCGCCGCAGATTTTGCCGAAGCCAACGTGGGTGAGCTTGGTCTTGGCGGTCCAGTCCGGATGCCACCGGCCGGCGATGGCGAAGAGCTGCCGGAAATGGGGCGCCTGACGGTCGTCCACGACGTAGATGATCTCGTCGGGGTTCCACTCGCGGACGCGGTGCTGGATCGTGGCGAGGTCGGTGGTCATGTAGTTGAAGCCGCCGTCGGACTTCTGGATCAGCGCCGGCAGGTCCACCCACTCGCCGTCCTTTTGCACGAGGAACGGGTTGTCCTTGGGCGCGGGCCGCGGCGTGCCTTCGGGCCAAAGCGTGTCGGCGAAGACGGCCATGGCGTCCTTGCTGGCGCGGGCGAGGCCACGGCCAGTGAGTTCCTCGACCACGCCGGACAGCCAGGGGTTGTAGAAGCTCTCGCCGAGCGTGTGGTCGAACTTCACGCCAAGGCGGCCGTAGATGGCGTCGAACTGGAGCTGCGACAGCCGCTGCATTTCGCGCCAGATGCCGAGGTTCTCGGCGTCACCGGCCTGGAGCTTCACGAGTTCATTCTTCGCGGCTTCGCGAACCGCGGCATCGAAGGTCGGTTTGCCGTCGTCGCAGAGCGCGTTGATCTCGCGGTAGAGGCGTTCGAGTTCGCCGATGGGATCGGCTTCCAGCGCGGCGCGGTCGAGGCGGGTCTTCCAGCCCAGCAGCAACATGCCGAACTGCGTGCCCCAGTCGCCCAGATGGTTGTCGGTGACGACGCGGTGGCCGAGCCGGCGCAGGATTTTGACGAGGGCGTCGCCAATGCCCGTCGAGCGGATGTGGCCGACGTGCATCGGCTTGGCGACGTTGGGCGACGAGAAGTCCACCACGTAAGTGCGCGCGGCGGTTCCCGCGGGCTGGAAGAACAGGTGTTCTCCCCGGGCGGCGGCCGCGAGCACGGCGGCGACGGCACCGGGCTTCAGGCGGAAATTTAGGAAGCCGGGGCCGGCGATCTCCACGGGCTCGCAGAGGTCCGCGACGTCGAGCTTGGCCGTAACCTCGGTGGCGAGCTGGCGGGGATTGGTCTTCAGCTCCCGGGCGAGCGTCATAAGGGCGTTGCACTGGTAGTCACCGAACTTGGCGTCGGGCGCGGGGATGACGCGGACGGCGGCGATAGAAGCGGCCGGTTGGACGGCGAGCAGGGCGGCGTGAAGACGTTTTTCGAGTTCGAGATGGAGCACGGCAATGGCCTTTCGGTTTGGTGACGCTAGGCGAAGGCGACAATGAATGCCAAGCCGGCGAGTGGTGTGCCCGGACGGCGGTAGGCCCATTCCATCGGGCTGCCTTCCGCGAGAATGTGCTTCAAGGCGGTCCCGGTGCCGTGTTAGCTCACCCCATGAACTCCCTGCTCTCCATGTCGTTGGCGGCCGTCGGTCTTGGCTTCACCCTGCCGCTGATGGCGGAATCGAATTTCCTCTACGTGGGCACCTACACCGGCGGCAAGAGCGAGGGCATCTATGCCTACCGGTTCGACTCGGAGACGGGTGAGGTTAGGGAACTTGGTTTGGCGGCGAAGGCCGTGAATCCGACGTTTCTGGCGGTGCATCCGGGTGGAAAGCTCGTGTATGCCGCCAATGAAGTCGGAGAATGGAACGGAAAACCGGGCGGCTACGTGACGGCCTACCGGGTGGAGCCGGCGACCGGGAAACTCCTCGAGCTGAACCGCCAATCCGCGGTGGGCGGCGGTCCCTGCCACCTGAACGTGGACAGCACGGGCAAAAACCTTCTGGTGGCCAACTACGGCGGCGGTTCGGTGGCGGTGCTGCCGATTGCGGACGACGGCTCGCTGAAGCCGCACAGCGCCTTTGTCCAGCATGTTGGCTCCAGCGTGAATCCGGCGCGGCAGAAGGAACCTCATGCGCACTCCGTGAACCTGTCGTTGGACAACCGGTTCGCCTTCGTGGCGGACTTGGGCACGGACAAGATCCATGCCTACGCCTTTGATGCCGCCGCCGGCTCGCTGACCGCCAAGCCGGAGCTGGACGTGGTCTTGCCGCCGGGGTCGGGACCGCGGCATTTCGCCTTCGGTCCCAAAGGCGCCCGTGCCTACGTGATCAACGAGTTGCTGCAGACGCTGGCCAGCCTGCGCTATGCGCCCAAAGCCGGGAAACTCACGGTGCTGGATTCAGTCTCGACCCTGCCCGACGCGAAGCCTGTGCCGGGCAACTCCACGGCGGAAGTGCGGGTGCATCCGAACGGGAATTTCGTGTATGGCAGCAACCGCGGGCATGATTCGATTACGGTATTTGCGGTGGGGAAGGGTGGGAAGCTGGCGCCGGTCCAGAACATGCCCGTGGGCGGCCGCACACCGCGGAACTTCAATTTCGATCCCTCCGGCAAATTCCTGTTCGCCGGTCACCAGGGATCGGATTCGTTCGCCATCTTTTCGGTGGACGCCAAGACCGGGCAGCTGAGTGCGACGGGAAAAACTCAACAGGTGGGCGCCCCGGTGTGCTTCCGGTTTGCTCCGGTGCAGTGAAGCCGGACGGTTGGGGACTTTTCCCCGAAAATTCGCCGGGTGAATGGGGCGGTGGATGCTGGTTGCGAGCGGGCCTGGGCCCAAAACAAGCCCTTTTTCTGGTGTGGAAGCCCCTTTTCGGCAGTGGGCCGGGCTGTGCCCTTGGCAATTTCCGGCCCGTGTCTAGCTTCCGACCCACATTGTCATGAGCCAATCTCGTCGCTGGTTGTTCCTTGCCGTCTGGACGTTTATCGCGTGGACCGGCCGATTGCCTGCCCAAGTCCTGTTCCCTGCAGGCTCGGAATGGCGCTATCTGAAAGGCACGGCGCCGGGTTCCCAGCCGGACACCACGGCATGGCGTGGACCCAGCTTCGATGACAGCTCGTGGGTGGTGGGAAAGGCTGCCTTTTACTACGGCGACCCGTTCACCGGGACGGAACTCACCGACATGCGGAACAATTACAGCTCGGTGTTCCTGCGGCGGCGGTTCACCGTGGACAATCCCGGCGACATCAAAGCGCTGATCCTGCGGGCGGCCTGTGACGACGGATTCATCTGCTGGGTCAACGGGCGGGAGGCAATGCGTTTCAACGTCCCGGCGGGCGAGATTCCCTTCAACGGCTTTGCCAACGGGCCGGTCAACCCGGACCCGGCGGTCTTCAACGACTATCCGATCGCCAACCCGCAAACGGTGCTGAACAGGGGCGTCAATCACATCGCCATCCAAGTGTTCAACGCCAATCTCGAAAGCAGTGACCTCGTCTGGGATGCTTCGTTGGTTTTTGAGGCCGACTTCGACGCGCCGGTGATCAGCAGCCTGATACCGGCCAACGGTGCGGCCGTGCGCGAGCTGTTTTCGATCGAGGTCAATTTCAGCGAGCCGGTGCAAGGCGTCGAGGCAGCGGACCTGCTGGTGAACGGCCGGGCAGCGACCAACGTGGTGGAAATCACCCCGGGTCAGTTCGTGTTCAGCTTCCCGAAGGCCGCCTCGGGCAACGTCAGCGTGGGCTTCCGGGGAAACCACGGCATCACTGACCTCGCGGGCACGCCGCATCCGTTCGCGGGGGCCTCGTGGAGTTACATCGTCGATCCGACCCTCGCGGCTCCGGGGCTAATCATCAGCGAGTTCATGGCCGACAACGGCGGGGTTATCCGGGACGAGGACGGCGATGAATCCGACTGGATTGAGCTCTTCAACAGTTCCGGCCAGAGCGTTTCCCTCTTCGGCTGGTCCCTCACGGACGACCCGGCGAACCTGACGAAGTGGCGGTTTCCTAATCTCACAATCGGGGCGGGGAATCGCCTGGTGGTCTTCGCCTCGGAAAAGAACCGGACGGCCACGACCGGGCGCCTGCACACGAACTTCCGGCTGAGCAACGGCGGCGAGTTTCTGGCGCTGGTGAACCCATCCGGCGAAGTCGAGTCCGGATTTGCGCCGGTTTATCCGCCCCAGCGCAGGAACGTGAGCTACGGCCGGGCAAACGGTGCCCCCAACGTGGTGGGTTTCTTTTCGGTGCCGACCCCCGGCACTGCCAACTCGTCGAGCGGCGCCGGGTTTGCTCCGGAGATTGAGTATTCGCTGAAGGGGGGCACCTATCAGACGGACTTTACGCTGACGCTCTCCTTGAAGGTGCCGCGGCCAAACGCGGTGATCCGCTTCACGCTGGACGGTTCGTTGCCGACGGAAACCTCACCGCAGTATTCGTCGGCGATCGCCATCAGCGCATCTGTCATTGTCCGGGCCCGTTCCTTCGCGCCGGGATTGCTGCCGGGCGATCCGCGCACAGAAATGTATCTGAAGTTGGAGGGTTCCACTCCGGCCTTCTCCTCGGACCTGCCGGTGATGGTCCTGCACAATTTCGGCAGGTCCCGACCACCGGCGGATGGCCAGCAGCCGGCCTATTTGCAGGTGTATGAACCGGTCAACGGCGTGACCACCCTGACCAATCCGCCGACCTTTCGCACGAAGGTGGGCATCGGTGCCCGCGGATCGAGCACGCTGGGTTATCCCAAAGTCAGCCTCAACCTGGAGCTGCGGGACGAATTTGAGGAGGATGACAATCGGGAGCTGCTCGGCATGCCTTCCGAGTCGGACTGGGTGCTCTACGCCCCCAACAACTTCGAGCCGATCCTCATCCACAATCCGTATGCGCATCAACTCTACCGCGATCTGGACCGGTATTCGTCGCGGACCCGGTTTGTGGAACTGTTCCTGATCACCGACCGGGTCAATGGCACCGTGCGGTATCCGGGCACCTATGCAGGCATCTATGTGCTGGAGGAGCGGGTCCGGCGGAGCCGCGACCGCGTGGCGGTGGACAAACTGGAGCCGGAGCACACCAGACCGCCTCAGGTCACCGGCGGTTACCTGCTGAAAGTGGACCGCACCGGTCCGGGTGAGGGCGGCTTCTGGTCGGCCAACCAGGGCATGGTTTATGTGGAGCCTTCGGAGGCGGAAATCCGGCTGCCCGAACGCGCGGCCCAGCGGCAATACCTGCAAAGCCACTTCGACTCGTTTGGCACGGCGCTTTACGGTCCCAACTGGCGCAATCCCACCACCGGTTACCGCGCCTTTATTGATGTTGATGCGTGGATTGACTACCATCTGGTCAATGTCCTGACCTTCAACGTGGATGCGCTTCGTCTGAGCGCCTACCTCTACAAGCCGCGAAACGGCAAGATCACCTTCGGCCCTCAGTGGGACTTTGACCGGGCGCTGAATTCCACGGACGGGCGGGATTCCAACCCGCGAGTCTGGAGCGCCTCCAATGGCTCGGGCACGGACTTCTTCAACGAGACCACTCAGGCGTGGTGGGGCCGGCTCTTTCAGGACGTTGATTTCTTTCAGCAGTGGGTTGACCGCTACCAAGAATTGCGTGGGGGAGGACACTTCTCGACCACAAACCTGCATCGGTTGGTGGATCAACTCACGGGTGAAGTGCGGAAGGCGCAACCTCGGGAACAGTCAAAGTGGGGTGGCTCCGCACCCCCACGGGGCGGGTTTCAGGGAGAAATAAATTCGCTCAAGACCTGGCTGTCGAATCGGGTGACGTTCATGGACGGACAGTTTCTGGCCCGGCCCACCAATAACACTCCGGGCGGACGATTCGACGGCAGCGTCAGCGTGCGTCTGACCGGGCCGGCCAACGGGACCGTCTACTATACCCTCGACGGCATTGATCCCCGGGCGCCAGGCGGCGGTGTTCGCAGCGCCGCGAGGATTGCCGGCACCGATCCCATCGTGATTTCCGGCAATTCGCGGCTGATGGCGCGGGTCAACAACAACTCACATTCCGCCCGCACCGGGACGGGCAATCCGCCGCTGGTTTCCAAATGGTCGGGGCTTACCACGGCAACCTACTACAACGTGGTTCCGCGGCTGTTGTTCACGGAGATCATGTTCCACCCGGGGAATGCCCCGGCCGGTTCGACGAACACGGATTCGGATTTCGAGTTTGTCGAGCTTTTGAACTCCGGCGCGGCGAGCCTCAACCTGACGGGTTTTGTGATCTCCGGCGGCATTGACTATGCCTTCACCGCCGCCAGTTCGGTCACGGCGCTCGCGCCCGGTGCCCGCGTGCTGGTGGTCAAGAATCGGGCCGCATTTCTGAGCCGCTATCCGAATGCGACCAACGTGGCTGGCGAATTTCTCGGCGCGCTCGCGAACGAGGGTAACCGTCTGGTCCTGACCGGCCCGATGGGTGAACCGATCAGCGATCTGTCCTACGACGACAGTTGGGCGCCGTTGGCGGACGGCGTCGGCTTCTCGCTGGTGCTCAGGGACGAATCGGTTTCTGTAGGTGCCCTGAACAATTCCGCTGCTTGGCGACATAGCTCCGGACCGGGCGGATCCCCCGGTTTGCCAGACCCTGTCCCGGCGATGGTCGCACCGGTTTTCGTGAACGAGGCATTGACCCATACCGATCCTCCGCTGCTGGACTCGATTGAGTTGTTCAATCCGGGAACCGCGCCTGTGGCGATCGGTGGGTGGTGGCTTTCCGACGATTTCCGGACCCCGAAGAAGTATCGGATTCCCGCTGGGACGACGGTTTCGGGAGAAGGATTTTGGGTGGTGGATGAGACACAGTTCCGCGCCGGAGAAAGCGGGTTTTCCTTCAGCGCGCTGGGAGACGAAGTGCATCTCTTCAGCGCGGACGCCGCGGGCGAACTGACCGGTTGGCACCACGGATTTGAGTTCGGCCCGTCGTTCAACGGCGTGAGTTTCGGGCGCAAGATCACTTCGGACAGCCGGGAGCACTTTGCCCCGCAGCAGCATCGCAGCCTGGGGGCCGCGAATTCGGAACCCGCGGTGAGTCCCCTCGCGGTGACGGAGATTCATTTTGAGCCGCCTCTGTTCGGCACCGCCAACAACACCGCCGACGAGTTCATCGAGGTCCGCAATACCACCCTCGCGCCGTTGCCGCTCTTCGATCCCGCCCATGCCACCAATCGCTGGCGGATTCGTGGCGGGGTGGACTTCACGTTCCCGACCGGAGTCACGCTGCCGCCCGGTGGATTTGCCATTGTCGTGGGATTTGATCCCAGTTGGCCGACCAATCCCGAGGCCGCGTTCAGGACGGCATTTGGTGTGCCCGCGGGGGTTCCAGTCTTCGGACCTTGGGACGGCACGCTCAACAATGCCGGCGAAGAGATTGTGCTGAAGCGGCCGGACGAGCCCGTCGATGCGCCCCCCGCTCTGGCGGGGAAAGTGCCCTATGTGGCGACAGAATCGATCTCCTACTTCCCGTCCGCGCCCTGGCCTGCAGGTGCCGCGGGCAGCGGGCAATCCCTGCAACGGCGACGGAGCATCAGATTCGGTGACGATCCCTCCAATTGGCTGGCCGCGGCTCCTACTGCAGGGCGTCCCTCCGGTCCCGAAGATACACTCGACATGGTGCCTGACCAGGATGGCGACGGATTGCCCGACGACTGGGAGATTCGCTTTGGGCTGGATCCCGCATCGGGCGCCGGAAACAACGGGGCGGCAGGTGACCCCGACGAGGATGGCCAAAACAACCGGGACGAATACGTGGCGGGAACGAATCCCAAACAGGCTTCGGATCGCTTCACCGCCGAACCCAGAGCCGCTGGCTCAGTGATTGAAGTTGGCTTTCTGGCCCGCCCCGGCCGAATCTACACTGTCTGGGCCAGGGACGGTCTTGAGAGTCCGTGGCGCCAAATATTCCAGACTTTGGGCGGTGCATCGGAGCGCCCAGTCATTGTGACTGATCAGGCTGACGGCACGGCACGATTCTACCGGGTAACGGTGGCTATCGAGTGATCCAAACGTTGGACCTAAACGTCTCCGGGTAGGCGGTTTTGGGCCCGCAGCCGACGTAGTCAGGTGTCGTCACCGGTTCGATGAATTCGGTTTGGTGGCGGCACTCAAAAAGGAGGCGCTGGGGGTGTCAAAAATTCCTAAAAACGTTATTGCACCGACCTTTGCAATTGATACCGTCTGCGCTCCCGTTGCCGACAAAAAACGGAAATTTCGATACTTTTTGGCTCCATGCCGACCATCAATCAGTTGATCCGCAAGAAGCGGTCGAAGGTTAACTACAAGAGCAAATCGCCGGCCTTGGAAGCGGCTCCGTTCCGTCGCGGAGTCTGTCTGCAGGTGATGACCCGCACACCGAAGAAGCCAAACTCCGCGATGCGGAAGGTGGCCAAGGTCCGTCTGACCAATGGTTTTGAAGTGATCGCCTACATTCCGGATGAGGGGCACAATCTCCAAGAGCACTCGATTGTCTTGGTCCGCGGTGGCCGTGTGAAGGATTTGCCGGGTGTTCGCTATCACATTGTTCGTGGCACCTTGGACTGCGCCGGTGTGGAGAAGCGCCGGGTGAGTCGCTCGAAATATGGAGTCAAGCGGCCCAAGGCGGCGAAGCCGGCGGGCAAGTGATTCGGATCCGATTCTAAACCAAGTATATCGCTCTTTCTATGGCTCGTCGTCGCCAAGCTGAAAAACGTTCAACCCAGCCTGACCCCCGTTTCAACAGTCCGTTGGTAGGCCGCCTGATCAACACGGTGATGCGCAGTGGCAAGAAAACTGTCGCGCAGAAGATTGTCTATGGAGCCATGGATGTCCTGGCTGAAAAGAATCCGGGCGTTAACACCCTGGATATCCTTCAGCGGTCCGTTGACAATGCCAAGCCGCGAATTGAAACCAAGGCGCGCCGAGTTGGTGGTGCGACCTATCAGGTTCCGATGGAAATTCCCGCCGATCGCCAGACTGCCTTGGCGATGCGCTGGCTGACCACCTTCGCGGATGCCCGCAAAGGGGTGCCGATGAGGGAGGCTTTGGCGGCTGAACTGATGGATGCGTTCATGGGGCAGGGGAGCGCCATTCGCAAGCGGGATGATGTTCACAAGATGGCGCAGGCGAACAAGGCCTTTGCCCACTTCCGCTGGTAGCAGAACAAATCCGATGAACACCTCGCCCCGAGGGCTTCCCGGGGCGTTTTTATTCCCCGCAACTGACAAAATTTCCGTTTGAAATGAGTGACGTAGCCGCCATCAACGCCGCGTTGAATTCGCCGCAGCGCCAGTTTCCTCTGGAGCGGACCCGCAACATTGGCATCGCCGCGCACATTGACGCGGGCAAGACGACTACCACGGAGCGAATCCTGTTCTATACCGGGCTGATTCACAAAATCGGTGACGTGGATGATGGCAATACTGTCACCGACTGGATGGAGCAGGAGAAGGAGCGTGGAATCACGATCACTTCCGCTGCCGTCACCTGCTTCTGGACCCAGAAGAAGGAGGAAGGTGTGTTCAAGTCCCGCGAGGGGATTGGTCACCGGGTCAATATCATTGATACCCCGGGACACGTTGATTTTACCGCAGAAGTTGAGCGCTCCATGCGCGTTCTTGATGGTGCGGTGGCGGTATTTTGTGGCGTCGCGGGCGTCCAGCCCCAGTCCGAGACGGTCTGGCGTCAGGCGACCAAATACAAGGTTCCACGGATTGCGTTCGTCAACAAGATGGACCGCACTGGAGCGAACTTCGAGAACGCCCTGAACGACATGCGCAAAAAGCTGAATGCGTATGCGTTTCCGATTTATCTGCCGATCGGAGCTGAAGACCGCTTTGAGGGCCTGATTGATATCGTCAATCAGAAGGCCGTGGTCTGGGGCCCCGGAGAAGTCACAAACGAAGGTCTCAAATACGAAATTCAGGAGTTGGCTGGAGATCAAAAAGACCGGGCCCAGGCGGCTCTTGCAGAACTCATCGAGGCGGTGTCCAACAGGGACGACACCATTGCCGAGTTGGTGCTGGAGGAGAAACCGATTGATCCTCCGGTCCTCAAGGCGGCGATTCGCCGGCTTACCTGCAAGATTGAACTGATTCCAGTTCTGTGCGGCTCTGCCTTCAAAAAGAAAGGGGTTCAGCCGCTTATTGACGCGGTCATCGATTATCTTCCTTCCCCGATTGACATTCCTTCAGCCCAGGGGCATGTGCCTGGAACCGAGGAGAAGCTGGATGTAGAACCAAACGACAACAGCAAATTTTGCTCGCTTGCGTTCAAACTTTGGACCGATCCGTATGCCGGTAAACTGGTGTTTTTCCGCGTATATTCCGGAAAGATCGCCAAGGGTGACACGATTTATAATCCCCGCACCCGACGCCGGGAGCGCGTGAGCCGACTGATGGTGATTCAGGGCAGTGAGCGCAAGGATGTGGATGGCGTCTATTCCGGTGATATTGCCGCCTTGGTTGGCCTCCGAAACATCACGACCGGCGACACGCTCTGCGACGAGTCGTTTGATGTCACTTTGGAGCCTCCGACCTTTCCGGAGCCCGTCATCAGCATGGCGATTGAGCCGAAGACAAAGGCGGATCGTGACAAGATGTCCGAGGGGCTTCAACGGTTGGCCGAAGAGGATCCGACTTTCCGCGTTTTCACCAACGAAGAGACCGGTCAGTTGATCATTGCCGGCATGGGTGAGCTTCACCTGGAAATCATCCGTGACCGCCTCAAGCGTGAGTTCAAGGTTGAGGCGGATGCCGGTGCACCCCAGATCGCCTTCCGCGAAACGATCACTCAGGCAGCCGAGGGTGAAGGGAAATTCATCCGTCAGTCCGGCGGCCGTGGTCAGTATGGTCACGCCTGCATCCGGGTTGAGCCCAACGAAAAGGGCAAGGGTATTGAGGTGGTAAATGACATCGTCGGCGGCGCGATTCCGAAAGAATACGTTCCGGCGGTCCAGGACGGCATTTTGGAGGCCATCAAGTCTGGCGTGTATGCCGGCTATCAGGTGATTGACGTCAAAGTCAGCATTACTGATGGGTCGTTCCACGAAGTTGATTCGAACGAACTGGCCTTCAAGATGGCTGGGATTTTCGCGCTGAAGGATGCTTTCCAGAAGGCCGGACCGATTCTCTTGGAGCCCATCATGAAGGTCGAAGTGACCACTCCAGACGAATATCAGGGCGATCTTTTGGGCGATATCAACCGCCGCCGTGGCGTCATTCAGGGCGTGGATGCGAAGCAGGGTCAGACCATCCTTTCTGCAAGCGTGCCGTTGAAGGAAATGTTCGGATATGCGACTGCGATCCGTTCCCTATCTAAGGGGCGTGCCTCGTATTCGATGGAGCCGCTTAACTTTGAGCAGGTCCCGAACAGCGTTCTGAACGAAGTGCTGGACGCTGCGAAGAAGCGCCCTGCGGCCCGCAGTTAGTTTTCTGTGACGGTATTCACTTATAATCTGTTCTTTGTATGGCTGGACAACGCATAAGAATTCGACTCAAGGCATATGACCACCGGGTCATTGACACCTCCGCAAGCGAGATTGTGGAGACGGTCAAAAGGTCCGGTGCCAAGGTGGCTGGGCCGATTCCCCTTCCCACGACGATTGAGCGTCTGACGCTCCATCGCTCCCCGCATGTGGACAAGAAGTCCATGGAATCATTTGAACAACGGACGCACAAGAGGCTGATCGACATTCTCGATCCCACTGCCAAGACCGTCGATGAGCTGAAAAAGCTCAACCTGCCGGCGGGTGTTGACATCACCATCAAAATCTAGCCGACCACAGATATGCCATTGGGATTAATTGGGAAGAAGATTGGCCATACCCGGGTTTACAACTCTTTGGGTGAAGCGATTCCTGTCACCGTCGTGCAGGTCGGGCCGAACTACGTCCTTCAGGTCAAAAAGGTTGACGGAAAGGACGGATACAACGCCGTTCAGCTTGGCTTCGACGAGCAGAAGGAGCATCGATTGACGAAGCCCGTGCTCGGGCACATCAAGAAGAGCGGCGCCATCGCTGTTCGCCGAATTCGCGAATTCCGCGATTACTCGAAGGATGTGAAGCCCGGGGAGGTTCTCGGCGCGTCGGTCTTCGAAGCCGGTCAGTTTGTTGACTGCATCGGAGTGACCAAGGGCAAAGGCTTCTTGGGAGTGGTCGGTCGATGGTCGTTCCGTGGCGGTGACTCGACCCACGGCGCGAAGGGTTGGCATCGTCGGTCCGGTGCGATCGGCTGCCGTCTGTTCCCCGGGCATGTTCGGAAGGGGTTGAAAATGCCGGGACATACCGGTCAGGCCCAGCGGACCGGACAAAGCCTGGAGATCATCCAAGTCCGTCCGGATGATAACGTCTTGCTGATCAAGGGAAGTTTCCCGGGTTCGGAAGGTGACTACTGCATCGTTCGCGAATCGAAGAAGATTTCGATTGGATCCGCCAAGCTGAAGCGCATTCAGGAACACCGGGCCGCTTTGGTGGCGGGTGCCTCAGCTGACAAGAAGGCTGACAAGAAGGCGGCGGCCAAAGGCAAAAAATAAGGAGGCCTACCGATGAAGATTGAGATTAAAGACGTGAAGGGTGGCGCAGTTGGCGAACATCAAGTCGCCTTTGAGGTGATCACCGACAACAAGGGATCCCAAGCGGTTCACGATCACGTGGTCGCCATTCGCGCCGGCTCCCGAAGAGGGACAGCGTGCACGAAGACGATGGGTGAAGTGGCCGGAACTGGCAAGAAGCCGTGGCGCCAAAAGGGCACCGGCCGGGCCCGTGCAGGTTCATTCCAGTCGCCGCTGTGGCGCGGCGGCGGCGTGGTTCACGGCCCCAAACCGAGGGATTTCTCCAAGAAGGTGAACCAAAAGGTCAAGCAATTGGCACTTCGGCGAGCCCTCAGCGAGCGGCTCCGCAGCGGCGATGTGGTCGTGCTGAACGCCCTCGAGCTCAGCTCCCCGAAGACCAAGGAGCTCTTGGCTCTGAAGAGCTCGCTCGGGATCGCCAAGACCGGTCTGTTCGTCGTGGGCAGTGTTGCCAAAAATCTGGATTTGGCTTCGCGAAACATCCGGGGCGTCGAGGTGAAGACCGGTCGCGAAATCAATACTTACGACGTGCTGCGGTATTCCAAATTGGTCTTTACCAAGGATGGATTCGAGCAGGTCGAGAAGCGTCTCGCCAAGAAGCAGGAGGCCTAAAGGATCAACAGCATGAAACTTACCTCATTCGACATCATCAAGAAGGTCAGGATTTCCGAGAAGGGGATGCGCCAGACGGAGAAGCACAATCAGTATACGTTTGTCGCTGATCGCCGCGCCACCGCTCCCGAAATCAAGGCGGCCGTCCAAGAGCTGTTTGGAGTGACCGTGAAGCGGGTGAATACCTGCAACATGCTTGGCAAGGAGCGCCGCAAGATGACCAAGGCCCATGGCTGGTCGAGCGACTGGAAGAAGGCGATTGTTACCCTCAAGGAGGGCGACAAGATCGACTTGGTCTAAGGCGAGTGTTTTTGGGCGCGCAGCCGAAAGCTGCGCGCTTTTTTGTTTTCAAGGATGCATTCCGCAGAGAACAGCAATATCCCTCTCGATCCGCTGGGCCGGCGACGGTGGGTTTCCCGCCTGCGACAGGAAGCGATTCTCTGGTCGGGCGTGGATTCCGGGGCCAAGAACGCTTTCTTGGAATTGGAACCCGGGGATTCGGGCGGACCAAAGGAGTGCCTGACGCTGCTGGTCCGTGGACGCCAGTGTGCGTGGCGCTGTGTCCACTGCGACCTCTGGAAACATGCCCTCGGAGCCGGAGAAGTTGGCGATGTGGCAGCCCAAATACTTGGTCCGTTGAGCAGAGGGGTGGAATCCGGGCGCTGGGTGAAAATCTACAACGCCGGTTCTTTCTTCGATCGCGCGGCGGTGCCGAGTTCCGTCGTGGCGCAGGCTGCTCCGATTCTTCGGGGTTTCGAAAAGGTGATCGTGGAAAGTCATCCCGCCTTTGTGGGGGACGCAATCTGGCGATTCCGAGATGCGATCAGTCCGGCCCGGCTGCAGATCGCAATGGGACTGGAGACCGCGCACCCGCAGGCACTCTTGGCCCTGAACAAGGGTTTTTCGGTCGAAGTCTTCGGGGCCGCCGCGGAACAACTCCGGGCCTATGGGGTGGAGTTTCGATCGTTTCTTCTGGTTCGGCCCCCGTTTCTGGACCGACAGACAGGCTTGGAATGGGTCAAGCACTCGATCGATTTCTCGTTCGATCTTGGTGCCTCGGTGGTTTCGCTCATCCTAACCCGTCTGGGAAACGGAGCCCTTGATGCGTTGGAAAAGTCCGGGCAGTTCATTGCGCCGAACCTGCCCGAATTGAAGGAATCGTTGTCCTACGGGCTCGGTCTGAAGCGAGGCATCGTCTTGGGGGATCTCTGGGGATTGGAACGGTTGAAGGAATCCGAGCCGGACTTCGACGGCGTGCTGAGGAGTTTGGCCCGAATGAACTCGGAACAACGGCCAGACGCTACCGGTTCGGATGCGCTGAGTTGAATCGGCAAGTGTTCGGCCCAAGTTGGGTCCTACTGCCGGAGGCTCCCCAGGCCCGGTCAGATTTGGGTGGGAGACTCCGGGACTACTTGCGCGCGGTGCACTCGTATCCGGCTAACGCGTAGACCGTCGAGTTCCTCAACCGTAAGTTGAAAATCGCCCAACTGAGTGCGGTCATTGCGCCGTGGGAACCCGCCTAGCTTCATCGTAATCCATCCACCGACGGTGTTGACGTCGGCTGTGGCGAGAGGTTCACCGGTAAGTTCTTCCAGCTCGAACAGGGGCAAAGCTCCATCGACCTCCCACTCGCCGTCACCCCGTCGGGTAAGCCGGGGTTTTTCGAAATCGAACTCGTCCTGGATTTGTCCGACCAATTCTTCGAGGACGTTTTCAAGCGTCACCATTCCTGTAGTTGAGCCATATTCGTCCACCACGAGGGCGAAGTGCAGTTTCCGCGTCAGGAACAGCTGAAGCAGCCGTTCCAAGCGGGCCGTTTCGGGAACAAAGATGAGTTTCCGGGCCACCGCAACGAGGTCTCTCCCAGATTCCACCTTGTTTCGCAGTGCGAACAGGTCCTTGAAGTGGACCACGCCCAGTGTTCGGTCCAAGTCTCCGTTTTCACATAGCGGGAAGCGCGAATACCGGGACTTCTCTGCCAAATCCAGGCAATCGGTGAGCATCTGCTCCGTGGTGAGGAAGGTGATTTCCCTCCGCGGACGCATGACCTCCGCAACAATGCGTCGCCGCAGGTCCAGCGAGTTCAGGACAATCTCCCGGCCGAGTTCCGTCCCGCTCCCGTCCTTGTGCGCCGACATCACCATCAGGCGCAATTCCTCCGGCGTGTGGGCGCCCTCTTCCTCCAGCGATTCGACGCCAAGTTTGTGGGCAATCCAAAGCGCCGTGTTGTTCACGACAGCGATGAAGGGTTTCGCTATCCGGATGAACCATGACAACGGACCCGCGATGGCGAGGGCAATCGGCTCAGTTCGGTTGATGGCCAGGGCTTTGGGCAGAGCCTCGCCGGCGACCATCAGGACGAACGAGGTCAGCACGAAACCGGCGCCGATGGCGACGCCGTAAGCCCAGTGCTTGGGCGGCAGGCCAAGCGCGTGGAGGGCTGGCTCGGCCAATACTTCGACCATGGGTTCCACGTAGCGTCCCAGTCCCATGCCCGCGAGGGTGATACCCAACTGGGTCGCGGTGATGGCCACATTGAGGTTGCGCTTGAGGGCTCGGGCGGCGGCGGCGCCGCGCCGCCTTTTGGTGACCGCGGCGTCCAACTGGGTATCGCGGATTTTGACCAGGGCAATTTCGGCGGCGACGAAAAAGCCGTTAAAGAGGATGAGGGCCAGGGCCACGATCGCCTTGGTGGCCACTGTGGTGAGCAACGCTGCCATCATACGGCCACCTCCCCGAACACCACCTTGAGGATGTCTGCCAACGAAATCAGGCCGCGCTCGCGCCCATCTCGATCCACCACGATTGCGAGCGGTTGTCCGCTGCGCTGGAGGCGTCGCAGAGCCACCTCCAGACGCAACGATTCGTCCAGGAACTGGGCGGGAATCAGATGGGAGCCGGCGGTCGCATCCTCAGGAAGCGACTCGCGATAGAGCAGGTTCTTCAGGCTAACGAAGCCGACAATGCGCCGGTCCCGCCTGTCGTTGCTCCACACGGGCAGTCGGGTGTGCCCTGTGGCTGCGCACTTGGCGACAACATCGCTTACGGACGTCATGGCCGTTACGGATTCGACCAAGTCCAGCGGGCGGGCGACCTGCCCGACTGTCCGTGTTTGCAGATCCAGCACGCGGGCGATCAGGTTCCGCTCGGTTGCGCCCAGATGCTTGCCGGAGTCGAACACCAGAGCCCGGAGTTCGTCGCGGTTGCCGAACAGGCTGTTGGTGAGAGTGGGGGCACCGGTCAGTTTGAGCAGGAGCGCTGCGAACCGTTCCACTCCTGAAACCAAGGGAGTCAGCACAAAGTGGAGAACCTGGAACACGGGCGCCAATTTCAGGGTAAGCCGGTTGGGGAATTTGCGGAATAGCGCCTTCGCCAGCAGATCGCCGAACAGATACAGCGTCAGCCCAAGGCCAATTAAGCTGGGCCACAGAATGGCAGGACGGTCCCCGAACCACTCTTGAAAGTCCGTTGCCAGCAGCATGACCAGCGCAAAGTTTGCGAGCGTGTTGCCGACCAAGATTGTCCAAAGAAAGTTCTCCGGGGTCTCGAGGTAGCGGAGCATCGTCCGTGCTCCCCGATTTCCCCGACGGGCAAGATGTCGAACGCGGAGCCGGCTGAGCGCCATCACTCCCGCTTCCATGCCGGACAGGAAGGCGGAGAGAAGGAACCACCCACCTGCTCCCAGCCAGTGCATCCAATCGAAATTCATGACTGATCCCCCTTGGTTTCGACGAGCAGTTCCCGAACCCGCCGGTCGTCGGCTTGGGTGACTGTTAGCCGGAGGCCTCGGAAATCGAAGGTTTCGCCGACAGCAGGAACCACCTCTGCCAGTTTCACTGCCAAGCCCCCCATGGTGTCCACAGACTGAACTTCGCCGAGTTCCGGAAATTCCCGGTGGAAGTCGTCTATTCGCATGGCGCCATTTAGCCGCCAGCGGCCCGGCCCGAGAGCCTCCATTAGGAAGTGTTCGGCTTCGCCTTCGCCGCGAATCTTGCCAACGACCGCTTCCAGAATGTCCTCAAGCGTCACCAGTCCCGTCGTGGTTCCGAATTCATCCAGCACGATGGCCATGCCCCGCTGCTGCCGCTGGAGTGACTCGAACAGGTTCAGGAGGTTCATTGTCGCCGGCACGAACGACGGGAATTCCAGCGATTCATCGAGGGCCGTTTCCGGTGCGATCAGGAAAGTCCGGGTGTTCAGGATGGCGACCACGGTATCGGGCGACTCATCGTAGAGCGGGATGCGGTGGTGGCGCGCCGCCCGGGCCCTCGCGGCCAGTTCCGTCGGCTCGAGATCGTCCGGAAGCATTGTCATCTGCGCCCGGGGACGCATCACATCGGCCACCGTTCGCCGGTCGAGCGAGAGGATCTGCAGGATGATCTCCTTTTCGCCTTCGGCGAGCGTGCCCTGCTGATGAGCGAGCTGAACCAGATCGGCGACCTCGTCGGTCGCGTCGGCGACCATCGGCTTGAGCGCGGCCGGGGTTATGGCAGCGAGCACGCGCAGCACGAGGCGTTGGCCGGCCCGGTGCAGCGGTCCGGTGAGTTTAACGACCATCGACAGAGGCAGTGCACAACGGCGGGCCCACTTCTCCGGTTCCCGGACGGCGAGCGCCTTTGGAGTCACTTCACAGAACAGCAGCAGAAGCAGGAACAGGCCGCTGGCCGTCAACCAATCCGGCCACCCGGTGTGCATCAGCGCGATGAAGCCGATGATCACCACGAAGGCGTTGCTCAGGGTGTTGCCAAGGACAATTGCCGACAGCACATCCTCCGGTTGCGAGAGCAGCTGCACCACGGTTTGGGAACGGCGGCTTTTCTCCTGTTCGAGCATCCGCAGCCGCCACTGTCCCAAGGAAAAAAGGGCTGTCTCAGCCGCCGCAAAGAAGAAACTTCCCGCGGCAAGCAAAAGCAGCAGAAGGGCTATCGGAAGGGAGCCGGTCAGCACTGGCGAAGGCTGCCGAAAACGCGGTCCCGAATGAAGCCCGAAGCGCTGGAATCAGGTCAGCTCCAGCACTGCGGCGCCGAAAGTGAATCCGCCTCCGAAAGCGCACAGACCCGCCTTGCCGCGCGGCTGTTCCCGCAGGAGTTCGGCGAGGACGAGCGGGATGGTGCTGCTGCTGGTGTTGCCACTGCGCCTCACCCGGTTCAACAGCCGGCCCTTGGGCATTTTCAGACGCTGATCCACGGCGTCGAGGATGCGGCCGTTGGCCTGGTGCGGCACTATGTAATCGAGGTCCTCGACCGCCAATTGGTCCACGGCGCACGCCTCGCGCAGCAGGGCCAGCAGTTGCCGAACCGCCATGGGGAACACCTTCATGCCGTCCATGTTCACATTCGGGTCCCCGCGGCGCCCGTGGTGGAGAATGGAACCGTCCTCGCCCCGGGCACTCAGCACCGGACGATGGAGCAGCGCGCGGGCGGACGCGAACCCTGCCGCTGCCGGGCCGTGCACCAGCGTCGCGGTGGCCGCGTCTGCGAACACGATCGCCGTGTCGAAGTCATCCGTATCGGTGTAGGTGCTCATCGCCTCGGCCGTGACGACCAGAATGTTCGCTTCCGGTTTGGCCTGGCAGAAATCGAAGGCGGCCTGCAGGGCATACAGGTAACCGGTGCAGGCGGCGAGAATGTCGCTGGCGGGAACGTCCTTCGCCGGGCCGTCGAGGCACAGTTGGTGGTGCAGGAGGCACGCCATGCTTGGGCTCAGCGAGAGCGGCGAACTCGTGCTGACGTAGATCGCATCCAAATCCGCCACCGTCAGGCCGGCCTCCTTCAACGCCCCCCGCGCAGCCCGCGTGGCCAGGGTGAGCACGGTTTCATCTTCGGCCAGAAGCGGGCGCGATTCGATACCGGTGCGCTGCAGGATGTCGGCCGCATTGCGACCGGGGAACCGTTTCACCAACTCCTCGTTGGTGACGATTCGACCGGCGGGAGCAGCCACGATGGTGGAGAGCCCGACGAACCGGCTTCCCGCAGCCGAGGGCACCGTTGCGGATTTGGCGTGGCCCGAATCGGAGGACACCTCCCGTCGAACGGTCGGAGTGACTTCCGCCGGCACCCTTTTGGGCAGGACGGTGGCGTCGGTTGACGTCGCAATCTTGGCGAGTTGGCTGCCCACCGGAACCTTTTCGTCGGTTGGCAACAGTTCCGAGATCACGCCACCGACCGGTGCCCGCAGTTCGAAGGTCGCCTTGTCCGCCTCACAATCGGCGATCAGGTCACCGGCGGCGATCGTGTCGCCTTCGCGGACCTTCCACTCGACGACCGCCACATTTTGGTCGGCCGGGCTGGATCCCACCGCTTCCAGGACAGCCACCCCTGCGACCGCCGGAGACTCACCCAGCCAGGTCACGGTCGCACCGCACAGGCCGGCACAGGTCTCCACAATCCGGCGCAGGCTGGGTAAAACCTCCAACTGGTTGACGTAGTTGCACGGCACGTAGGTATCAGGGCGGGTCACGCGCCGGGCCTTGAATGGAGTCTCAACGCGCTCGGCGACGACGGCCAAGACCTCGGCGCCGAATCCGCAGGTCAGGTTGTCCTCGTGAACGACCACCAGCTTACCCGTGCGCGCAACGCTGGTGCACACGGAGTCATGATCCCACGGACTCAGCGAGCGCAGATCGATGAGATCCACGCCGATCCCGCCGGCTTCCAAGGCGCGGACGGCCTTGAGGCAAAGCGGAGTCGTTCCGCCCCATGTCACCACCGTCAAATCATCGCCGCGGGTCACAAAACGTGCTTTGCCCGGCTGAATGAGCTCGGGAAGCGCAGTCGGTGCCATCGCCAGGGCCGGATCGTTCAAACAGACCTTTGGATAAAGGAAGACCGTAGGCCGGCCCGTAGCCTGATTGGCAAAGGCGGCGTTCAACAGTCCGGCGGCATCGGCCGCGGTGCAGGGCATCACGACGTCGATGCCCGGAACATGCGCCAGAACGCTTTCGAACGTCTGCGCATGAAAGGGGCCCAGACCCGGGCGGTAGCCTCCACAAGGCGCCAACACGATCACCGGGCAACGCCAGCCACCGTCGGTGCGCCAGAAGATCGAGCCCAGTTCGGCAGCGATCTGGTTGAACGCCAGCGGCACGAAATCCGCGAATTGGATGAACGCGACCGGCCGGCCGCCGGCGAGAGCCCGGCCGACGCTGACGCCGACGATGGTGGACTCGCTCAGCGCCGAATTCCTGATCTGCCCCGGAAACGCCCGGGTCAGGCCACGCGTCAGTCCGAACACGTCGCCTTTGGGGTCCTCGATGTCCTCGCCGAAGAGAGTGACCCGTGGATCGGAGCCCAAGTGCGCACGGAGAACTTCGCGCATGGCTTCGATCATGGAGAGCGGCTTCGCCTCGGTTGCCGCCGGTGCCGGCAGTCCTGCACAATAGGCAGAAGGCGGGAGGTGGAACGTGGAATTCTCCGGCGCCCGGGCGTCGAGATTGGCCACTGGATTGGGGGAAGCCAGCGCCCGGTCTGCCGCCGTGCGGATTTCCGATTCCAACTCCGCCGCCATGGTGGCCAGCTCCGATTCGCCGACGCCGGCCGCGACCAGGTGTTCGCGCAGATGGCTGATCGGGTCGGCCTGGGCGCGAACATGTTTCAGTTCGCCCTCTTCGCGGTAAATCCGTTCGTCGTCCGCGTTGGTGTGATGGGTGAGGCGTTCGACCTGGAACACCACGACGACCGGGCTCCCTGAGCGAACCGTCGCCACAATGGGCCCCAGCGCCGCTTCGCACGCCAGCACGTCCCGGCCGTCGAGACGGTGGATGGGCATCCCGTAAAACTCAGACGCTTCGCCATCGGGGCGGTGATAGAACGTGTTGCCCCCGGTGCGGGTCGAAATGCCGTAGCCGTTGTCCTCGATCCAAAACAGGACGGGCAGCCGCGCCCGGACCGCTTCGGCCACGGCTTCGAGGAATTCGCCCTGCTGGCTGGTGCTGTCACCAACCGCGCAGACGACCAGCGGGGCGGTGCCGTTGCGGGCGTGGCGCTCGCGTTCGGCCACGATCTCGTGGGCGACCCCGACGGCCTGAAGGGCATTGTTGCCCACCGGCCCAACCAAACTGAGCACCTTGAGTTCCGGCGCGCTCAGGTGGGCGCTCATCTGCCGGCCGGCCGAATGTGAACCCGCCGTGCAGAGCGAACTGTGGAAGAACTGTTCGGCCGGGATGCCCCGGGCCAGCATCAACGCCTTGTCCCGATAATGGAGGTGCAGCCAGTCGTCAGTCGTCAGGTGCGAATTGAGTCCAGCACAGGCCTCGTGACCGGCTCCGCCCACGTGGAAAAACGCCTCGCCCCGGTTCACCAGTTCCATCTCGACCTTGTCCACGAGCCGGGAAGCCAGCATCACCCGGTAAAGGCCGAGGGCCTTCCCCAAGTCGCTGCGGGGAACCGGGTTCACCGGGCCCGGGGGCGGGAAGGCGGAACGGCTGCCAGAAACTGCGGCGGAATCCACGGGTGACAGACTGGGGGAATTCAGCGTTCGGCGGAAGCCTAACTTCAATCCTGCTGCCTCGACACGTGGCGCCGGCTTCGGCCAGCGTCGGCTCATGAATCCTTGGCTGGCCGCCCTGTTCACGCTGCTGGCGGCCGCCGGCGGTGCCGGCTTGGGCCTGGCTGCGTCCCGGCTTCCGCGCCACTGGTGGCTGGCTGGCTACCTCGTGCCGCTTGGGGTGATCGTGGCCTTTGCGGTGGTGGTGCGCCGGCCGGAATGGGCGCTTCATCCGGCCCTTGCCTGGGTTTTCGTCGGCCGCTGGAAGCTCGCGCTCATGGCGACCGTGGTGGCGATGATCTTCAGCGCCCTGGTGCCGCGCTTGCCGCAGGCTCGGGAGAGGCGTGCGCTCGGCCTCCTGGTCGCCGTCGCGGTGCTGTATTTCTCGGTTTGGCCCGCCGTGGCGATGGCGGCCAACCGTCCGTTCCTTTCTGCGCTGACCACGCGGATCCCGGCGGATGGAATCTGCCGACAGAGCACCGATTACACCTGCGGGCCCGCGGCTGCGGTCACCGGTTTGCACCGGCTTGGGTTGAAGGCGGGCGAAGGCGAACTGGCCCTGCTCGCCGGCACGAGCAGCGCCACCGGTACGCCTCCGGATATGCTCGTCCAAGTGCTCAACGAGCGTTTCCGGGCGGACGGATTGCGGGCGGAACTGCGGCGCTTTCGCAGTGTGGGCGAGTTGCGCGCCGCCGGATTGACCTTGGTGATCGTGAAGTTTGGGCTGTTTCTGGATCACTGGCTGACCGTGCTGGAGGTCAGCGACCGCGAGGTAGTCGTCGGCGATCCGATCAGTGGTGAGGCCCGGTTGAGTCACGAGGAATTTCGCGCCCGCTGGCGGTTCATCGGCATCACTCTTCAGCGGTCACCGCCGGGCCGCTGAGCCAGTCAGATGCCCCGGCGACTTTGGGCTTTGGACTTTTGGCCCGCTTCCGCACCTTCGGCCCATGTCTTCGCAACCCCGCGTGGCGGTGCTCGGCACCGGTTCGCTTGGCCAACATCATGTCCGGCTTTATGCCGACCTGGCTAAGGCCGGTGCGTGCGGATTTGTCGGCGTGTATGACGTGAATGCCGAGGCGGCGCGGAAGTTTGCCCAGCAGCACGGAGTCCGGGCGTTTGCTTCTGTGGCCGAAGCGGCCGCGACCTGCGACGCATTCAGCATCGTCACCCCGACCGTGACGCATTTCGCGCTGGCCCGGGAACTTCTCAGCGCGGGGAAGCACATCCTGGTGGAAAAGCCGATGACCGATCACGCGACCCAGGCGGCGGAACTCGTGGAACTGGCCCAGGCCCGGTCATTGGTGTTGCAGGTCGGGCACGTCGAGCGCTTCAACCCGGTTTTTGCCTACCTCGAACAGCTCGCCACCGAACCGCGTTTCATCGAGTGCCATCGCCTGTCGCCCTATCCGGCGCGCAGCACGGACATCGGGGTGGTGCTCGACCTCATGATCCATGACCTGGACGTTGTGCTCGCCTTCGTGAAGTCGCCGGTGGTCAGCGTGGACGCGGTGGGCATTCCCGTGCTCAGTGCGAGCGAGGACATCGCGAATGCCCGCCTGCGCTTTGCCAATGGCTGCGTCGCCAACCTGACCGCCAGCCGCATCAGTCCCGAGCGGATGCGCAAAATCCGCGTTTTCAGCGGCGGCGCGCAGACGAGTTACATCAGCCTCGATTACCGCGCCCAGGAAGGTTTCATCTACCGGCTGGCCCGCGACGGCGAATCTGAAAGCTCCCTGTTCAAGAAGCTACTGGCCGCGAAGGACTCGACCATCGTCAGCGAATTTGCCGGGAAGAAAATCGTTCGCGAACCGGTGCCCATCGCCAAGGACGAGCCGTTGCGGCTGGAACTCGCCCATTTCATCAACTGCGTCCGCGAGCGCCAGACGCCCAAAGTTACCGGTGCCCAGGCCAAGGTGGCGCTGGAAGTGGCGTTTGAAATCGCGCGGCAAATCGCCGCGGCGAAGTAACGAGAGTGGAGCGCCGGTTGGCCCGAGTGGTGGGGAACGTGTGCGATTCCGTGGCCGGATGCGATTTGCCGAGGACAGCTGGGTTGAACGCGTCACCTTGCGAAGGATCCATCGACCGACAACGCCGGCCGTGATGATTGTCTGCTCCGATTCCTTCCTGCTGTTGCCTATGAAACTTCATGTGCTGCGCACCGTTGTCCTGAGTTTCGCCTGTTCGGCCTGTGTGCTGGCCGACCTTCCGGCGCCGGCGCCGCGGTTGATTGAAGCGGCCGAGGAGGCGATTCGACGGGCGGACATCGCCAAACTGGACGGCTGGGCTTTCACGGTGACGACCACCGAGGAAGGAAAGAAGACCGTCGAGACTCACGATCCCGGGGCCGACAGGGACCGGCGCTGGACGCTGGTGCTCAAGGACGGCAAGCCGCCGACGGAGAAGGAGCTTCGCAAATACGCCGAGGAGCGGCGTCGTGCCCGCAGCAAAGAGCAAAGATTGAGCAGCCTAGTGGACAAGGCTTCCCTCGAACTGGAAGGCGAAGATGCCGAGCGACTGACGTTTCGCTTCCGCATGAAGTCCGATGGTGACGACGCCAAGCTGATGGCGGGCAAGATTCGCGGGACCCTGGTGGTGCGGCGGGATGGGCCGAACGTGGAGAGCCTTGAGATCGCGAACACGGAAAAGATCAGCAAGGCGGGGATGTTCAGTCTGAGCGAGTTTCAGACCCGCATCCGGTTTCGTCCGGCGCCGGAACGGCCGGAATCGTTGATCGAATCGGTGACCGCGCGGGTGCGGGGCCGGGCCCTGTTGGTGAAATCCCTCGATGCCGACACGGAGACCACGTTCAGCGACTTCCGTTGGGTGGGGGAGCCGTAGCCGACCTCCGGACCGTGCTCGGCACCGCTTGGGCTTTCCGGGCTGGGTGCGTGAACCCAAACGAATCAACGCCGGCTTGGCAGCGTCCAACGCGCCGGTAACATCGCGTCCATTCCAATGAGCACACTCGTGTCCGATCTGAACCGCCGGGACTTTGTCAAAGCCGGCTCCCTTGCCTCCCTCATGGCCGCTCTCGGCGGAGTCCCGATCACCGCCCAGGATGCGCCGAAACCGGCGGAGGGAACGCTGCCGGTGCCCAAGGCGGATCCGAACTACAAGGAGAAGCCGGTCGGCCCGCCGGTGAAGTTCGGCCTCATTGGCCTCGGGGCGCAGGGACGGGAGGTCATCACCCAGTTGGCGAAGCTGCCCAACGGCCCGGTGGCTGCCATCTGCGACCATTACAAATCATCCATCCGCCGCGCGGCGGAGGTCGCCTCCAGCGCCAAGCAGGTGGAGGATTACCGCGCCGTGCTCGACGACAAGGACGTGCAGGCCGTGGTGATCGCCACCCCGACTCATTTGCACAAGGAGATCGCCCTCGCGGCGATGCAGGCTGGCAAGCATGTGTATCTGGAGGCCCCGCTGGCCCACACGATTGAGGATGCGCGGGCCATTGCAAAGGCGGCCTCCGCGCTGCCGGCGAAGCAGATCTTTCAGGCCGGCTTGCAGTTCCGCGGCAACCCGCAGCACCACCATGTGCTGAAGTTCTTCCGCACCGGTGCCTCGGGCAAAACAGCGTCGGCCTATGCCCAGTTCAACCGGAAGAATTCCTGGCGCCGCGCCTCACCCAACTCCGAGCGGGAAAAGGCGCTCAACTGGCGTCTCTACAAGGACACCTCGCTGGGCCTCATCGGCGAGGTCGGCATCCACTCGCTCGACTGCGCGAGCTGGTATCTCGACAAGCTTCCTGTGTCGGTGACCGGCTTCGGCAGCATCCTCCAGTGGCAGGACGACCGCGAGGTCGCCGACACCGTCCAGGCGGTGGTCGAGTATCCCGGCGGCGTGCGGATGACCTTCGCCTCGACGTTGGCGTGCTCGTTTGAATCGGAGCACCAGATCTTCTACGGCAGCGACGCCGCAATCCTGATCCGCGACAACAAGGGCTGGATGTTCAAGGAAGTGGATGCGCCGTTGCTCGGCTGGGAAGTCTATGCCCGCAAGGACGACATGCTGAGCGACTCCGGCATCGCGCTGGTGGCCAATGCGACCAAGATCCTCGCGCAGGGCAAGAAGCCCGCCGAAGCCGCCAGCGAGACCGACTCGCCGGTGAAATATGCGCTCGAGAAGTTCATCGAGCACGTCAACGAGGGCACCAAACCGACGGGCGGCTGGCAGGAAGGCTTCGAAGCGACAGTCACTGCCATCAAGGCGAACGAAGCCGTGGCGACCGGCAGCAAGATCACGTTCCAGAAGGAGTGGTTTGCCGTTTGAAGCGGCACGGCGTTCGCTGGGTTTGCCGGTCTTGAGGGCTGAATGAGCGTTCGTCGTTCAGGGATATTCGCCGCCGGATTGGTGCTTGGCGGCGTATTTTTTTCTGGTCGGATTGGAGTCGGTCATCCGTCCCCAACCGATGCTGCTCGGACACGCGTTTCAAGCGCCCGGAAAACCGGGATTTGGGCGAGTGGAAGGCGCGTTCGTTGCCGAGCGAGTTGACCGAACCAACGCCCGCATTTTCGGCGCCGTGGCGATGCTGATTGGGAGCGGCCTGATCACTGCCGGCTGGCGATCGCGGAAGGGCTGAGCCGTTTCAGAGCTCCAGGTTGTCCAGTTGCCGGCGCTCCCGTTTGGTCGGCCGCCCGGCGCCCTTGGGGCGGAATACCGGGGTCACGAACACCGGGTCGCGGGCGCGGGTGTATTCCTCGGGAGGAGTCAGGTCTTCCGCGAACTCGGGGACCAATTTGGCGCCCACCCGGGATTCGGGGGCGCCCAGCACCCTGAGCGTGCGCCGGACATTTCCGCAGAGGGCTTCCACGCGATCGCCGGGCTTCACCTCGCGGGCAGGTTTGGCGGGATCATCGTTCACCTTCACGTGGCCACCCTTGATGGAGTCGGCCGCAAGGGTGCGGGTCTTGTAGAGGCGCACGGCCCAAAGCCATTGGTCGAGGCGCATGAGGACGGTTCAGTGGGCGGGTTTTGGCGGCACCTGGCAGCGGGCGCAAAGGCCGAAGAATTCCAGCCGATGACTGACCTGGGTGAAGCCGTGGCGCCGGCCGATCTCCGCCTCCACGTCGGCCGGGAAACACTCGGCGATTTCGACCACGAGCGAGCATTTCCGGCACACAAGGTGATGGTGGTGGCCATCGTCGCCCTCCGCCAGGAGCTCAAAGCGCGCCACGCCGTCGCCGAGATCAAAGCGGCGCACCAGGCGCATTTCCTCGAGCGTGTTCAGGTTCCGATAGACCGTGGCCAGATCGCAGCTTTCCTTGCCGAGGGCGGCGTGGATTTCCTTGTTGCTCAGCGGGCTCTGGTGGCGGCGCAGCACGTCGAGAATTGCCTGACGCGGTCCGGTGATCTTGCGGGCGCCCTGCCGCAGGCGTTCGGTCAATTCGGTGAGCGGCTGCTGGATGAGCCGGTGCGGATGGGAGTGTTGGCCGCAGGCCTGTTTCATGACGCTTGGGCGCGGGGCCGGCGCAGGGTGGCCAGCGGCAGCGAGAGAATGAACAGGGCCGAGCACGCCAGCACGATGGTCGGACCGCAGGGCAGGTCGAACTGATAGCTGGCGGCGACGCCCCCGAAGCCACCCACCAGTCCCGCCAGCACGCTGAAAGAGACATGCTGCCGGAAGTTGGTGGCCAGGTTTCGTGCGGTCGCCGGCGGGATGACGAGCAGGGAGGTGACGAGGATGATCCCCAACAGCCGGATGCTCAGTGCGACCACGGCGGTCAGCAGGAGCACGAACAGGTAGTTCAGCCCGCGGACGGAATAGCTGCCGAGGTGGGCCAGGTCCTCCTGCACCGTGAGCAAGGTCAGGGAATTCAGCAGGCGAAAGAGAACTCCGCCGACCACGACCGTGGCCGCCAACGCCAGGCCGACATCGATGCTGCCGACGCTCAGGATGTCGCCGAAGAGGTAGCGGTGCAGTTCGCCGCGGAACCCCTTGAGCAGGCTGAAGCCGACGATGCCCAGCGCCATGAACGACGACATGAGCAGGGCCATGATGGTGTCCGTCAGCAATTGGGTCTTTTCCTTCAGCCAAAGGATCAGCCCGGCCACGAGCAGGCTGACCGCGAGCATGGCCCAGGTCGGATCGGGCATGCCCAGCCAGAATCCGGCGGCGACGCCGGCCAGGGCAGAATGGGCCACCGTGTCGCTGAAGAACGACATGCGCCGCGCGGTGACAAACACGCCCAGCAGCGCGCACAGCGGCGCGAGCAGCACCGCGATCACCAGCGCCCGCTGCATGTAGGGTTCACTGAACATGGACGTGGCGATGGCCGGGGGCGTGGTCATGGTGATAGGGCGTCACGTGGATGCCGTAGGCCTGTTTCAGCGAGTCGGCATTCATGACCTCCTCGGGCGTGCCTTCGCAGCAGATGATGCCGTTGAGGGCATACACCCGCGAAGCGTGCCGAAACACCATGGAAAGATCATGCGAAACCAGCACTACAGTCAGCTTGTGACGGCGATGCACCTGCGTGATCAGCTCGTAAAAGGTATGCTCGCCGGGTGTGTCCACGCCCGCCGTGGGTTCGTCGAGCAGAAGCAGGTCCGGTTCGCCCAGCAGGCTGAAGGCGATGAGCACCCGTTGAAGTTGGCCGCCGCTGAGGCCGGCGAGCGGGCGGTCGAGCAGCCGAGTCACCTCGAATTCCTCCAGCACCGATTTTAGGGCGGCATCTGTGGTGGCGTGGCGCTGCCAAAACCAGTTGCGGGTCGCCTTGAGCTTGAGGGCGAGGAATTCGCGCACGCTGAGCACGAAGCTGCGATCAAGTGCCAGCCGTTGGGGCACGTAGCCCACGCGGCGCAGCAGGTCCGAGGAATGCTTTTGGCCGAACAGGCGGACCTCCCCGGAATCAGGCTGGTGAAGTCCCAGGAGGCAGCGGAGCAGGGTGGTTTTCCCGGAACCGTTTGGGCCGATGAGCGCCACGATCTGACCCTTGGGCACATGGAAATCAACGCCGCGGAGCACCTGGGTGTCGCCCAGCGTCACCTTCAGCCCCCGAACCTCGATCGCCAATCCGCCGGAATGGAACTGAATGGCGGGCATTTCAGCGCAGCGCCGAGGTCAGCGCCTTGAGATTCCGTCGCATGCCATCCTCGTAAGCGGCGGCGGTGAGTGGTCCGGTTTCGAGCACATCCAGCTGGGCCACGGCCAGGCCAAGGTCGCGGGCGAGCTGCTGGGCCAGGCGTGGATTGAATTGGGGTTCGGTGAAGACGACCGTGACTCCCCGGTCCCGGATCGCCTTTGAAAGCGCTGAGAGATAGCGCGGAGAAGGGGAGGCTCCGGGAACTTCCTCGATCACGCCCACGAGCTTGAGTCCGTAGCGGTTGCAGAAATACGGAAACGCATCGTGAAAGGTAATGATGTCGCGCCGAAGCACCCGGCTGAGTTCGGACCGGAGGTCGGCATCCAGCAGATCCAATCGCTCGCAATAGCGGCGGCCGTTGGCCGAGTAGTGAGCCGCATTGCCGGTATCGGCCTGGGACAGCGTGGAGACGAGATTGCTGACCGCGTGTTTGGCCAGCAGCGGGTCCAGCCAGATGTGCGGATTCGCTCCGGTTCCATGATCATGCCCATGGGCGGCGCCGCTGCCCACCTGCACTTGGGGCAGATCGAAAATCAGGTTCGTCCGGGGCAAGCCATCGGCTGCCCTGACCACGAGTCTTCCCGGGCGATCGGTGCTGGCGATGACCTTTTCGAGCCAGTTTTCGAGTCCCAACCCGTTGAGGAAGATGACATCCGCCGCTTGGATCCGTTCCCGATCCTTGGGACGAAGCTGAAAGTCATGCGGCCCAACGTCGGCGGGCAGGAGGTTTTCCACCTCGGCGACATCCCCGGCCACATTCTTGGCCCAGCAATGCAGCGGCGGAATGGTGGTTAGGATGCGGAGTTTCCCGCCGGCAGCCACGGCAGGTGCCGTTTGCAATCCGAGAACCAACGCCAAGACCGACAGCACCCGGGGAACCATTCCCGCAACGTGACGGAGGTGCATCGAGTTGCAAACGGATTGCACTGGCTGAATACAGAAAAACCGCCGAACGCCGGCGGTTGAGAGGGCGCGAGCGCTTACTTCATCAGCAGCATGTGCTGGGCCTGCTTGATGGCGCGGGACAGCTGACGCTGGAAGTGGGCGGGAAGGCCGGTGTATTTGCGTGGCAAAATGCGGCCGTTCTCCGTCACATACTGCTTCAAAAGCGTGACGTTCTTGAAATCGATCGCGTCGATTGTGAAGTCGATCTTGGGCTTCGGCCGCGGCGTGCGCGTGGTGTTCGTGCGGCGTTTCTTTTCCTCAAGCTTGGTCTTGCGAGGCATAAATTATTTGATTTCGCGGTGCAGAGTGCGGCGGCGGAGGAAGGGGTTGAACTTCATCTTCTCCACCTTGTCGGTCTGCAGCTTCTTGTTGCGTGTGGTCTGGTAGCGGCTGGGGGGCTTGCCCTCCTTGCGCGCTTCAGTGCATTCAATCGTGACGATTTCGCGGGGCATAAAACTTACTCCTTCTCCTTGGCTGCGGGCTTCTCGTCCGGTTCGTCGTCCGAATCATCGGAGTCGGAACCACCACCTGTATCAACGCTGCCGAGGGCACCCAAACGGCGCTGGCGCAGGGCGCCTTCCTTTTCAAGCCGGGCCTGAGCCTCCACTGTGAAACGGGTCCACGGAATGGCCTCCAACCGGGCCTTAGGAATCGACTTGCCGGTGTCTTCGCAGACGCCGTAGTTACCTTTTTCGATTCGCTTGAGCGCTTCCTCGATCTCGTAAATCGCGTCCTGATCGGAAGAAAGCAGGCTCAGCGCAAAGTCGCGGTCGAAATTGTCGGTGCCCGAGTCGCCCATGTGGAGGCTGTAGTTCTCCATCTCAGTCTGCGACTCCTTTGCCAAGCCGCTCATTTGCTCCCGGAGCCGCGTATGCAATTCCAACAGGTTCTGGTAGAACTTCCGCCACTCAGGCTTGACCTTATCCACGGGGGTCCACACCGGGCCGGAGCCCTTGCTGAATTTGGCCAAGGGACGCCCCAAAATGGACGACACACTGGCCGCGCCCACGTGGCGAATCTTGCCGGCGGTCGCCTTCACGGCGGGGGCCGCAGTGGCCGGAGCCATCTTCGGGCCTGCCTTGGACGCGTTTTTCTTGGCCGAAGCCGAAGTCTTGGACGTCGAAATTTTGTTGGCGCTCACGGTTTTCTATGATGTCGAACGCGGTGTCATTTTCGCCCGGGCGGTGCACCCAAACGGGGTGCTGGCCAGAACGAAGGCCGCGGAAGCTAGCAATTGAGCTTCCGATTGCCATAAAAATCTTAGCGCGCGCAGAAAGCGCTTTGCCGGATGGAACGCGGTCCGTCCGATTGGCTGCCCAGCGCATTCGGCATTGGTCGGAGGCGGACTTCGGGGCATAACCAGCCCACGCAATGGACAAGCTCCTGCTCATCGATGACGAGGCCGACGTGCTTTACAGCTTTCGGCGAATTTTCGACTCGCCCGACTTGGAACTGCATACGGCGTCCAGCGGGGAGGACGGGTTGCGGCTGATTCCGAAGCTCAAGCCCGATCTGGTGATCTCCGACATCCGCATGGCGGGGATCAATGGTCTCGAAACCCTGCGCCGCATTCGCCAGCTTGATCCCAAGCTGCCAGTGATCCTGATGACCGCATATGGCACCACGCAGACCGCCATCGAGGCGATGAAGTTGGGGGCCTACGACTACCAACTCAAGCCGTTCGACGTGCCCAAGCTGAAAGCCCTTGTCACTAACGCCCTCAAGGCCGCCCGCGACATGCGCCAAGCGGTCACGCTCCAGTCGATGCTGGAGGATGAGGATTACGACGTCGGCGTGGTGGGGCGGAGCGACGCGATGCAGACGGTGTTCAAGCTGATCGGGCAGGTCGCGGGCACCGATGCGACCGTGCTGGTTACCGGCGAAAGCGGCACCGGCAAGGAATTGGTGGCGCGTTCGATCTATTCCTACAGCCGGCGCGCCGACAAACCGTTCCTCGCCATCAACTGCGCCGCGATTCCGGAGAACCTCCTCGAGTCGGAACTGTTCGGCCACGAGAAGGGCGCGTTCACCGGGGCCACCCAGCAGCGTGTGGGCAAATTTGAGCAATGTAATGGCGGCACGCTGTTCTTGGACGAGATCGGGGACATGTCGCCGGCCACCCAGACTAAGATGCTACGCGTGCTCCAGAGTGGAAGTTTCGAGCGTGTGGGCGGCAATGAGACACTTAAGGTGGACGTGCGGGTGATTGCCGCCACCAACAGGAATTTAGAGGAAGAGGTGGCCCGCAAGCAGTTCCGGGAAGATTTGTTCTATCGGCTTAACGTCGTCCGCATCCACATGCCGCCGCTGCGTGACCGCCGCGGCGATGTCCGCCTGCTCGTGGACTATTTCCTGCGCAAACTTGCTGGCCCGGGAGGCAAGCCCAAGTCGATCGGCGAAGCCACGCTGGTGGCGCTGGAGCGTTACCATTGGCCGGGCAACGTGCGCGAACTTGAGAACACTCTCCGTCGGGCAACGGTTGTTGCCAAGGGATTGGCCATTTTGCCGGCGGATTTGCCGGCGGAAGTCGTTGCCGGTTCCACGCTGGCGTTGGCACCTGCCCGATCTGAGTCGACCGCACCCGAGGTGGCGCCGTCGCCGACCGCCGGGGCCGCAGCCGCGGGGATTCCGGCCGATTTGCAATCGCTGGCGCAGGCGCTGTTCCGACTCGCTCGCGGCGAGACAAAGCTGAAGGTGGTTCCGGCCGTGGAACGGATCCTGGTGATTGAGGCGTTGCGGGAGACGCGGGGCAATCAGGTCCAGGCCGCCAAACTCCTGGGCATCACCCGCGCCACGCTCCGCAAGCGCATCGAAAAATTCGGCATCAAGCAGGAACTGGCCGTCAACTGAACCGTCCAAATCATGCCGCTGCCCGTCCTCACCGTCGCCCAGATGCGCGCTTGGGAAAAGGCGACCTGGGCCACCGGTGTGCGCGAGACTGAAGTGATCGCGCGCGTGGGCGAAGCGGTGGCGCGAAAGATCCGTGAACGGGTTCCGGCTTCCGGCCGTGTGCTGCTGCTTGCCGGTCGGGGCAACAATGGGAACGACGTGCGCGCGGCGCTCCCGCACCTGGTGCCCGTGGCATCGGCTTCGCAATTCTTCGGCAAAGCTGACTCGGTGACCTGCTGCCCGGACTTGGAGGTGTCGTTTTTGGAGGTCACCGACCCGGAGGAAGCCCAGCCTGAGTTGGAGCGCCTGCTGAATGCCTGGCCGGATTGGGTAGTTGACGGTTTGTTCGGCATCGGACTGAACCGCCCGCTGTCGCCGGAGTGGTGCCAGCTGATCGAGACCGTGAACGCCAGCGGGCTCCCGGTGCTTGCTGTGGACGTGCCTTCCGGACTCGACGCGGATTCCGGCACCCACTTTGGCGCGGCCATCCGGGCTGAGGTTACACTGACCGTTGGAGCGCCCAAACGGGGACTGGTCCGGGAGGCCGCCTTCGAATTCGTGGGGCGGTTGGAAGTTGCCGCGGACGTGGGTCTGCTGGCCGATCCTGAATCGGCCGTCGGGAGCCAAACCGGACTGCGGAGGGAGGATGGATGGGAATTTCGCCAATCGTGGACCACCGCTGCGGACTTCGCCGGTTTTCCGCCGCGTCGCCGGGTGGACTCACACAAGGGCAGTTACGGTCATCTCGTCATCATCGCCGGCAGCGTTGGCTATCACGGGGCCGCGGTCTTGGCGGCGCGGGCCGCGGGGGCGGCGCGGTCCGGATTGGTGACGGTGATCACCTCGCCCGGGGCTTATCCGGTTGTGGCCGGTCAGCTCGCCTTTGCGATGGTCCGACCTTGGAGCGAACCGCTGGGATTGCCCGCCAAAGCCAGTGCGGTCCTGATCGGCCCAGGGCTCGCCGGCAGCGATGTGCCCGACTGGCTGAAAGCGCAAACGCTGACGTGGTGGCGTGAGTTGCCATTGCCGCTCATCGTGGACGCGAGCGCGTTGGACTGGCTGGCGGTGGAGCACAGGGCTTGGTGGCAGGGACGGGGAAATGGAGGGTTGGATGCCGCGGCCATGATGCGGGGGCATCACTCTTGGCATCATCATGTAGCCCCAAGAATCATCACACCGCATCCGGGCGAAGCGGCGCGTTGGTTCCCTGAACCTGTTGGCGATCGCTTTGGGGCTGCCGAGCATTTGGGCCGAGTGGCGGGCATCGCCGTGCTGAAGGGGCACCAAACGCTGGTCGCGGGACCCGCGGCGCCAACCTACCTCAACCCCACCGGCAATCCCGGGCTTGCCCAAGGCGGCTCCGGGGATGTGCTGGCGGGATTTGCCGGCGGACTCCTCGCGCAGCCTGCGCTGCAAGCCGATCCGCTGAAGACCGTCCGTTACGCGGTTTGGGAACACGGGGCCGCGGCCGACCGCCTGGAGGCGCTTGGCCGCAACTGGACGGCGGAGGATCTCGCCGCCGAAATTGGACGCTGAGCGGCGACTCCGCGCTTTTGCTGGACGGTCCTTTTGGCGCACCTTGTCCGCACGCATGGGCAACACGTTCGGCCATCTGTTCCGCATCACCACCTGGGGCGAGTCCCACGGCGGCGGCGTAGGCGTCGTCATTGACGGCTGTCCGCCGCGCCTCGCGCTCACCGAGGCCGACATCCAGCCGGAACTCGACCGACGCCGTCCCGGGCAATCCAAGATCGTCACGCCGCGCAAGGAGGCTGATGCCGTGCAGATTCTTTCCGGGACCTTCGAGGGCAGAACCCTAGGCACGCCGATCAGCCTGGTGGTGAAAAACGAGGACCAGCGGTCCGAGGCCTACACGGAGATGGCCACGAAGTTCCGCCCCAGCCACGCGGACTACACCTATCAGGCCAAGTATGGCCTTCGCGCCTGGCCGGGCGGTGGCCGCACCAGCGCCCGGGAAACCATCGGCCGGGTTGCCGCCGGGGCAGTGGCCAAAAAGCTCCTGCGGGAACGCTGGGGCGTGGAGGTGCTCGCCTGCGTCACGCAGGTGCAGGACGTGAAGGCGTCGGTGAACCCCGAGGCGTTTTCGCTGGAACAGGTCGAGGCCAACATCGTCCGCTGCCCCGATGCCGCGGTCGCGGAACAGATGATCCGCCTGATCGAACAGCGGCGCGGGGAAGGGGATTCTGTCGGCGGCATCATCCTGGGGGTGGCGCGGAATGTGCCGGTGGGCTGGGGCGATCCCGTGTTCGACCGGTTGGAGGCGGACCTGGGCAAGGCCATGCTCTCATTGCCGGCCACGAAGGCGTTTGAAATCGGTTCCGGCTTTGACGGCGTTCACCTGACCGGCCGCGAGCACAACGACCCGATCCGGAATGTGGACGGGCGGGTTCGCACGTTGAGCAACCGCAGCGGCGGTGTGGTGGGCGGCATCTCGAATGGCGAGCTGATCTACTTCCGGGTCGCATTCAAACCCACCGCAACCGTGTTCCACGAGCAGGACACCGTCGACATCAACCTGGAGAATACCACGCTGAAGCCCCGGGGGCGCCACGACGCCTGCGTGTTGCCGCGGGCGGTGCCGATGGTGGAGGCGATGACGGCGCTGGTGCTCGTGGATCACGCCCTGCGGCATGAAGCCCAGTGTGGGCGCTAAGCGGGAAGTTCCCGCGGACCCTCAACGTTGCTTCCGTTCAGGACGTTTTTCTCGCCCCAGTTTCGTGGCGGGGAGGACGGTGATGTTGGTTCCTGGCACCCAGGGAACCTCGTGACCGTCGAGGTAGAGCGTCCGCGGCACCATTTCGACCAAGTGCCCGAAGGCGTCGAGGGCGACGGTGCCCGGCAGGAAGGTCACATCCACGAACTCCGTAGGGCCGAAGGGCAGGGCGTTGGTCACCGGCATGGTGTAGATGCGCCGGAGCGGGGCATTGGTGAACCGTTCTGGCGCCCGTTCGCCCGGAAACACCAGGCTCACCGTGTTGCTGAGACCGAGAATCCGGTGGTGCTCAATGCGCAGCACCGGGGTTCCGTCCGGCAGGCGATCCTGCGTCACGACCCACGGTCCTCCCTTGCGCCGCGTGGCCGCGCACGCGCCATAGAAGGTCACGTAAAGGAACAGCGTGGCGAAGAAGATGCCGACAAATGCCTTGGCAGCCTTGGTTCCGTCTCGATTCAAGCGCGGACAGGGTAATGGTCGGCGGGGCGGAAGCCAGCGGCCGTTCTGGAAAAGGATAAAGCCGACGGCGAACAGTCGCCGTCGGCCCAAGATTGCCGAAGTTGCTCAGTTCTTGATCTGCACACCGGTGCCGGCGTCCGTCGCAACCGGTTTGGCGTCGGCGCCGATGGCGAACAGGTGCGTCTGGCTCATCACATACATGGTGCCATTCGCCACGATGGGCGTGCCATAGACAGGGGCGCCCAAGTTCGTTTCGCTGATGACCGTCGCCTTGTCGCCGCCCTTGGAGGCCAGCACGACAAAGTCGCCGTCCTCGTCGCCGACATAGACCTTGCCGTCAGCGACGAAGGTCGAGCCCCACATGTGGGCCTTCATGTCGTAAACCCAAACTACCTTGCCGGTCTTGGCCTCCAGGCAATGGACGAAGCCGGAGAAGTCGCCCAGGAACAGGAGACCGTTGCCAGGATCAATGCTGACCGTGGAAATCGAGCGCTTGGCGCCCTTGTATTGCCAGACGATGCCGGACTTCGTGAGGTCACCCGTCTTTCCGGCGGGATCGATGCACACCAGATTCCCCACGCCCTCACCGTGTTCGGGGTCCTGGCCGATCGCGACATAGACCTTGCCGTCGTAGAAGACCGGCGTGCTGTTGATTTCGCTGGGGCCTTCCGCGGCCGGGTATTTGATCGGCTTGCCGTCCTTCGCCTTGTATTCGGGCGGCACGCAGTCCACCCACCAGACCTTCGGAATGTAGCTGACGTCGGTTTCGTCGGTGGCGTCCGGCTCATTTGCGAAGACTTTGGTGCGGGGCTTGCCGGAGCCCTTCTCGGGCGTGGTGCCGAGGGCGTAAAGCACGCCGTCGCCGCCGCCCATGAAGACCTGCCATTTGCCGTTCACCTTGCCGGCGGAAGGGGAGGTCCATTGGCCGTGATAGATGCGGTGGCCGATGCTGGCGTTGTCCTCGCCGAGCAGTTCGCCGGTCTCGGGGTTGAGCGCGATGAAGCTGGGGGAATTGGGCGAGGGGATGTTGACGTGGGTCCAGTCCTGGCCGTTGGAGGTGCAGACGAACAGTTTGCCGTCCACCAGGATCACGGAGCAGTTGGAGGCGTTGTGCGGAAAGACACCGAGCTCTTCCATCATGTCGTAGCGCCAGAGGATGTCGGCGTCCTGCGGGCCGGGTTCGACGGGCGGCTTGCCGGTGTCGAGCGTGGCGTATTTTCCCTCGTCCTTGTAGGAACCGTCGTTGCCATTGGTCATGCCCTCGGTGTCGAGGCAGAGCACCTCGCAGCGGCTGGTGACGACCCAGAGCTTGTTGCCGACGACGAGCGGGGCGGCGAGCAGGCCGAGGTTCTCCCAGTCGTTGACCTTGCCGGATTTGAGTTTCGGCACGACGAGCTGCCACAGGAACTTGCCGTCCTTCTCGCCGAACGCATACAGGACGCTGCGGTCGCCGACGTGGCGTTTGTCGCGGGGCGTCTCGTTGTTGGTGCCGACGAAGACCTTGCCGCCGGCGACCACCGGGTTCGCATAGCTCTGGGAACCGAGCTTGGCGACCCACTTCACGTTCTTGGTGGTGGCAAGGTCGATGTCCTCGGTGCCGGCCTTGAGTTTGCCGGGTTCAAGGCGGTCCGGCAGACCCTTGGCGGCCGAATACATGTTGCGGCCCGGATCATTGCCGCCCCACTGGGGCCAGTCTTCGGCCACGGTTTGCAGTGACACCACGCAACTCGCGGCCAAAACCAAGTGTGTCGCCATCCGTCCGGTTGTCTTTTTCATAAACTTCATCTTCATCGCCTTCAATTTTCGTCCAACGGTTTCAAGTCTGTTCTGCATTTACCCGATAAGTCACCGCTTCCTCATGCAGTCGGGTTTCCGAGTTGCTACGAATCAAGCCGACCAACATCGACACAACCTCAGCCAGTGCTGCCTTCCCCGGATCAATGTCCGTTGCCAAGAGCACCCGCTTGGCCACGAGGACATCGAGCGCAGCCGCGCATTCCAAGACGGAACCCCGTGCGATGTCAAAGAACCGGCAGCGATCAGCCGAAGTGTAGCGTCCGTTGCCTTCGGCGATGTTCAGCGGAACGGAAGTCGCAGCCCGGTCGAGTTGGGAATGGACTGCCAGCTTTGTTGGAACCCGCTCCAGCAGGTCAGTCACCCACGCAATGAACCAGAGCGAGCGCTGGTAAACGTGAAGCTTCTCGTGGTCAAAGCGTGTGGCCATGAGATTGTGATTAAGAGAAAGATTAGGATTGGGAAATCCGGTGATCAGTTGGCGACCACGCTGATGTTGTCCACAGCCACGCGTTGGTCCTGCGGCGCGAATCCGAACAGACCCGGGGAACCGTTGGCGTGGGCCTGCTTGTGCGACACTTCGATGCTCCAGGCGTCAGGTTCCGGATCGCCTTTCTTCCACGCCTTGCCCCGCACGGTGCCGGAGCCGTCGGCCGCCACGTCCACCCGGACCTTAAGGTGATACCAGGTGTTTGGCGTCCACTTGAACGGTTTGGCGACCTTGAGGCGCTCCTGGTTGGAGTTCACCTCGATCTCCTGGGAATTGCCCTTGAGGATGACCGCGTAGCGTTGGTTGATCAGGCCGACCTCGGACATCTTGCGTTTGTTGCCTTCGCTCAACACGTCGGCCTCGATTGTGTAGTTCTTCATGTCCGGGAAGCCGAAGAAGATCTGCCCGCGCTGGAAAAGCTTGTTCTCGATCGTCTTCACGAGGGCCTGGTTGGTGCCGCCATCGAGGTCCTTGCCGCGGACTTCGAAGCGAAAGCGGGCGGAATTCCAAGGCAGCGGCGGATAGGCGAACAGCGTTTCCGGCTCGATGGTGTTGGTCGTCTTGTTGGTCAGCGCGAAGCTCTGGAAGTCCTGTTTCAGGGGCAGTCCTGGCAGCACACGTCCCTTGATGAAGCCCGCGAGTTCCTTGCCTTCGGCGCTCAACAGCGTGGCCTTGAACTGACCGGCGCTGCCGACCGGGGCCTTTTCGGCGACCAGTTGGCCGTCGCCATTGAAGCTGCCCTTCATCGTGGCCTTCACCAGCGCGGTGGGCGGGATGAACGGCTCCCACTTCACTGATTTCGGGTCGATGTTCTCCTGGACGACGAACCCATTGGCGTCGAGGGCGCGGAGCCGGAACGACTGGGTTTGGCCGGGGCGAAGCAGGACTTCGTAGGGAATGGCCTGCAACTGGGCTGCGGGACCGGCCTTGGGCCATTCGAGCTTGGTGACAATGTTCTGATTACGATAGGCAACCACCTCGCGCACCGGATTGCTGCTGGCCAAGTTTGGATTCTTCCCCGCCTTTCCGAACGCGTAGAGTTTCTTGTCGGTCTGGACGTAGAGCTTGCCGTTGTAGCCGATCGGGGAGCCGAAGCACCGGCCGGTCAGTTGGGTGCGGCTGACCTCTTCCGCGCCGTCGGGACCGGGCTTGAGCACGATAAGGTCACCGTTCGAGACGCTGTCCGCGTCTGCCTTCGTCGCATCGTCCCCGTCCTTCATGGTCACATACATGGCGACATAAAGCAGGCCGTCCGCGAAGAAGGGCGTGCTTTGGCGCTGCTCGATGCCGACCTTCTTTTTCCAGAGCACCTTGCCGGTGTTGGCGTCCACCGCGGCGAGGTCGCCGGTGCCGGTGACCTCGTAGATGGTGTCACCGACCACGACCGGGGAACTCGCGAGCGAGCCGACACCGTTACGCCAGACTTCAAAGGTCTTCGGCGGAAAGACGTGCGGGATCGTGGAATTGGTCGGCTTCACCTCACCGGCGGAGGGGATGCGGAAGGCGGCCATGCGACCGATTTCGGATGAGTCGAGGTTTTCGGACTCGTGCAGGGCGATCAGGTTGTCCTTGTGGCGGACCAGTGCGGCGTTGATCCCGCCCTTCGCTCCGGCTTTGGCGAACGGGAAACGCCAGAGCGGTTCCCCGGTGCGGGCGTTGAGCGCCAGGATCGTGCTGTCGCCGCCGGCGCTGTAGAGCACGCGTTTGCCGTCCCACAGGTCGAGATACGGATTCGAAAAGGTGTTGTCCTGTGGGCGATCACCTGGGGCGCTGCTCCAGACGAGTTCACCGGTTTTCTTTTCGAAGGCGTAGAACCGGTCGCCCGCCGCCCCGTGGGCGCCCCAGGCGCTCGTGATGCCGCGGGTGATGACCAGTTCCCGGTCCACCACCGGTGAGGCGGTGCGTGAATTGGGGAACGTCAGTCGGCCGAACTCCTCCATCATGGAGTGCTTCCACAGCAGTTTGCCATCGCGCGTGAACGCCATCAGCAGACCCTGCGTGTGCTGCACAAAGATGTTGCCCGTCTCCGGGTCCACGGTGGGCGACGACGTGGCGTAGCGGAGGTAAATCGTGTCGGAGAGAAAATCGCTTTCGCCATGCTGCCAGATCAGCTTGCCGGAATCGGCGTCGAAGCAGGCGACGTATTCCTTGAGATCCGGTCCCTCGCCGAGGTAGCCGTTGATGTAGAGGCGTCCGTCGGCGATGACCGGCGCGCTCTGGCCGGGAAACTCGGCGGTCCATAGCGGGCTGGCGGCGTCGATTTTTGCCGGCAAGCCTTTCTCGGTGGAAACCGAATCCTGGGTGGGCCCGCGCCAAGTGAGCCAGCCAGAGACGTCAGCCAGCAGGGAAACGGAGCAGCACAGCGCGGTGGAAAGGGCGGCAAAAACGCGGGAACGTTTCATGGGGAATCCGTGGTTGGAACCGATGGCTGGCAACATGGCGGGGCAGTATCCGGCTGGCAACGGATTTAATACGAGTGCGTATCAATTGAGCGTGAAGCTATGGGGAAGTGGGCGGCAGAGGTTTGGATCTAGTCGCGGACGACGTTGTTGGGCAGGTCGTTGCGGTCGCCGGCATGGCGTGGGAAGTGGACGGACAGTTCGGCTCCAGTCCGGCGAATGCCGGCCAGGATGGCGCCGCTGATGTCGCCTTGGCGGAGGAGCGCTTCCATTTCGCCGGCCACCGCGTGCCAGAACGCCTCGCCGCAGCGCAGGTGGATGGCTTCGTCGCCGATGATGGCGAAGCGTTGGGATTCCGGCGCGAAATAGAGCAGCACCGCATTGCGCAGCGGGGTGCGGCTCATGCCCAGGCGGTCGAATTCCTTGCGCCCGTCGGCGAGCGGGTCCGAACAGACGAACCGGCTGATGAACACCCGGATTTCGCCGGAGGTGCCGCGCTCCGCCTCACGGATCGCGCTTTGGAGTTTGGCGTCGTCGATTTGCCGTTGAAATGAGTTTGAGTTCATAGGTCACCAACTGCCACTGGCACCGCCCCCACCGGACCTACCGCCGCCGCCGCTGAAGCCGCCCCCGCCCCCGCCAGACGACCAACCGGAGGATCCGGATGACCAAGAGCCCCAGCTGGAATGCCGACCGGAATGGTCAAACGCCCAGCCGCGGTTGCGGGCAAGGATTAAAAACCAGACCACCATCAGAATGATCAGGCCGAGGAAGATGTGGTCGTTGCTTCCAAAAAGAAAGGCGATCGGGTGCCCAATGGCACCGGTGAACAGGCCGCCGAAGCCCTGTCCAATCATTCGGCCCACACCATCGCGCAGACCGCTAAGGCCACCGGCGAGCACGCCGAGGATACCGCCGGCTATGGCAATCACGCGGAGCCGTTCGCCGTTGACCACGAACTCGCGCGCCGAGCCCGGAGGATTGGCCGCCCGGTATTCGCCCTTCGTGGCGGCGAAGATGGCGTTCACCCCGGCACGGATGCCGGCTTCGTAGTCACCCGCCTTGAACCGCGGGGTGATTTCGTTCGCGATGATCCGGCCGCACAGTGCGTCCGGCAGGGCGCCTTCCAGCCCGTAGCCCACCTCGATCCGCAGTTTGCGATCCTCGGTAAAAATCGCGAGCAGCACTCCATTGTCCTGCTTTTGCTGGCCGATTTTCCAAGCCTGAAAGACCCGGTTCACGTAGTCCTCCAGGTTGGCACCAACCGGCAACCGGGAGGCGGTCCAGACGACCACTTGGGTCGAGGTCTCGCGCTCAAACGTCTCCAACTGCCGGATTAGTTCGTCGCGGGCGCCGGTGGATAGCACGCCGGCCTGATCGGAGACATGCGAGGTCGGCGGAGGTGGGGGCGACTGCGAGTGCGCGGTCAATCCCAGCCACAGCGCGGCAAGGCAGACGAGTCGACGAACTCCCTTCATTTCGCGGGCGAATTGAAATCGAAGCTGACCTTTGGCGCCTTGTCGCTGCCGGCTTCGGCCGCGAAGTAAGGCTTCGGCTGGAAATTGAAGGCCCGTGCCAGCAGGACGGTGGGAAAGCGCTGGGCGCGCGTGTTGTAGCGCTGGACCGATTCATTGAAGCGTTGCCGTTCCACCGTGATCCGGTTCTCCGTCCCCTCCAGTTGCACTTGGAGGTCGCGGAATCCCTGGGACGCCTTGAGGTCGGGATACTTCTCGGCCACCACCAGCAGGCGGGACAACGCCGAGCCGAGGGAGCCTTGGGCAGCCTGGAACTGCTTGAGCTGATCAGCGGTTTCGGGTGCGGCCCCCGGGGTGAGCTTGACCTGGCCGACCGACGCCCGCGCCTCGGTGATTTCGCGGAGGACATTGCGCTCAAAGTTGGCGGAGCCGGACACGGTGTTCACAAGGTTGGGGATGAGGTCTGCGCGCCGTTGGTAAACGGTTTCGACCTGCGCCCACGCCTTGTCCACTTCCTGGCGGGAACCGACCAAACCGTTGTAGCTGTTGCAGCCGCCCACGCCGACGGCCACCAGTAGGCCCAAACCCGCAGCGAGGACGAAAGCGATGATCTTGTTCATGTTGCCGAGATTTCTAACCCCGCTTTGCCGGCTGTCAGGTGGAACTTTGGCACCGGAATCCCAAGGCCTTTCGCCACTCGACGAAGCCGGTCGGCCCCGGAATGTTAGCGGCAAAATGGCTCAGGCGGACCTGTTCAATGCTTCCCTGCCGGCACCGCCGGTTCCCGCGGCTATGCCGGAATTGCCGGCCGGTTCCCTGCGCACCTTGGCTCCCCTCGCGGCCCGGATGCGTCCGCGGAACCTGGCCGAGTATTCCGGCCAAACCCACATCCTGGCGCCGGGACAACTGCTGCGGCGGGCGATCGAGGCGGACCGGATTCAGTCGCTGATCTTTTACGGCCCGCCCGGCACCGGCAAAACCTCGCTGGCACAGATCATCGCGGCCCATACGAGCGCCAAATTCGAGCGGCTGAGCGGCGTGGAATCCAACGTCGCCGACATGCGCCGCGTGTTGGCGTCGGCTTCCAATCGGTTGCTGAATTCCGGCCAGCCGACCATTCTGTTCGTGGACGAAATCCATCGCTTCAACAAATCCCAACAGGACGTGCTGCTGCCTGACGTGGAAAGCGGAGTGGTGAAGCTGATCGGCGCCACCACCCACAACCCGTTTTTCTTCGTCAACTCACCGCTCGTGTCGCGGTCGCAGATCTTCGAGCTGAAATCCCTGGGTGAGGACGAACTGCTGGCGTTGCTGCACCGGGCGCTGGCGGATGGCGAACGCGGGCTGGGGCATCTGCGGATAGACGTCGCGGAGGACGCGCTCCGCCATTTGGCCCGGGTGGCTGACGGCGACGCCCGCAAGGCGCTGAATTCCCTCGAAATCGCCGCGCTGACCACGGAACCGCAGCTGGACGGCGTCATCCGAATTGATCTCGCGGTATCGGAGCAGTGCATCCAGAAGAAGGCGGTCGTGTATGACGGCGACGGGGACGCCCACTACGACACGATCAGCGCCTTCATCAAGTCCATGCGCGGTTCGGATCCGGATGCGACCCTCTACTGGCTCGCGAAGATGATCCATGCGGGCGAGGATCCTCGGTTCATCGCCCGGCGGATCATGGTGCATGCTGCGGAAGATGTGGGCCTGGCAGACCCGATGGCGCTGGTGCTGGCCACCTCGGCCTGTCAGGCGGCGGAAGTCATCGGCTGGCCGGAAGCCAGAATACCCATCGCCGAGGCGGCGCTCTACATCGCGACTGCCAACAAGAGCAATTCGGTGATCAAGGCGATCGACGCGGCGCTGGCGGATGTGCGTTCTGGTCGGACGCTTGAGGTTCCCGCCCACCTGAAGGATGCCCACTACCCGGGCGCGGAACGGCTCGAACACGGTCAAGGCTACCAATATGCCCACAGTTTCCCCGAACATTTCGTTCCGCAGGATTACCTCGGGGCGGACCGCCGCTATTACGAACCCACCGAACAGGGCGTCGAAAAGAAGATCAAGGACCGCGTGGACCGCTGGCGCAGCCTGACCGCCGAGAACAGGTCCCGTGGACCCATGGAAGGGAACACGTGATGCTCACCAAGTCCGAACTGCGCCGAATTGTCCGGGCCAAGCTGAAGGAGCTGTCACCCACCACGACAGCGCTTGGCTCGGCCCGGTTGGTGGCCCGGATCACCGAGTTGCCCGAGTGGCGGAGTTCGGACTCCGTGTTCCTGTATGTCCCGCTCGCCGGCGAACCAGCCCTCGAAGTCTTATTGGAACTGGCCTTGGCCAGTGGCAAACTGGTCGCTGTGCCGGCCTATGATTCCGCGTCGGAGACGTATCTGGCCCGCGAAATCAGGAAGTCCGAAACCGACCTCATCCAGGGGCGTTACGGTGTCCGGGAACCCCACGAGGGTTGCCCCCCGGTGCCGGTGGGCGCACTGGACTTCGCGGTTGTTCCCGGCGTAGCGTTCACGCCCGATGGGAAGCGGCTCGGACGCGGGAGAGGATTCTACGACCGACTGCTGGCTTCGTTCCGTGGGGTGTCCTGCGGCGTCGGGTTCGATGAACAGATTGTGCCCGAAATGCCGGTGGAGCCCCACGATGTGAAACTCAGCTACGTGGCGACGCCGGGCGGGCTTTGGGATTGCCGGTCGGCGTCGATGGACAAACGAAATGCAGACTGAAAGCGTCCTGCTGGCGGTGGGCGGCCTCGCGGTGGGCTTCGGGATTACCTACGCATTTGCCCGGGTCAAGGAGCGGGCCCTCAAAGCCGAACTGCTGGCCCGCGAAAGGGAGCAGGAGGACCGGATGCGCCGGGAGAGCGAGGCCCTCGCGCTCTCCTTCAAGGTTGCCGCCCAGGAGCAGTTGGTCCGGGACCGCGCCGAACTCGAAAAATCCTTCGCCACCCAGCGGGAAGCCCTCGCCTCCGACGAGCAGCGACTGCGGGAACGCGAATCGCTCGCGAGCCGCCAGTTGGAAAGGCTGGGAGAGCAGGAACGGGAACTGCGCCAGAAGGGCGACGAACTGGAGGTAGGTCGGGGCCGGGTCGAAAAAGACCGGGAAGAAGTTCGCCGGCTGACTTCGGAAGTCCGGGCGCAGCTGGAACGGATTGGTCAATTGGACAGTGCTTCCGCCCGCACAACCCTTTTGCGGGAAATCGAACGCGAATCCGCCAAGGACGCCGCCGATCTCAGCCGACACATCCTCGAAGAGTCCCGCCGACGGGCGGAAGTTCAGGCCCGCCGCATTCTGGCGACCGCCCTGCAGCGTTACGCCGCCAGCCACACCTTCGAAACCACCACCGCCACGGTCGCCCTGTCCGGCGACGACATGAAGGGCCGCATCATTGGCCGTGAAGGCCGGAACATCCGGGCTTTCGAGGCGGCGACGGGAGTCACCGTGCTCGTGGACGACACGCCGAATGCCGTGGTGTTGTCCGGGTTTGATCCGGTCCGCCGTGAAGTTGCCCGCCAGGCGATGGAACGCCTCATACTCGACGGCCGCATTCACCCGACCCGGATCGAGGAGATCGTGGCGGCGGTGAACACCGAAATGGAGGCATTCGTGGTGAGGGCAGGTGAGGAGGCAACCTCGCGGGTCGGCATTCCCCCCGTGCATCCTGAGGTTGCCCGGATGCTGGGCCGGCTTCACTTCCGTCACAGCTATTCCCAAAACGTGCTGCAGCACTCGGTCGAAGTTGCCCAGCTCTGCGGACTCATGGCGGCGGAATTGGGCGAAAACGTGCAGGCCGCGAAACGGGCCGGACTGCTCCACGACATCGGCAAGGCGATGACCCACGAGGTCGAGGGGCCGCACGCCATCGTCGGGGCCGACTTTCTCAAACGATTCGGGGAACCGCCGGACATCCTCAATGGCGTGGCCTCGCATCACGACGAGGTTCCGCACGAGAATCTTTACGGGATTCTGGTCGCGGCGGCGGACGCAATCAGCGCCTCGCGCCCCGGCAGCCGCAGTGAAAGCATGACCACTTACCTCCAGCGCCTGGAGCGGCTGGAACAGGTGGCGCGCGAATTTTCCGGCGTGGAAAAGGCGTTCGCCTTTCAGGCGGGACGGGAACTTCGGGTCTTTGTTCGGCCGGAGGAACTCGATGACAACCAGTCCTTTCAACTCGCCCAAAGGCTGGCCCGGAAGGTCGAGGACGAACTCGTGTATCCGGGCCAGATCCGCATCACGGTCATCCGCGAATCGCGGTCAGTGGAATACGCCAAGTAGGGTTTCGCCAAGGTCGGTCAAGTCCCCTGTTGACACGGCACGTTTACAGGAATAACCGTCTCCCTGTTCACAGCCGTAACCACCCTACCTATCCAAGCAAATGGCCGCACTTCCCCGCATCTCCGAAACTGAGTGGGAGATCATGCGCGTCGTCTGGGGCAAGAACCCCATCACGGCCGCCGAAATCATTGAGGAACTGTCCAAGGCGGACGCTTCCTGGCATCCCGTCACCGCCAAGACCCTGATCAACCGCCTCGTGAAAAAGGGCGCCCTCGGATTCGACCAGGAAGGCCGGGCCTACCTTTACCGTCCGCTGGTCAGCGAGGGCGAATGCATCAGTGCCGTGAGCTCGTCGTTCCTGGAACGCGTGTTTGGGGGCTCGCTGAGCGGGTTGGTGGCGCACTTCGTGGAGCAGCGGAAACTCTCGCCCAAGCAGTTGCGGGATCTCCGCAAGGTCATGGATGACAAATGACCTGAGCCTCGCCACGTTCGGGACCGTCTCCCATGGAAGCCTCCGTCATCGCCGAGTTCTTGGGGCAGCTCGCCCGGGCCGCCGGGCAGGCTTCCTTCTTGGCGGTGGTGGTGTGGCTCGTCATTCAGGCGCTCGGTGAACACCTGAACGCCGAGTGGCGTTGTCGCCTCTGGCTGCTCGTGATTGTCCGGCTGGCTTGGCCCGTTTCCCTGCCGAGCCCCGTTAGCCTGTTCAACCTGCTCGCGGCACCCTCGGAGTGGGCTGGGCTGGGGCATTCCTCGCGCTATTTCGCCGACGAAGTGCTCGCGCAGTTGGACCGGGTGGTGACCCATCCGCTTGTCGCAGGCGTCTGGGCCGTTGGCGCCGGTGTCCTGCTGCTGCGGGCAGTGGCTGCGGCCGGCTGGGCCTTTTGGGTGCGCACCACGGCGCGCCCGCTCGCTTCGTGGGAGGCATGGTGGCTCTTGCAAGATTGCAAGGAGGCGTCTGGTTGGGCTGATCCGGTAGCGATCCTGGAATCGGCCCGAGTCAAGAGCCCGTGCCTCCTCGGACTCTTTCGGCCGGCCCTCATTTTGCCCGCGGGCCTGCCCGGAGAACTCACGAAGAGCGAGCTCCGGCTCATCATGCTGCACGAACTCGCCCACCTCCGGCGCCGTGACTTGGCGCTCAATTGGGTGCTCGCCGCGGTTGAGATTTTCCACTGGTTCAATCCCATGGTCTGGGCGTTGACGCGGCGCATCCGGGAAGAGCGCGAAGAGGCCTGCGACGAGCGGGCGCTCACTTCCCAGCCGCAGTCGTGCCGCGAATACGGTGAAGTCCTCCTGAAACTGCTCGAACGCGAGCCGGAAATGCCTGCCAAGGGAGCCGTCGGCGTAGGCATGCTTGGACACTCCGATGGCGAAGTGGCACCCCTCAAACACCGGTTGCAAGCCATCATGAAATTCCGGCCGGGAACCCGCACTTGGGTGGTCGGCTTCTGCACTTGGCTCGCGGTCGCGCTCGTGGGTCTGACCGATCCGGTGCCACGACCCGGACCGGAGATCGGACAAGTCCCAACGGCTGCGTCTTCGCTTGTCTGATCCGCAGCTGCGATTTCAGGGCAGGCTGCTGCCGGTGGGCGCCATCAATGCTTCGACGTTCACCATTCCCGCCTTCGATGCCTTAAGCCGGGATGTGTGGTGGCCCCGGTCCACGAATACGGTGCTTTCCAGCCGATACGAAACGGTCTTCGACGCGAACATCCGGTGAAAGGACCGGGCCAGCCGGAAGGTGCTGAGGTGCACCGCGACGTCCTGGGTGGTCGTGGCCAGCCGGGGAACCTCGGTCTCCTGATTGCTCAAGCCCTGACCGACATAGACGTCGTTCAGGTAAATCCGGTGGCTGCCGCCCGTGACCTTGAGCGCTTCGGGCAAACCGTTTTGCAGGCGGACGGTGAAGTTCAGAGCCGCTTCGCCGATTCCGCCACCGCCGTCGCGCGGCGCGGTGATGTTCACCAGCGTCACGTCAAAGGCGCCGTCTTCCTGCGGCGTGGCGCAACCGGCTCCGGAGAGTATGGCGGCGGTGCACAGGAGCTGTGTAGCGAGGGATGACGGTAGTTTCATGGGCGTTGGGTCAGTTGTCGGCCGGATTGGGCGTCGGTGCGTTGGTCTTTTCGCTGCGGCGTTCCTGGAAGAACGATTTCAGCAGCCCCGCGCATTCGTCGCGGCGCACGCCCGAGCTGATTTCGCACCGGTGGTTGAGGGTGGGAAACTGCAGCAGGTTGAGCGCGCCGCCCGCGGCGCCCCCCTTGGCATCCGGGGCGCCGAACACCACGCGGTCGAGGCGGCAGTGGACGATGGCACCGGCGCACATCGGGCAGGGCTCCTTGGTCACGTAAAGGGTGCAGCCGGTCAGTCGCCAGTCGCCGATGGCGCTTTCCGCAGCGGTCAGAGCCAGCATCTCGGCGTGCGCCGTCGCATCCTTGAGCAGCTCGACCTGGTTCCACGCCCGGGCAATCACGCGGCCCTCGAAGACCACCACCGCGCCCACGGGCACTTCGCCGGCGGCATAAGCCTTAGCGGCCTGTCTCAGGGCTTCCGCCATGAAATGGGCGTCCAGTTCGGCGAGAGCTTCCGGATTCATCGGCCAGGCAACGGTGAGGATTGCTCCAGCGTCCAAACATTCTGCCCGCCGGCATGGCAATGGCAGTGCGCTGCGAAAAAGCCGCCCTGATGTTGCCAGAACAGCGGCCAGATCCGTTCGCGGTCGGTCGCGGGAATCTCCAGTCCGTCCACTGCCGGCTGGGCGAAGAAAGCGAAGTCGCCCTCGGGATGCGCCGGCGGCACGACCTTCAGCCGCGGCCGGATTTCAAATAGGAACATCAGCCAGTGCGCCTGCCCCTCGTAGCCGTGTTCGCTAATCAGGCCGGTCAGGTGCAGGTCTTGCGGTTGAAGCCGGAGGCCCAGTTCCTCATGCGCCTCGCGGCAGGCGCACGCGAACGGTGATTCCCCAGTCTCCGTCTTGAGTTTTCCTCCGGGTGGCGACCACAGCCCGGCATTGGGCTCGCGCCGCCGCCGGAGCAGCAGCACTTCTCCCTGCGCGTTGAAGCCGTAGAGCAGGGTGGCGATGCGGTAGGGCAGGTTCACGGCGGGCTCAGCCGAGGAACGAGCACACGTATTCGCAGATGCCGGCGGTCACCTCGATGTCGAAGCCGGACTTCGCGGGCACGTCGAAATGCTGCCCGCCAGCGTAGCAGGCAACGTTGGTCTGGCCGTCGAGCTTCACCACGCAGGCGCCGGCGACGATTTCCATGCGTTCGGCCTTGTCGGTGCCGAAGTGGAATTTGCCGGGATAAATCAGGCCGAGGGTTTTCTTGGAGCCGTCGGCAAACAGGATGGAATGGCTCACCACCTTGCCGTCGAAATACACGTTGGCCTTGGCGACAGCGGTGACGTTCTTGAATTCAGTCGGTGCGGACATCGGCCGGAGGTTTCCGGAAGTGCCCGGCGAGATGCAAGTGCCCGGTCGCTCCCGCCTTGCGTGCCGGAGGCCGCGGTCCGTAGCGTCCGGGCACATGAGCACGCTGGTTTTGGCAGGTGGACGGGTCATTGATCCGGCTTCGGGATTCGACGGGGTGGCCGATGTGGTCTTGCAGGATGGCAAGGTGGCCGCGTTGGGTGCCGGTGCCGCGGCGGCCTTTACCGGAGCGGAGCGGCTGGATGTTTCGGGCAAAGTCGTCTGCCCGGGGCTGATCGACCTGCACGTCCATTTGCGCGAGCCCGGCCAAACCAAAAAGGAGGACATCGTCACCGGTGCGAACTGTGCCGCCCGCGGCGGTTTCACCACCGTCGTCTGCATGCCCAACACGTCGCCGGCCATCGATTCCGCCAGCACCGTCGCCCTGATCCAGGACAAGGCCCAGCATGCCGTCGTGCGGGTCGAGGTCACCGGCGCGCTGACCAAGGGCATCGCCGGCGAGGAGATGGCGCCGATCGGTTCGTTGGCCAAGGCCGGTGTCGTGGCGCTGACCGACGACGGCAAGTGCATCCAGAACAACGAGCTGATGCGCCGCGCCTGCGATTACGCCCGCATGTTTGGCCTGCCGGTGATGGACCATTGCCAGGATTACGGGCTCGTGACCGACGGCGTGATGCACGAGGGGCACTACTCGATGATGCTCGGGCTCCGCGGCTGGCCGGCGGCTGGTGAGGAGATGATCGTCGCCCGCAACATCCTGCTCGCGGAGCAGACCGGCACCCACATCCACTGCCAGCACCTCAGCAGCGCCGGCAGCGTGCGGCTCCTGCGTGAGGCCAAATCCCGCGGTGTGCCCGTCTCCGGCGAAGGTTGCCCGCACCACTTTACCCTCACCGACGCCTGCATCGCGGGCAGCGACGAATTCTGGAAGGCCGACGGCGCGGACCTGGCGAAGCGCTTCTTCGGTGCCCACGCGCTGCCTGCCTGGCCCAGCTACCACACCCATTTCAAGATGAACCCGCCACTGCGCTCCGCTGCCGACCGCGCCGCGATCATCGAGGGCCTGGCCGACGGCACACTGGAAATCATCTCCAGTGACCATGCGCCGCACACGGAATCGGAAAAGGAGGTCGAGTTCGACTACGCTCCGTTCGGCATCCTCGGGCTGGAGGTGGAACTGGCGCTGTCGCTTATGGCGCTGCACCACACCGGCCGGCTGCCGTTGCCGCAGTTGCTGGCGAAGCTCACCTGCAACCCTGCCAAACTTCTCCGCTTCACCGACGGACGTGGACACCTGCGGATTGGCGGCGTGGGCGATGTCACCGTGATTGACCCGGACCGTGAATGGACCAGTGACCGCGAACAGACCGCGAGCAAGTCCCGCAACAACCCGTTCCACGGCTGGCGGATGAAGGGCAAGGCCGTGCTGACGATTGTCGGCGGCAAGGTGGTTTACCGGGAAGACTGAAGATCTCGCCGCGATGCCCCAAAATCGAAACGCCGAGCCGGAGGCTTCTAACACCCGCTCCGTAGGCACCGGCGCGATTCGGTCAAACCAGCCCTCGACTCAACACGCTTGCCTTCGTTGTCCGCGCCACGCGCCTGATTGGCCTGGGTGGCCTTGTCGCGGAGGGCCTGGAGGCGGGTGAGGACTTTGTTCATGGCGAGGGACGGGTTGAGGTCAAAGGGGAGACAGCAGGTAGGGACGGCTCGCCGAGCTGTCCGTCGAACGAGGGAAGCGAGGCGAACAAAGTGAGTGTCTCGGGCGATGGATGGGAGACTCGAGACGCTTGCGTTGCTCGCGCAGGCTTCGCCTGCAAACAGGGACAGCTCGGCGAGCTGTCCCTACCAACGCGTGAAAACCACGCTCCGCCTCGTCACCTCGGCGGCAACAGAAATGGTTTTCTTGAAACTTCATGATGTTTCTCGGCTCACACGACCTACTTCCGGGAGGTGTTCTTGGATGACGCCTTCATTTGGCGAAGCTGCTCCATCTTTTCTCGCCGAACCCGCATCCGGCATGGCCTGCATCGGACGGCCGTCGCATAGATCGGCCCGCGCCATTCCTCGTAGTAGATCCGTTGCTGCTCAGCAGTCCAATAGCTCTCCTCACCGCAATCCCGGCACTTGAACTTCAACGTCTCGTAGTTCGTCTTCGGAGAGTAGGAGTTGTTCGGCCGCTGTTTCTTCAGATTGGCCTTAATCCTATCTGGCCCGCGTCCATGGTAGCCGATCTTTCGTTTCATACCGATAGGGGGTGGTTGAACAGGCAGTCGCAGCCCTCCGCCTCGTCACGTCGGCGGCTACGGAAAATGGATTCGTGTCTCTTCGTGTCCATTGCTGATCAAGTCTTCGGCTTCTGCGCTTCCTCCAGCACCTTGTGGAAGCGCTCCACGAAGGTGTGCTCGTTGGCCAGCATCTCCTGGGTAATTTCGACTTCGACCGTTCCCTGTTTCGCCCGAGCCGCGAGCAGTTCTTGAGCGTTGCGGAGGTGATCGCGCTGCTGGGAGGCGAGGTCCTTCAGCGAGGCCAGCGTGCTGTGGATCATCTCCAGCTCATGCGAAAGGCTGTCCACCTTGCCGCTGAGCGCCGGAGCCTGCGCGGCATGCAGCGAGCGGGTCAGGTCTTCGCCCAAGGCCTTGAGGCCGTCGCCCAACTGCGCGCCGATGCGTTCCAGATTCGCCGCGGCCGCCTGGTTGGCAGGCGGCCCCTGGGGCGCGGGTTGGTTTGCGGCGATGACGCGGCCCAGTCGTTCTTCCAGCGTGGCGCGTAGCGATTCGAGGCTATAGGCAAGCGAACCGAGCTCGACCGTGACCGGCGCCTGGGGACGGGCCGCTGCTTCGGCAACCGTGGTGCGAAGGGATTCGAGACTCTGCCCCAGCGAACTCACGTCGAGCACGACGGGTTCCTTCGGTTTGGCGGCGGCGTTGGCCAACGTGGTCTGGATGGATTCCAGTCCCGTTTGGAACAATGAGAGCTGGGCCACGACGCGGCCGACGGGGTCGTTCTGGTCGGTGCCGCGGGTGAACTGGTTTCGCTGGAAGGTCTTCTTGATGTCGGCCCAGCGCGCGGCTTCGTCGGGCTTGAGTTCGCCGATGAGTTCCTTGAAGCGGAGCAGGTTCGCCTCGGCGCCGGTGGTGAGCGTCTGCGATTCGCCGCGGTAGTGGCCGATGACCAGCGCGCGGACCTCGTCGTCGTTCATGATGGCGACGACCTTTTCCGCGAGGCGGTTCATGTTGCGGTAGGAACCCTGGAGCTTGAAGGCGGGCTCGGTCCGGAACTCGTCGGCCTGGCCGGCGGAGGCGATGTATTCTTCGTTCACCCGCATGACGACGTCGCGGATGGCCACGAGCTTCTTCATGACGGAGAGCACTTCGTCCAGTTCCTGCGCGGAGTAAGTTCCTTCCAAGCCCTCGGCGGTGCGTTGGCCGGTCTCCGCCATGCGGACGAACGCGCGGATGTCGGTCTGGCTGCGCACGGCGAGCGGCGCGAGCACGGCGTTCGACGTGACGGCGTTCTCCAGATAACTGGCCTTGAACCACTCGGCATTGGCGCCGATGACGTCACCCAGGTTGTAGGTGTCGGCGCGGTTCGCGAGCATGTCGGGGATTTTGAACTTCTGCCCGCTCTCGGTGTAGGGATTGCCCGCCATGACCACGACGACCTTCCGGCCGCGCAGGTCGTAGGTGCGGGGCTGCTTGCGCCAGACGCCCTCGATCTTCCGCTGGCCGTCGCAGAGGGAGATGAATTTCTGCAGGAACTCCGGGTTGCAGTGCTGGATGTCGTCGATGCAGATGAGCGCGTTGTCGCCCATCTCCAGCGCGAGGTTCAGCTTGGAGATTTCTTCGCGCGCGGCGGCGTTGGGCGCCTCCTCGGGATCGAGCGACGTGACGGCGTGGCCGATGGCCGGGCCGTTGATCTTCACGAAGACGATGCCAAGGCGGCTGGCGACGTATTCGAGCAGCGTGGTTTTGCCGTAACCCGGCGGCGAAATCAGGAGCAACAGGCCCATTAGGTCGGTGCGTTTGGCCGCGCCGGCCGCGCCGATCTGCTTGGCGAGGTTGTCGCCGACCAGCGGGAGATAGACGCGGTCGGTGAGCTGGTTGCGGACGAACGACGACAGGACGCGCGGCTTGAATTCGTCGAGCCGGAGCCGCTTGCGTTCGCGCTCGAGCAACTGGCCCTTGAGCCGGTGATACGCCTCGAAGCGCGGCACGGCCTCGGCCTCGAAGCGGCGCAGGCGCGCGGTGAAGTCGAGGTAGTCGAAGGTGTAGCGGTTGGCCTCGATGCGCGGATGCGCGCCGCGCAGGGCCTCGAGCACGCGGCGGGATTCGGCGTGGACCGGCATGCGCGGCAGGGCGTCGCCGCAGAAGAGGATGGCGGTGGTTTCTTCGAGGTGGGAAGCGCCGAGCTCCTGCTCCGCGCTCCGGTTCAGGAGGAATCCCTTCACCCAATCCCGCACCAGCTCCAGTTCGCTGGAGGGATGTCCGTTCAATGCGGCGCGCGCGGCGGCGAAGGTGTCGTCGTGGCCCTTGGCGACGAGGTGCTGCTGGAAGGCCGTCGCCAGGTGGTCGGCCTCGCGGGTGACGGTGAACGACTCGCCGTCGCTCAGTTCGTGGAAGAGGTATTCGCCGGCCTCGGCAGCCAGGGCCTCGGGGTAGAGCGGCAGCATCTTCAGGAACTCGCCGACGAGTCTCTGAAGCGCGACCACGTAGTCCTGCTGGACGGGATCGCCGGGGAAGATGCGGTTGCGTTCGCCGAAGGCCTTGAGCTTGGTAGCCCATAGGGTGCGGTCGTCCGTCGGGCAGAATCGGCTCCAGTAAACCACGGCGCAGGCGCGGGCCTCGGGCCGGAACCGGGCGCGTTGCAGCGCCAGATGCGTCTCCGCCAGCACGGTGAAGATGCGGGCGCCGTCGAGGTCGTGCAGGCCCTTGGTGTAGCCGTCCTGGTAGCGCGCGGCCATGAACTCCTGCACGGCGGCGAGACGTTGCTCTTCGGAGCGGGCGAGAAAGTCTTCGAGCTTGAACGCGCCAAGCATCTGCCACGCGAGATACTCGGCGCGGTAGACCTCCGCGTTCTCCGAGATCACTTCCTGGTCCCAGACCTGCCGCGTGGCCAGGTAGTCCGCGTCGGTGATCGGGTCGAAATACTTCGTGCTCGTCAGGTGGAAGTGCGGCTGGCCGTCGCGCTGGACGATGGTGAGATCCAGCGGCTGCGTGTTGACGTTGAACTTGTGTTTGCCGAGCTGGATGACGGCCGAGCCATCGACGAACAGCTCCTGCTTGTCCTTGAGCTGGCGCACCGCGTCCTGCTGCACGGTCTTGAGCCGGCCCTGGAGATCGTCGGCCTTCACCGAATCGCCCAGCGCCAGCAGCTGCTCGATCGTCTCGCGGACCTTCGCCGTCATCAGATCCGACGCCATGTAGGTGTGGATCTCCTCCAGCGCCTTGAAGCCGGCGAGGCGGTTCTGGATGACCTTGAGGATGCGTTCCGCGGCGGTCAGGAGCGCGCCGGCGCGTTTGCTGCGCTGCTCGACGAGCGCAATCTTCCGCTGCTCGAAGGCCTCGTAGAATTCGGTGCGGCGGTCGGAAAGCTGGACGGTGTATTCGTCGAAACCGGCGAAGGCGCCCTCCATTTCCTCCAGCTGGACGGTGAGGCGGTTGAGATACTCGTCGCACTTCTCCGGCGTGTCGCAGAGGTCGAGGTAGCTGGAGGCGGACTGGCCGAGGAGCTTGAGCTGCGCGTTGAACTGCGCCGCGCTCTCCGAGGACACGAGCGCCTGGAGATGCTTCTTCAGCGCGGCCTTGACCTGGTTCAGCGTCGAATAGACCGCCGTGATGCTGTCGATGATGCGCGTGGTCTCGGTCGCGTCGTCGATCTTCAGGCTGTTGACGATCTCGATGAGCATCTCCAGCTCGCCGCCCGCGTCGGCCACGGCTTTCTCCAGTTTCCGGCCGTCGGCGACCTTCGCGACCTTGTCCACGGAAGCGAGATGCTCGGCGGCCTGCTTGCGGTAGGGCTCCAGCGCCTCGGGCTTGAGCAGGAACTTCACGCACTGCGCGGACAGTTCGCCGAGCTGGGTGGCCACGGTCTGTTCGAGGGTCTCGATGGCCGCGACGTCGATGTAGCGGACCTCGCGCGTGGTGATGAGCTCGCCGCGGAGATGGCGCAGCGCGGCGAGGTTGTGGACGAAGTCCTCCAGCTTGGAGAACGCCGCGCGGCGCGCCGCCTGGAAGCGTTCTTCGCAACGCTTTTTCACGTCGGCCAACTTCAGCACAGCCTCGTGCTGGAGCCGGCGGACCTTGGCGAATTCATCGACCGCCTTGTCCGCGATCTCGCGGAGCCGCTGGAGCGCGTCGTTGAGCTGGAACCCGTCCGCGCTCGCCAGCCACGGATAGGCGTCGAGCATCGCGGTGCAGCGGCGGACGAGGTCGGAATACAGCTCGGCGTAGGGCGTGTCCTTGCCGGCGAGCGTGAGCACCTCGTTGCATTCGGCGAGGCAGCGGACGACGTCCTTGTTGCCGACCTGGTAGAGGAACGCGTCCTTCTTTCCGGCCGGTTCGTGGCCGAGTTGGTAGAACGGCGTCTGGCGAAGCTGGATCTGGTGGTGCTTCTGCGGCACGTCGTCCCCGCGGAAGAGGATGAGCTGGCCGTTCGGGAACAGCGCGAAGCCGTGGCAGGCGATGCGTTCCTCGACCTTCTGCTCGATCAGCCGGTAGGGCATCAGCACGTATTCGCCGGAAGCGCGCCCGTGGAAGACATAGAGCGAATCCTCGCCGTTGGGCGAATGGACCACGCGCTCCAGGACCAGTCCGGTTTCCTTCGCGTCGAAGCGCTTCAGCTCGCCGGTGCCGAGGTAGTAGCCGTCGGGGAAGATCAGCCCGTATTCTTCCGGCAACCGCGCGCAGGCATCGCCGATGGAATCCACCCGCACGACGGAACGGAGCTTCTCGTTGAAGATGAAGAAACGGGCGGCGGTTTCCTTGTAGGGCCGGATCTTGAGCAGGATCAGGTGGTCCAGCTCCGCGAAGGCGATCTCGGCGTCGTCCACCTTCTGGTGACGGTCGTCCACGGGCTCCGAGTAGATGCCCTCGCCGGTGGCCGTGTTGTCCTCGACCTTGATGGTCAGGTCGCCGCCGACGCACTCGACGAAGACGCGTTCGGCGATGGAGACGTGCGGATGGTCGCCGTAGCGGTAGGACTCGCGGTCGGGCGTCTGCCAGCGGAAATCGTGCGAGGCCGGATAGCCGACACGGCGGTATTCCGCCTCCGAGCGGCCGTCGAGGTAACGGAGGTTGCCGTCGTTGAAGGCCCACTTGAAGACGGCGTAGTCGTTGAGCGAGGCGCCCGTGCCGAACTTCGCGTAGAGGTTCCCGCCGATGACGGCGAACTTCCGGAACGAGGTCTTCTCGTAGACGTTGTAGAGGCGCTTGAAGTCGGCGACGAACTGCTTGTCCTGGAGCGGTTCCAGCGGCTCCTCCTTGAACCCGCCCGTGGCTTCGTCACGCCGGTAGATGGCGAAGACGTCCGCCAGATCCATCTCCTTCTTGAGGCCGAAACGGACATTGAAGGCGAAGAGGAACCGCCCGTGCCCGAGCTGGACCATGTCGCGCGGCATGCAGTTGTGCGCGGTGTTGACGCGGTCGGCCTGGAGCAGCTTGGATTCGATCCGCCCGAAGACCTCCTGCCGCCGCGCGTCGAGCCGGCCCATGCGCTCGCGCAACGTCGCCGAGTTCGCCGCCAACCGCTGCCGGATGATCTCGTAGGTCGCACCGGCGAGGGCGGAGGGCTGCGCCGGAGCGGGTGAGGCGGTGGCCGGGGCGGATGGAGTGGGATCAGCCATGATTCGGCGAGGAAAGGCGGGGAGCGTGAGGCGGACGGGCGACCGGTTTGCAGCCTGAAAGGCTGCGAGCCATTAGCCGGGAGTTGAGGCGAGCCGCTACCCCCGGAACCGAGGGCAGAGAATCCCCGCACCCTGAAGGGGTGCCAGAACGCGTGGCCAGATTGTGGCGGATGGGACCAAAGACGGGATGCTGGCACCCCTTCAGGGTGCCAATCGTCTTGTTCGGGCTGACCGGGGGTGTCGCTTCGCTCAACCCCCGGCTAATGACTGCCACGCCTCCGGCGTGGGAAAAGCGGAATCCCAGTTCTGCACCGTTACGAATCCGCCAATCCTCAAGTCTTGTGAACCGCACATGGCACATGGTCAGAGTCCCCTATAGGCAGAGTCGCAGTGGCCGCATTGGCACTTGGTTTGCCACGCGGTTCCGCTCTCAAGCTTTGTCACACAGATGATTTGCGTGCATTTCGGACAAGTGATCTCAACGGGGATTGAACATTGGAACTCCGAGAGTGCGTTAAGAACTGAGCGTTGAGGTTCAGGCAGATCCTCAAAATCAGCGCGGATACGCCTCCTCTTCTCCGCTTCAATCGGGGTCGTCATCGCCAGTTGATCCTTGTGGGAGAAATCACGCCTTCACCACCGTCTCCGCCTTCACCTCGCCCAAGCCCTTCTCCTTCACCAGCGCGAGCGCGGACTTGATGGCGTTCTTCACGCCGGCGTCGTCAGTGGAGGCGACGAGTTTGGCGAGCAGCGCGGACAGCGTGAGGTTCTTAAGGTCCTCGGTCTTGAGGCCGAAGTCGGCGACCCATTGGCGGAGCTGGGTCTTGAAGTGCTCGGGATCGCCGTTGAAGAAGGTCTCCTTGATGTCGGTGAGCGTGGCGCTGTTCTGCACCATGCGGTCCACGGACTTCCCGGTGCCGATGCTGCGGACGATCTTCTCGAAGAAGTCGTTCTCGCCGCCGACGATGTCGATCTTGGCGGTCTTGAGCGCTTCGGACACGACGCTGGCGTTGGCCTGGGCGATCTCGCGTTGGACGTTGATGGCGGCGAGTTCGACGTCGCGTTCCTTCTGGAGGCGGAGCTTGAACTCCTCATGCTCCTGGCCGGCGGCGTGGAGCAGCTTCATGGCGTCGGCCTTGAGCTGGATGGATTTCGCCTCCGCCGTGCCGCGGGCCTCGATGCCGGTGGCGATGGCGAGTTCCTTCTCCTTCGTGCCTTCGGCTTCGGCCTCGGCCTGGGTCTGGGTGTTGGAAGCCTGCACGGTGCCCTTGGCCTTGGTGACTTCGGCTTCGGCCAGGCCCAGTTCCTTGACGGCTGAAGCTTCGGTCTTCTTGGCCTCGGCCATGGCGACAGTGACCTTGGCTTCGGCTAGCCCCTTCGCGGCCTCCTTGGCGGCGATGGCCTCGGCTTCCTGCACGGCGGCATGGCGGCGTTTGTCGGCCGCCTTGGCTTCGGCGTCAGCAATGGTCTGGAGACGTTCGGCGTCGCGGACGGCAGCCTCGCGGGCGGCCTCGGCGGCGATGATGGTCTTGAGCTTGTCGGCTTCGGCGAGGTTGCGTTCGGCCTCCTTCTGCGCCTCGGCGGCGACGACCTTCTCGGTCTGGTCCTTCTTGGCGTTCATCTCCGCCTCGATGAGCGTGACCTCGCGGACGCGTTCGGCGGTCATGCGGGCCTCGATGTTGTCCTTTTCCTGCTGTTGCTGGGTGACGGCTTTTTCCTCCGCAACCACGGTGGCGCGCTTGCGCTGCACCTCGACGGCGGCCTCGTTGACCTTCACTTCCTTGTCCATCTCGGCGAGCGAAACGGTGCGTTCGCGGCGGACGCGTGCCTCCTCGCCTTCCTGGACGGCTTCCTGTTCAAGGCGTTGTTTCTCCTTCTTCACGGTGAACTCGCGCTCCTGCACGGCGCGGTTCATGTCCTCGGTGCGGAGACGGATGGCTTCCTCGGCTTCGAGGCGCTTGGCTTCGACCTCCTGACGCCGGGCTTCGATGACCTTGCGGGCCTCGGCCTCCTCGTTGGCCTTCACCTCGGTGATGGCCCGGGTCTGCTTGGCGGTGTCCTCCTCGTTGCGGCGCTTCTGCTCGCGCTTGGCGATGTCGGCGTCGGCGTTCTCCTTTTCGACCTGCACCTGGGCTCGCTGCGAATGCTCGTTGGCGATGACGCGTTCGCGCTGGGTGATCTCGGTGATCTTCTTGATTCCCTCGGCGTCGAGCACGTTGCTGGGGTCGTGCTGGTCGAGCGGGGTCTGTTCGAGGTAGTCGATCGCGACGTCCTGGAGGAAGAAACCGTCCAGGTCCTTGCCGATGGTGGACTGAATCTGTTCGCGGAACTTGATGCGCTCGGTGAACAGCTCGTGAAATTCCATCTGCTTGCCAGCGGTCTTGAGCGCCTCGGAGAACTTCGCCTCAAACAGTTCGCGGAGCTGCGCCATGTCGGACACGCGCTCCGGTGTGAGCATTTGCGCGACCTTGCGGACGCTTTCGGGCGTGGCCTCGACGCGGATGTAAAACGCGACCGAGATGTCGGCGCGGATGTTGTCCTGGCAGACGAGGCCGTCCTTGCCCTTGCGGTGGATTTCGAGCTTCTTCACGGAGATGTCCACCAGTTCGAGCGACTGGAAGATTGGCCACCGGAGAATCCAGTCGAAGGAAACCCGCATGCCGCCCAGGCCCACGATGACGCCGGCCTTGCCGGGCGGGATCTTGCGGATGCAGATGGCGATAATGCCGAGTGCCAGGAGGAGGATAAGGACCGTTAGGACGATGGCGGGGAACATGTTGGAGGTCTCCGGGTTGAGTGCGTTGCCAGGTAGTTCTTTGTTTCCAAGTCCGAGGCCGGCTGAGGCGGTGACTTTGGCCACGCGACTTTGGCTACGGGACGGCACATGAATTACCGGAACGGATTGGGCGGGGCGAGTGGGATTTCCGACGGCGGATTGTAACGTCCACGAACCGCGCCCGCAGCCTCCACCACTTCGGGGATTACACCCGGCTCTCCGATTCGTAGCCTCGGGGCGTGAGCGTTTCTCTCCCTTCCCACACCCGTGTCCTCATCATCGGCGGCGGCGTCGCCGGCACCAGCGTGGCGTGGCACATGACGCAGTTCGGTGTGCGCGATGTAGTGTTGGTCGAGCAGAACCGGCTCGCCGGCGGCACTTCCTGGCACGCCGCCGGCATGGTCGGTCGCCTACGGGTGTCGAGCAGCATGATGCGGATCAACCAGGACTCCGCCGACCTTTACGCCAAGCTGAGGGAACTCACCGGCCATGACATCGGCTGGCGCATGGTGGGAAGCCTGCTGCTCGCCCGGAACCATGACCGCGTCGTCCAGTTCCGCCGCACGACGGGCGTAGCCGGTTACCTTGGCGTCGAATGCCACGAGATCACCCCGGCCGAAGCGCAGGCGAAGTTCCCCTGCATCCGCGTGGATGATCTCGCCGGGGCCTTCTGGATTCCGCATGACGGCCGGGTGCTTCCCGGCGAAGTGCCGTTGGCGTTGGCCAAGGGCGCCCGGGCCGGCGGTGCGCAGATCCTCGAAGGAGTCCACGTCACGAAACTGCTTTCGAAAGACGGCCGGATTACGGGCGCGGAGACCCACCTCGGGACCATTCACGCCGAAGTCGTCGTGCTCACCGGCGGCATGTGGACCCGCCAGCTCGCACTCACGGCGGGCGTGAATATCCCGCTGCATCCGGTCGAGCACCACTACGTCGTCAGCAACCCGCTGCCGGGGGCCGATGGAAACTGTCCGTGCACGCGCGACATGGACGGCTCGACCTATTTCCGCGGCGAAGACCTGCCCGAAGGCGGCGGTGGTGTGTTGTTGGGCGCCTTCCAGCGCACGACGAAGATTTGGGACGTGCCGCGCGTGCCGGATGATTTTTCCTTTGGCCTGCTGGAACCCGACTGGGAGAAGTTCAGCGAACCACTCGCGCAGGGTCTGCTGCGGATTCCCGGATTGAAGGCGGCCGGATTCTCCAAGTTCGTCAACGGCCCGGAGAGCTTCACGCCGGACAACAACTTTCTGCTCGGCGAAACCGCCGAACTGCGGGGGCTGTTCGTGGCCGCGGGCTTCAACAGCGCGGGTATCGCCTGTGCCGGTGGGGCAGGGAAGGCGCTCGCCGAATGGATCCTCGGTGGCGCGATGCCTTACGACCTCACCGGGGTGGACATCCGGCGCTTCGGTGGCTGGGCGAACAACCGGGCCTTCCTGCGGGACCGCGTCACGGAATCGCTCGGCCTGCACTACGAGATGGCCTGGCCCAATCGCGAGCCCGTGACCGCGCGGAACGTGCGCCTGAGCCCGCTGCACGGTCGGCTCCAGGCGGCCGGCGCGTGCTTCGGCACCAAGGGCGGTTGGGAACGGCCCAACTGGTTCGCGCGAAAGGATTCCGGCTGCGTTGTTGAGCCCGAGGCCAACTACAGCTTCGGCCGGCAAAACTGGTTTGCGAACCATGCCTTCGAACACCGGGCCTGCCGCGAGCGCGTGGCCGTGTTCGATCAGACCGGCTTTGCCAAGCTGCTCGTGCGTGGTGCCGATGCGTGTGCCGTCCTCCAGCGGCTGTGCGGCAACAACGTGGATGTGGTGCCCGGCAAGGTCGTTTACACGGGCCTATTCAACGAGCGGGGCGGCTTCGAGAGCGACCTGACCGTGGTGCGGGTGGGCCGCGACGAGTTTTACCTGATCACCGGCAGCGCCCAGGCGGCCCGCGACGCGAGCTGGCTGCGGTGGAATCTGAAGGCCGGCGAGTGCTGCGAGATCGTCGATGTCACCGCAGCCTACGCCGTGCTGGGCGTGATGGGGCCGCGTTCCCGGGAGCTGTTGTCCCGGATCGCCGACGCGGACTTGGGCAGTTCCGTCTTCCCGTTCGGCACCGCGCAGCAAATCGGCATCGGCATGGCCAACGTGCGGGCCGTGCGCCTCACCTACGTGGGCGAACTGGGCTGGGAACTGCACGTTCCCGTGGAGCAGGCCGGCCACGTTTACGACCTGCTCATGACGACTGGCGCGGACCTCGGGGTCGCGAATGCCGGTCATTACGCAATCAACTCGCTGCGGCTGGAGAAGGGCTACCGGTCCTTCGGTGCGGAACTGTCGCCGGACGAAACGCCGTTCGAGGCCGGGCTCGCCTTCGCGGTGGACTTCACCAAGGACTTCCTCGGACGCGCCGCGATGTTGGCCGCGAGGGAGCGTCCCCGGAAGAAGCTGCTGACGACCTTCGCGCTGCATGATCCCGAGCCGCCGGTGTGGGGTGGCGAAGTCATCTTTCGCGATGGCGTGGCCGTAGGCTACACGACCAGCGGCAGCTACGGGCACGCCGTCGGTGGCGGCATCGCGATGGGCTACGTGAAGAACCGCGGCGAACCCGTCACGCCGGAGTGGATCCTAGGCGGCCGCTACGAACTGCTGGTGGACGGCCGCCGGATCGCCGCCACGCCGCACCTGAAGCCGGTTTACGACCCGAAGCGGGAGCGGATCATGAAGTGAACCGATCCGGGGCGGTGCCGTGTGGATTCACGGACAGTTGAGCCGGTAGAACGCGGTGGGTTGCCCAGGGAGAGGCGAGATGGTGAAGGAGAATTCCCCGTTTACTGCGGGCGGAACGATGACCCGGTTCCAAGTGGAGGCGGGACCGAATAGCTCCAGCACCTGCAACTCGCAGGCAGCCGCCGATTCCGGCCAAGTGACCGTGACGGATTCAGTTCCATGGCGGACAACTCGGAGCGGTGGCGCTGGGGTCGGCGGTAGTTCGACCTTGTCGAGGACCAGATCGTTCCCATCGCCGCCGCGGTAATTGACCCGATAGACGGATCCTCGATTGGTCAGGGCCAAATCCTGTGGTAATCCCGCAAACCGTTGCGGAATCAAATTGGTGCCGGCCAGTTTCAACAGCAGGATCGGGGTGCCGGAAAGAGTCTGAGCGGGAAAAATCACACGCGCCCGAACCCCATTGTCAACTTGCCCGAGTGTGTTCACCGAAAGACTGTGAGACGCCGCGGAGACCGCTGTGAAGGTCAGTTCAGAGTCGCTGGCAAGGTGCAACCGGCTGACTGAGACGTTTGCCACCTCGGCCTTTCCGCCCGCAAGGACGACCTGCCCGAGCGATGTCGAATTGGTGCAGACAAGTTTTCCGGTGGCTTTGATTTCTACGTGCGCTTGGGGCGGAAACTGAAATTGGCCAAGGCTGCGCAGCAAGGCGGTGCCGTCAGCTGGGGAATCCGACCCGATGATGTTGGTTTGGGCCGCTGCGACTGCCGCCGGGACTTTTCCCAGGCTCAGTTCGCCGCGGACGAGTGTCAGATTCCTCAACGTGTTGGGGGAACTGCCGGCAAAGCGGGCCCGAACACCATCGAGGGTCAATTGATCACCGGAGAGCTTGCAGTCGGCAGCGGTAATCTGCGGGGCGCGGCTGCCTCCGAAACGGATGGGGGCGTTGTTGGTGGACCTGACGACGACGCCATTGGTCACATTGAGCCAGCCCTCAAACGCCGATTCTACCCTGCCGGTGATGCGTATTTCGCCCGCGTGCTCGCCTGCCGGGCCGGGGCGGGGATCGTTCGTGTAGTCGATCAACAGCACGGTTCCTCCATCCAGGATCAGCGGGTTGCCCAAGCCCTGCTGGCGAGGCCCGGCGATGAGCGTTGCGTTGGAGAGGACGGTGACGACGGATTCCGTTCCAAACACGAAATTGGGGAGCAACGGCCCGGTGCCTGAACTGCGGGGCAACACCACATCACAGAAAACAGGCAGGCGATTGGTGGTCGAACCCACCGTCAAGGAACGATGAAAGACCGGACCTCCGAAGAGCGAAGCCCGAGGGGTGGGCGTTGCGGGAAGGAGTTCGAAATCTCCCTGCGCGATCTGGAGCGGCACGAGAAACTGGTTGGTTCGCGACATGAGGCTCATCCTTCCGACACCCGATTTGATCAGGAGCGGATCCGCGACTCCCGCAGCAGGGGCCGCTCCGGCCAGGGTCAGGCTAGCGGTTGAACTCGGGGCGGTGCCGATCCGGGCAGTGCTCGAAATGGTGAAAGGTTCCAAGAACTTCGCCGGTCCTTCTGCGAACACGGCGTTGCCCAGACCTCGCCCGCCGAAGCCGCCGATAATGATCGGCTGCGAGATGGTTCGGGAGTTTCGGACGGTCAGTTGACCGCCCTGGCGGATTTCCACCGGCGCATTGGTGGCGCCCAAAGTTCCTGCGAACTCCAGCGTTACATTCGAATTGGTGTGAACGACCGTGCCGCCGGTGTAGCTGTTGGTCTGGCGCAGCGATGTTCCTCCGAAACTGAGCAGTCGACCGGATCCCGAGACCGTCCCCGAAATGACCGTGGGTTCCAATCCGCCCACTGCGGTATCGCCTGCAATGCTCACCGGGCCGAGCAACTCCATGCCGTGCACCCCACCCAAGCCCCCATCAGGTTGGAACTGTATCCCCGCCTGGAGCCTTAAAAAGCCGGAGGTGGAGGTGGCCGTCAGCAGGCGGGTTTTAATCGGGGATCCGCCGACGGTATAGGCGCCTTCAAGCCTCACTTCCTCGAAGGCCGATGCTAGTTGGTTCCAGGTGTCCAACCGGGCAACTCCTGGGGGGAACACCAACGTGTCGCCCGCCTTGGGCGCGACGTTGTTGGACCAATTCCTCGCTGCGGCCCAATTCGTGTTGAGCGCTCCGGTCCAGATCCGGGTGGCGGCGCGGCTGCCAAGCGGCCAACCCAGCATTATGGACAAGGCCAGCAGTCGGAGCAGGTTGGTTCGGGCCATAAGGGCGTCCACTTGAGTTGCCAAATTCAAGGCCGAAGTCCAAGCCCGAACTCCTTGGCGATCTCGTTGGCCGAAATCGGCGTTGCTCCGCCGGCCGGTCCGTTCCAATCCTTCCGGCGTCCAATGAAGCTCGTTGTCCGCCTTGCGATCTATCTGGTGCTGCTGGTGCTTGCGGGAATCACGTTCTCCAAGTTCCGCGCGGCCTACCAGACCGGTCCGACCCGCGTGATTGAATCCGTGGAGCCCGACAGGACGCCGGCTTCGTCACCTGTGGCCGCCGCGGGCTCCGACACCAACGTGGTGGCTGCGAACGCCAACGCCAACACGAACGCCGTGGCTGCCGCCGAAAGGAATGCCGTGCCCGACGCGGTGACCAACACCCCGCCGGCGGTCGAGACCAAGCCAGTTGCTGCCGCTCCGCCGAAGAAGGCCGACAAGTCCTCCTCCATCGTGTATCTCGGCTGTTTCCTGATTTCGATGATCGGACTGGGAGCGATGGCGGCTTGGGATGTCGCTCAACTGTTCGGCAACCGGGCGGGTCGGTCAGTCATGGCGGAGGATTACACCGAATTCAAATCGCCGGATTACGAGAAAGCCGAGGAGGAATGGGCCAAGGGCAATCACCTGGACGCGGTCCAACTGCTGCGCGACTACCTCAAGGAGAATCCCAGCGAACAGCACGCGGCCATCCGCATCGCGGAAATCTACGAAAAGGATCTGGGCAATTATCTCGCCGCGGCGCTGGAGTTGGAGGAAGTGCTGAACAAGAAGCTGCCCCGCGAAAAGTGGGGCTGGACGGCCATCCGCCTCTCGAACCTCTATTCTGGCCGGTTGAACCAGCCCAACAAGGCGTTGGCCGTGCTGGACCGCATCGTGCGCGATTATTCCGATACGGCCGCGGCTCGCAAAGCTCGGGAACGCCTTGGCATTCCTGAGCCGACGCCGGAAGCGGTTGCCGAAGAACCTTCGGCTACGGAGTCGGAAACGGGCTCAATTCCTGAACCGGATCCTTCGAATTTTCCCAAGGGCTTCCGGAAGAAGAAGTGAAGCGACTGCGGGGTGGGCGGGTTGTGCCGGAACCTGCAACCCGCAGCGGCGGTTGGAAGCACGATTGCGGCGGACTGCGTCTCGGTCTGGCCGCGCCGTCATCCGTCATTCCGGCCGCCAAGTGGCCAGTTCTTCGAGGTATTCTTGTGGGAAACCGTGCCCCTTGGCGGCCGCCAGCACGTCCTCGAGGTAACCCGGCATCGGGTCGCCGGGTTCCGCATCGTTCATCACGTAAACCATCGCCGAAACTTGCCGGCCGTCCGCCGTCGTGACCGGCAGGTGCCGCTTGGAGTAGAGTCCCTCGGCAATGCCCTCGTAGGCGTCTAGCAGTGCTTCATCCGGCAACGTCAGATCCCAGAGCACGCCGTGGACGCCCCCGCCGGCTTCCGGAACGACCGTCGCGTAGCCATGGCGGGCGATCCGAAAACGCCAACCAGCCAGAAATGCCGGGCCGATAAGGGTGGAGTTGGGGCAGCGCTCGCGCATCTGCGCGAGGTCCATGTTCGAGCCAAAGGCGAAGTTCAGCGTGCCCACAGGCCAATCCACTGTCCCAAACCTGCTCCCCGGTCAATGCCACAGGCCGCTTGCCCTGCCGGAGCGGCCTTCCTACCGTCCGCCCCCGTTCCGCGTCCCGGCACCCGGCCGGCCTCTGAACGCTGTTTACTGACTACTGATCACTGACGCACTGAGACCATGGCTTTCCTCAACGACAACTACCTCAAGCTCAAGGCCGGCTATCTCTTCCCCGAAATCGGCCGCCGCGTGAAGGCGTTCACCGACGCCAACCCCGAGGCCGCCAAACGCCTCATCCGGTGCGGCATCGGCGACGTCACCGAGCCGCTGCCGCCGGCCGTCATCGCCGCGATGCACGCCGCGGTGGACGAGATGGCCAGCCGCGCGACCTTCAAGGGCTACGGTCCCGAGCAGGGCTACGAGTGGCTCCGCGCCGCCATCGCCCAGAACGACTTCCGCGCCCACGGCCTCGACGTTGCCGACGACGAGATCTTCGTCAGCGACGGCTCGAAGTGTGACTGCGGCGCCATCCTCGACATCCTCGGCGACCAGAACCGGCTCGCCATCAGCGACCCGGTTTATCCTGTGTATGTGGACACCAACGTCATGGCCGGTCACACGGGCGAGGCCGACGAATCCGGCGCCTACGCAGGCATCACCTACCTGCCCTGCACCGCGCAGAACGGTTTCATCCCCGAGCCGCCGTCGGAAAAGGTGGACGTGATCTACCTCTGCTCGCCCAACAACCCCACCGGCGCCGCCGCCACCCGGCCGCAGCTGGAGGCGTGGGTGAAGTATGCGCTGGCGAACCAGGCCATCATCCTCTTCGACGCCGCCTACGAGGCCTACATCACCGAGCCCGGCATCCCGCATTCCATCTACGAAATCCCCGGCGCCCGGGATTGCGCGATCGAGTTCCGCAGCTTCTCGAAGAACGGCGGCTTCACCGGCACCCGCTGCGCCTTCACCGTCGTGCCCAAGACACTCCTCGCCAGCACGGCAAAGGGCGAACGCAAGCCGCTGCACCCGCTCTGGTCGCGCCGCATGACGACGAAGTTCAACGGCGTCTCCTACCTCGTGCAGCGCGCCGCCGCGGCGCTCTACACGCCGGAAGGCAAGGCGCAGGTGCAGGCGCTCATCGAGCATTACCTCGGCAACGCCCGCGTGCTGGTCGCCGGGGCCAGGGCGGCGGGGCTTACGGTGTTCGGCGGCGTGAACGCGCCCTACATCTGGGTCGGCGCACCGGCCGGGTTCACGAGCTGGCAGGCCTTCGACAAGATCCTGCATGAGGCCAACGTGGTCATCACCCCCGGCAGCGGGTTCGGCTCGAAGGGGGAGGGTTACTTCCGCGTGAGCGCCTTCAACAGCCGCGCCAACGCCGAGGAGGTCGCGAAACGGATTCAGGCGCTGAAGTGGTGAAGTGTTCAGGCGTAACGATGGCGGTCTTCTTTGGTGGTTCCCCGCTGTTTTCGGTGGGTGGGAGGGCTTTCAACTGCGGGTGGCACTAACGCTGGGAACAGCTACCGACATACCGCAAACTTCGCCCGTGGACATGCGCCGCTCGTCGCTGCTGCTGCTGGTCGTCATCTATTTCGGCTTCTTCAGCCTCGGCTTGCCGGATGGCTCGTTCGGCGTGGCGTGGCCGGCGATGCATCCTGAACTCCGCCTTCCCATCGGGCTTGCGGGCACTATCACCACGGTGGTGACGCTGCTGTCCGCATTGTCCGGGTTTGCCGGCGGTGCGTTCATTGCCCGGTTTGGCACCGGGCCGGTTGCGCTGGTCAGTTGCGCCCTCACCGGACTGGCCCTGATCGCGGTTTCCCAGGCGCGGGGAGCTGCATGGCTGTTTGTCGCGGCGGTGCCGCTGGGCCTGGGTGCCGGCGCGGTGGACATGGGACTCAACGGCTTTGTGGCCCGCCATTACAGCGCTCAGCACATGAACTGGCTGCACGCGTGCTGGGGCGGCGGCGCCCTGTGCGGACCGCTGATCATGGGTTCCGCCCTGGCCGGGGCCGGCGGCTGGCGGGACGGTTACCGGCTGATCGGGGCGGGTCAGTTGATGCTGGCCGCGGTCTTCCTGCTGACTCTCCGGCTTTGGCGGATCGTGCCGGAAGTGTCGCCGGCGGGGGCGTCGGCAGCTATTTCGGGACGGCGGCCGACGCTGTCGGCGGGATCGATTGCCGGTTGGCTCTCGGCGGTGCTCTTCATGGTCTACGTGGCGGTCGAGGGGACGTTGGGAGTGTGGGCCGGGTCAATTCTCGTGGCGGGCCGCGGCCTTACTCCGACCACCGCCGCAGTGGCCACCGCCACCTATTTCGGGGCGATCACCTTGGGCCGGGTGCTAATCGGTTTCGTGGTCAACCGGTGGGGTAACCGGCGGCTGGTCAGCGTGGGAGCGGGCCTCGCGCTCGCCGGGTGCACGCTGTTTGCGGTCAGTTCGTCCCCGGGTTCTGCGACAGCGGCGCTGCTGCTGACCGGCCTGGGGTTTGCCCCGGTGTATCCCTGCCTGATGCATGAGGTGCCCAACCGGTTTGCGCCCGAGGCCGCGCCGGTGGTGATCGGCCGTCAGTCCGGGGCCGCCTATCTGGGCGCGGCGTTTCTGCCGGCGGCCGCGGGCCTGTTGGCGGCGCATTCGATCACGGGTATTCCCTGGCTGGTCGCCGGCGGGATCGTGGCGCTGATCCTGGGCATCCGGACGCTGGACCGGATGAGCTGACCGACTGAAGTCCGTTCACCCCTCCCGCCGCAGGATTTCCAGCGGCGGTTCGTCGGCGATGCCGCGGCTCGTGGCCAGGCCCACCAGCACGGTCAGGGCGGTGACGCTGAGCAACGCGACGCCCAGCGGGGCGGGAGAAACCACGTAGTCGGCTTTGAAGGCGAACTTCGCCAACGCCCAGCTCGATCCAACCGAGAGCACGATTCCCGTGAGCGCTGCCAGAAGGCCGAGCGCGAAGTATTCCGCGAAGAGGATGCGCCGGATCTGCGGCCGGGTGGCGCCCAGCGTGCGGAGCAGGATGCTTTCCTGCACGCGTTGCCAACGGCCGGTCAGCACGGCGCCGGCCAGCACGATCAGGCCGGTGGCGACGGTGAAGAGCGCCATGAAGCGGATCACGAAACCGACCTTGGTCAGAATGCCGTCGAGTGTCTGGAGCACGAGCGTAAGGTCGATCGCGCTCACATTGGGGAAGGCCTTCACCAACTCGCGCTGCATGCGGGCGGAATCGGTGGCGCTGGCGACGCGGGTGGCCAGGACGTGCATGGCCGGCGCCGCCTCAAGCGAACCGCCGGGGAACACGACGAAGAAATTTGGACGCACCTGCCGCCAGTCCACGGTGCGCAGGCTGGCCACAGTGGTCTTCAGGGGAATTCCTTGAACGTCCCATTCGAGTTCGTCGCCGACGGTCACCTTCAGATCCTTGGCGATGCTTTCCTCGACGGACACCGGGATGACTGCGTTCTCCAGATCCACCCCGGCGCCGGTGTCGGTGGCATCCTCTGGGAACCGCGGCACGAACCGGCCGGCAGTCAGTTCCTCGCTGTCGGTGAGGTTGGTGCGCCAGGTGGAGCGATATTCGCGGCGCAACACCCACTCGGGAATCCCGTCGCCTCGGTTGGTGCTGAGCTGGTCGGTGGGCACGCCCTTCACACGGGCGAGCCGCATGGTGACAATCGGGGCCTGTTCCAGCACCGGCAGGCCGATCTGGCCCATCAATTGGACTACGTCGTCCCGCTGGTCGGGCTGGATGTCGAAGAGGATGGCGTTGGGCTGGCTGGCCTTGTTCGCCGGAAACATGGATGTGAGCAGCACGTCGCGCGTGAGGTGCAGCGTCAGGATGAGAAACGTCCCCAGTCCGATGGCGACGAGCAGCAGTCCGGTGCGGTTCTGCGGCCGATGCAGGTTGGCGAGCCCCTGACGCCAGGCGAAGGGCAGGGAAGGCGGCGTCAGCCGACGGGCGCTCCACGCGATGAGCCGGGCCATGCCGGTGAGCACGAGGAACGCGGCGCCGAGTCCGGCCGCGAAGGCGAGTCCTTCCCACCAACGCCGCGTCTGAAGCGTCGCGAAGCCGGCCACGCCGGCGGCGATCAGCCCGAACAGCACCCAGCGCAGCGGGTCGTGCCGGGGCGTTTCGTAGGCGGCGCGGATGGCGGCGAGGGGCGGCACGCGGCGGACATCCAGCAGCGGCAGCAGGGCGAACAGCACGCACAGGGCGAAGCCGGTGACTGCCGCGATGAGTGCGGCGACCCAGTCGAAGTGCGCCTCAAAGGTGAACGGCACGAAGGTGCGCACGAGTTCCGGCAACTGCTGCGCCACCGCCACGCCGAGAACGATGCCCACCAGCGACCCGGCCGCGCCCAGCGACAGTCCCTGCGCCAGATAGACCGCAAACGTCTGCGGCAGCGGCGCGCCCAGGCAGCGCAGCACGGCGACGTTGCCGAGCTTCTGCTGCACGTGGACGTGGATGGCGCTCGCGATGCCGACGGCCCCCAACAGCAGCGCAATCAGCGCCACCAGGTTCAGGAAGCGATACAGGTTCTCCAGCGCGCGTCCGAGGTCCTGCTGGCGTTCCTTCACCGTGTCGGAACCGAGGCGGAGACGTTCCAGCTCCGGCTTCAGTTCGTTGCGCAGCGTGTCGGGGTCCACGCTGACGGGCAGGCGAAACAGCAGCCGGTAACGGGCCAGGCTCTTATTGCCGACCAGACCGGTGGCCGGCAGGTCGGTGGCGCTGAGGTAAACGCGGGGCGCGATGGTGGAAAACGCCACGGTGTCGCCCGGCACGCGACGCAGCGCGCCGAGGATTCGGAAGTTGGCCGTGCCCAACTTCACGGAGTCGCCCACCTTGGCGTCGAACTGCTGGAGCACGCCCTCCTCGACCAGCACGCCGCCTCCTTGGCGGAACGCGGCCGCGGCGCCGGGCGGCTCGGTTTCGAGTTCGCCGTAAAAGGGGAAGTTGCCGGCCAGCGCGCGGGCGTTCACGAGCCGGGTGCCGTCCGCAAGCTGGAGCATGGTCGAGAAGCTGGTCTCGCGGGCCTGTTCGCCGCCGATGCGGGCGAAGAGCGCCTCCATCTCCGCGGTCAGCGCGGTGCGCGAGCTGAGCACGAGATCGGCCCCGAGGAGCGCCTTGGCCTGTTCGGCGATGGCACGTTCGAGGTTTCGGCCGAGCGAGCCGATGGCGACGAGCGCGGCGATGCCCAGCGAGATGCTCGACGAGAACAGCAGCAGCCGCCGACGCGACGTGCGGGAGTCGCGCCAGGCCATCAGCCAGGTCCAACGGGAAAACAGGGCGGTCAGCCAGCTCACGCGGCGGACGGTAGGCGGAGACCGCGGAATGACCAATTCCGTTGAGCAGGGAGCAGGGAGCAGGGAGCGGGGGCGCCGGAAGTGCGACTCTCTGAGTCGCGAGTCCCAGCGATGCCTGCGTTCACACTGATCGGGTGAACACTAAACGCGGCTCGGAGAGCCGCTCTCCCTGCTCCCTGCTTTCAGAACCGTTCATTGCTCCGACGCGGCGGCTGGTCCACGCTCGCCGCCATATGGCAGCCGATTCGAAGCCGGCGTTCCGGCCCTACATCCCTGACCGCACGCCCCTGCGGGAGTTCACCCTGCGTTCGCTGCTCATGGGCACGCTGCTGGGCATGGTCTTCGGGGCTTCGTCGCTTTTCCTGGCGCTCAAGGTCGGTCTCACGGTCAGTGCGAGCATCCCGGTCGCGGTGATTTCCATCGCGCTGTTCAAGGTGTGGGCGAAGTGCGGCGGAAAGGATGCCACCATTCTCGAGCACAACATCGCCCAGACGGCCGGTTCGGCCGGCGAATCCATTGCGTTCGGCGTGGGCGTGACCATGCCGGCGATCCTCATCCTCGGATTCGATCTCGAAGTCTCCCGGGTGCTGCTCGTCGGCGTGCTCGGCGGCTTGCTGGGCATCCTGATGATGATCCCGCTGCGGCGGGCGCTGATCGTGCAGCAGCACGGCGAACTGAAGTATCCGGAGGGCACCGCGTGCGCCGAAGTGCTCAAGGCGGGCGCCAGCGACGAATCGCGGGCTGCGGCCGATCCGGTCCACCGCGGCGACGAGGCGGGCGCTTCCGTAAATGCCAAGACGATCTTCGCCGGCTTCGGCATCGGCCTGCTCTACAAGGTGGCCAACGTGGCGCTGAAGGGCTGGAAGGATGTTCCGGAAAAGGTTTTCGGCGCCCCGCTCAAGGCCGGTTCCATCTCCGCGGAAATCAGTCCCGAGATGCTTGGCGTCGGCTACATCATCGGCCCCCGCACCGGCGGCATCATGGCTGCGGGTGGCGTGCTGAGCTACCTGGTGCTGATCCCGTTGATCAAGTTCTTCGGCGACCGCTTGGGCGAGCCCCTTGCGCCGGGCACGAAACTCATCAGCGAGATGTCCCACAACGACGTCCGCAGCGCCTACATCCTCTACATCGGCGCCGGCGCGGTGGCGATGGGCGGCCTCGTGAGCCTGCTGCGTTCGCTGCCGACCATCTGGCACGGGTTGAAGCTGGGCATCCTCGACATGGTGGATTCGCGCCGGGCGGCGGCCAGCGCCAGCGCCGAACGGACCGGCCAGGACCTGCCGATGAAGCTTGTCCTCATCGGCATCGTGGCGCTGGTCGCCGCGATCACGCTGGCGGCACCACTGAATATGACCGTTCTGGGAGCCGGACTCATCGTCCTGCTGGGGTTCCTGTTCGTGACGGTTTCCTCCCGGCTGACCGGCGAGATTGGTTCTTCGTCCAATCCGGTCTCTGGCATGACCATTGCCACCCTGCTGATCACCTGCCTGGCGTTCCTGGCCGTGGGTCGGACGGGCAATGCCCACTACGTCACCGCGCTCTCGGTCGGCGCCATCGTCTGCATCGCGTGTTCCAACGGCGGCACCACGTCGCAGGACCTCAAGACGGGCTTTCTGGTCGGTGGGACGCCCAGGCGCCAGCAGGTGGCCATCCTGATCGGCGCGTTCGCCTCGGCCCTGGTGATGGGACCGATCCTGCTGGGGTTGAACCAGACGGCGACAACCTACGTCGACGCGAAGGAGGTGGCGCCCGCCCTGCGCGCTCCCGCCGCCGAACTTGCCGGCGCGGCCACGGAGCGGATTGCCGGACCGCAGTCGAAAAGTGACCAGAGCGAGTATCTCGTGTGGCACTCGCCGGATCCGGCCGGTGGCGCGGCGAGGAAATTCCTGGTGAAACCCGACGGCGAACCGGTGTGGCTGGTGGACCCAGGCATCAACGGCCAGTTCGCCAAGCGCCCGGACGGATCCGAGGTGCGGAAGTTCGACGCGCCCAAAGCGACCCTCGTGAGCTACATCATCAAGGGCATCCTCGACCGCAAGCTCCCGTGGGACCTGGTGCTGTTCGGCGCGATGATCTCGCTGGTCCTGGAGTTGAGCGGCATTTCCGCACTCGCCTTTGCCGTGGGGGTTTACCTGCCCATTTCCATTTCCCTCCCCATTTTCGTGGGCGGCATGATCCGCTGGTTCGTGGACCGGCAGGATCGGCCCAAGTTCGTGAACGCCGGCCTCACGGAGGACCAGATCGCGGCCGAAGGGGACAAGTCCCCGGGTGTGCTGATGGCCTCGGGTTACATCGCCGGCGGCAGCATTGCGGGCATCGTCATCGCCTTCATGGCCGGGGTGCTGGACCGGCAGGATGCCGCCCTCACGGCGTGGGCGACCAAGTCAAACCCGTTCTTCAGCGGACCGAATTCCGACCTGCTTTCGTGCCTGCCGTTCGTCGCGCTCTGTGCGTTGCTCTTATTCGCCGCGCGGGGCCTGATCCTGCGGGCCAAGGCCCGTTAAGGCGGTCGCGGCCTCGCTCAACGCCGCTTCATCGTCGGCAGATGCCGGTCGGCGAAGGTCAGCCACTGGTCCCAGTCGTAGTCCAGGACGTCGTGGGCGCCCGCCCGGAGGTGATAGCCGATGGTGGAGTGGACCGGTTGATGGACGGGGGGCCATTCCGTCGCGGTCATTCCGTCAATGCCAAAGAGGCGATACACCGGTGCCGCGGCCTGCGCGGCGAGGAACTCTCCGCGGGGATCCGCCCACTTGTCCTGCTCGGCACTGGCGACATAGACCGGCCGCGGGGCGATCAGCGCGATGAGTTCGTGCTGGTCCACGGGCAGGGCGGCTACGTTGGTGCTGTAGCGTTTGAAGTTGCCGTTGAACCAGTGCGGGAACGACGTGTTGATGCGGCGGACGTTCTCGCCGAAGTCGCGCCGGGCGAGGGCCGCGCCGCCTTCGCCGGAATTGTTGGAGATCACAATGGCGATGCGTTCGTCCTGAGCGCCGGCCCACAGCGCGGTCTTGCCGAGCCGCGAGTGTCCCATGAGCACCACTTTGCGAACGTCCACCGCGTGGTCGGTTTCGAGATAATCCACGACCCGGCTCAGGCCCCAGGCCCAGGCGCCGATGGAGCCCCAGGCGTCATCCGCCAGCGTGGTGATGGGTTCGCGGGCCTTGGCGACGGTGCGCCCGCCGGACACAGGAAAGGCCGACCGCACGCCGGACTTCCAGCCTTCCGGATGATCGGGCTCGATATCGCCGTAATACACGGTGGCGAAGGCGTAGCCGCGCCGCAGAATCTTCTCGATGTTCCAGCGCGACGCCTGACGGCCGCGTGATTGCTCAGTGGCGCGATTGCTGACGATCCCGGCCTCCTTGTGGTCGCGCATCCAGGCGGTGGGCAGGGTAATGCCCGGGTCGGAGTGCACGCACTGGTTGCCTTCGAAGTTCAGCCCCAGGACGACCGGCACGGCGCCGGTCGCGCCGTTGGGCACGTAAATCAGCAAATGAATCACGGGCCCGCCGGCCTTGTCGGCGAGGCGGATGTCCACCTCCTTGCGGGTGGCGAGTCCACCCAGCGCCTGCGTGTCGGTGGCGGTGACCACGAAGACCTGATCGCGGGGGCGGCCCGGGCTGCGGCCGTAAACGTGGGTCTGGAACAGTTCCAGAAGTTCCTGCCGACGCTCCCGCCATGCCCGCGTCGATTTTACCGGCCGGCCGCTGATGAAGGTAAGCGGGGCGGGCAGGGGATCGGAACCAACCTTGGCTTCGTCGTAATTGATGGGGATGGCGTCGGCGGCGTGACCGGACGGCAGCAGGCATCCCAAGGCGAAGGCGAAAAGGGCGGGGAAAAGCGGTTTCATGGCACCGGGAGGAAGATTGCGGGACGGAGTCTGCCGCGAAGCATGGGGAGTTCCGGCCGGTGCTGGCAATTCTGCGTCGCGAGAAAACCCGTCCAAGGCTTCTAGGCCGCTTTCATCCGAGCCCCACTCGGCAACACCGGATGCCGCCGTTGCTCCTGGGGATGGGCGACCGGCCGGCGATGCCTGAGGCGTGGGCGCGAGCAGGGCGGATCGGATTCGCCGGTGGAGTTGACGGCGGTTTCCTTGTAGAGCAGCCCCTTCGCCAACGCGTCGAGAATCTCCTTTTCGCGCTGCGTCAGCGCCGGCAGCGCGTTGGCTTCGGGGAGTCGGCGGGAGCGTGCGTCCATTGCAGGAATCGCCTTCGCCGGCTCACCCTCCGGCAATGGTCAGCCTGCGCCCAGCTTGGCGCCGGCTTCGGCGTCGAACGCCCGGTAGTCGCAGGTGAGCTCTTCGCCAGCGGGGATGGGGCGCAAGGCGACCGTGATCACCGGTTCAGAAATTCCCGGCGCCGTGCCGGTGTTCGGTGATTCGTCGTGGTTCATGTAGCAGCACAGGTCACCGCTCTTGATGTAGGCGCCGCGGGCTGGGTCGAAATAGGCGAACCAGCGCAGGTGTTCCTGTGCGGGGGCCGGCAGACCGGCAAACTCGGCGAGCGAAATCGCGAGATCGAATCCGGCCCGAAATCGCCACACTGGCGTGCCGGCCGGAATGGGTTCGGCGGCAAAAAGCCCCAAGCCGTGGATCGGACTTGGGGCGACCCGCGTGCGGACGAGCAGCATGGCTTACTTCGTCGGCGAGTAGTCGGTCGGCTTAAGGAAGAGCGACTTGACGCCGCCCTGAGCCGTCAGGGAGCCGCCGGCCGCCTTTTCGCTGGCCTCGCGGGCGGACTTCCAGGCGGGGTCTGCACCGAACGCGGCGAAGGACGCCTTGGCGGCATCTTGCGATTTGTGGGTGAGGAAATACACCAGCCGGGTGTCGGCGCCGGCCTGGTCCGCCATCAGGTGGAAGTAGCCCTGGTTGCCCATGCCGTGCTTGGCAAAGAGCTGGACCGTGTGGTCGCGGAAGCGGGCATCAAGGTGGGACAGGCGGCCCGGGGGCGTGGTGTAGTCGCGCAGTTCCCAGACGCCGCCCTTGGAGACGTTGCCCTTCTTCACGCTGGGCGAGTAGTCGGTCTCGATGAAGAAGGGATTGTCCGCCTTCTCGACGAGCTTGCCGTTGGCTTCGCTCGCCTTGTAGGCCGCCTGCCACGCGGGATCGCCGACGAACGCCTTCCACGATGCCTCGCGGGCGTCACGGCTGGGATAGCGCAGCAGGAAGTGCAGCCGTTGGTCCTTCGCGTCCACCGGCATCCAATAGCCGATGCTCTCGATGCCGTGCTTCTTGAAGAGCTTGAGAGTGTGGTTGCGGAAGCGGTTGTGGAGATCCTCCGCCTTGCCCGGGGCGATGTGGTAGATACGGAGTTCGTAAACGGCCTTGGGCGCCTTGGTGTCGCAGCAGGCGGCGCAGTCACCGCCCTCGGTGCACTTGCCGCACTTCGAGCAGCAACCGGAGGCCGGCCCGGGATGGGCGGACGAGCGGCTGGAGACCAGCAGGTTGCGGTGACCCGTGGCACAGCCCGTGAGCAGGGCGGCCACGATGGCGGAAGCGGAGAGGAGGAACGAACGGAGCTTCATGGACGGATTGCGTCGCACCGGAGGCGGTTGGTCAAACGCAAAGCCGCTCCCGGGATGGTTTTGATCCGGCTTTCAGGCGACAGGCGCCCTGACTTCGCACTCGCGGTCGCAGCGGATTGCGCCATGCTGCCGGGCGTGTTCGCTACCCCGTGCCATTGTTCGCGCCGGCATTTCCTGAGCCGGCTGGGCACGGGTTTCGGGGCGGTCGTGCCCGGCGGGTGTTCGGCCAAGCCGAAGCAAGGTCTTCTTTGCCAATTATTTCACCGATCAACGCAACAGCCCGAACATGAATGCCGACAATAGATCAAGGCTGATTGAAGATTACAAACGTTGGATCGAAGACCATCGTGCTCAGCAAAAAGCCGATGAAATGGCCCGACGGAGCGCATATCCCTTGAAGGGCGTGGCACGGGTTGTCGGGGTGTATCCGGTGAAAGCCGATGAGCCTTGCCATCTGGTCGAGTTGGTCATTGAAGGCAGCGACACACCCGTTTGTGTCGGTGACATTACTCAGGAAATCCCTGGGCTTGACCGAGCCGGTTGGCAGGTGCCTTGGGCAGAGCGGTTATTGGACAGAGCCGGAGAAACGGTCTTGGCGAAGGAGCGGGAACTCGAAGAACGCCCCGGACTCTTGCAGGGTAGTGTGCGGCTGGTTTTCTTTCTGCACTATTTGGATCTGGCCCGACCATTGATCACTCCGTTCGGAGCATTGCCTTTGCCATTGCCGTCAAGGAGGCCCTCCAGATTGAAGATGGTCCGCTACCAGCCTCCAAGTTAAGCTGCTGATCCCATGTTCGCCACCCCGTGCCACTGTTCGCGCCGGCATTTCCTGAGCCGGATGGGCACGGGCTTTGGGGCGGTGGCACTCAGCGCGTTGGCGGCCTTGGACGCGCGGGCGGCCAACCGGAAGCGGGCACTGGATCCGCTCAACCCTTTCGCGCCGCGCCAACCCGACTTCCGGCCGCGTGCGAAGTCGGTGATCTTCCTCTTCATGGTCGGCGGTCCGTCCCCGGTGGACACCTTTGACTACAAGCCCACGCTCCAGAAACTGGACGGCAAGCCCGTGCCGGACTCGCTGCGCAAGGCCGTCGAGGCGACCCGCTTTGCCAACGTGTTCCACGGCTGCAAGGACGAGCTGATGGCCAGCCCGTTCAAGTGGGCGCAGCACGGCCAGTCGGGCCTGTGGGTCAGCGAGCTCATGCCGCACGTCGCGCGCCACGTGGACGATCTCTGTTTCATCCATTCGCTCCAGGCTGACTCCAACAACCACGCACCGGCGAGCTATCAGCTTCACACCGGTGACATCCGGCCGGGCAAGGCGAGCCTCGGTTCGTGGGTGACCTACGGGCTGGGCTCGGCGAACCGCGACCTGCCCGGTTACGTGACTTTGTTCGACGCCGGTCCGCTGGGTGGGGCTGCGAACTATTCCAACGGTTTCCTGCCCGCCGCCTTTCAGCCCACGCGCCTCCGGGACACCGGCACGCCGGTGCTGGACCTGCTGCCTCCGGACGAGTTCGCCGCCGGGCAGCGCGACTCGCTGGACCTGATCCGGAAGCTGAATCTGCGACACCGCGAGGCCCGTCCCGGGTTCACCGAACTGGACGCGCGCATCGCCAGCTACGAACTCGCCTACCGCATGCAGTCCGCCGCCCTCGAAGTCGGTGACGTGGCCAACGAGTCCGCCTCGCTCCGGCGCAGCTACGGATTGGAACACGGCGATGTCCGCACGCAGGCGTTTGGCCGGAAATGCCTGCTGGCGCGGCGCCTGGTGGAACGTGGCGTCCGCTTCGTGCAGGTGTATGACATGCCGGACAAGGACGGCTGGGACGCCCACGACCGGCTGGTGAAGAACCACGAGCCGCGGGCGCGTTGGACCGATCAGCCGGTGGCGGCCCTTTTGGCGGATCTCAAGCAACGGGGCCTGCTCGACGAGACGCTCGTCATCTGGGCCAGCGAGTTCGGCCGCACACCGATGATGCAGGGTGACCACGGCCGGCAGCACAATGCGGCCGGCTTCACGCTATGGCTGGCGGGCGGAGGCGTCCGGCCAGGAACCCGGATCGGGGCCACGGACGAAATCGGCCTGCTCGCCACCGAGCAGCCGTTCCAGATGAAGGACCTCCACGCGACGATCCTGACGGCGCTGGGCCTGGAGCATGAGGAGCTTTTCTTCGAGGTGAACGCCCGCCAGGAACGCCTCACCGGCATCGCCGGCGGCGCGCGGATCATCCCGGGAGTGCTGGGGTAGGGGGGCGGGGCGGACGTCCCGGAGATCACCCCCACAGATTCCTGTCGAGCGAGCGATACTGCACGGCCTCGAAGACGTGTTCGTGCGTGATGGTGTCGCTGCCGGCGAGGTCGGCGATGGTGCGGGA
>Ga0169931_10000139_pt1 | contig 112145 bp, 97 predicted proteins | sample Kivu_15m_20L_FD_129675 | JGI IMG/M metagenome (GOLD analysis project Ga0169931, IMG submission 129675) | Freshwater microbial communities from Lake Kivu, Western Province, Rwanda to study Microbial Dark Matter (Phase II) - Kivu_15m_20L... | ecosystem: Environmental > Aquatic > Freshwater >...
AATTTCACACGCTTGGCACATAAAAGTTTGTTGTCTTCTACGGCGCAACTTGGCTACGCCAAGATTGCGCTCGCCCAGCAATTCTCATTCATTTTTTTCAAAAATGAATGAGGCTGGGTTTACTCTTCATGCCGACCTTGGCGTGGTCTATCTGGCACTTTGATCTGAAGCCGCTCATGGAAACCAAATCATGATCAGTCGCTCTATCGCTGCTATCGGACAACCTATCTGGGATTGTATCGCTTCCAGTACTGATGAGGCATTACAGCAGCGCGGCCTTGAACGTGGCTCGCATGCCGAGGCTGAGGCGCGCGGTGCTGCTTTGATGGCTTCTTTGGTTGTCCGTACGCATGGGGCTGGGCTGCCTGAGAGAGCCAGGCAGTTATGGGAGACGCGGCTCGGACCTGACAAGCTTGATTAGGAATGGAATTGTTCCCCAAGAGGGGGCCAGCGGGTGTGGTAGACAAGAACAGCGAGGTCAGCGAGGGGATGGAATCCGGTGTTCTTCAGACTTCTGAACGTCGCTGCCCTCTCGTTCTCTTTGTGCTCCACTGCATCTTTCGGTAACCCAGCTTACGCGCTGAGACACACTATTCACGGGAGCTTCACAAGCGCCTGAAAAGAGAGTCGCTGCGGGAGACGGTCTCCTACTTCCCCAAGACCTCATGCATCTTAGCTCCGATCTCGTGCGGGGAGCGTACGATATGAATACCGGCTGCTGAGAGCGCTGTGAACTTTGCTTCTGCAGTGTCATCCCCACCACTTATTATCGCTCCGGCATGGCCCATGCGCCTGCCTGGAGGTGCTGTGGCTCCGGCGATGAACGATACGACCGGCTTCTTCATGTTTTGCTTGACCCATGTGGCTGCATCTACCTCAGCGCTGCCACCGATCTCGCCGATCATAACCACAGCGTCGGTGTCCGCATCATCATTGAAAAGCTTCAAGCAATCGATGAAGTTAGTGCCATTGAGAGGATCTCCGCCGATACCGATACAGGTTGATTGTCCCATACCGAGATTGGAGAGTTGGAACACCGCTTCATACGTCAGTGTTCCCGAACGTGACACTACCCCGATACGGCCCGGCTTGTGGATGAATCCAGGCATAATGCCTATCTTGGCTTGTCCCGGCGTAATAATACCCGGACAGTTGGGCCCTATAAGACGCGTGCGTTTGCCTTGCATGAAGGTTTTCACCTTGAGCATGTCGAGCACTGGAATCCCCTCGGTGATACAGATCACGAGATCCAGATCGGCATCGACCGCTTCCATGACGGCATCAGCTGCAAATGGGGGTGGCACGTAAATGATTGAAACGTTTGCCCCCGTGTGCTGCTTGGCTTGATGTACCGTATCAAAGAGCGGAATGCCCTCGAACTCTTGGCCACCCTTTCCCGGCGTGACGCCGGCAACCATCTGGGTGCCGTACTCCTTACACGCACGCGTGTGAAAAGCTCCAGTCTTTCCGGTTATACCCTGTGTCACTACCTTCGTATTCTTATCGACAAGAACGCTCATGTGATCCCCTTCCTTACTTCGCTAGTGCGACGATCTTTCTAGCTGCATCATCCATGGTGTCTGCTGCAGTGATTGCTAGGCCTGAATCTGCCAGGAGTTTACGACCTAGCTCGACGTTCGTCCCTTGGAGTCGAACCACGAGTGGTACCTTTAAACCAACCTCTTTAGCCGCCTCTATTACCCCCGTTGCGATCACATCGCACTTCATAATCCCGCCAAAGATATTGATCAGGATACCTTTGACCTTGGCATCAGAGAGCAGTATCCGAAACGCCTCGGTCACGTTCTCCTTACTGGCACCACCTCCTACATCGAGGAAGTTTGCTGGCTCGCCGCCGAACGCCTTGATGATATCCATGGTGGCCATGGCCAAGCCTGCGCCGTTCACTAAACAGCCGATATTGCCATCGAGCCCTACGTAGCTCAGCCCGAACTTCTGCGCCCGCAGATCACGGGGATCCTGTTCGTCATAGTCGAGCATGGCGTGGATCTTCGGCTGCCTAAAGTGCGCGTTGTCATCCATTGAGACCTTTGCATCGAGCACAATGAAGGTGTTCTCTTTGGTCAGAACGAGGGGGTTTATCTCAAGCATCGAGAGATCACACTCCACAAAGGCTTTGTAGAGCCCCTGCACCACCGTCACAAAGGACCTACGGGCCTCTAGAGGAATGCCGAGGTCGATTGCGAGCTTTGCTGTTTGAAATGTCTGAAGGCCGACACCGGGCTCGATGCGCGCCGTGAGGATCTTCTCTGGGTTCGTGTGTGCAACGTGCTCGATCTCCATGCCGCCCTCGGTAGACGCTATAATCGAGATGCAACGATTAGCGCGGTCGACCAGTAGGCTCAGGTAAAACTCCTTGGCGATGTTGCACCCGGCTTCCACGTACACCTTACGTACCAGCTTTCCAGCTTCGCCGGTCTGTGGCGTTACGAGCTTCATGCCGAGGATCTTCTCGGCATGAGCGCGGGCCTCTGAGGCGTTCTTGGCGATCTTAACACCTCCTGCCTTACCACGGCCTCCGGCGTGAACCTGCGCCTTGATGACACACAGTCCGCCACCGAGAAGGTCCGCTGCAGCTTCTGCTTCTCCAGGGGTGTAGCAGAGGTGTCCTTTCAACACCGGCAGGCCATACGCTGCGAGCACCTGCTTCGCTTGGTATTCATGAAGATTCATACGATAACACCTCTCCCTATGTGGTCCTTAACGTCGAGTTATTCCAGGCTTTTATCCTATAAAATCGCCACGATAGCCTTAACGCTCTCGACCGACTTTTGCAATGCATTCTTTTCGGCATCTGAGAGTTCGATCTCGATCACTTTTTCTATCCCTTTCTTTCCGATGATCACCGGGACTCCGATGTAGAGCCCTTCGACACCGTACTCACCGTTCAGGTGTGCTGCTGCCGCTAGCACTCGACGTTGATCAAAGAGGTACGCTTCTGCCATCTGGATCGCAGAGGCGGCTGGCGAATAAAATGCAGAGCCTGTCTTAAGCAGCGCTACTACCTCTCCGCCAGCTCCCCGCACGCGCTTCTCGATCGCATCCAAGCGCTCGGTGGCGATCAGTTTCTCTACGGGTATCCCGTTACAGGTCGTAAAGGATCGTACCGGCACCATATCGTCTCCGTGTCCGCCGAGTACAAATGCCGACACAGAAGATACTGAGACGTTGAGCTCCTCAGCCAGGAAGGCCTGGTAGCGCGCGGTGTCGAGAACACCCGCCATACCAACCACACGCTCGGCAGGAAAGCCGGTCTCCTTCTGCATCAGGTACACCATCGCATCGAGCGGGTTCGTGATCACGATTACGAAGGCGTTCTTGGCGTGCTCACGGATACCTTTGGCGACGTTGCGCACGATCTCTGCGTTGGTCTTGACGAGATCGTCACGGCTCATCCCCGGTTTACGTGGCAGACCAGAGGTGACGATACACACGTCAGCACCTGCGATGTCAGCGATGTTATTCGTGCCGGTGACCTTAAAATCGAGTCCAAATACGGGCGCAAGGTGCGATAGGTCGAGGGCTTTGCCCTGTGGCATCCCCTCGACAACGTCGTACAGAACTACATCGCCGAGGTTTCTCTGTCCGCACAGGAGCGCAAGCGTTCCTCCGATCTGCCCAGCACCTATGAGCGCTATCTTTTTCCTTCCTGCTGCTTGAGTCGTCATACTCTCTTTCTCCATCACTAACACGTACCGAACGGTGGCCGAATGAATTCGGCGCCCACGTTTACAAACTTATTGCTGCGCGCCCCCTGCTCGCTCACCCCCCTCACTGGCCGATTGATTGACGGGGCTCTGCGCTTGAGTTTCCGCGCGTCCCGCCTGCGGCTGACCTACAAGGGCCTCTGTCACCCCCAACTGCTGTAGCAGTTGGTTCATATCGGTCTTTGAGAGATCAATATGCGCGCCGTCACCTGAGTGCGCGTTTGAGGGGTTGTTGATAGCTACAAATTTCGGGTTAGCCTTCGCGAGCTGCTTTGCTACTTCAAGCCTCAGCATCGCTTTACCGCCCTTACCGGAAAGGGCTGCGATCTGCTTCTGGAGACCTTCGACCTCGGCGGTGCCTTCCGCGAGGATCGCTTTAGCCTCATTTGAGCGAGCTTCGTAGTAGGCGTCTCCCTGATAGACCGATTGCTCCTTAAAGCCCCTGGCTTCGGCGACGCGCGAATTAAACTTACTCTCGGCTTCGGAGTATTCCTTCTGCTTCTTGGCACGCACGGTCTCGATACGTGAACGCTCTCCTTGGATATCTTGCTCCTTCTCCTGGATCTCACGTAGACGATCTTGATAACTGGTATCCTCAGAGCCATCGGGTAGTAATCGCACGAAGCGATACTCAAGGAGGTTAAGCCCTTCGACCTCGATCCCCATCGGCCCCAGTCGCGACTGCGTCGCCGACAGCGTTGAATCGATCGTTGCGTTCAATTTCTTGACGTCTCTGAATTCAGCGGTCTTCAAGCGATTGAGGTTACTGCGGATCTCCGAACGAACGACTGAGATAACGAGGTGTTTGATCTCCTCCTCGTTGGTTGCGACCTCCTGCACGAGCTTCACTAAGGTCTCAGGCTGCGGTTTAATGTGGTACCAGACCTTGATCTTGAGAGCTGCCTCGTTTCCATCGAGCACTCGGGTGTGTACGTCTTCATTCTGAACGAGGTGCGTTACTCCTCCAGCATCGCCCATGCCGCGCCCCCAGGTGAGGTATCGAGGCGAGGTGTTAAAGCGATAGATCTCCTCCCACGGCATAACGACCACGGTCTCAAGGGGCCTAGCAACGCTGTCAGCCCCTCCTACTCCACCTCCGAGAAATCGCGGCAACTTACGAAAACGTACCCCGTACTCAGTGGTGCCCATGTGTTGAAGCCCGGTGTCGCACCCTGACAGTATAACGACAAGAGCAATCAGGAGCAGGGCAGCTGGGGAAGAGCGTGAATGCATAGCCCGTGTGTGTGGGATTAGGTACTCAAGCTTAGCCTCGCACCCTGGCAAGCACCGCACAGGGAGGGTTGGTTGCTGCTTACCTGGTTTATGGAACACCATCGGCTCCCTCCTCCTTCGCGGGGGCTGGAGCACCTGGGCGGGAGCCCACTAAGCGATCGACCCAGGCGTTAAAATCATACGGATCAAGGTTCGTGACGACGCCACCTTTAAGCGAAGCCACGACGGTCGCTAGCTGGAGAGCAACGTATACATCGCTACCGACCTTTGAGAGCACATCGCTGCGCATCGTATCTACTTTGGCGCGCGCCTCTGCTACGAGTAGATCGGCTTTAGCCATCTTCTCACGTCGATACAGATCACCCTCGGAGCGGATCTTCTCCGCTTCACTGGTACCCTGCTTATCAAGATTTTGTATCGCTACGATACCGTCGCTTTCAACCTTGTTCACGTCACGTTGTGCAGCCGCGAAATCTCCCGCCACCTTGTTGTACGCCATCTCTGCTTCCTGCAGATTCTTCTTGAAGATAGCCTGGTCGATCTCTTCTCGGTACGTATAGCGACGCACCAGGAGGCCGTCGATCTGCACGCCGAGGGGAGCAAGGTGTTTGTGCATCTCCTGCTCCGCTATCCGAACGCGCTCTCCGCGCGCCTCGGGATCATAAAACTCTACCGTTGAGAGGGCACTTAGGGAGCGCTTTATCTCGTTGTTTGCTACCTGCGAGATGTATCTCGTCCATTCTCCATCCGTCGCACCGACATGCTTGATCAGGTCTGCCACCCCGCCGTACTGAACGCCGCCCTGCTCACCAGCTCGCGCAACGAAGTGGTACAGAACCGCTACATCAACATCGACCCGTGTTCCGTCAACGGTCGGCACGGTGAGCGCACCGAAGCTTGCAGGATAGGTCTTCATGTCACGCTCGAAGTCCACAATGCGAATCGTTTGCGGCACGAGATAGATCGTTGAATACCCCGGGATAGTCCAGTGAAATCCCGGCAGGAGGGGCTTTGAGGTCAATCCCTGTCCAGGACCGAACGCTATCTTTCTTACCCCCACGTGACCAACCGGAACAACTGCCCCGAAGACAAAGGCGACTACTATCAAGACGAGCGCAAGCACTGAGACCAGTACCAGCACCCCACGCACCACCAACCCTCGCTCAGGATGCGATGAGTACACTTTCAAACTTGTAGCTCCACAGGAACGCTGCATGGAGCAATTAATACTCTATCCGAGGTGTGAGGGACAAACCTTTAAGCGGATTATTTTTTCAGAGGGCTAGGCTAGCTTACAGGAACTTGTGCAGGCGGTCGACGAGCGCTAAGAACGGCATCGGATTCTTGGCTAAACCGCGCACTCGCACCTCGTAGTGCAGATGCGGTCCAGTTGAGCGACCAGAGGAGCCTGAGTACGCGAGGAGATCTCCGCGCCGCACCCGTCGACCCTCTTTCACGAGCACCTTACTCAGATGGGCATAACGAGTAGTGATGTCATGCGTGTGGGTAACATCGACCACCCAGCCGTAGGTTCCATCGTATTCGACCTTAGAAACAACGCCGTCTCCGGTAACTTGGACCTTGCTGCCAGGATTAAGCGAGATGTCGAGCCCTTCATGGAATGACGAGCGTCCTGAAAAGGGCGATGCACGCCGTCCAAAATGCGATGTCAGCTCTCCCTCAACCGGGGTACCTATCGGCAGGGAGCGCAACAGCGTGGTGTAGTGGGTTAACCTCTCAAGTAAGGTCCGCTGCTCGCCTGACCACTGCTCTGCATCCGGCACTACCTGAGTAGCTTCCGCCTCGAGGCTCGTGAGCTCCCTAACGGCTTCTGGGTCGGTTGATGCCTCTTTGGTGTCCACACTGGTAGCACACACGATCTTGCCCGCTGGGCTACGACGGCACTCTACCTCTGCACCTCCTAATCCCTGGTTGAGCTCTCGCAACTGATCGATCAGGTCGGTCTCTACCTCTTTGACCTTTTTATCGGTTCGGGATCTGAGCGCTGGGGATTCAAGCAAGGCCGCTAGGCCAGTTGAGTTACCGCTATCCTTAGCCACCACGACGGACTTATTTCGACCCTTTTTGTCCTTAAAGAGTTTAATTGAGGTCGAAGATTCAATAATCGTTTGGAGCTCGTTGAGCCTCGTTTGCACGAGAGACTCAAACCCCTGTTCCTTTGAGTTGTCTTTTTTGAGAGCCAGCATCTCCCGCTGCAAAAGCTCGTTGTTGATGGCGAGAGCATCACGCTCCTCTGTGAGCCTGTGGACGATATAGGCATCACGGGCCTGGCGCGCGAGAACCTGTGCAAAGTTACCGGCCAGGCACACCGAGATACCGGCTGCTACCCCGAATCCGATACCGGCCACGGCGAGCCAGCGCGATGGGATGCGAATAAAGCGCCGCTTACCCCGTGCACACTTAGCCCCTAACTTCGACAGGCTTACCGTTGGTTGAGAGCAACTCTCCATGATTAACCGTATATGCCACCTAGTGCGCGGCAACAGACAACATCACCGCATGCGTCACTTCTCAATCAAGGTGACGCGTGTACTACAAACTGCCTACTGCTTACTGCTGCTGCTCCCACCGATTCAGGAGGAGACAGCCACACCCTGCCCTACAACGCTCTAGGCGGGCAGCGGCTACCGGTCGACCGGGTCACCTGATAGTTGCGACCCGAAGACCGAGAAACAGGGAAAGGCGAACGCTACGCCATCCCACATGCACCGTCAACTGAAGGGACAAACACCATTTCAGAAGCGCTCAGATTACGACTCTCCTTAGTTAGATGCTATAAGTTCGCGTGCTGACGCCCGAGAAGCATCAGTAATTGTATAACCCGCTAACATCCTTGCGATTTCGTCGACTTTTTCTTCGTCGTTTAACTGCTTCACAACGGTTATGGCTCGTTCTCCGACCTGTTTATTGACGAGGAAATGGCGGTCTGACAGGGAGGCAACCTGGGGCAGGTGGGTGATGCACACCACCTGCGACTGAGAGGAGATCTCCTTGAGCATGCGGCCTACCGAGCGCGCCACGCCGCCCGAGATACCGGTATCGACTTCGTCGAAGATCAGCACGTTAACCCCTGAGCGCTCCCGTAAGATCTTCTTTAAGACCAACATTACACGCGAGAGCTCCCCTCCCGAGGCTATCTTTTGCAGTGGGCTGTGCGGCTCGCCGCGATTGGTTGCTATCAAGAACTCAATCTTATCCAAACCGATAGCGCTAGGTTCCGACTCTGAGAACCGTACCTCGAGGGAGGCATCACGCATGTTGAGCTCCTTGAGGTCTGAGGCTACCGCGGCGCACAGTTCACGCGCTCCCGCCTTGCGGGTCGTACGCAGCGCCGCGCCTACCTCGAACACCTGGGCGCGCAGCCCCTCAACCTCGCCCTCCAACTCACGGAAGCCCGGGCCACCATTGAGCACTAAGAGCTCACGCTCCGCTTGAGAGCGCAGCTCACAGAGTCCGGCGTCGTCTACCTTATATTTCCGCTCCAGGCGCGCGAGGCTTGAAAGCTCCGTACGAAGCGTCTCGAGATTATCGGCATCGAAGTCCAGGCTCGCCACGTAGCGGTCTATCGCCAGTTCGCTCTCTGCAAGGGATTCACGCGCGCTCTCGAATTCTGCCAGCAGCTTGCCGGCTGCCGGGTCAAGGCGCTCGATATCCTGAAGGGCTCCTGCAACCTCCTTAAGGCTACTCGTTATCCCCTCCTCGGCTACTAACAGATTCAGTGCGCGCTGGCCCGCCTGGAGCAATCGCTCGAAATTGCTGATGCGCTTAATCTCGCCTTCGAGCTCAGCACGCCTACCGGGCTTGAGGTCATTGATCTCAGCCAGGTCAGCCAGCACCTGCTCTAACTCCTCTCGACGGGTCGCTCCGTTACTGTGGGCCTTTTTGATATCCTCGAGCTCTCCACGTTTCTCGGTCCATCTGCGATAGATCGCCTGCATCTCTGAAACCTGGGCTGCACAGCCACAGAATCCATCGAGTAGCTCTACGTGGTAACGGGGATCGAGTAGGCGTGTGTGGTGGTGCTGACTACATATATTAACGAGCTTTCGGACTATCTCCTCTAACAGGGAAACCGTACCGAGACGTCCACCGATTAAGACCTTACCACGCCCCTCACGTGGCAGGCTTCGTGAGACCACCAACTCGTTGTCCTCTCCGACGATCTCGGGTAGCTCAGCGCGAATATCTGCCGGCACGTCGCTTAAATCAAAGAGGGCTTGAACCTCCATCTGTTCCGCCCCTGTGCGGATGAACTGCGGGCTCGCCTTCCCACCGAGGATAAACTCCAGCGCGTTCAAAATAATGGACTTGCCAGCACCGGTCTCACCGCTGATCACATTAAAGGCGGGGTGAAACGAGAGCGACTGTCGCTCGATGATGGCAAAATTACTAATAGTCAATTCCGATAGCATCGTCTAACCAGCTTTGGTACGTTGGTGAGTACCATGCTTTATACCAGAGGCAAAGGCGAAACGAACCCAAAACGCCCCGCAAACGACCCTTCTACTGCCAGTCTGCCCCGCCTTCACACCGCATAATATTATCTGAATTCACGGGAGGCCGCCCGAGCGGCGGGGGCGTAGTAAGGTAATCCCTAAGCGGGCACAACCGGTTAATCGGTCGCTTTTCCGTCCGAGGCTTCCCGCGACATATCAACCTACGATCTGGGGACCTCGCTACCTATGGAGATCATCGCGTACGGTATAGTTGCTAAAGCTCCATCAAGATTATTGATTCGAGAGGAGAAGTCGACTCGGTTATGGAGCCTCGCCATGATCGTCGACCAAGACTGTGACAGTCATATGAGTAAACCGGGATACTATCAGGTGATGGTAAACAAAGTAGGCCTTCACCATCTCCTTCGTCAACTCGAGGTCGGAGCATCGATCCTGATCCGCGGACGAGTGGTTGATGAGGATCCCCTGGCACTGGATCACGAATGGAACCACCGCATCGTTATGGCCGAATCGATCGAGCTCCTACTCGGCACTCTTGGTTCAGGGAGGGCCTTTCAAATACCTCCCTGAGATCACCACCTTAAAAAGCCGGATCTACTGATTGTACGAACGCAGGAGTACCCGCATCTGCGGCACACGCCTTACACTTGTAAATGCATTTAGGCGTAGCCGAAAACGTTCCGCTTTGTGGTGAGGTCATCTCCGTAACGTCAGCCGCCTCATATTTATCAAACACACATGTCCCCTGATCTACCTGATCGGTAAAGAACGTACATTTCTCGTCGCTTTTTGCTTTACAAGAGCTCTGAGATGCTCTGTCCCATGCGTCACGGAGGCGCCTCTTGAGGACTGGATCGTCCTCTCCCAAGTTTCGCTCAAGACTAACTTCCACCTTGTCTGCCTCAACTGGATCACATGCACTGGGCGCTGCAAAGCTTGTCGTATAAGTCGTATTTGGATCAGTAGCGCAACTCAAAGTCACTGTATTCCTCTCGGCTTCCGTGATGACACAACCGGCCTGCTCGAGGATTTCTTGCGAATCATCTTGGGGGGACCCTTGAGCTATTGCGTGAGAACACAATAAGAATGAAGCTACAATTAAAAAACCTTTTCTCATACAAATACCACCTAAACATACTCTAACTAACTTCAGGAGGGATATGAGAACCTCAATACAACATGTGCCATAGCAACGTACCTACTCCCAGCTTCTCGTAGTTTGTAAAAACCTCCCTGTTGATTAAGTCTGATATCACGTGTGATCGCGCATGGTTCCACGATGGTGCTTTACCTCGGGGAAAACTCCTACCATCATAAGGTTAGCATGAGCCGTCAAACACGAATCGTAGTAAAACTCGGTACTCAGGTGGTCGTCGATCACGCATCTGGCCTGCCAGCGAGGACCCGTCTGAACACTATCGTTGGTGACCTAGCAACTCTGAAGCGCGCTGGGCACGAGGTAATCATGGTTTCCTCGGGCGCTGTCGGCATGGGGCGTCAGGCACTCGCTATACCGGGGGCGCTCGACCTTCCCCTAAAACAGGCGTGCGCAGCCGTTGGGCAATCGCAGTTGATGGCGTTATATGCGCTGCTCTGTAAAGAGTTCGGTATCATCGTGGCTCAAGTTTTGGTGACAGCGCAGGATTTCACTAATCGTGAAGGATATCTAAACCTCCGCAACTCCTGCGAGCAATTACTCTCACTCGGCACACTCCCGATCTTTAACGAAAACGACGTGGTCTCAACCGCTGGTATCAGGGAGCGCGGGCCACACGCTGATGGCTCAAGCAAAAAGAGCTTCGATGACAACGACAAACTGTCGGCTCTCGTAGCGGGTAAGCTCTCAGCCGAGATCTTAGTAATCCTCACCAATGTGGACGGAGTATACACCGACAATCCTTTCAACAACCCTGAGGCGGTGCGAATTGAGCGTATCAGCACGATCGAACACCTTGCGACTGTATCGTGCGCCGGAAAATCCTCCTTGGGTCGGGGCGGTATGAGCTCTAAGCTAGAAGCCGCGAAGATAGCAGGGCTCTGCGGTGTGAAGACTATTATAGCGTCAGCTGACGGAGAGGCACCGATTAGCGCTGCCCTCTCGGGTACAGCAGGAACAACGATCGACCTGGGCACACGCGCCGCAACCTCTTTGCTGAGTGGGCGAGAACGGTGGTTCGGTCTCTCGTCTGGCTTTGCCGGTGTCGTAACGATCGACTCCAAGGCCCGCGCAGCCCTCGAACGCGGCCCGCACAGCCTACTTCCGGTCGGCGTGACTAAGGTCGAGGGAGATTTCTCGGTCGGCGATATCGTGAGCGTGATCGATGAGCAGGGCGAAGAGGTCGGTCGCGGCATCACGAGCCAGAGCTCAGTGTCGCTGCGCGCCGTGGCGGGTAAGCGCACCCAAGAGGCGCGAGGCTCACTTACCTCTCAAGAGAAAGACGAGGTTATCCATCGAGACAACCTCGTTGTATATCGGGAGTGTCATGATGATGCGTGACGACCTCTCCCTTCTCAAGCAGGGAGCGCTGCACCTACGAAGCTCTAGCGCCGGGCAACGAACTCGGATGCTTGAGCTGCTCGCGGATTCTATAGAGGCTAACACAGAGCTACTGCTCAGCGAAAACGAACGTGACTGTCAGGAACATGCACACTCCCTCGCGCCAGCGCTTGCCCAGCGGCTGCACCTCTCACGCGAAAAGGTTGAGGCGCTAGTGGCTGGCATACGCGAGATCTCACGACAGCCCGACCCGCTCGGTGCGGTCATGTCACGAACACAACTCGATCAGGGGCTCACACTGGAGAAGGTCTCAATCCCGCTCGGTGTAATCGCAGTGATCTTTGAGTCACGGCCCGACGTATTTTTTCAGGTACTGGGCCTCAGCCTGCGCAGCGGTAACGGCGTGGTGCTCAAGGGTGGCTATGAGGCAACGCACTCCAATCGAGCGATGTACCGGATAGCGCGAGAAGCGTTCGCACACAACGAGCTCCCTGCCGAGTGGTTTACCTTGATCGAAGGGCGGGAGTCAGTCAGTGAGCTCTTGAAATGTGATGATCTAATCGATCTCGTTATTCCGCGCGGCTCAAACGAATTCGTGCGCTTTATTCAAGAGAACTCGCGTATTCCGGTTCTCGGCCATGCTGCCGGTGTGTGTCATCTCTACATCGATCGCTCTGCTTCTCATGGGCAGGCTGTAGAGATAGTCCTCGATGCCAAGACGCAGTATCCGGCAGCGTGTAACGCCGTGGAGACAGTACTGATACACGAGGAGATCGCGCTTGAGTTTGTGCCTAAGCTCGCTACAGCGTTACAATCGGCAGCTGTGTATCTTCGGGGATGTGCACGGTGCGAGGAGATCCTCGGGACAGTTGACAGGGTCGGAGACGATCAATGGGGAACGGAGTACGGAGCTCTGGTGATAGCGCTGAAGGTCGTCCCCTCGCTCGATGCCGCGATTGCTCACGTCAACACCTTCGGTTCCCACCACACTGACGGTATCCTCGCTACAGATGAGTTGGCTTGCGCTCGATTTACCGATCTGGTTGATTCAGCAAGTGTGTTCGTAAATTGCTCGACTCGATTTGCAGACGGCTATCGCTTCGGGCTCGGCGCCGAGGTCGGCATCGGAACGGGCAAGCTCCATGCTCGCGGACCGGTGGGGATAGAGGGACTTTTGACCTACAAGTACATTCTTCGAGGAAGTGGGCAGGTAGTAAGCACATACAGCGGCTGTAACCCCAGAGTTTTTCGATTTAAGCGCTTGGAGAGATAGAGACCTTCTCTTCCTTAGGTAGCTTTCGAGAGATCCACGCAATACAAGACGGGACGCACAGAAAGCACGGCGCCAGCAGAAAACGATTGCCAGTCCCGGTTACCATCCACATCGGATAAGAAAAGATGTAGGTCGTATAGAGCAGTGCCGAGAGCAAACACACAGATTGAAACCAACGCTCGCGCTGATGACGAAGATTACCCAGCACCCACGGAAGAAAAACGACACATGACATGAAGGGCAAGATCCCTTTAGAGCCCCAGAGCTTTGAGGGCCAATCACTTTTCAGGGTAGCGAGGTCAAATCCAATAGGGTGTGGCAGGATCACCATTTCGCCATTTCTAAATCCTGGCAATCTCCCATATACGGTCGTGAAAGGGTCACCCCACAGGAGATAGTTAACTGCGAGGAAGAGAGAGACTCCGATGCCAGCTCCTAGACACCGTCTCGAGAACAGGCGGCCAAATCGGCACGATGGAGTGTAGGTCGCGCACATAAGCGGCGCTACGATGAGCACGTATGATGGCCGTATAAAAGTGGTGAGCGGTATGAGGAACGCTCCTGCAAAAGGCCGTTGCTGCATGAGGCTGAGCCCCCCATTAAGAGCGCACAGCCGTGAAGGTCGAATGAGAAGCCGTAGGAATAGAGCAATACTGGCGTTAGGAAACAACTAACGATTGCCGCCACGACAGGCACACCCCTACCGGTTAGGCGAAGCGTTATGGAGTATGTTGAGTGCAGCAACCAAAACAGGAGAAGTTGTTGAAAAACTCAAAAGCCACGATCCCCAAAGATCGCAAAAAACGGAACTGCGACTAACGAACTTAACGGGGCATGCTTCGGAACTATCCTCCCGTCTATAGAGAGCGCAAATACATCCTGCCACACCTCAGATTGAGCACGATACCTCAGTTCGCGTGCTTGATCATATACTCGCGTAAACAGTTCGGGACAAACAGAGCCGGTGCTCCAAACCGATTTAGTGACCTCACTCATCGCCCGCGATGGACCCACGGGGAGATGTGACACGCCACGCATGTAACCAAGTAAACTAAAAGTTAAGGACAGGTCGTAACTATTACTAAAAAGAAGGCCTTCCGATCATTCATCGATTACGTCAGCGAACAGCCCGCCGGAGACATACACTCCGCTCAGTCAGGCCTATTCGGCCGCCCCCAATTGAGCTTCGTACGAAGGATATCGAAATATCCCTTCTCTTTCGATATCACAAACTTCACCGTCTGGTGCGCTTGTCCGACCCGCACGGAATCTCCGGATCTGAGTGGCTCTGAGACCTGACCATCAACGGTAACGAGAACCTCCTCGTTAAAGCGTGGCACATTGACCTTGATACTCGCGGAGCCCGGCAAGATCAGTGGTCGATTAGTTAGGGAGTGCGGACATATTGGGGTTACCAGGATCACACTCAATGAAGGATGTGCGATTGAGCCCCCTGCTGCCAGTGAATAGGCAGTAGAGCCTGTCGGAGTTGCGAAGATAATACCATCAGCGCGGATGCGCGCCACGTCGTGTCTATTGACCGATAGATCGAGCTCTGGCAACGGCGATCGTGCTCCCTTCTGGACTACGACATCGTTTACCGCTTGGCTCTCGAAGATAACTTTGCCATCGCGTTCTAGCTGCACAGTGAGAAGCACCCGCTCAGCGCACGATACCTCCCCACGAAGCGCCTGCTCGACTACTGGGAAGAGCTCATCGGGCCGGACCTCCGTCAAAAAACCTAAGTTTCCGAAGTTGACCCCTATAAAAACCGGCGAAGCGCCTTTGACGTGCCGCGCAACTCCGATTAACGTACCATCTCCACCGAGAGTGATGATCGGGTCAGCCCTCTCTACTAGTTCCTTGGGAGATATGCCAGGCTGCGCGATTTTGAGCACCTGTGCGGTTTGAACATCAACATCAACAGGCAATGATCGCTGAGCACACCACGCCAACACCTCACGAGCCAGCGTTATCACTTTAGGGCTACCAGGTCGAATCACTAGGCCGATTCGAGTGCTCATGGTTGGAACCCCTTGACCACCGCCGGAGCGGCTTTCTGTTGCTCCGCTTCCACTCGCTTGAGCACCTCCTGCATCTTCAGTTTACCGACCTCACGCGAGCGATACTCCCTACCCGACATCGCTGCCACCACCTTTCCCGGACCAGATACGAGCTGGTCATACGAGTTTGACCATCTTTTACCATCCTCTTCAGGCAAGATCGAGGACACCGTTATCGGCTCATACCCACTTATCGAAAGAAGAGCGTTACCGACCAGGTAGACCGCATATGGCGGGAAGAGCACAACAGTACCAATATTGAGGGCAGTGTCACCGAGCGCCGGACCGTGCGCAAAGTTACTCCCTAACTCGGAGAGGATCTCCCGCGCTTGCTGCGGCGGAATAGGCTTACCCACGAGGTCAAGGCCGTTGGGTTCTCCCTCAGGCTTTTTCTTTACAACCCCGCAACCAACCGGTGCACACGCCACCACCAGAAGCAGCAGGCAGCCAATAAAATTGCCTATACTCTCTCGTCTACGTAAAACCATGGTACTTACGAAAGCCTTCTTAAATCCTTCAGCAGCTCTATGTTGCCCGATAAGGATTGGCTCCAAAAGACGCAAAAATACTCGAATGAGGTCACGGGCAACCCTCGCCAAAGACAAACACCGTTCACAATGCGCGCGGTCACGTTAAAGGACCCTTGATAATGTGCCGATCATCAAACACCATGGGGAAGTAAGACGGGTTACATACTGTATCAACTTCTCTTTAGTCCAAGTTTAAAATGGGGATACCAACGATGATACGCAGCGCCTTACCCTTGATAGCGACCCTCGTGCTCTTAGTAGGCGCAATGCCTCTCGCCGCAAACGCTCAAACCGGGGCACAAAGCGATCCGGTTCTTACGACTGAGGGGATATCCGGTGACAGCGACAAGAAACGTCGCGGCCCTATTCTATCCGTTGGTGTGCACCGTAACCAAGTTGATGGCAGCGCTACGCGCGGACGAACCGCGAACACCACCCTCCTTGTTGATGCCGTTGTTCCGAACGGAGAGTATGCAAAGTATCCGATCCGGTTTGACTTCTATGTAAATCGTAAGCTCGTCTCGTCGCAGCTGCGCTCAACTGAGCTTCCAGGTCCGATCGGACTTGAGGTAACACCGGATATGGGAACGATACCTTTCAATTACTCCGTGGTCGCTACGCTCCTCAGCCCGAATCGTGAGTTCACAACGATACTCAATGGGGCGGTCACGTCCGCCGCGCCTTCACCTATCCCTGAAACCGGAAAGCTCTCGAGCTGCACCTTAGAGATAGTTCCGCAGGCCGATGCTGAGCTTACCGTATACATCGCCAACACTGTGACCGTTACATCCGCTGCAAACGGTTCATTTACCGTCTCGTTTGAAACCTCAACACTCGACGATGGTAGTCAAGGCTCACCGGTCACGGCAAACGCCACCATTACCGTCACTGATGGAACGGTCTCGGGGACCTTAACCACCGCGGTAGCCGGAAACAATCAGACGGTTAACTTAAGCGGCTCTGCGTCAGTGGAGAACAACGAATTGGCGAGCCTCGAGGTGACACCTGACGTGGGCGCAACCGCGTTGAGCTGCTCGTAACACCAGCGGGTTTTTTCTGTGCGTAGCTAGCTCCTGTCGGCAAACACCGATTTCCGAGCCAACGCTCACGTATATTCCCTATGAAGCACAAGGAGGCGCTTCAGAAAATCGCGATTGAAGGGCAACCCACGATCTACTTTCGTAGCAGGGCGGGGTTTTGCCTCGCTTCCCTAGACAGAATCTGTAGCGCGCCTCTCACCGCCGCGCAGCAACAACACCGCCCCAAGCACCGCAAGCCCCAGAGCGATCAGTTGCGCCTCACTGAGGCTACCAACGAGCTTGATATTTGGTCGCAAGAACTCCACCATGAAGCGTTCAATTGAGATCAGAACGAGGTACAGACCAAAGCGTTGAAAGCGCCCAGCGAGCATCCCTTGGGTTACCTCTACGCGCGATACGATCCACAACACCAGAAGCGCCAACGCAGATTCGAAGAGTGGAGTCGGATACACCAATTCTCCCGGCAACGTGGGAACAACGCCGGTAGCGTAGGACATCCCCCACCAGCCCGTTGTTCGCACACCGTAATCCCCATCACCTGACAACTGACATCCCAGTCGCCCGACAGCGTATCCGAGCGCGAGGCATGGCCCCAAGGCGTCGCACAATGTAGAGACATCTGTCTTATCTCGTTTGGCAAGCAGATAGACCACGATAGAGGCAATGATAAACCCTCCGTAAAAGGTAAACCCGGCGCTCGATACGAGCGCCCCGAAGAGGTCATGTCGTGACTCCGACCAATTCTCGACGACGAACCATACGCGAGCGCCGATCAACCCCGAGATCCCTGCTGCCGTAACGTACCGCTCCGCCAAACGAGTATCGATGCCGTATCGCCTAAAGCTGATCGCGAGCCTCAAGGCGCCCGCTATCAGGGCTAAGGCGACCATCAAACCGAAGCTACGGATCGGAATCGGACCTATTTCGAGGATGTTCGGAATCACGGCGCACTCCCACGCTTCGATTGACCGTCGAGCAAGGTCGAAAAGAGCTTGAGAGCAGCCTGTGATGACCAGTCTCGGGGGCCCACGATCTTTGTTACCATGACGCCATCCTGTGGATCCTGCACGAGCAACACTCGATGTTCAGCATCGAGAACATACGACTCGGGAAAGCCTTTGAGTTCGTAGCGTCGCTTACTGGTACCCCCCGTTTCTATCAGGATCGGAAAGGTAAGGCCGTACTCCTTCTGTGCCTCCTTGACGTTTTCAACGGTATCATCCACCGCTACCCCAACAACGTGGAAGCCGCGCTCTTTGAGGTTCGAATAGAGCCCCTGGAGATATGGAAGCTCCTGCATGCATGGAGCACACCAGGTAGCCCAGAAGTTGACCAAAACAACGCTGCCTTTTATGGAGTACAGGGAAAGGGGTTGACCACTCAGGTCTACCCCGTTTATCTGCGGAGCTTTATCGGAAGGAGATACCCCTGTCCGCTCCCCCCCATTACACCCAAGGGAGAGGGCCATCAAAACGACCAAGAGCGCTGAGCAGATAGTGCGCATGGCCGTCGTCCTGCGGGCTTCCCTAGGAAGCCGCTTCAGCCTTAGTGGCAGACTTAGTAGCGTAGCGCTTCTTAAACCTGTCTACACGACCTTCGGTATCGACCAACTTCTGTTGACCTGTGTAGAAGGGGTGGCACTGGGAGCAAACACCGACACGGATCTCAGGGATCACCGCTCCGGTTTTGAAGGAACTGCCGCAACCACCGCAATACACGGTAGCTTCAAAATACTGGGGGTGGATGTTATCTTTCATAGCGGCGCAAAGCTACTGTAGCGGGGTTCAACTGTCAACATGAGCGCCCGCCGCTCACTCCGAAAATATAGCTAATGACCTGTAGGCCCTCAGAAAATCCTCAGGGGGAGAGATCCCGCGGCGCGTATCCGTATCCATAAAGACCGATTCGATCACAGCCTCTACAGCATCTTTCCCCTTTTCGTTGAGGATGCGCTGATGAACCACGAGGGCCCGCCCGTCGAGGCCTGCTCTGTCACACGTGACCGTGACCGATTCCCCCTTCACTTCGCGTTTATAGGTGGCTTGAACCTTAGTGATTACCAAAGCCTGCCCCCGCAGCAGCAGAGCCTCGTTGGGCATACCGATTGACTCAAGCAACGCTAAGCGCCCTAGCTCAAGGATGAAGAGAGCTCGCCCATGGTGCACGTGTTGATAGGAACGATCTATCCAAACCGGGTCCAGCTTGAGATCAAGGGAAAACACCGGGGCCGTCGGCATACCCGCTAACTGACAGCCTCGACACCGCTGAATCCAAAGCGCTGAGGATCACTTACAATCATCGACAGCGCTATCACCTTAGGAACAAACCGGCTCGTCTCACGCGGGAGATCGCCGTTTCGAGCGAGGCTCCAAAAGTCAGTGTCGCCCTTACGCGCTACCACTCGGTTGATACTTCCGACCCCGGCATTGTAGGCCGCCAAAGCGAGGTGCCAATCCTTGTAGTTCAGAAACAGATCGCGTAGGTGCCTCGCTGCCGCAACCGTCGACAGCAACGGATCCGTTCTCTCATCGGTTCGGCCTGAAATCTTCAAGCCGTAGACCTTGGCCGTCGATCGCATAAACTGCCACATGCCGCGAGCACCGGCCGGGCTCTTAGCCTCAGGATTAAACTGACTCTCGACTGCAGCAACGCTCAACAGCTCCGATGGCACCCCCTGCTCCTCGAAGAGCTTCCCTAACTCATCGACATGCTCTGAGTGCCGATCGAGAACCCGCATCACGGTCATGCGGTCGTGGGCCATGTACCGGTCAAGCTCAAGCTGCACCTCGGGTGTCAGGCCAAACTCTGGCTTCGGCAACAAACGAGCAGATTGAACCGGCAACTGCTTTGGGGCCTTACCAGAGAGCGCGAACTCCGGTCTCTCAGTCGCTGGCGCGACCGCACCGGCAGCGAAAGACGCATCGGTATCGCACAGCGAGTGAATCCCCTTCGATATCAAGCCACAGCCTGCCAACGAGACACACGTCGCTACCATCGCTACACGTGCTGCAACCCTACGCACAAAGAGGGAACCACGAGAGCCCGAACTATCTGTTACTGGAGAAGCTGTTATCATAAGCCAACCTCATTAAGCGTAAGTACAGCTCAACAGGTATCGCATAGGCAAGGATCTCAATCTGACGCAAAACACCGTTACGCAAAAACGACCCTCTAAGGCCCTAATAAGACGCGGAGGCCTGAATTAAAACGACGTATAATAAATGAGGTTGTTCGTTCCAGGTTACGGGCAACCTGGCTCAGATACGTTCAAATCGATACCCGTTCGCCCGGCATCTAACCTGAATCGACTTTGTCCGACAGGAGTGTACTGGTGAAGTCGGGTTTTGACTTGCTGTCCGAGTCGCACATGACGCAGTATTACTGGATGCTGAGCACGGTAAACCTATGATCCTTTCACGAGCCGCAAAAACAAGTTCGACGATCTTTTGGTATGGGACTACTAGCACGCGAGTAGGTCTATGGTTAGCGATATCGGCTCTGCTGGGCGGCTGCGCCGTGTTTCACGACCGCGGCCCCGCAGCGGACAAGTTTTTGAAGAGTGGCTCGATCGGCCTCTCGCGCCCTGTTCCCAGCACCGCCTCGCTGACCCACCATGAACCCCTTTTGGGCTTTATGCCAACGGAGCACACTCAAAGCCTGGCTCGAATCGAGGTTCGTAGGGGCTCCAACAGCATCCTCCTCGTTAACCAAGTGGGTGTGAGCAGGGAGCTACCGGCGGCTGGGGTGCAGTCACTTGATGTCGGAAGGTACTCGGTTATGCTCAAGCAAGAGGCACCGCTCTGGTACGCGCCCGATTCGTATTTTGAGCAGCGAGGATTAGAGATACCTGCCGAGGGCAGCAAGGAGCGCTACCGCCGTGGGGCATTTGGTGCATTTGCCCTGTTCCTCAACAACCAGACCCCTCTTCACAGCGGACCCGCCGATTGCCCAGACCTACAAGGCATCCAGTTGGCGGAGGACGTCCTCAAAGAGATCTTCGATGCTGTTGAGATAGGTTCAACGGTTGAGGTGCTTTGACCCTGGTGGTTGCACCGGTTTGATCGAAGCTCGCTAGTACGCCGGCATCTCGCCTAATCCCGCGAGTTAGGGTACCATAGGGGCCGGCGCCACCTGAGGATAGCTAAAACGATACATCACTAGTTGGGTAGATTGTTCAGATTGAGTAAAGCGCGCACGGCAGTAGTAGTAGTGCGTGTACAGAAGATGATATGAAGTACGAAGAGTTAGGTCGGGGATTCATAAAGAAGCGAGAGAAGAGGGTTGTCGGGCTGTTTATCGACGGTACGGGGTTAGACCGCGCCACGCGGCGAATAAACCGCAAGGTCGACATGTCCGCGTTAGTTCGTGGGGTAACCTCTGGCATCGCTCCCACCGTTGCGCGTTACTATACCCTTGTTCCCTACGAAGACGACTCAAGGCAGCGTGCGTTCCTTGATGCTGTCAGCCGGGCTGGCTTATCGGTTATCGTCAAGCGCCTTCCGCCGAAGGGTATCACCCGACAGGTCAGTGTCGACTTAGAAATGGCGGCCGATATCGTGGCCTTCTCGCTCGGGCATACATCCTTTAGCAGAGAGAACGAATACCTACCAATTGATCACCCGCTTCGAGCTAGCTCAGATGCTGGTCAATCTTCACAAGCGTCGACACGCACCCCTGCGAATCCCACCACAGGAGTGGCGAGCGCGGAAGGATCCCGGCAGGAGGTTCAAGCGGTGAGGTCGGTTGTCGTCGTATGTCCAAGCCGAGAGCTGGCTTACCCGCTCGGATTGCTCAAGGAGTTCGAGGTCGACACCACGACAGCGGATTTCGGGCAGTTCAACACCGGCGATGTTCTTAAGTCCGCAGCTAAGTGGATTGATCTCTCTGATTCTGAAACGATTTGGCGCGATTGAGGCAGTAATCGACTAGGTAAGACTAATCCCTGCAGGAACCACGCGACGTCAGGCGTTTATCGCCTACAGGCGCCGACAACTTGTCGTATAATTAGAACATTATAGCGATTTTCTCACACTTTTCTCGCGGAAAGCAGGTCGCAACTTCTTCGAAAACTCTTGTGTTTTCTCGCAAACTGCGGGAAAACTTGTGCTCCCGGAGAGAATACCGTGCAAATTATAGACAACAACGAGTCGGCCTTTCCGGACCGGAAGGGGCCATGTCCGCAAACAGACGCCGAGCGATCGCTCTCGCGGCGCTTTCTGCTTAACTGTATCAACGATCTGTTGCCTCGCGTTGCATCATTCAAGGCACATTGTACGGGAGCACGCCTCGAACTTCAGTACGTACCGTCGGAGAGCCCTGCCAGCGGATTCTTCTCCGAGGATGTGTTGAAAGGGACAAACGAGGGCTGCCGAGTCTTTCAGGTAGCGGTGTTCGCACTACGCGATGGCTTGCATACGGATACCCACTCAGACTCGCTTGTTGAATATCGCCTCAACATCGATCCTCACGCACCGCTTGGGTTGGCGTTAGGCGAGCTACTCAGCCCCTACCTTGATCGGAAGACAGGTAAAGTGGACCTTCAGCAACGAGAGCTCACTGACGAAAATCTGCTGCGGCAGATAGCCGAACTGGTGCAAAAACGGCGGGACATCTCGTGGGATATCTTTCCGTCAAGCACCGAGAGATGGGTAACAGCCAAGGAGGTAGCGCCGCTAGCCACCAGCGAAGCCAGCGAGACTGTCGAGGAAAGAGCAAGAAGGGAGCGAGCGATAACGCACATCACTTCGAATCGTCCCAACGCCTTCCTCGTTCGCGTATTGCCGAGTTTCGACGAATTCATGCGGGACCGCCTCAGAATCTCCACGAAATTTTTGAGCACATACAGCACCGAGCAGGTCTCGTCTGTACTTCTTACGACCGTATATCCAGGGAAGGGCACTGTCAGCTTGGAGCTTCAGACTCGAGGGAAATCAGGCCCACTTTCGGCATGTGAGCGCTTTACGATTTGCCTTAACCAACGTGATCCTCAAAACTGGCTCGCAGAGCTCAGGAATCGAGTGTACAATTTCGCCCCTACAGTAGACGTAGCAAAGCAAGATATAGGTGCAGAGAGTCAGGAGAACCTCAATCGACTACTTAGTGAAATCGTAGATCCGGCGATGGCGTTCCGTGAGCGCGGTCCGGGCGGCCTCAGAAATGTGCTTTCGAAGGCCGAAGCTCTCGACCTCGCCAACGAAACCTTCGCAAACCCTGTGGAGGCTGAATCAGGCATCTCCGTGGATCAAACCATCCTTGAAGGAATCGTCAACCTCGATGCCAACCAGTTAACCAACGACGTAACGCTCGGAGGTTACTCCAACCGCCAATCTTACTACCCAAACAGCGGGTCCTATGTGCACCTTGAGATTGGCGATACGGTGGCGTGCGGCTCAGTTATGGCCAACCCTCGCGACGGCAGCGCAAATGTCGCGTGGTATCTTAAAAATGGGACCTCCTTTAGTTCCGGCGACACGAGCAAGCTAGAACATTTTTGGAGAGCGCTTGAGGAACTGCGAAGCCCATCGGAGGGCGCTCGGTACTCGGCCATCGAGAAGCTGAGCCAGATGTGCTTGCCAAGCCCCCAGGGTCTGAGCGACCCGCAGGATGTTCTTGATTTTAATGTTCACAGTATTCCGCAGGTAGCGTTCTCGCCGGTTAAACCGGTGCTCCCTGGGCAGATCGCTCGAGTTGTCGAGGGGATTGAGGACCTCGATGCTACCGTGATGACCAAGGGATTCCAGCGGCACTTCCCCCAAAACTTTTTCATGATACGCTTTTCGCTACATAACGACGGAGCTCTGTCGATTCAAGCTATCAACTCTTTCAAAGGTCGTATTTCTGCACATCTCCCGGCTGCCTCCTTTGATGACCACAAGAGATCGAGGAGCGACACCATACAGTTATTATCGAACCTTCTCGTTTCAAGGCCAGAAGGCGCTCGACAGCGTATACAACGGGTGATCACAAAGCTCGTTGATGAAGATCTAGGTGGATGGCAATCGAGCGTAGACAACAAGCTTGATGCGCCGCAGGTGTGCCAGGACCTCCCTCCCTCGGACGCCAAGAAGGGCAATCAGGCTTATGACCACGCGGTGCGTATCGCGAGGATCTTCTGCGAAACGAGCAACACAGTTTTCGCGGAGATACCGATCAAGCTGATCACCAAGAAGGGAGACTTCGAACCTACGATATGCCGGGTCAACCTGAGCGAACCACGCAGCGCCACTAAGCTATGTGTGGTGGTCGACCACCTCGGCCTCAAAGGGGTGATTCTGCGATTGGGAGCAGTCGGCCGCTCCGTTTCAGAGAAAGACCTCCTGTTCGTGAGACGTTCCAACGGAGATGTGCCGTTCAGGGGAGCTCAGAGTCTAAGAGATCTCTTTACCGAATATAAACTTATCGGTGACGCTGCACGCAGCTATCTTGTGGGAGGACCGCATCCGAAAGTTCGTATCGCACGGTTGATAGACCGTTTATCCTCTGAGATGCGCCTGAGGGGAGAGTCTTAAACCTATAATTGGCTCTTCGTGGAATCGAGTGGGTGCCAATGACTGCTGATGGGTCATAACCCATTGTTTTCAGTGGTACATTTTGCTTACACGGATTGGAACCATGCTTTCTACACTTTGCCTTTAAGGGCGTGTGACCACACTTCTTCGGGTACGTTCACGTTTACATGCACGTGCATGTTCACGTCCGGAAAGGCCAATGCCACCCACTTGATTCACCGATGAGCCCTATAACTATTGGTGGAATAGTTCCACATCTGCCGCTGACGATTCGGCCTGTGTTTTCATGTAAGTCTCGTACTGCTCAGGTAACAAAATTGATCTCAGCTCGTCGTTTCGAAGTTCGGAGCGCCTCTTGTTCTCATGTATCATCGCCCGTACGCGCTCCTCCGGCGAGCCTGGCTGACCCTCTTCCGATTCCTCCTCCTTGATTCGTTGCTCCACCCGTCCAAAGAGATTATGGACCGCCTGCTCCTGCTCGGACGAGAGCGAGAGCTGTCGCGTCAACCACACTACCTCGCGATCCAGCTCCTCGTCCTGGACGCGCTTAAACGCCGCCTTTACCTGCTCCCGATAAAAGCGCGAATTCTCCTGACCTAGGATATCTTCGAGGGACTCGATATCGCGACTCTCCCCGGGCGATGCGATAGATTCCCGCTCAAATTTGGCCTTTAATCGCTGTCGCTGATCCTCGGTGAGGGAGACGAACTTCTCTATTGCGGACACCCTCCACCGCACGGCGTCCCTTGATAGAGGGGTCTGCTGCGGCTCTGCACTACTTGACTCCACCGCAGTCGGAACTCTGCGATCTGCTTCGGACGACACCGGCGTTACCTCACGTTGCGCTGAGCTTGCGCGCCTCTTCCATTCATCGAGCTCAGCTCGTAAAGAAGCAAGCTCCTCGGCGTGCACATGCTCAGGACTAAGAGAATTCGCCTCTACTGTCGGAGCATTCGGCACCCCTACATTTTCCGAGAACGAAAGCCAAATCGCAGTACCACCTACGAGCGTTCCGGCAACGAAAACAACCAACAATCGGATCATACGATTACACCAACTAAAAAAGTCGCGCCTGGCAATCCCTGGGATTATACGAGTTTCAGAGCTTCTCTCAACACAACTCTTTGAGCGTACCTGGTCTTCACTCGACGCAGTGACCGTGTACCAGCGGCCGATCTCATGGGGAAATGCTGCGTTACTTTGAGATCTGCGCCGCACGCATACCAAAGGCGCCTTGCTTCCCCAACGCCAGCTTTCGTGAGATACTCCCCACCCATTTGTTATAATCGTACCTGTAAAACAGATGAAGAGATATTTCGGAGCACACGTTTCAGCAGCTGGTGGGTTAGCTAACGCCCTAGGTGCTGGTAAAGAGCTTGGGGTAAACACCATCCAGGTCCATCCATCTCCCCCTCAAAGGTGGAATGTAACCCCCTTTCCCCCCGGAGTTGAGGATGACTTCAATCACGTGCGCGGAAGCTCCTGCGTCGAGAAGGTCTTTTTCCATGCGATCTACCTGATCAACATGGCGACACCCGACGACGGGAAATTCCGTTCTGCTAAAACGTCGCTCATTAACTACCTCGACCTCAACTCTCGAATTGACGGCGCAGGGGTTATCTTTCATGTCGGAAGCATGAAAGACCAGCCGGATGAGGCTGAAGGGTACGATCGTGTCGTCTCGGGGCTCAATTGGGTCCTCGAGAGAGCCCCGAAGAGTTCAAAACTGATCCTTGAAGTTGCAGCTGGCTCCGGAAGTGTCATCGGAGACAGGGTCGAGGAGCTTGCGCTCATCTACTCGCAACTCGACCGGAAGGAACTCGTTGGCTTCGGTCTCGATACACAGCACATGTGGGCTAGTGGTTACGATCTTGTGAATGATACCGAATCGGTCATCGACACAGTTGATCGCGAACTCTCTCTCGATAAAGTCTGGTCTATCCACCTCAACGATAGCAAAACTGAGCTTGCGAGCCGCAAGGATCGACATGAAAACATTGGAGATGGGTTGTTAGGAGAGCAAGCTCTGCGGCGCATCTTTCTGCACCCAAAGCTCGCTCACATCCCGTTTATCCTGGAGACACCAGCCCTGGGTACCCTGGAAGGAGCCCATTCCGAGGTTGAGAAATTAAGAGGCTTCCTCAAGGGGAAATGATCTGAGCTTTGGTTTGAAGACGCGCTGCGAGCCATTTACGTTGCATCCGGAGTACGGACTCCTCCTCTGTTGCATCGGAGATCCGATCTAAGGCTATCCAAGCTAAACCATGAGATTCATTATTGCCCTGCAGCGGTTCATGATCGTCTGCTGTGAGCACGTATCGAACATCATAATGCAGATGTTTGGGCTCTGAGTTGCGCTCAGGGATGGTATGGATATCCAGATCAAAGATCTCCGTAGTCCACGGCGTCAGTGAGGAGAGCCCACTTTCTTCACGCGCCTCGCGCAGCGCCACTGAAAGGAGGTTTAACTCACCATCTGCATGTCCCCCCGGTTGAAGCCACCTCCCGAGCTTACGGTGATGAAGGAGTAGCACCTTGTCCCCTTCACGATTAACGATCCAAGCAGAGCCGGTGAGATGTCCGTGTTCCAGGCTTCGTTGAGCACATCGTTCCTCGCGCTCAACGAACTCGACGATTCTCCCGGCACACTCCGCATCTCTCTCATCGATCGCGTGGTATGAACGAAGTCTATCGAGCAAGCTTTCTCGGACAGCAGATGTATACCGATCGATCTTTGCAACCATATGTATAGTGGTTGTCTCAAACTTGAGTAGTTATTGCAATCGGAACGCTCGTCTCATATCAGTAGTGACAGGCCGCTGAGGTTTCGACCCAAGAGCTTAGATAAAAGACGACCTTTCACTACCCTACTCACGCATCTCAGGAAAGTAGTTGACCTTTCAGCCGTACGGCTCGTAGAGACCCCGACTATGCCGGGGGTCGTATTCTGTAACTACCTGTGGCCGACCTTGGCTTTTTTTCACCCTTGGCATAGGACTAGCAACCCTGGCACTTGCTTTTGAGTTTTGACGCTCGTTCCTCTCCTTTGCAGCATCCGGCAACAACGGAATCGCATTCTTGATCGCCATCGTTGGAGTAAATGCATGGGGCCTTTACTCCGCCGTTACACGCAGGTGGGGTGACGTGAGTGGGGTAGCGAGGTGAAGCTTGGTCGCTGCATACTGACTATTATGCAGCTCCTCGAGCTTGGTATCCATCCTACCCTTTAACTCCTGAAGCAGTGAACGTGCGAGATCCTGCTCGTCTGCACAGCCATCAAGCGCTGCGCTGACATTAATCGGCTGAGCTGCTCGTATCACGAAGGTCCTCCACCCGAAGGGCTTTGGTAGTGAGGCACGTACTGCATCGTATCCTTTCGTGAAAAAGATCTGCTTGAGGAACTGGATGCCCTCCGCGACCTCCTCCTGATAGAAGAAATTCTTCTGGAAGGTTTCAGGCGAATACGATGCTAGGCGTTGAAGCTCCTCTACTTGAGCTCTATCAGTGCGATCCTTGGCCTCCTTTGTGGCCCGGTATAGCCGGTGAAGTGTTCGATGAATATCAGCTGCCTCATGTATGATTGGATACTTCGCTAGCAGCTCATTAAGAAGCGCATGAAAAAAATCCCTGGCTAAATCTGGGTTGGGTTCCGAATGCGCAGCAGGACGAAACCCGAATCGTGACATCTGGGAGGCAAGGAGATTCTGCTGTAACTTCAGGTATCGCTCTGCCGTCGGAAGCGCTGAGTTATCGACGAGCTTTAATCGAACCTCGAGCTTGTGTAGTTCGCGGTTAAGGGCCCCTTCCACATTTTCATCATAAAACATCTTCCAGACGAGGGGTAATATGAAAACAGTCTGCTCAGAGCACTCAAGGCGACACCGCTTGGCTGCTTCGATACCCATATCGACGATGCCCGGCAGGAGGTCGAAGATCTTGTCACCCCTCCACCTCACACCACCCTCGGGATGTAGCAGGGAACCCTGCCCAGCCAGGGCACAATCGATTGAATAACGTTTCGCTCGCTCGCCACCGTTGTTACCGATCAAGTTGTTTGCCATCCAAAACCTCTTGAGCGGGCCGTTGATGATCGAAGCCGCAGCCCAGCTCGCAATGTAAGGTGCATAGCGGCGGCTGATGTACTTATCGAGCAGCCAGTCAGTAGTAAATTCGGGATGATTTGGCCCGATAAAGAAGGCGTTTCTGGGATCGGTAGTTTCACGGATAATACGATCGTCTTCTGTCGGTATTACCACACGGCTGACCTTGAAGTACCCACCTATCAAGGGCAGGTCTCGTAGCATAGGGACTGATCGCACACCGGGAATACCCTGCAAAAGGAACCACTCACTCAAGACGCCACTTAAGCGCATCACGAATCGGTTAGGCGTCGGTACGGTGAATGAAGCTTCGTGTGCCGAGGTCGAGTGTGTCGGTGTGATCGCGGAGCTAGTCTGGCTAGTATCGCTCATCTCTTCTGGTCCCTACGATTCGTTGGTAACGGTATCTTCCGAAACAGGAGCTGGTTCGTACAGAGATCGTATCAAAATGGCTATCGCACCCTTTCGAGTAGCCGCCGCATAAACCCCGGAGAGCAGCGCCGTTACGCCGCATACCCAAAAAACCTCCCCTGGTGAGAGGTGAAGCATCCTGTTTAGTACGATCTGAACACCCGACACCGCAAGAATCCCGATAAAAGACATCAAATTTGCAGCCCCTTGCACCGCTCCTCTCAGCTCAGGCGGTGGGTTATGTTGCAACACCGCAGCGATCGGAACGATGAAGAACCCAGCACATAACCCTAGACCTACAAGACACATACTAAAGAGGGGAACACCGAGATTATGCGAGCCCATCGGAATCGAGCACAGCGCCATACCAACAGCACCGAGTTGAACCAACCCGTACTGGATCTTACCCCGCGATAAGATCCCCGCCAGTGCGCTACCTACTCCTATCCCGATCGCAAGCGCTGCATTCAGGAATCCGTTTTCCTGCTCGCTCAGAGAGAGCACGTCTTTGGCGTAAATTGTGAGGTTCATCTGCACTAAGGTTGCTATGAACCAGAAGCCAGTACTTCCCCAGTTTGCGCGCCATAATGCATTGTCGCTTCGCATGACTCTTAATTGTCGGTACAGGTCCGTTACCGGATTCAACCTCGGGGGACAGGTCGGATTTGCGGCAGCCGTCCTGGGGATATACCTACTGGTCATCCAGCCGATCACCGCGAGGCTCGTAAGAGCGAGCCCTGCCACATACTGCATGCCCTGCAGGTGTTGTGCGAATACCCCACCAGCAACGGTACCGAGGATGATCCCGATGAAGGTCAGTAGCTCAAGAATTCCATTTCCCCATGAGAGGCGCGATACGGGCAGGATCTCAGGGAGAATCCCGTATTTTGAAGGCCCGAAGATCGCGCTGTGACAACCCATGAGAAAAATAGCAAGCATTTCAAGAACGAGAAGTTCGCTATACAGGGCGACCGTAGCAAAGGACATAATCCCGATCTCTGCCAACTTCACGCACTGCATAACTCGTTGCTTACTGTAGCGGTCGGCGAACCAGCCACCGAGCATCGAGAACATGATAAACGGCGCGGCGAAAAGCGCCCCGGCGAGCGCCACGTACATATTGCGCTCATCTTCCGGCATCGGCCTTCCCAACACGAGAAAGACGATCAGCGTTTTTAAGGTGAGATCGCTAAACCCATTCTGGAATTGGGTCGCCATAAGCGCCCAAAAGCCCCTCCGCCAATCCTGTTTCATAGCTGCTCCTACCTCAGTGATGAATTATTCATTGCCTGGAATACGAGCGGGCAAGAAGGCTCGCTTCAGCGCAACGTGAGTCGGAATGAAGAAAACCACTAACAAACCCACCATCCAAGCTATCAAGTAACTCGGGGCACTCATCCACTCCTGTGGTTTGCTATCATCGATGCCGTATACGTAATTGACGTTGAGTGGCGTATTGACATCGGGAACTACCGCACCTGCTGGAGGCAGAAAGAGGAATGCAATCAGACATGCCGTCCATGCCAATCCGGTCCAAGTAACAAGGCCACGACGGTCGTACCCGAGGCGATGTACTAAATACAAAAGAAGAAAAGGGAGCCAGCCGTGAAAGAGCGACAAGGATCTCAGGAGCAGAGGACGACGCTCGTCCATCATGTAACTCGTCATGTGAGAAAGATGGTTTCCGGTCAGCTCAACCGCGAAGTCGACACACCAAAAGAGTTGTGGGATCACGATACCCACCGCTGCAGCAGAGGCCGCCAGAGAACTGTTTGTCCAGACCGCAAAGAGCGCAAGGAACAGGGCAATATCACAAAAATAGAGAAAGTTGGTTGGCCCGTAGTGGTACCAGTACACTGGCACGAGAACAGCCATGAAAGCCGTATACGCGATCTTCACCACTGTGGGGACCGTGCGCCCCTGAGTCGGAATAGTTAATACTGAAGGTTCGCTCGACATATCTCTAGCTCCAAACAATACATGCCTCCCTCCGACTCTGCCCGATAGTCTGGCGCCGTTTAGAGGACCCGTACTTACACCTTCGAGGATATCGAACAAAGACACCCCTGAGCATTAGCTTTATCGTTACACTGTACTTTTAACTATGCTGAATCCTATTTTAACATGTATTTTCGTTTTGTTACGAACTGCTAGAGCACATTATTTAAAATTACAATGTATACCATGGCCCACGATCGCCTCGGATCGTGTGGCTGTTCTGTATGCGCTACGGCAAGATTGCCGGCATATCTCCCCTCAGCTACTTCAACGTGCAACGGCAATCACCGGCATACGGGAGCTGCCCGAACACTGCCGCCATAACACAGCAGAGTATCGATAGACCCCTACGGATCTGCATTTGTAGCCTTATGACGAGTACACATTCAATCACTCACGACATCGCTCGGAATCACTGGACGTTCGGAGAGGTATCGCCTCGTCTCTCTCATGGCGCGTCGGTGCTGCTCTTCAAGTCCGAGGACTAGCAAGGTTTGTCCAGAAGCTACCCCGAGATCGTGGGTTTCCTTTCCATCACGTAGGATCACCACCTCTGCAAGGGGTCCTGAGATCGAATCAACGGGATTATCGATAAACCTCCACAGGTCGACCATCGGAATCTCACCATCTTTCCAAGCAAACGCGATGTAGTACAAAGCGCGCTGCTCATTCCATGCAGTCGCAGCAACGGCGCGTTTGACCTCCGATTCCACCGAGGCCAAGCTTGTAACCTTCCACCCTTCATCAACATACACAATCACTGGAGCCGACTGAGTCTCAACCACGCGCGCATATCCGTTCAAGAAAAAACCCATGTAATCCTCCTGCTGACACGTCTGGCGATTCTTGGGGGACTTATCTGGAGCGTCCCTTGGTCCGATCTCATACTTACGTCTCAGTACACGATACATCCACGGGTTTTAGTTTGTCTAGGAGAGCAGTATTAGCTCCCAAAGCCTCAAACCTCTATAGCTCCCGCACAAGAACACAACGATCCCATATCTCGTAGTCGTTGAAGGTCGTCTCTGGCCCGCCTCGATCGAGGGCCACTGCAGGAGCCCCGCCATAGCGCCCAACGATGTAACCGTGAAGGCTGGGGCGATTAGTTTGCGCCTCAAATAGGCCATCCCGTGGGATTACAATCTTTCGTACACCCTGGGCCTGCGCCATCGGCACAAGCGCCTCATCAACGAAGGACTCAAAGAAGCTCTCAGCACTCACGTTGGTGATGAAGTTCAAGATCGGATTGATGCCCCGGATCACGAACACCTCGTCCCCGACGAGATCACGCGCCTTAATCACCATACAAGCTCCGACAAGTCGCACTCGCTCGACGTCATCAGGGCTCTTCACGAACATAATAGCAGTCACATTTGGATAACGCTCCATCAATCTGTCGTAGCGCGTCCAACACGATTGACAGTTAAATCCGGAAAGCTCACCGAGTACACCTCTGGTGGGATGCGCGCTAAGAACCTCAGAACCGCGCGTTCCAACAGCGGCAAGCCGTGCAGCATCGAATTCGAATGGGTTGATTCCAAATGATTTTACCGCCACCTTCGTCTGTTCCTCTGAAAGTCCCATCGGCCCCAGCGCCTCATCAACCAGTGCGCGATTAACTAACTCGCGTATCCATTCGAGCGCTACCTTGGATGGCGTCGACTCCATACCATCGATGAATTGCCCTGCACTCGGCATATCTTGAAGCACTAACGGCAGAGCTACCTGCTGAATAAGCGGAGCTATGTCAGGATCCGCCTTTCTACGGTTTACGCTGAAATCACACAAACTTTTCAGAATCGAAACGGGCTCATGAGCCTTATTGAGGGCGCTCGTGGCTGTGCGCACGCGGCGGAGGTCAGCCTCGATCGATGCGCGAGCGCGATCCTCACTAAGCGCTTGTAGTGCCCTCTCGGCACCGCTCTTCTTCTCAGCTAGAAGAGAGAGCGCAGCCCTCCTCGCGTGCAGCGCGATAGCGTGCGCCGACCGACCCTTGACGTCATCCAGCACTCGCAAAAAACGTGCATAGGTATCTTTTGTGTCCTTAGAAAACTGAAACGTCGTCAGTTGTTCCAGATCAAGGCGCTTTACCGAGAAGCGCTGTGGCTGGAAGCGCACATCCTTCGGTGCCACGGTACCTTCGCTGATACCAGCTCCCAACAAAGCTACCCTTTGAGCGATGACACGCGCATCTCGCGACCCGATTAAAGCCGCCAAGAGCTCCGTCTGTAGCTCTATCAGACCACTCTCACTGTGGAAGTCCTCGGCCAATAGCTCCTCTTGTCTCGTACGGAGTAGCTGCTTGAGCAGAGCCATGACACCATCTGAACCCGGCTTGTACTCAGCTACACCCTCTATTTCACGCAGCGAAGTGACTACTACCCGATTCAAGACCTCATATCTCTCATCAATCATTCGTGTCTCCAAGATGGCCCGAACCTCCCAGCCTACCGGCGGAGGATTACGAAATGCCTGGTACATAATAGGGAGTCTTAAAAATGGAAATGCGCGGTGAAACGAAAGGAGCAGGCCGAGCTCAAATCGAATATCCTTCGCTGACTTGAGGAATGGCGCCTTACCCTCAAGTAGGTTTGCACGATGCGCTCTCCATGCTTCTCCCGTACTAGCGCCCTGCCGTAAAAATTGAGGGAGCATTTCAAAGAGCGCCGATAGATGCTTGGCCGTAAGCCATCTCAACTCCTCAAGGAGCGGAAGCCCCTGGCGCACCATCTGCTCAACATCTGCGTGTCTTTGAGAAAGCGCCTCCACAGAGGGAGACTCGGAAGAACCAACCGCTTGTGGTGCGAAGATATCGAGATAACGCTCAAAGGTAGACATCACTCCAGCACGCTCAAGATGTCTTCCGAGAGCCGGATTCAAAGAGAGCCATCCCGCCAACGACAGAAGGCTACGAAGATCACCATCTCGCTCGTGCTGTGGTATCTCCCCTGCGAGGTAGCCAACGAATGATTCCAGTGAAACTCCAGCTTCACCGAGAATTTGGACGGCTCGCGCGAAGTACCCACGACGAATCTCGAATGCCGCGACCAGCGAGAAGACCACGGAGCTCTCGGCCGACATCGCCTCAGACAGAACGTCGAGGTTTGCAATAACATGCTGTTCGCCACCCGCTCTCAACATATGAGAGATTATCGAACCGTCGACAAGCTCGCTGCAACTCATCAGGCTTCGTATGCACTCGTGAACTATGCGGTCTTTATCATCAGCCGGAGGTTGAACACTCGGAAACTCCGATATCAATTCATTCGTCGGGGCCACGTGGCTGTTAGGCGCACCAGCACTGGGAGACGCAATAATGCCCTCTCTACGATCTTCAGTACCACTGTCGAGAGAGAGAAGCTCATCGAAGATATAATGAACGCACAGACTCCGGAGCCCGCTCGGTATCGTTCTAACAGCACTGATCAGTCGTTCTGCTATATCGTGAATTCCGTCTTGTAGAACGAGATCAGACAATCGCTTGATCTCCCGCACAACATCGAGAAGCGTTCGATAGAGGTCATCTGACGAAGGCTGCTGCTCCACGGAGTGCGTAAACGTGTCGGCCGCTCCTTGCAAGCCCAAGCTCTGTCTAATGAATGTCTCAAAGGTCGAGGTGGAGATATCACAATCGGCGAGAAGGATATGAGCGCCATGCTCGTTACCCAAGATGAGCATCTCACGGGCTGCCTCAAGGATGACGAATTCTTCCTGCGCTTGTGATAAAGAGAGTACACTCTCAGGGGGTCTATTGATACTGTAGCTGGTCCAGCTCGGCGGATACATTTCGTTCCCTTCATGATCTGAGTACAGGCATCGCACATCGGGCCGCATACACGGGTGAAACATATCGAGACATCCCACTATCTCTAATCGAGATCCCTCAGCGACCAAGCGCTGCACGTAATCAAGCTCCTTCTTGGGCGGGCAGCCCTCACTCTGATGGCCTTCGGCGCTCACAACACCCGCACCATCGCAGTGTTCTCCCGCGCCACTCCGAATCTCCAGCAGCCCTTTCGAAATACGCTTTCTAAACGGCCAGACGGTATCAAGCACAGAGGCGAACCAGCCGCGATCAAGCCCGCTAAACTGCTCGAATTTGTTGAGAAGACTCACGATCCCATCGACCCCGCTCAGGAGCAGCTTTACCGCTGCGATGCAGTGATACCTCGGCTCGAATTGACTGATACAAGCGGCTAGGAAGTCGCACATCAACCGGTCACCGTTCGCTAGCGTATCGATGATTTCGAGTTGGTCGATCTGGAATGAGGCGGGATAGATCGCCAGGGTTCCAGCATAGCCACCTCTCCGCGCCAAGAGCGTGCGCCCTACTGATGGACCATCGACACCCGGCAAATTCTGCATCTCTTCAGCTATGACATCGAGCGCATCTTCACGTTCGATCAGCAGATCAACCATCGGAGCCTGAATCTCTGCCGGCCATACTCGAAGGTTGCGTACGATTTGCGTGATCTCCTCTTGCCCAAGCTGAGCGAGCTCTGCGCGCAAGCCTGTGAGATCTCCACTCTGGATGCGTTCCTGCATCCAGGCTCTCTGAGCCTCTCGTTGATCGATTGCAGTAGCCTGAGCCTCCCATTGACTCTCGACGTGCGGGGGTTCAGAAGTAGGGCGTCCCGCACTCTGCTCCATCTCAGGAGCAACAGGTTCAGCGGGGCTTCGTAGCTCCCTAGGCTCCTGCCCTCCCCCTTCTCCGTGCTCCTTCTCGTCGGCGTCGAGCCTATTGCCCAGCTCCGAATTCTGACTCCCGTTGGTTAGCACCGATACTCACCCGTTGTATGTCTCTCGTTGCCTCAGAGGATACAATCGACCAACGAACGGTCGCAAGGGCACAGAGGATAGCGTAAGAGGGACATATACAATACGAAATGTACTGCATCAGTAGCAAATATATCGGATCGGATGTCACGCGCTTCCTCAGCAGAGTAAAACGAAATGAGGGACTCGCACCAGGAGATCTCCGCAGTTACGCCGCCTCATTCAGATCTGCCGTGTCATCGATCTGCTCACTTCCACCCGCCACCTCGACGAACGTCAAAGAAACACCGAAGGTCTCGCGGATCCTCCACACTCCCCACACTGCGAGGCACACAAGTGTCAATGCTATGCACGTCACCGCACCTTGAATACCGTAGAGATCTTTTGCCGCGATAAATGCGAATCCGATCGGTATCGAGAGGGCTCTTACGAAATTGGGTACCACTGTGGTCACGGTTGCGCGGATGTTGGTCCCGAATTGCTCCGTTGCCGTGGTCACGAGTACAGCCCATGTGCCGCCAAAAAAGCCGATGACGAAAAACCACGCTGAGAATGTGTCCGAGGAGGAGAAAGGTATAGCAAGCAAGGCCAGGATCGCTGCTACCTGGGCAGACACGAAGTACAGGATCGGCTTCTTCCTACTTCGAAGGTATTGACTAAGGACACCACATGCTAGGTCTCCGAGTGTGATCCCAACGGCCAAGTACCCAACAGCTCCAGCACTAGAAACCCCTGCCGCTCCGAGAACCTCAAAAGCGACCTCTGGTGCAAACGTGGCTAGGGTATAGGTGGAAAATACAAACGGCCCACCGATACACAGTAGTGCAATAAGTCGAACGACACGCTCTCGATTCGAAACGAGGAGTAGCAAGCTCCCCCGAGATATCGAAGCCCTACGCTTTACAGCTTCAAAAACGGCAGACTCACGGATCGCCACTCGCAGCGCCAGCAGCATGAGGCCAAGGACACCGCCAACGATATACATCGTGCGCCACGACAAGATGCCCGCCGAGACACTGGCTGCCACAGCCCCCGCCGCGCCTGCAGCAGCAACTAAGGTAGTTCCCCATCCACGACGCTCCTTTGAAAGCACCTCGCCAACGATAGTGACCGCGCCCCCAACTTCCCCCGCCAATCCGAATCCCGACACAAACCGGAGCAGCTCATACTGACCCACTGAAGTGACGAGACCATTGGCGATGTTGGCGAGCGAATACAAAAGGATCGACCCGAACAACGCCTGTACTCTACCGATACGATCGCCCAGTACGCCCCACACGAGCCCACCTAAACAGATACCGAGCATTTGGGCGTTGAGAAGTTGCACTCCCACAGTGAATAGCTCCCCACCGGCAACCCCAAGATCGCGCAGACTCTCGGTGCGTAGGACGCTGAAGAGTACGAGGTCAAAGACGTCGACAAAATATCCCAACGCAGCAACGGCCACGACCAGGGCGCTTCGGGCGGCCGTGTTGTGGGCGGTATAGGTTCCCGATACTGGATTCATGAAAGTCGGCCTCCTTCTAGCCACAATTACATTCAATTCAGTAACTATATCAACCAAAACGCCCTAATCAAATTTTTCTGCAACTAAAAGCAATTGCTATAAGCATCTGGTCTTGCATAGTTTTTAGCCTTGTCTTAGTATAACTATATGCAATCTAGTGAATTAAGTTCTTCTCTTTACGAAAGTATGTGCCGGATGCATCGCCGCAACCGCACGGTCGGTTCAGCCTACGACACCGCGCTCTCTGCCATGGAATCGACCGCTCTCCCTGAGATAGCCGCCAAGCCCGGTATCCTCATAAGCGAACTCCAGCATCGACTACATCTTAACCAAGTAGGAGCGAGCCGACTGGTGCAGGGGCTTAGGATTCGCGCGCTGATCTCCGAGCTCCGCCCACGCGATGATAAACGTCGCAAGGCGCTCTATCTTACAACCGCTGGGGAGGCAGAATTCTCGAAGAGCGCAACTAGAGCTCACGCCACCTTTGCCAGCGCTATAGAACGAGTCGCTCCTGATGATCGTGAGCGCTTCCTGAACCTCCTCGCTCTATTTAACGACGGCTTAGGAGCTCGGGATGCTGCTGTGTTGGAGTCTGATCCACAAGGAATGCGAGAGGTACGCCGTCTATCGCGAGTCCTCGGTGCTCTTGGTACCTCAGTCTTCAATCAACCGTGCTCAGCCCTCGAGTGGCACACCTTTGACCTTGTGCACACATCCCCAGCATCACTCCGAGTGAGTACTATAGCGGAATCGCTCGGGACCCCTGTGCAAACCGTTACCGGACTCATAAAGCGCCTGACTGAATCGAATCTTGTCGCAATAAAAGACGATCCTCGTGATCGAAGATGTAAAACCGTACATCTTACACCTGCTGGTTCCGCCGTGTATTATGCTCGACGAAAAGCTGCAGAAGGTATGCTTCTCGAAGGACTGCGAGCTATTTCGCAAGCCGATCGTGCCGCTTTCGTCGAGCTCTTCAAACACTGGGCCGGGGATGATCTTGCGGAGTCAGTAACAGTACTATCGCCATCACTACATATTCAACGCGTTTTTGCATCCCACGAGCTAGTCGAACTACGATCGTTTGTGCTGTGGGAACGTTGCAGACAGGGGCTCTACAGAACTCGTACGAGCTCCTTACTCACAGACACTGATGCAGTGTACTCCGTTCGTCTGCATCGGCGCCTCATAGCAGTGGTATGCATCAGCGCTACCCTCACAGCTGATACAGGTAGGATCTCTCATCTCATTTGGTGCAATGAAGATGAGATTACTGCCCACGTCGCGGCGGCAACACCTCGTATCATTGACCAGCATTTCTCGACATCTGAATGTACGAATACGATCGTCGAAGAGTGTGATGTGTCCATTGTAGCTCGCAATATCTTGCGCTCTCACCCGAGGATATCTCTGCTCGAGGAGTACGTATCTACTAGCGAGAAGAAAGGTCGCGGTACCCGAGAAGAATAGCAGCGGGACGGATGCTGCGATAAATGATATCAAACCGAGTACCGTTCTGGTCCTCGTAGATCGCTCCGGTCTTGACCCAACCAAATCGTGCGTGAGCTTTCATAGCGACACTGCCTTCACGACAGATCGCCAGGATATCGACCCGCGGATGATAGGGAAACCGACTCACGACATTGAACATCGCTTGGTCGTCTAATACCTGATACGGCATCTCGCCAAATGTAGCCCGTAAATCCCTTGCGCCTAGGCCAGCTACGACTAGCTCAGCTAGTACGACTGGGGTCTCAATCGATGCTCCGTCCATAACTTCCCGTGGAAGCTCTGAAAGAAACGTCGAGGAGAGACCCAAGAGGCTCTGCATCAAGTCCGACGGATTCCTCTGGCTAAAAGTGAGTACACAGATGCCGTAGGGCTCCGGTGTTGTGATCGGAACTCGCATCCGGGCGCTTGAAACACTCAGCAGGATCCCGTCGTGCTCTTTGAGTCTCTGGCGTAGCCATTCGATGCTCTCGGGCTCTACAAACCCCGACTCCTGCGCTCCCCTATGAACACGATGCCGCTCCTGAAGAGCCACGAATTGATGTTCCAGCTCGCGGGGAACCACACTGCCATCGGCGTTATCGAACTCACTCACCAAGACTACCTGTGCATCGTTGGCAAAGTTGACATGCGCGTTGTACCTACGCGACCATTTTTCACCCCATGCAGCGAGCTTCGCCAGCGCTCGCTGCCCTCCGGGGAGCTTAACGTCCCTCTGTTTAAAAAGTCGCGCTATATCGAGCGCTGTTGTCTCACGCAGGTCAACCCAATCGTATCGTGCAAGAAAGGGCTCGGGAGGGGGACGATTGAGTCCGAGAAACTCTTTAATCCTCGAGCCGCGATCGCTTCGATGATCGCCTCGGCGTGGTGATTCAAGCAGCTCTCCGATACTACCCGAGTAAAACTCAGATAACTCATGCAGGGTGAGCGCTGCTAAGCTCTCTGTCGCGGCACGACACAGCCTTACAACATCGTTGCGAGCTCTCAGCGACAAAGAGTCATAATGCCTCGTTGCCCAGGCGATCGCCGGAGCGACCACCTCTCGTAACATAGCGTGCGATCCGGAACCCGGCACCGAAAATACGTTACGTGTCATAGATGAGGGTGCCGCCCCCGAACCAGATGGAACCTGTCCCTCGGCAGCCCCCCAGCTCGTCAGGACCTCAGAGAACGATTGTAATGCCTGAGCTGTTGGCCGCTCTCCCATTTCAAGCACCTGCTCATGGAGAGCCTGCACTATCCCGATGTGAATTCCCGCAAACGACCGTCGAGCTGCCTGTATAAACCGGATAGGGCTACTGCGCCCCGCTCCAGGCTGATACCAATCCCTCATTTCAGCACTGATAGGATTTCTGAGCCGCATGATCGCGTTTTCAAAAGCACTTTCGGAGGAGCCTCGGCCCAATGACAATCGTACCTCGTATGCGTACACGGCTCGTGCTCTAATTGCATTCCGCAGAAGTGTCACTTCATCATCTGACGGCTCAGAACTCATATGCGTCGGATAATGTGCACGAGCAACCTCACGAAACTCACCGAGCAAGGCTGCGAAGCTATCAGCCACGAGTTCATGCGCTAGCGTCTTACCTGGCTGCGTTCCGAGGTGTGCTCTACACTTTGTGAGGCTCATCTTGAGGGCGGAGCGGATCAGAGATGACTTGATGTGCGCGTCAATTTCTCGGTTGCCATCAACCAGCACCTCCTCCAACCGATCGGTACTAACACCCCTCGATGAGGTCAGCAGTAGTCGCACCACTTGACGTCGTGTCTGTCGTGCAATGCGGAGGGTCTCTGTGCTGTCACCTTCTACCGGTGGCTCCATGCCTCCCGTCAACTGCACACGCGTCAGGCACACGTGCCGTAAGAGACCGATACGAACAGGTGGGACGCCGGTGAAGATCCCAAGCGCTGCCGATGCGTGAGGCACTTCACGGATTGTTCCTCTTCGTCCCGTCTGTTCAGCTAGCTGCTGGGCTGCTCGTCGAGTCTTCCATTCACTCTGGGACCACCCTTTGAGAGCGACTCTGAGGCTATCAAAAAGACCCTTCTCCGGTGATTCACTACCGGACGCAGGAGCCTCCACCCCCTTGTGTTTTGCGAGATCTGCCATACTCCATGTAGTTATGGAGCGTTTTAAACCCGTGTGTGGTCTGTTGGATTACCTTTTGTAATCCATGTAACGCGCACTAGCGCCTATCTCCCTAGTCCTCTCTCCTTGGTCTCTCTCCTCGGTACCTCTCTCCTCGGTACATGGCATTTCTAAAAACGACAGATTCAAACACGTGGCACGTGTACGAAGCTCGACTCCTATCGCCGCTACCCAGAAGAGCTCGTTTCAAAAGCACGCGGTACCAGGCGAGTGGTTTGAATAATTGAAGGCCTTTCCGTTGGTCCATTCTTAGAGAAAGCGTGAACTATCTGTGTTTCTATCTGACCCGGCTGTCCCGCTCGATACGAACAATCTTGAGCGTGCTCTCAGAGTAGTATCGCTGGGGAGGAAGAACTGGCTCTTCTCAAGAAAGAGAAGCTCGCACACGATCCGCTCACATCTGATCTCTTACGGGAATAGCGCGCTTCAGTGGACGCTTACCCTCGTTCCAATAGTTTTTCTTCCCCTGCGTACATTCGCGTCCCCTGCGGTAGAAACAAAGATCCAGCTTCACCGCCGCGGTACGCGGGGTAACGCAGAGGCAGAGAAAGGCGGTTTTCCTTAACTTAGTGCCCGTGGGGGTGCCACTGGATGGTGAGCTTCCTAAGGCCGAGTAACCACGCCTCTTTTTTCAAAGAACTCTAGAGCCTTTGCTAATGATGCTTCTCCTAGTTGTCTTTTCTTTAGTAATTCAGCTTGGCTAAACTGTGCGAAGTCACTCAATTCGACTATTGGACCTCGAGAGCTAAATACCTCGTTCTCCCACCTATTAATTTTAGTATTTGCCATTTCAGCGATGCCCGATAAGGCATTACAAGTTCTAGCATCCAACTCTCCACTTTCTCTACCCTGGCTCAAAGCTGTTTTAAAAGAACCTGCAGTTGAAGAAACCTCCAACAGGGGAGCAACAGACTTCACATACAGCTTTACCGCCTCGCGAATCTCAGCATGCGCAGCGAGTACCCTTTCAAGTGATACAAGCCCTTCCACTTCACTAGAAGTTGCAAGACGAATTTCAGATAATGCATTTTCAACTGAATTAACTAACTTTGACCCAGGATTTAACTGCTGTTCTTCGCTGCTCGTCGCCTCTCCTCGTGGGTTTTTTCTTGTTTTGCTAATAAGTTCGTCAATAAGTGGGAGATCACGAAGATAACGAGTTTTCTCTTCAGGTCTAGCTTGCTCCATTGCTACGCGTTCATATGTGGCAACTTCATCTGCAAAGAAACTCATAAAATTACGCCTTTATTGTACCTAGAGAGCTTTACGCCTTGATACCATAAGGCTGCGTTTGGCGCTAATCAATACGCCAGAGTAAGGCGATATGGCTCAAAATAAATGTTACCGAAATGAGGTGATCGCACCTGTTCGGTAAGGTCGTTGGCTCATAATTCCATGTTACCGAAATCGAGGAGGTAGGCATGGAAGAAGTAGTAAAACGCCATATTCTTGAATCCTTTGGCGAAAAGTTCGATCGCGCAGGTAAGCTTGCTAAAGGCGAGCTGCTCACCATAAGCGCTTCGACGATGAAGCGGTATTTTAAGCGAGCTCGGGAGCTAGGGGGACAGGGATTATCAACGACTCGGCCGAGCTCTATTCTGCGCACTGAAATACCGATATGCACAGCTTCCTTTTGGGACGCTACTGTTCCCGGCACGATGGCTGCCGATACTGTAGCGCACTGTGGTACTAGCACAGAGGGGCAAGACATCAATTCTCTGTGGGCTTCTGTGGATAGCTCAGTTCTGCTCGCTCTTTCAAATGGCAAAGCTACAGGGTGACTCCCCTTGGGGTTGTCTCTGCAGGGAGTTAGCTAGGTGTTCAACGGTTACACGAGAGGTACATAACTCACTACCTCTCTGTTTTGAGTGGAGAAATGCGGTGTTCCAGGCTAGGATGCGCCCACCTCAAGGGGGCTTGATTCCTTCACGATACGGAACGTTGTATGGAGCCGGGGCGAGATCAGAAACAGACCGAGGCTCGAGACTGGGGCAGCGCGAGCCTTCCTGCACTCCTTGATTCTAGTAGCGAGCTTAAGTTCGTCGAACACTGCGGGGTATGTGCAGTGGTTAACTCAGAGGATGCTGTAAGTCTTACCTGTCTCGGTCTCTCGCATCTCCAACATCGGGGTCAGGACGGAGGCGGCATAGCTGCTCTCGCGCGGCACGGGATCGATGTACGACGCGGAATGGGAAAGATTCGCGAGATCTTAACTCCAGATGTTCTTCAAAGCTTCTCCCCGACAACAGCGGCCATTGGGCACACGCGCTACGGAACTACCGGCGGGCAGGAGCTTGCTAACGTGCAACCGTTCACACTCGAGATCCCCGGCTTCGGCGCCGTGGCGATCGCCCACAACGGTAATCTAACAAATGCCTCTCTCGTACGAGCGCGCTTGGAGAAAGATGGCTGTGTCTTCAAGAGCTCCTCGGATACAGAGGTTATTTTGCATCTGATGTCGCAGGCAGCTCCATTAATCTCTGACAAGGCCGAGCTCTTGAGTTATGCACTCCGACAAGTAACGGGCTCATACTCGATAGTCGCTCTTTTCGCCGACGGGGTAGTGGCAGCGCGCGACCCGCATGGCAATCGACCTTTGGTTATAGGTCGCCTGGGCACTACCACGGTCGTAACCTCGGAACCGTGTGGCTGGGACAGCTTTCACATTCATAAGTTTGAGGAAGTTCCTGCTGGCTCGGTCGTCACGATCGACTTAAGCGGAACCGTCGGTAAGCCAATCATGTCGCTTGGAGAGAGCCTAGCGGCTCCGTGCTTGATGGAGTTGTTGTATTTCTCGCGGCCCGATTCTACGGTGTTCGGAGTGCAGGTAGGGAACTTTCGCCGTACGATGGGGGAAATGCTCTACCGCAGACACCCCGTTACTGCCGATCTAGTGGTACCTCTCATGTCCTCTGGCCTTCACTACGCACTCGGGTTTTCCGAGGCTTCCGGGATACCGCTTCGATTCAGCTTGACCAAAAACCCGAGTGCTCCTCGTGTATTCATAGAGCCCGATCAAAAAGCTCGCTACCAGGGTACGTTGGAGAAACACTGTCTGAGTCGGGAGGATGTGATTGGAAAGCGTGTAGTGTACGTTGATGATTCGATCGTGAGGGGCACGACCCTTGAGCGTATCGTAGGGCTCACGTACGGCAGCGACGATCCGGCGCGTGCTGGAGCACGGGAGGTCCACCTTCGCATCGGAGCTCCACCGATCGTTGGTCCGTGCAACTACGGAATTAGCACTCCGACATCTGAGGAATTGGCAGTCAACAGGTACGGTGGTTATTCGGGAAGTGGTGCTATAGATCCGATCTTTGCCGCCGAGCGTCTAGCTTCGCAGCTCGGGGCAACATCGCTTGGGTTCGGCGCCCTCGAGGACCTCGCAGAAGCTTTAGGGCGCACAACTGCGGATTTTTGCGCCGCTTGTTTCACCAATTCCTATGATAAGATCCCGGGAGGTCGTCTGTACGAGCTCGCGGGGGCACCAGACGCGGCGCGACCTCGATAGTTTATCTGCCCATTACAACGCTGTCAGTGATACCTCTGTGGAAGAATCGCCAGCACTACCTACACTGAGGGATATAGCGCTACTGGTAATAATCGGCGCAAGCGTATGCACGACTCCGCCCGCTCCGCCATTCAATACTCCGCTACCTAATCCGCAGCCGAGGGGACTCAACCTCAAAATAGTTCGGGCTTCTGCTTCGAATTATCGTCCCAGACGGCACCGTCACAATCGTAGCGCTCCCTATAACCAGATCCTCTTACTTCGGTTTGACGGGACGATGCTACTCGCTAGGGTGACTCTGCTCTTTCTCAAATTCGCCTTGCTTCCGACGACAGGTATAGCGGACGCTGTTCGAATGAGGCCGCTGCTCGGTTACTTTCACTATCATGCTGCACCCCGCTACCCAGCTAGATCGCAATCTCAACAAGTCAGAGGCAAGCGCAGGACAGAATCTGCCAAAAGTGGGAGGGCCCGCACTCAACCATGCTGCCTTGCCCAAGCCACTCTCCCTTAACAAATATGGCGCTTCGGGAAATCGAGGAGGAGGCCTCCAGAAGACGCTGCATTATCCGGATCAGAAATCAGAAGAGAACGGACTAATCGATGCGTGCGGCTTCTCTTGTGCCGTTTAATCTTGCTTAGCCACCTTCTTCGGATACACTCCCTTTAGCTTCAGACCAATTCGTATATGAATCCGCAACCATCCTCTCATTTGCCTGAACACCCTGAAACACACAAAGGGCTAGTGCTTCCCCCTCTAGATTCCCTTAATTGCTCCACACCTTCTGCGCCAGCACTCAAGCCAAATCAATACCCGGTGAGCTATCGCGGACACAGCTACTACGAAGGTTTTGATACGGTAGACTGCTTGAGCCCACACAGCGCCGAGGAACTCGTCGCACATCTTGAGTACACCGTGCAACCGCAAGGCTCATACAGTCTTAGCGCCTGGGTTCGAACCTCGCTCGAAAACGCCTTGACCAAAGACGAGTGGAACGCTGCGCGAGTAGTTGGACTTGGGGAGTGTACACACGGCACTCAAGAGCATTTTGCGATACAGGCCGCAGCCGCTCGCTACATGATTGAGCATCACAATGCCCGCGTTATGGCTCTTGAAGTACCAGAGCTTTTTGCAATGCTGGCTAATGCTGCGATCTCAGATGAGAGCTCTCCCCTATCGCATATACCTATAGGCTTACCATGTTCGACCTGGTCGAATAGTCCGATTATCGGACTGCTTGAGTGGATACGAAACGAGTGGAATGTGAGGAATCCCCGACAGGCAGTGCGAGTTGTGGGCCTCGATCCTACGATCTCACCCAATATCAGTATCAATCTCGACAATGTGCGCGCATTAGACGGCGTAGGTCGCATCTTCGCACACTCGTATCTTCCCCTCGCAAAGAAAGCTCAAGCACTCGAGAGAGACGTGTGGACAGTATACAGCGAAAGGAGTTCACGAGAGGTCTTGAGTAGTACGGACCTGTCAATATTTAAGTCCCACGCCGCTGAGTTTTGCAAGATCTCTGCGCTGCTCAAAGCCAGTCTCCACGCGCTATGCGACCGTTTTGATGCGCAGGACGACCGACGCTCAGACTTTTCTCGCCGAAGCGTACGTGAGTCGATTGCTCATATGCCGGATAACAAACGACTGCTGGCTCTGAACTTGTTCGATAGCCTTAGTTTTCTCGATTCAGTAATCGATATTATACCCTCGGATTCTCAGGAAAGCCTCGCACAGGCCTTCCTTTCTTCGCGCCGCATCCGTGACGCCCTTATGTTCAAGAAGATCCAAGGTGAGCTAGCTTCTCTTGTGCAAAAAAAGCCTCATCACTCAACGAGCGAATCAAGGAATGAAAGCGCTTTGAAGATAGTTGCTCTAGGCCACACCATGCGCATAGGAGTTAACACAGGAGACCTTCCAGAGCTTGAAGACCTGGGGCGGCTCCTGAAACAGGCTCACGGCGACGGCTACCGAGCTTTCGCTGTTTCAAACGTTTCGGGGTTTGTGAAGAGTTGGGCGCCGAATCCGTCGTGCGATGATGCGGCTATAGCCCCCCATTACGGGGTTGCGCCGGTAGGAAGCCTCGAGGATCTCCTGCATAGAGCGGGCAAGGGCTCTTCTTTTATGTCATTTGATAACCATACTTCGCCCCTTGTTAACAGAGAGTTGGCCCTCAGAATGAAGGGAGCTGGCCCTCCGATCGATCAGGAATTCCTCTCTGGTATAAACCCGACTGAGTTTCTAACTGGGATGTGGTGTCTCGAGAGGACTGACGGAGCTACTGTGTATAGTGCGCAGGAGCAGAGTAACAGCCGTACTAGAGTCCTCCAGTGGCTTCGCATGAGGTGTATTGACCGCCTAAAGGATTAATCAACTGAGAAGCGCTCCAAATCACTCGAGGAGCGGCTCATACTCAACACCATCGCCCATCCGTCTATCGCCGGGTGTCTTGGAGTCAAGACCATGATCCGTTGAGAACGGCGTCTACGCGTACAGTCATCGTTGTGCTATCATTTTACTATGTCAGCGATTATCGGCACAGTTGCAAAAGCGCTCATGATCAGAGTCGCATTTCTTAGCCTTGGACTAGCAATTCCCTTCCTGGCACTTGAGGCACTGAGCCGCTTTCTTCCTCTTGAGTGGAGTGAGGAGCGGGCGCGCTTTTACCAATACGATGCGGAACTAGGCTGGCGGGGAAAACCCAACACATCCGGTATTTTTCGAACACTCGATTTCACAAGCAAGGTTATATTGAACTCTCACGGTCTTCGCTCACCTGAGATCGGATATGAAAAAGAATCTTCGAAGCGGCGCATCCTAGTGTTGGGCGATTCGTTCGTGTGGGGTTACGGCGTAAGCGCTGAGCATCGCTTCACGGAGAAACTGCAAGTGGAGATGGCCGATAGCACAGTCATCAACGCCGGCTGCTCTGGTTACGGAACCGACCAAGAGCTTCTTTTCTTCCGCTCCGAAGGGAGGAGATATTCAGCTGACGTGGTCGCTGTTGCTGTGCATCTCCGTTCAGATGTTCTTAATAATGTCTCCTCTCGCCAGTACGACTTCTACAAACCAGTGGCTTGGTCTCACAACGGAGAACTCATCTTTAGGAACGTTCCGGTAGTCAGGAGCTCCTGGGGGTATGCTGCCGCTCATGCCATCAAGAAACGCTCAGTGTTCTTTGTATGGTTATTCGCGCGACAGCTCGGTGAAAAAACGATAGGCAGGAGATTTGCAGATGGCGTAAACAGGCTCATAGGGGACAGCGAGCCACCGGAAATCATATCTAATTACACCGCCGTAGAGGCCACGTGTACGCTTGCATCGGCACTGGCATCGGACATAAAAAGCTCAAATGCACGCGCCATCTTTATAGTGATCCCCGATATTCGGTCTGATACGCGCCTTATTGATGAAAAACCTGAGTATTTCGCCGTTAGAGAGTGTCTCTCAAAACTTGATGCGCAGGTGGTAGATCTTACAGAGACCCTTTCAACGGGACTAGTGGACGACGCAAAAACGCCGATAGTTTTCAAACATGATAGACACTGGACTCCTCACGGACACACCCTTGTCGCGAAAGAGTTAGCAAAAGCGCTTGCAGCAGGGTAGCGTGGAATGAGGAGTGGCAGCCTCCAAGAAGAGGCGTAGCCTATCGACTTATAAAGAGCTCCCTAAAACTCGACCAAAAAGTCCTTGAAAGGGTGCTGATCCGCAAGCGAGACCGGAGCGTTTGGATCAGATAGCATCGCTTCAGTAAACAGGATGTTTCTTGTCTTCTCCCGAATCTCCTCACGATGGTGGAATAAGCGCTCTAGCTGCCCAATTATCCCGCGCGGAGTTAGGTCATCAAGTACCCACCCAGCATCGTGGGCTGTGATTCTCTGCGCAGCTGCAGTCAGTCCGGATACCATCACCGGATACCCACACGCCAGCGATTCACTCGCAGTATAAAGATAGGTTTCGGGCCATATCGAGGGCAGAAGCGTGAACGCTATCCGGTAGCGATCAAGGATACGCGGCAGCTCGCGATTTTCATATCTTCCTGTTACTTCAAAAAAACCATGTGGATCAACGTAAGGCTCAGCGTGCCTATCAGTGTAACCACAAACAACTATCCGTATCGGTAGCGCTCGGTTCTTTAGCATCTCTACCATCTCGTAGATGATATCGCTGCCCTTGTGCTTACCGATCGCTCCAATGACGGCAACATTCAGGGTTGGAAGCACGATCGCAGCATCGTTCAGTGTTCTGGTCATCTGCGGTAGGGTAGCGAGGGGTTCTTCGACATGGATTGTCAGGTTTGGGAAATATTTGAGATAGATCTGCTTCGTTTGCTCACTTACTGTCACAATTGTCGAAGCGCCCTGGAGAAATTCATACGAATGCTCTCGCCATGCGCTGATAGAGAGTTTTCCGGTATCAGAGCTCTCTCCGAAGCATTTTCGAAGACACACTGAGCATCGAGAAGGCCTTGTTTCGCCTCCGCAATACTGCCCTCTATGACCTATCAGAGTGATAGTCGGGCAGGCATAGAAGAAGTCATGAAGGTGCACCATATAGGGGATACCGCTGTTACGGATGCGTTCCGTCGAGGTATAGTACTCGCTTCCGACCAACTGATTGACGACGATCTCCTGAATATTCAATACGGACAGCAATTCTCGAAAGCTAGCATCGTCGTGCATATAGCCATCGACCTGCATACGCTCCTGCGACTCGTACTGAGAACACTGAAGAAAGGTCTGCGTGGGTGTAACCGCAAGTATCAGAACTTCGCCCGAATCGAAACGTCGCCTGAGCAATTGATCGAGATACTTGCTTGAGCCACCAAGAAGCTCAGGATTATGCACATAGAGCGTCGTAGCTGGTCGCTTCTGCTCTCTTAGGAGCACTAGGTGCATGATGCTCCGCAGCGGCTTGAGAGGATCTCGTCTTTCGAATTCCTGCACAGACGCGTCATAACCTGAGTGCAGCGCCCGAAGTTTCGCCTGACTGCGCCGCAGAATCTCTCGGCGATTGAGGTTAGACTCCTTAACTGATGAGCCATCAACATGCGGTACATAGAGGTTTGTGACGACGACATTTCTTAAGCCGGCTTGAGTAACCCTCATGCACCAATCATTCTCCTCTCCGTACATCCTCCTGAAGAGATCGGCATCAAAGAGTCCGACTTGGTCGTAGATACTACGACGAGACGCGAAACAGTATCCGACACCAGTTGGTATGGTTATCGGCTGTTTTGTTCCATATCGCGCTAACAGAGCATCAACCTGCAAGAGAGCTTTTGCGTTAAAGCTCTGCTCGGCTTGGAAGGGTGGACGGAGCGAGCATATGGTAGCTGAGTTAGACAAGGGCGTTACCGAGCCGACCGTTTTGTCGCTCTTCAAAGGCGAGATGAGCCGTGAAAGCCATTGTGGGGGTAGCAGGGTATCGGAGTTCAGAAGGACCACATACGGACTGAATCCTGTAGCGATGCCGATGTTAACTGCCCCTGCAAAGCCGGCGTTACGACGGAGGCGTATGATAGTTAAACACTCAATCGACGTTCCCCGCAGCTTTGTTGGGAGAGACAATAAGATCTCTTGAATGTGCGGGTCACTACTACAATCGTCTACAAGGATTAGGTGACTTGGTAGGTCTGTATTACTTCGCAAGAGGTCGAGACAATTGGATAGATCTCGCGCAGCATTGTGTACCGGGACCACGATATCAACTGCGATATCTGGCACGAGCGGCTCAACAGGAGAGCTTGAACTATACCCGTGAAGTATTGATTCACGATACGGTTGGGTGAGATTTACCACTCCCCTTTGGGGGCTGGCTCGAACTCCCTCGACGATGGCTCCAAGCTTGCCCGCCTTTACGCAGACCCGATTGATACCCAGAGAAGTAAGCTCTAAAGCATTCTGATCGTCACGAGCAACCACTATATCGGCTATGTTGGCTAAGGCAGCAAACCACTGCAAAGTATACACAACCCCAATCTCTCCTTCGCAGGAGACAAGGCGAGTGCTTTTACCGTTATTGCTTGTTACAGAGGCGTGACTCTTTCTCGATTCAAGGTACGAGGCCTTGAGCACACGATTTGATACAGGGACTCTATGCGTATCTGGTGCCAAGCGGATATCTATCCAACCCTCACTATCTTGCTCCTTTTCAGCCGACAAGTGGGTCATTGGACGCATCGCCGGTCGAGTAGCAAAGACATGTCGCTCTACAGAGATTTCAGAATTTGATGAGATAATATCGTCCGAAATCATCACCCGTGGTTCGAAGATCACTCTGCTTCGCCTTAGTGGATTGACGGCTTCGACGAGTCTCAAACCTCCTGGCTGCGTTACCCAAATTACATCGAAGGAATCAAGATGTCGGCGCACGATCTGGTCAAGCCCCCCCTGTTGCTCAGCAGAGAGGCGCGTAATACCGCTGGCTAGTAATTCATTGTGGTCGACCTGCTCAGCAGAATCAGCTGGGTCCGTCTCGAGAACGGTAATCACGTAACCTTCGAGTCCTAGCTCTCGGAGGGTCGAAAGATGAGAGCCTCCATGCTTTGAGAGCGAACTTAAGGAGTCAGTCAAGAAAAGTATGCTCGTAGTTTGGTTGCATACATACTGCACCGTGCTCCCGATATCTTTGGTATCACGGTCATGCAGTGTCGCTACGGTTTGCATTGTGAATGCTGTTGTTGCGCCACTCGGTAGCAGAGCCAGGAATGTTATGGACAGTGGCCCAATTCGAGGACCGGAGCATGGAATATTCCCCACAAATCCCGGTTTGCTTTCGGGTCGTAGTAAGGCGAAGGTACTCGTTAGATCGCTACGAGATACGGTAGAGAGCATCACGATCGGTTCGTCGGGGATGCCAGCCTGCAACACCACGAACTCGGAATCATCGTGTAACAGCCATCCTGTGATACAGATACTCCACCCCTCGTCGGGTTGGGGCACGCACCGCGCAGAGTCGATATGTCCGAGGAGTTTCGATGATATTCGGTTATGCGGCATGTTTAGCTACCACTGTGTTCGGATGTTAAGGAAGCGAGGCAAAGCCTAGCCATAGTGAGAAAGTGGAGGTTGGGTTCATATTCAATTTTCACGATGGGGAAAAACCGCAGATGTATCCGCTGCGATACATTGAGGATTCTTTCCCATCGTGAAAATTGAAGAGCAGCCCACGCTCCGCTTTCGCAGCCGAGAGGAGTTTTGCCTCGCTTCCTTAAGATGACCAGGAGGGCCCCCAAGGCTGCAGTAATACGCCATTCCGTTCCAGCGAAATAAATCCACTTTGATCAACGGCTTATCACGATAATCGGGGGTTACGACAGAAGTCGTAGCGCAAGCGCCGGCGCTTGATTAGCCTGAGCCAACACAGCAGCACCTACTTGACCGATAATGGTTCGCCGTATCAACTCAGCAGACTCACTAGCTACATCGATATCGCGAATACGCGCAGCAGCTGCCTCGGTGTTCTCTCGCATGGAAGATATCTGACTTACGGCAGCTTCTAAGCGATTATTCAGGGCTCCTAAGTGCCCCCTCTTCTGACTCACGTTTGCGATAGCAGCCACAACCGCGTCAAGCGCGGTTCTGCTGGCCTCCATAGCGGCGACTACGGTGTTTGCGTTGAGTGAGTACGAAAGCTTATCCCCCTCAGCGAGCCTAAGCGCCCCTAATGTGCCGGCAGTGATGGAGGTAAGGAAGGTGATCTGCGATACCGATTGGCTATCAAAACCCACTTGAAAGCTAACGGCGACATCATCCATCAGCATAGTGACCCCGTTAAAGCGCGTGGTAGCGGCGATTCTATCAATTTCAGACGCCAGGGCATTGAATTCCTGATTCATTGCTGAGCGTTGGAAATTGAGGTAGGTGCCGTTTGCCGACTGCTCCGCTAGTTCGGCCATACGGGGTAGTATCTGATTGATCGACGCCAAAGCCGAGTCAGACAGCGCTATGAATGAAATTGCATCGTTTGCGTTCCTCATTGCTACGGATGCGATACGGGATTTCACCCGGAGAGACTCAGCTATCGCAAGCGCTGCCGCATCATCCGAGGCGGTAACTATCCTCGTGCCTGAGGAGAGGCGCTGGAAGCTCTGCGACAATGAGGTACTGTTCGACTCAAGGAGTCGTTGGCCTCGTAGCGCAGCTATGTTCGCCTGTATCGAAATAGTCACCGTTATACTCGCGTATTACGAATACACTCGGATCAGAGATCGGTAGATCGGCGGAATTTCTAAAGACCGGATGATAGAGAAGGGGGGACGTGGAGGCCCGGCACGCCAAAAAAATGCAGCCTGCGACTGTGCAGCGGCCATGGGCCTGTGTTTCTGCCTCAAGCGGATGCAAAACTTCTCCGGGGAGAGCACAACGCCCGCCCGAAAAGGATCACCTCCAACACGACAGCTCGCAGCATCCACCGCCGCTAGGTACACCCCGCGGCTTAGATGAAGCGATACGATGTTATGAGATATAACTACGGGGCAGGGGTTCAAAAAGTTGTAAATGCCCTATCTAATGAGATAATTCTGTCCGCTAGGACAGAAGTAAAAGAAGCCAAGACCTTTTTTGCTTCTGGGCTCTGAATGGGCGACACACGAGGTGTTTCCGGACAGAACCTGGCTAGAATCTCCCATAAGTGTCCCCGACACATGGTATCGTTCAGAGATATGCGCCTCCTTGTCATTATGACTTTAGGTCTTCTGATCCGAGTTGCTCCGGCATGTGAGGGTAAGACCGCATTGTCTGCGTACAATAGACTTCGCTTGCGAGGGATCAGGGTGTTCTACGTAGCGTGCAGCGGCAGCATACTCGCGCTCGCCCCCCAGGCCAAACGAAACAGCGACCTGATCCTCACCTCGTACGCAGGATCGGCGAGGATTAGAGAGACGGGTCCAGAGGTATTGCGGGTTAATCCTGATGCCGTTTCTATCGCAGAGGATACTTCGGCAGCTCTCTTTGACGCGAGTCACAGTACCGATCATCGGAGAGGTAAATCTCTGCGACTTTCCATTCCGCCCATCAGACTTTGGACTTCACGGCTTGTCCGTTTCAGCTCGTTTCAGTGGCTCTCGGTTCGAGCAGTTTATAAGAGACTATAAGGCACAAGTAGGTCGAGCCCCTGCCTACCCTTTCTACGACGCAATAGCCCTCGATGTGCTACTGCATCTCGACGTGCTCGCCGTGCGCTACAAAGATCCGGAGCCCCTTAGAGCGAAGCTTCTTGAGGGGTTTGTCGGTGTATTTGCAAAATACTCCCTTAGTGATGATGGTGAGGTAATGCGCGGGGCGGACTACCTGGAAACGATACGTTTCTGAAGTAGTCAACTTAGTCAGCGACAAGGTCTACGACGATCCGTCTATCCGCGGTGGTGCCCTCAAGACCGGACTCATAGCCCATCGCCGAAGCAAACCTGTAGAAGCGCTGTAGTCGTCGCGCGCCTTGTGTGTCCTGCCACCGATGTGACACTCTCGGGGTCACCGTGACAACTCCAAACCCCGAGCACTACTCCAGAACTATCGTACTTGAACGCTACCGCGCGGTCGCGATGGGTATTTACGAGAGCGCCCCGTCGACCTTCCTTTTGCTCATACTCGTCCGCTGGTTTCATGGGAGCCCTACCGAAAAATCACTCATCGCGGCGGCAGCAAATACAGGACTGTTGTTCGCTCCACTTATCGTGTTTATCGCTCGACGTCTTCGTTGGTCTGCGCCTAAGGGGATAGCTGCCTTGCTGACCATAGCATCCCTGGCGTTGGGTGGAGCTGCTTTAGCTCCAGGAAAGCATGCTTTCGTGTCACTGGCTTTCTTGGGAGCGTTAGTCCCATCTGCGGCAGCGCCCCTTCTAACAACCCTTTATCAAACGAACTATCCGCTCACAGAACGTGGTAGGCTCTATGCTCAGAACAACAGCCTGCGCATCGCGTCGAGCATCGTCTTTGGTAGCCTCGCCGGTTGGCTCATCTCAGACCGTCTTGAGCTTTATCCTGTTCTCCTCATTCTGTTCGCCCTCGCGGTTGCGAGTGCGGCGATTACTGTAGCGAAGATTCCAACACACCATGAACCCCTCGAAATCGTCCCTCCTCTCCTGTCCTGCTTCAAATACGTGCAGAGCGACCCTATTTTTCGTAGCACCCTTCTATCGTGGATGCTTCTGGGCATCGGCAATCTCATGATGCTTCCCATCCGAATTGAGTATCTCGCGAACGAGAGCTACGGCCTCACGCTATCGGAGTTTGAGATCGCTCTCTTTATCTCCACTATCCCAAATGCAGCCCGTCTCGTCGGTAGCACGATGTGGGGTCGGATTTTCGATACCGTTAACTTCTTCTCCCTCAGGATAATCCTTAATCTTTCGTTTCTGATCGGAACCCTGGGATTCTTCGCCAGCGATTCATGGCTTGGATTAGCTGCATCTGCAGTCGTGCTCGGCTTTACAACCTCCGGTGGTGATGTGGCATGGAGTCTGTGGGTTACGAAATTTGCTCCACCCGAAAGGGTTCCCGATTACATGGCAGTTCACGTGTTCTTCACGGGGGTGCGTGGCTTTATCGCTCCAGCGATGGCTTTTTTTCTCCTGGGGTTCGTCTCTCCTCTACAACTCAGCTGGGTAAGCGCTGGATTGATGTCGTTATCAATTATCCAGCTGATCCCGGTCTGGCGCGCGTCGCGTCAGGCGGCCTAAAGTGATAAAAAATCAAACACTTAGCCGATCTAGACAGGATCTATGGTTGTGCTATTATCTCGCTTTCGCCGTACGGGCGTGTTGTAACGTAAGTAACTGGAAATTATGGCAAAGAAAAGCTCAGTCCTTCGTAACGAGAAGCGTAAAAAGATGGCAGCAAAGCAGTTCGCTCTTCGAGCGGAGCTGCGTAAGAAGGCTATTAATATGAAGCTTTCGGATGAGGAGCGCGATGCCGCTCGAATGAAGCTTCACTCGCTTCCACGCAACGGAGCTAAAGAGCGCATTCGCAATCGTTGTCAACTAACGGGCCGTTCTCGCGGCGTCTACAAGAAGTTTATGATCTCCCGTATCGTGTTCCGCGAAATGGCGCACAAAGGTCTCCTGCCAGGTGTGACGAAGTCTAGCTGGTAGGCGATCGGGCGGCTGAGCGCACTCTTTCAGTGCTGTATCACTATTTTTAAGGGGCCTTTAACGGCCCCTTAATTATTTGGGTCTTCGCGGAATCGAGTGGGTAGAAGTCGGTGTGATAATGACGTGTACGTTCACGTGAAAAGACGTGATTTATGAGTCAAAACGATCGAGTGCGTAGTATGGCCCACATCCCTAAGGAAGCGAGCCAAATTATGCGAACAAGAAGGGAGAACTACAAAGAGAGCGGGAACACAGCGAGGGGATGTGTTAGTGGGTTTGCGGTGGCAAACTACTGGCCTCCTCCCTCACTGTAAGGTGAAACCTCAACAACTACGAGCTCCCCTCTCTTCGAGTCGATACCGGGCGTGAAACGAGAAAGCTCACGCGTTGTCACCTTAAGTTCCTGGCTCAACTTCGCCACGTTCCGCGCCTCAAGAACAACAAGAGACTGCGAATCAGGGGTATTGAGCGCCCGGCGAAAAGGTTTTTGGAGATAGAAGCTCGTGGCGTACATCTCCGACCCAAAGGAGTAGAATAGTTCTCGTTTCGCGGGCTCAACGGATCTCATGAACCCAGGAGAGGAGACCCATCGTTTCGGCGAGAGGTGGTACATTACTCCCTCAACCACAAAGGCATTCAGGCTCACAACTAGTGCTAGAATCCCGAGAGCTAGGATTCCAATCGGAGAACCCGCAACATCGCGGACACAGGTTAGCAACGGCCCCCGCAAAACGAACAGAGCTGCGGCAAGGGTGAACAGCTTCCACCAGGTCAGACTGGCCCACACTGAGGCTTGCGTGTCCGGCAGCGCGAAGGCCTCAGGTAAAATCCATATGACTACACCGATGAGTAGCGGTAGGAGCGACAAGAACACTGCACTACGCGTCATCGCCTGCAGGACCCAGCTTGTTCTTCGCAGCCACCGCTCTACTCCATGCGCGGCAAGGAGAGCTATGAACGGGTAGGCAGGTAGGAGGTACACGCTTCGTTTGCTCGATGGGATACAGAAAAAAGAGACTATCACAAGAACCGCGATGACCGAAAAACGTTGCAGATCGGATGCTGCACTCCATGACTGTCGCAGATCACGAACCACGCGCCACCATGCTCGTCGGTCACGCACAACCGCTACGAGCCAAAAAATACTCCAGGGCATGAGTCCAAGGGCTAACATCCCGAACAGATAAAAGACGGAATGTTTGTGAGGATCATCCTCCATCGTGCTTGTGAAGCGCTGGACGTTCTCGTACCAAATCTTGGCGAGAAATTCGTCCCCACGTTCGTAGTAGCCCGCTATGTACCACACGGAAACTATGCACAGGACAGGCACTACGATGATTAGGGCATCACGAAGCATACGAAAAAGGGTCATGAGGGTACTCGGTCCTCGAGAAAGTCCGAACAAACCCCATATACCAAGGGGTAAAACGATCCCAACTGGGCCCTTCGTCAGTGCTGCCACAGTGAGTAGAAGTGCTGCCAAAACTGGAAACCCACGCCGCTCCTGTTCCTCCCACCGAAAGAGGGCTATCAGAGCCCCAGCCATACTCGTAGCAAGAATCGTATCAACCCGACATGAAGAGGAGGACTTCAACCACTCAAAACTAGTCAACAGAATGAGCGAAGCACTCAGTGCCGTTTGGCGTGATGTTCTACGCGCCAAGAAAGTAAAGAACGCGTACATAAAGAGAACGAAGGCGATCGCAGACGGGAGACGACAGCTAGCCTCGGTCACTTCCCCCGCTGGGATAGACGCTAGAGACATTAACCAGTGGCAAAAAGGGGGCTTGGACGGCACAGCTCCGTCATATGCCGGGGGAGAGATCCAGTTCGCAGTGGATATCATGGACTGTGCGATGAGCGCCTCTCGAGGCTCCCCACGTGAAGAGAACGGCCTTTCTAGCCAGGGTAAACACAGCACACAGGAGAGAACTACAACCAGCCAAGACACACGGGACATATCAATCTGCCAAATGGGTCACGCACATCGGTGCACGACATCGTCGTGCCGCACGATACGGCTTTCTTAACCACTTCTACAAGTCGAAAGCTCGCAGAACAGGCTTAGCTCACATAAAAGTTTCGAAACTTCGATTGAGTCAATTAGATGCCTATCTGCCGGTTACTGCTGAAGAGGCGCGCCCAGCTTGAGGTCGCTGCCTTTCTCGAAACATTTTCTCGCGCTTGGGGCACCAGGATATCCGCTAAGGAATCAAGAGATGCCCTTACTCGAGATTCACACAGGGTATACATCGACGTTCCAGTCGCTCCCCACTGTCGGCCTCTTTCCGTGTAGGGAATCATGGCTATTGGGGCATTCTTCGGAAACAGCTCGGTCTGCTCGACGGCTGCCGTAATGTCGCGAGCAGAGAGCCGCTGACCCGTGACCTTGTTCAGGGCTACGACCCACCTGTTGAGATTGAACTCCTCCGGATCTCCTGACTCCTGCTTCAAGCGCATCAAGGAATCAAGGGATCGTCGGACACTGATGCCATCATCGTCGAGAACGAAGAGCACCCGCTCACACCATGGCAGCGCCGCAAACGCTGAAACTCCCCAGGAGCGCCCGAGGTCGATCAAGACGATGTCATATTCACTCGATAGCAGGGATAGAACACTTGAAACGAACTCACTCGAGCTGGGAGCACCCTCCATAACATAGGCACGGAAATGAAAAGCCTCTGAGTACAAAAGCGGCTGTCCGATCGCAACCAATCGTCCGTCGAATCCCTCTATTGGGTGAACGAAATCGCGCAACTTATCGATGGTCACTTCACCTGTCCTAAGAAGCTCTCCCGTCAGCGCTCGTTGAGCTGGCGGTATGCGTGCCCATTCAGTCAACTGAGGAGAGACATCATCAAAATCAATCACTGCCACTGTCTTGCCCACCGAGGACCAACATACACCCAAGGCTGCCGTGAGAGAGGTAGCTCCTACTCCTCCTTTCAGTTGAGTAACCCCGATGATGTGGCGAGGGCGTACGCCCGATGGTCTGCCTGACGCCTCTCTCTCACAATCGACGATGAAATTGGCCATCTGCGTCAGATCGGTTTCTGCGACGACTTCACGGCCGAGAATCTTGTGAATCGCTACTGCCTCGGTCGCATAGGTCTCCACATCCACTACGATAGCCACGGGACAGATCGCATGAGCTCCTTGTAGCTTCGTGAGGAGGTCTTTCAAGATGGTGCCACATCCCGTACCAATGAAGCATCCGACCGTCGACGCCCAGTTGACTCCATCAAGGTTCAATGGGTCTACATCTATTACGGTAATTCGTTGAAGCCCCGCCTGTCTCGATGCTTCTTGGACACGACCAAGTAGCGCCGCGCGGAGGGGAGGAGATGTATCAATAACTAAAAGCTGCATCTGCGATCCTCTATTTACCCATGACTGCTAAAGCTTCCTTCATAACACCAAGGAGATCTTCGACTGCAAAAGGCTTCTGCAGGAAGGCATCGGCCCCCTGCATTATCGCCCATTCGGCCGATGCATCGTCCTCTTTAGCCGAGACCACTACCACAGCCACTGCTCCTTTGGTCAGACGTTTTATCTCCTTACAGATCTGAAAACCGTCGCCTATCGGGGTCCCATCTGGCCCAAGTAGTGTAAGGTCGAGTAGGACTAGATCAGGGTTTGTCGGCTGTAACATTGGTAGGACGCCCTTGGTGAATTCCTTGCATACGAGGGCATCATGCCCAGCGTCCTTGACGATCTCAGAGATGATCGCCGCCTGTGCCGGGGAATCCTCAATAATCAATACCTTTGCCATGTAATCTCTCCTTTAAATATCGATTCCTTAGATTGTAATCTGTAAAAAAGATGCTAGAGCGACGATCATCACACACGCTGCAGCTGCCAACACAATTGAAACCGCAGAAGCGCGCCGCTCCATATCCACAACAAACTCATGATAGGCTTCTCGACTTAATGCTGTGATGCGGTCTTGACCTCCCGTGGGGTCAACTCTCAAGGAGTCAGCGAGCGCTTCCGTCTTCCTTACGCTTCCCTCATGTCGCACTCTGGCGGGGATTGCTCTGAGGCCCTCCTCGAAGGTCCCGCCCATCTGAGCCCTCCACTGCGCACGCCGAAGCTCAACAGCGATTGGACTACCCGTCCTATCATCTGCTAGCACATCGGCCAACTCGTGCAGTATCCGAATGGTATCCCACCCTTGTAACGCTCCTACGTTTAACATCTGCAACAAAAAGAGCTGCTCGACATCCAAACGCCGCTGCCATGCATACCACCTCATATAAAGCCAACAGCGAGGACCCCACACTGCTACTACCACAATCGGAGGAATTAGGAATGCGGCCACCAAGGTGGTGTATGTGGCGAAAAAGTATATCGACGTTAGTAAGGCTACGAACAGCAACATCTCTCGCACGAAAAAATATCGAGAGCGCATACTACCGTAACTCATCCCAGCTTCTTCGAGCCGTCGAACCTCTCGATCAACGAGGCTACTCTGAACATTAGAAAGCGTTCTGACTGCGGCACGCGAACGTATGTAACGTCGAAAATCCTGAATAAAAAAGCTCCACAAATAATTTTTCTTTGCCTGGAAACGCCCTAGCTCGGCTTGTCGTGTGGAGAGACGCCGCACGTTGCTTACCATAAGATATAGGCAAAGGAGTGCTACCAACACAGCCTCGATCTTGATATTAGTCATATCCCTCGAACGAAAAAGCTGATGTTATCCGCATCGTAACTAGGACTACCATAATGATCGCACAGGCTCCGAGCTCTCTAACGAGTCCCAGTGCAGAAGACTGTACAGGGACACATGCATCAGGAACCATGTATGCATAGAATATAGCTCCTGAGATCAACAGTCCTGTGAAGAGGAGAAAACATACGCGCTGCACATGCGCTCGTCTCTGCAACTGCGACAGGTTCTCCCTATAGCCACGTAAAAAGATCGCAAGCTGCACAAAGGCATCTCCATATAAACGCCCGCCGCGACCAAACATCTTCACTACCTGGGTGAAGAGACGAAAATCCGGCAGGCGACAGCGGTCACACAACTCCTCTAACCCCTGATAAAGATCTCCCCCTCTCTCAATCTTTCGCATAAGCTCCGCCATCAAAACCGCTAGTTCGCCTCGCGGAATCTGGGGGAGCGATTTTGCAAGAGAACTCTCAAACGAAAGACCAGCATGAACTTGGTGGCCTAAGGTTTCAAGAAGAAGAGGTAACTGACGAGCGGCTCGCTGCGCACGACGAAAAGCTCGCTCTCGAGGAAACGCAAAGAGCAGTTCGAAACATATCGTCAGACCCAAAAAAATGGCGAATAGAGGCCCTATGAATAATCCTGCAGAAAACAGCACGAATCCGATAGTGATACAAAGGGCGATAAACACACTGTGTGCTACTGATATCTCTGCCCTGACGAGCTGATGCTCAAAAGAGCTCAGTTGCGATAACTCTTTTACTTTCGGAATGGGGGTTTCTATCGAATCTGCCCCAGCTAGGGGTGTACTTTGCAACAGCTGCGTGAATGTGAGCTCTCTCATGATTGCTCCCCCTTTTGCTGCTGAGGTTCAGTAGGCTCGAAGGGTCGCAGAGTAGAGCCGGCCATGAGATCGACCCCCCGCTCTGACATAAGCTGCAGTAGCGGAGAATCCTCTGCCATCTTGCGCCACACACGTTTCCCCTTAGATTCCCCTTCGTACTTGGCTATCTGCACGATCTCGAAATCATTTGCAGGAGCGGATTTTACTTCAGAGATATCAACGACACATGGTCGACCCTCTACGAGATCCATAACGATAACAAGGTTAATCATGCGCGCTATTCGCCTTCGAACAACATCCACCGGAGCGTGCTCAGAAGCACAGATCACATCGAGTAGCCGCCATAAGCCTTCATAGGGGTTATCAGCGTGCATCGTCGCCAGCGAGCCCGCGTGCCCTGTTTCGAGCGCTTCAAGAAACAATGCTCCCTCCTGGCCTCTGACCTCACCCACAACTAATCGATGAGGCGCCCTATGGAGCGCCGCTCGAAGCAACATCCCACTGGTAACTGCCCCATTTCCGCGGGCATCTGCCGCGCGAGTTATGAGCTTCTCGATCAGGCAGGTTGTGGAAAATATCTCTGGTACATCCTCTATGGTACAGACGCGCTCGTCTGAGCCTATGCAACTAACGAGGCCAGCTGCCATCGTGGTCTTTCCAGAGCCCGTTGGTCCGATCACAAGGATGTTTGTCTCTCCAAAACTTACGACCTCCGATAGCCAGGCAGCTATCTGTGCGGGTAGGGTCTGGGAGCGAAGGAGGTCATACAATGTGGCTGAGCGTAGTCGCGGTATCCGAATCACGAGCGAAGATTGTCCATTGTCACGCAACGAGCCGTGCACTGCATTAACGCGACTACGCCACTCATCATTGAGCACACAGTGAATGATTGGGCTACTAACCGAAAGCGCGCGCTCGACGGATTGCAACATTGAGGTGTAAAACGCCTCATATTCCCGTGCCGTACGGAACACGAAGGGAGTCTCGAGAGCCTGCCCGAGCCTCCTGCATCGTATCTTGTCGTAGTCATCGATGAATATATCGGTTACGAAGGGATCTTCGTACAGCACTTGGAGTGGCCCCTTGCCAGCTATCAGACTGCCGAGCTCTCGAACCGCCTCTTGCGTATCACGGCTGGAGAAGCGGTACGTTTCGGATAATCTATGCGCAGCGATAGAAACCGCCCTTTTGACAGCCCCGGATACATCTTTCGTCAGACCTTTCTCATCGAAAAGCTCAAACAGAATCAATCGTGCTGCCGGGACCAACACATCAAGCTGGGGGTTTGAAACCATACCTCTCGTAAGCCAACTTGGCGCCTGACGTGAGTCAGGCGACTTAGAATCAGCTATTCCGCGAACGTCGCTCCGTTCGTTAAACTCCGCACAGCCGGTCAATTCAGCCAACAAACCCTCTGGAGATGGTTCGCGACTCGTCAGGAGAATGCTGGTCTGCGCACGTTTGCGAGCTTTACGCTTGAGCACAGACTCCTCTTTCCTGCGCACCACAATGTCTTCAGCTTGGAGCGCCTTACCTCCTGCCCTGCGGTGCTGTAATTTCTCGAGAAAGCTTCCCATAATGAACTTTTAATGATTACTCGTCTGTTCGACGTCTCGCCAGAGCACCTGCTCTATCGCAGGTAAAGCAAGCACCGCGACAAGGGCGGCTATACTCATCGCCACAATGCCTAAAACGACGGCGTACCCACCCCTCGAATGCGACGCAGCTCTCTTGTCCTTGACGGAAAGACTCATAGCTCTACCCCTATGTCTTTCGAAGAGGGAGATTCTTGCTCTTGTCCCTCAAACTCTCTCAGGATATCGCTCCAGACGATCGTGGTACTTCGAGGTGTCTCCTCATACTCCGCGACGTCTGAAAGTCCGTAGGTGTGCTGCACTCCCACAATCGCTTCAACCAGATCAACCGCCTGTGGATAACGTTGGATAGGCTGAATCGAGAGGCATCGTTCGATGATCGCGCAAATCTCGACAGGTAACTCAGAAATTCGTGAGAGCAGGTCGAGCCCGTGAGGTTGTAAGCGCTCTTTAAGCAGTGACGTATTCGTTACTGACCGAAACGGCAACTCGCCGGCGATCATCTCGTACGCTATTACGCCGAGCGCATAGATATCTCCCCGATGGTCACTATCGCCATTTTCAACGTATTCTGGCGGGACGTATTTCGGAGTTCCCGCCAGCATCCCCTCACAATCTGTGTGCGCTCCGGATCCGCGGATTCGGGCTATCCCAAAATCAGTGAGCTTCGCCAAGCCCTCGGGTGTCACCAATACGTTCTCTGGCTTGAGGTCTCTATGGTGCGTTCCTGCGCGATGAAGCGCGCAAAGTCCACGAGCCATCTGTTTCATGAAGCTGAGCGCCACATCCACGGGCAGCGCACCGTCGCTCATCACTTCGAGGAGCGTGCCTCCGGAGACGAACTCCATGGCGAACGCTTGAAGCTTTCCAAGGTCGAAGTACTCGTACATCTGGACAATGTTGGGGTGATTTGCACGATACCCCGCGATCACTTCGTTCCGGAAGCGTTCCCTGTTTTCAACCTGCTCTGTGAGGGCCGCGTCGAGCACCTTGACCGCGACATGAAACTCCGGGATCGCCCTGTGGCGAGCATGGTAGACCTCCCCCATCCCCCCCTTTCCGAGTAGTTCAAGCACCTCGTATTTTCCCCCTATGAGGGTTCCCTCCCGAAAACTCTCCATGTTTGGTATGTCGGCTAAAGGCTGCGGAAACTTGGGGTAATTGTGGAATGACGTGAGGCTTTTCGAGCTCCCTTGGCCAAAAGGTTGGAAGACTCGACTATCATTCCCTGCCGACCTCCCTAACTACCTGTATACACTCAAAACCTAAGCATCTTTGGGTGCTGCCTCAATAACGCAGGAGAGCCGTGTACGCCCACTTTTCCCACCAGGTCGTGGTTCATATTGAAGCCCGATCGTGCGCGTGTGCATCTATACCCAGGTGATAGCTATGGGCACGGCGCTGTATGTATCTTCTCCACGGAGATTTCAAGCGGATCTCAATACGAATGTGGAGATGAATCAGTCGGTTTTGTATTGCGAGTACGGTTGCGGTAAAAGTTTAGGCCACTTCGGGAGGAGCTACATCCCATGATGACAACGGGGAAAGAGGCGCGAGCTGATCAAAAAACGACGGTCGAACGTTTGCTGCATGACGAACAGGTCTTGGTTCATATCAACCCTGGATTCTCGGGCGTGGCGATACCGCCCCATCTACAGGAAAACAAAACAGTGACCTTGCGGCTCAGCCGGTATTTTAAGGGCGAGCTTACGACCGATGACGAGAGGATTACGGCAGAACTCCTGTTCGGCTCCTCGTACGTCACCTGTGTGATTCCCTGGGGAAGTATCTGGGGAGCGTCCTCCCTGCAGGGCGATGAGTACATCTGGAGAGAATCCGCTCCCGAAGAGATCCTGCATCTCCTCCGAGACCATGCCGACCACGAAAGAGGTCGCCCAGAGCGCAGATCAAACGCCCCGGCAGCTTCTCGTCCCCAGCCTACGCATTTACGCCGAGTAAAATAAAGTGGGTTATTCACCGGAGAGGTGCTCTTGATGCTCTTGAGCAGCCGCATCTCTCTGGTGAGATTCATCATCACCCCCTTGAGGTGATATAGCTGCAGGATCAAAATCTTTTAAAGCACGCCCGGGCACGAATTCATCGCAGATCTCAAGACTCGTCGGGGTAAGCACGGAGCGTCCGCCATCGATAGAAGAGAGCAGTATCTGCCCTGCCCACGCAGGCTGATACGATCCACCCACCACAACACTTCCGAGAACGCCGATCACAAAACGACGCAGACGCCCATCATGCCCCCATACCGATCGATAGACCGCCTGATGGGTCAAGGCGTCCACATACACAACCTGATATGCGTCCAAGGAAAATGGGTCCTTCGACGTGACTTCAATTCTCCACACCGTCCGTACTACGAAACGCACATTCGAAGGGATCCAGGATGCTCCATTACGGAAGCGCCCACTCTGTTCGTTCAAGATTAGCTGGCCACTCGTAAAATCTATCTTTTCACACGGCCCGTTTCGTACGGGGGTAGCCCCCATCGGCACTTCGAGAACAGGAACGAGCATGGGCACGCGCGTAATCTCCTTCGGTTCGACAAGCTCTACCTTGCCCGACCACACAAACAGGTCATCGGGACTGAATGCCCCTGTGAAGATCGGATCAGCGCGATTGCTTCCAGTGAGTTGTCTCGTCTTGGAGATGATCGGGGAAGAAACCCACACGTAGTCGTCAACATCGCCCAAGAATCTAAGCGTTAGCCACGTGAGAGGTGATAGCACCTGCGGTGATATGGCAGAGATCTTCTCCCGAAAGAGGGGCTCAAGATGTCCCGGCTTTACCCCGAGGCTCTGCGGGTACACTCTTTGTACCGCAAACTCAGCCTGCTTGCCTGTAGCCTTCGGATCCTTGAAGATCGTGAGTCTGAGCGCGTAAGCGCTCGAACGCATGGCCCACAGAACACTGTGTGTGTTCCACAAAACCTCGTAGGCTCTCCTCCGACGTTCGCTCTCAGTTGCATCCTCTGAGTTTACGGAAAAGATCGGGACTCCCACCTTGACGGGGATCGGCGAAAGACTCCCGTCGTTACTCGCCTTTGGCGAAGAGGCCTCTTTGGGGGCCGCACGTTCGAAAAGCTCCGGGCGTTGAGGATTGAGGGCTGCTTCGCACGCGAATTCATTCTGCGCTATCAGCTCTGAGACCTCGCGAGGCAGGATCGCTCGGTATTTATCGATGTGCTCACGCGTAACAAAAACACCGGTCTTGGCTCCCTTCCTGAAATCGGGTAGCGGACCAATCCCACTTGGAAGAGCCAGAGGCATATCTTCTGCTATGCAAACAGCTGAGCCCATGTACACATGAGCAACAAGCACGCAGAGCGACTGCGTAGCGAGACATCGCATATATCTTTGAACGGACATGTAGGCAGCCCCTACAGAACCACCTTTTCTAAATCTCGCATCTTTTGCATGTGCATCTCGTAGAGGGTATTCGACCCGAGATCCTCCAGGACTCGAGAGCGGTTCATCAGCAGCTCTTTGTCCTCGATGAAGAGGCGAGGATCGGGGGGATACACCTCAGGATGTATACCGGTATCCATGCGGATAGCATCCACAGGACACGCCTCAACACAGTAACCACAGTATATACAAAGTAAGGTGTCTATCTCATAGCGAGCGGGAAACTTCTCGATATTCGGGTCCTCATGCTCACAAGCCTCGATGTAAATACATCGAGCAGGACACGCTGTCGCACAGAGGTAACATGCAGTGCATTTGATATCCCCACTTGGTTTGAGCGTCAGCCGATGTCGACCACGATACCTCGCTGGATAGGGTCGACGAGCATTCGGATATTGTATAGCCACCCCCGCTGCAACCTCAGTACTCTTTCCGAGTGCGTGCAACGTGTGAATCCAAAGATTCCTGAAGAGCTTCCCAAAGGTTATTCGCAAGCCTTTAGCGATCTCGACAACGTAAATCTTCTCCAGGAAGGACATCTCCTCACGGCGTTTCATACTCGACACCTAACCTTTCTCTTCGCTTTCGATCCAAGAGACTAAACGCTCGCACAGGGTTAGGGCAAGTAGCGGCGCTCCGCCACTCACCACATGAAAACCACGCACAAAAGGCCTCGTCTCCCGTGCCACCTCGAGTGCTAAGCCGAGCGACAGCTCCGAAACCTCACCATCCGACAGTCCTCCCACCCGGTCCAGCAGCTCCTGATTGACCTTTATACCCGGTACCCGCGCGACCCCCTCAACCGATCTGGCAGAGCGAAAGGGCATCAGCCCGATAAAGAGATCTATTCCAACGGCAGCTGCAGCCTCAAAAAAAGCGCGCCCTTGCTCACGGTCAAACACAGGCTGACTAAGCGCATACGTCGCTCCGGCATCACGTTTCTTAACAAGCCGCTTAATCTCAGCATCGCGGTTGCGGGCATTCGGGTTTACCACTACACCCGAAACGAAATCCGGGCTTCCCTTGAGCTCAACTCCCGCGACGTCCTTGCCACCATTGAGAGTTGCCACGATATTGAGCAGCCCTATCGAGTTTATCTCAAACACCCCTTTTGCATCCGGCAGGTCTCCGACGGTAACCGCGTCACCGGTGAGGGCGATTACTGACCTGACACCCATCGCCCACGCACCAAGGAGCTCAGATTGGAGCGCGATGATGTTACGGTCCCGACAAGAGACATTCACCAAGGGCTCAATCCCAACACGTTGCTTAAAGATGGCTGCGAAGGTCAACGCAGATAAACGCATCTTCGCCAGGGCCGAGTCGGTTATATTAACAAAATCGATCCCCCTGAGGGAGCCGCACCGAGCTAAGACACCCTCTACGTCGGTACCACGAGGAGGGTTTACCTCCAAACACAGCAGCGGCCGCGACGTAGCCCCGTGAACCTTCAGCAGTGTGTCGAGCCTTGCAAACATCTTTATCTTAAACCCTCTCAAGGCCGTTGAACTATGAATATCTCCGTGCCATCACTTGAAAGCATATCAAAGAAAACCAGTACGTTACCAGTTGCTAATATAGAAGCCGCCACGCTCAGGAGGTAACGACGCACACTGCCCGAGACTTTCGAGCCAAAAACTATAACAAGAGACGAAAATGAGCAGTTTGCCGATCTAAACCTTGCAAACGGCTTCGATTCCGACTACCTTTGCTGTAGTTTCGTTGGTTCATACCACACCTAGGGCAGCCAGACGTGCCGATGCGCCTTCAAGGGTGGGCATCGCGTGGTGCCAGCACCCCAAGTCGCTCAGCAGTCTCAAGTGGCCCCTCGCGTGGAATGTCCACCTTATAGTCGAAATCTCCCGGGTAGCGCTACTGTAGCCCGGCCCCCGCTCACACGATGTGCGTGCCTCGGTAAGGCTCGTGGTCATGAGATAGTTGGGCCACCTGAGGGGATCCGACAGTTTTTCTTGAGAAGAGAAGTGAGAATATGACGGTGAATGTTGAGGTCTTCTATTCGTTTCAGAGCCCCTATTCGTACCTGGCCATGGACCCGATTTATGACATCCAGGAGAAGTATAATGTAGAGCTGTTGTGGCAGCCCTTCTCAGCTAAGGCGTCGGGACAGCCCGTTCCTCAGGCTGGCATCCTCCCGGACAAGCTCTCCTATCTCTTTGAGGATACTAAGAGGTTGGCCGAGGAGCGCGGGCTGGCGTTGGTCTATCCAGAGAATTGGCCTGAGGTCGAGTACGACCCAGGGCGTATAACCCGAGGAGCTCTCATCGCAAACGACTTCGGCGTGTTGATGGAGTACAACATCAAGGTGTTCAATAAATGGTGGGGCCTGGGCGAGAACCCCAACGACGACGCATTCATGAACGAATTGTGCGACGACCTCGACATCGATCTTGGTGATTTCCTCAGCAAGGTTTCATCGTCAGATACCCGTGAGCGGGTAAAAGGGATCTACAAACGCGGGCGCAAACTCGGCGTGTTTGATACCCCCACCTTTGTGTTTGAGAGCGGTGAGCGTATCGTAGGCTACGACAAGTGCGCCTACCTTGCATCGCGCCTCGATAAGATGGGGCTTCGTAAGAAATAGCAGACCCCCTCCCCCAAGCGTCTGGTGACCCGTGACACGCGAACGACGAGGCCCAAGAGTGTTCATAGTCGGGCTCGATGAGCAGTTCGGAGCGGCACCAGACGCAGCAATCTCTCTCTCCAACGATACTGCTCATCACATTAGAGATGTACTGAGGTTAAAGCCCGGTGACGCCGTAGAGCCTACAGATCCGGGATCCGGAACGGTCTACGGCGGAGTCATAGAGGGCATACATGCTGGTGTTACGGTTCGGATTGATCCTCCTAGGGAGACGCCGGCTGTTCAGCTGCCTATCATACTCGTATGCGCCCTGTGCAAGGGACCCAAGAACGACCTGATATGCGATTGGGCAACCGAACTCGGAGCTACGCAGCTCGTCTTTTGGCAAGCCAAGAGGAGTGTAGTGAGACTCGACGACGCTGATGCTAGCGTGCGTCAAAAGAGGCTGCTTAAAATAGCACTAGCTGCAGCTCAACAAAGCAGACAACCACGACCCCCTGCGGTTTCGGTACACACCTCCCTCGCGCGTGCACTTCAAATAGTGGAGGCGCCGGAGGGCAACCATCCGGCTAAACTGCTATGCTCCCTCTCGGCAGACTCACGACCGATACACGAGGTCCTCGCTACCCTCAGTAACTACTCCGCCGTTCAGGTCATTATCGGCCCTGAAGGTGACCTCTCCCCAGAGGAGGAGGAGGTTTTGACGGAACACGGGTTTGTCCATGCTTCTCTGGGAAGCTCCACGTTGCGATCAGAGCTCGCTGTCGTGGCGGCGTTGCTAGCTATTAAGCTCAGTAGCGCCGTTACCCTTGTGTGACATGGGCTTTTGCGGGTAAATCTCTCATCGTGAGCACGATCTCGTTCGACCATCCACTCCCACCCCTCCCAGCACAAAAACGGATAGCCCTAGTTGCCCACGATAGTAAGAAAGCTGAAATGGGCGCATGGGTACGAACGAACAGAGAGATCCTGACGCAGCACTCGCTGTTGGGAACCGGTACCACTGGCGCCTTGGTGGAGAGAGAGCTTTCGTACCCCGTTACCAAATGCGTCTCAGGCCCCCTCGGGGGAGACCAACAGATAGGTGCCTTGATAGTCGATGCCAAGGTCGACATCCTCGTTTTCTTTTGGGATCCACTCTCTGCACAGCCTCACGACCCGGACGTCAAAGCACTCCTCCGTATCGCAGCCCTCTATGAGATACCAGTTGCATGCAATAGAGCCACGGCTGATTTTTTGCTCCAAAGCCTACTAATCTCACGTAGCTATGAACGCCGCTGCTCTCTAGCGACTCCAGCCGATCTAAAAAGATGAGGCAATCCTCACTGGTTCTTAATGACGCTCGCAGCGGTGCCGTCTATCGGCTCAACATGGTGAATACGGGTGTGTTCGTGAAATCTACTCCGTGTGGCTCTAATCTCCGGCGATTGATTGAATTCATCGAGGACCCTTAGAAGGTCTTCGAGAGGTAAGCTGACCGGCTGTACGGCCTCTTGCTTTAAATCGATCTTTTTGTTTGCTGCTAATCGACTGAGGAGCTCAGCATATTCTATCTCTACTTTTGCCTCATACGCGGCGACCCGAGCCAGGAGAACGTGGAGCGGATTGATATCAACTGCCTTCTCGACATCGTCTCCGATCAATTTCCCAAGCAACCCGAACGCCTCGCGATGCTTACCCTGAGCGAGTAAGGATATCGCTGGTAGTAGTTCGGATAATCCTGGTTCTAGCGGTCCCTGCTGGGTTAGTGCATTGATCATATCTTGCAAAGCACCGATCGCCTCCTTGCTCTCCTTCGGATGCACTTCAATAATTCGAGCGAGGATGTGTCCCGCTTCCGTGTGGAAGCCGAGCGAGAACGCGATAGTCGCACTCTTAAGAAGCTCGGACGGATCCTTGCTGCTTGTCAACTCGGCAACAAACACGTTCTTTAACCCAGCTTCAGCTTGAGCAGAGAGCCTAGGTTCCTCCAATTGTCGAGCTAGTCGCAGTGAATCACACAGGACTGAGAGTGACTCAGGAGCATGCTTCAAGGCCTGCTCTATATTTTCGAGTGCCTTTGCGTGATACTCTTGGGCATGCTTCGTATGCGTCTGTGGATCACACCCGCGCTCGAGCGCTCGATATCCCTTAGCTACCGCAAGAGATACCAGAGCACTGTCTCCCTCAGAGAGTTTATCCTCCCTCAACATCTCCTCACCGACGAGCACTACATCATCATTGCTCCCTTTAGCGAGGAGGGTACTCAAGCGAAGTATCTCGGCCGAGGGAGCCGTCGCGGTCGGGCTGTGAGATGCGGTAGTCGGATTATCGACTATGGAGGATTCAGTGCTAGAGGGCATACAACTTCACCTCGTCTAAGAGCAATTCCATGGGTTATGGGAGAGCTACGACGGATGCGTGCTTTAGCAGCGGCGGGGGGGGGGCGAGACAAAATTCTCCCTGCTGCCACAGTAGAGCTATGGGAGCTTAGCTTACTTACCGAGGTAGAAGAGGCAAAACCTCGTGCTCTACCACGTGCGCGTTCATGTGGTAGATTAAAGCGTGCCGGTTCAAGGAAGTTTTGCCTTACCTCCCTAGATAGCCGATTTCACTAGCATATTGTGTAAATAGCGGGCGATGTGCTGAGCACTTCAGCCGTCACAATCCGATATCACACCTGCTCAGCTCCCAAATCTAAAGGATCCCTACCGTACGCCGACCCCTTGAGTGAGATAGGAGGAGGGTTTTCACACCCTCCGTAGTCCACGTAGTGCGATAAACAGGAGGTTGTATGATCGAAGCAGGCAAAGAATTAGGCACAGTCGGAAGTAGCGTTGCTATTCCAAACACATCCGACGTCCAAGTTAACACTAAGCAAACAGAGCAGAAGCAGCGAGAGGAGCAACAAGCATCCTCTGTTGATGCGAATGCGGCAGCTGCTCCAAGGGAGGTTTTTGGTACCGGAGAGCAGGTAAACGTATCTGCTTAATTCGTGAAGACCAACAAACGGCACGTGAGGCAACTCTACTAGGAGCCTCACCGCTTAGCTCCCTACGTGGGCGTGCTCGTAAACGCACCCAAAAAAGTGAGCGTTTTGTTTCGGGCACCTTCAGGTTCATCGTAACGATCGCGCTCACGTAGGGTTGTGCCGCTCTCTTGAAGGATCAGTCTTTATAGATCCTCGGGATACGCCCGTTCAGCGACACCAGGATCTGATGAGGTGTCGTGTCGATCAGAGCGGCGAGTTCCTCGACAGTCACTTGAGCCTCACCCTGAGATCCGATCAAGACCACCTCGTCACCGTTATAGGCCTCGCCCTGTCCGATATTGACCATGAGCTGATCCATACAGACAACCCCCACGATCGGGCACCGGCGTCCACGCACTATCACCGACGCTTTATTGGAGAGCTGTCGCAGATATCCGTCACCATAGCCGATCGGGATTGTGATTACGCGCGTATCCTCAGGAGCATGCCAGGTATGCCCATAACTCACCCCTGCCCCCTTTTTTACTACCTTGAAATAGACAACCTGACTCTTGAGCGAAAGCACCGGCTTCAACGTTACTATCTCTTCGTATCCTCGACCCGGATACACCCCGTAGAGCGCTAACCCAGGACGGACCATGTCGAGATGAGTAGCCTTGGATACCATCAGGGCCGCAGAGCTAGCGATATGGCGCAAGAAGGGCTGTGGGGATCGTGACTCGTAATACTTCAACGCCTCAAGGAAGCGCTCCAGCTGAAGGTTCGTAAGGGTCATGTCATCTGCGTTCACATCAGCAAAGTGGGAATACACCCCGACCACGTCCACGTGCTGAGCCGCCAGTGCCGCATCAAAGAGGCTCTGCGCGGAGTAATAGTGAACTCCGATACGCTCAAATCCGGTGTCTATCTTGAGGTGCGCCCTAGCGCGCTTACCGGTGCGCTTCGCCACCTCATCGATCTGTTGAATCTTCGTTACTGATGAGGCCGTAATATCGACATCGTACCTCAGATAAAGCTCGATCTGATCCCTCGGTAGCCCGCCGAACACGAGTATCGGAGCCGTGACGTTGTGCTCTCGGAGCTCAATAGCCTCCTCGATGTAGGCCACCCCGAGCGCGTCTATCCCCTCACTCTGCAGCAGGTGAGCAACTTCCACTAAGCCATGTCCGTAGCCGTTTGCCTTAATCGACGCCATGACCTTAGAACCCCCCGCAAGCCCCTTGAGCGCTAGAAAGTTAAAGCGCAGAGCTCCAAGATCTATCTCGGCGACGGTAGGCCGGTGAGTGAAGGTGCGGAGTTCCTCGTTTGTCATATGAGACGCCGTTCTCCTGGAGAGTGTGGGTGCTGTCACCGAGACAAGCAAGGCAAAACCTACTGGAGCCGTTACTCGTTAAGCTACCGCGCGCACGTTCACGTGCTACAGCACGAGGTTTTGCCTCTCCCCTTCGCAGGTTCTCACGAGCAGGCAGCATAGGCAACCTTCCCTGACCTCACTGTCCTCTTTGCGCACCCGGACCTGCGAACCAGTACGCAGGCTCCGTTCAAGACCCTATCAGGAGCCTCCTTGTGAAATACAATACTTGTTTTGGTATACCCTCAAAACTCGGAAGCGCCGTATTTTGTAAATGATTAAGATAGAGGATAGTCGGAAGCACGGATCTGAAGTGAGACTCGGAGCATCTACTAACGTAGGGCCCCCTCGTACGCTCGGGCCTTCAAGCCCCGAATTTTACGGTATCTCTGTGACCACCGATTTCGTTAAAAACCAGGGTAAGGGTTCTAAGCCTCGCAAAGGGGGTGGTAAAAAGAGGGCGAAGATGAGCTCTCAGCAGGGCACATCCTCGCAGGAGAGTAGCACCTCTGCCCAAAGCGCGTCGATCGCGGCACAGGAGCCTCATCCCCCATGTCAAGCCACACCGACTGCTCTTCTCGATGGTCAGAGCCCCCCGATGGCACCGGATAACGAAGCCCCGGTTGAGAAGAGTGCCACCAACGGTGCTCCAACTGAGCCCTCGACGGCAGTTGCACCACCCATCGATACGCCGACAACTGCTCCAACGCCGGTAGCTACCCAATCCAATAGAGCGACTCGGATACACGCCCTATGCGATGGATCGAAACGAGCGATCAAGCGTGTTGCCATAATCGGGCTTTACTCGATCCCCCTGTGGATCGTGATGGCTCTCCTCTTATGGCGAGAGCTCACTACCTCGCGATGGCAATCCAGGTACTTCAGCCGCGTCACATCCGAAGCGACCTTTAAGGTCGAACCAGGTCCAAATCCTCAGCCGTGGTTCCCGAGCTTTGGCCCCTACGACGAGCGACTAGGCTATACCCGAATACCAGCGATAATCGAAAATCTTGCTACGAACGGATTTGAGGTTTCAGCCCAAGCGCGCCTATCACCTCGATTACTTGAGCTTGCCACGAGCGGCACCTACCCGCCCTTTCACGAGAAGACCCGCACCGGAATCACGATCCTCGACCGTAACAACACCACCATCTACTCCGCATACCGCCCCGAGAGGGTCTATGAATCATTCCAATCCGTTCCCAAAGTGGTAATTGATACCCTTCTGTACATTGAGAATCGTGAGATCCTCGACCAGCGGCACGCAACTAAGAATCCCGCCGTGGAGTGGGACCGTCTTGCGAAAGCCCTTCTCGAGAAGACTAAGCAGCTCTTCGTACCCGAGCTAAACGCGCCTGGCGGAAGCACGATCGCCACACAGCTTGAGAAGTACAGACACTCAAAGGAGGGGAGGACGAACAGTGCTCGCGACAAGCTGCTCCAGATGCTATCCGCCAGCTACCGCGCCTATCTCTACGGTCCTGAAACGATCCAAACGAGGCGATCCATCGTGCTGAACTACATCAATTCTATACCTCTAGCAGCGCTCCGTGGTTACGGAGAGGTAAACGGGTTAGGCGATGGGCTGTGGGCGTGGTACGGCACTGATTTCAGTGAGGTAAACGCCAGCTTGATTGCTCTCTCGAATATTGCGCCTGATGGAGACGTGAGTGCGCACGCCGAAGCCTACAAACAGATGCTCAGCCTTTTTATCGCACACAGGCGCCCTAGCTTCTTCCTGATCGCTGGACTCAAAGAGCTCGATGCCCTGACGAACACCTACATCGACCTCCTGGCAGCAGAGGGCATCATCTCCAAGAAGCTCCAAGAAGCGTGCAAGAAGATACAGCTCACCCTCAGGCGCGCCGCTCCACGACCTGCTCCGGTCTCTTTCGTACAGCGCAAGGCTGCCAACGCCATCCGCACGCGACTCTTACAACTCATGAACTACCCGCAGCTGTATGACCTTGATCAACTCGACCTCACGGTGAAGAGCACCATGGACAACGAGGCGAATGAAGCTGTTACCTCGGTGCTGAGACAGATTAAGGACCAGGAGAGTGTTAAGAAATTCGGCTTGAGTGGCGCGAGAAACCTCAGCAAGGGCGATCCTTCCAAGGTGATCTACAGCCTCACCCTGTATGAGCGCGTTGGCACCACAAATGCACTGCGGGTACAAACAGACAATTTCGATAACCCCTTCAGTATCAACGAAGGCACCCGTCTCGACCTCGGCTCGACAGCAAAGCTGCGCACCCTTACGACCTATCTCGATATAGTTGGAGAGGCCTACGACCGATATGTTAGGTTGTCACCTCGAGATATCAAGGATCAAATCTCTAAAAGTCCTGACCCGATCTCTACCTTTGTACTAAACGAACTTCTGCAAACCCCGAATCTATCTCTCCCAGAACTTCTTGATCGAGCGCTACAGCGCCGTTACTCCGCAAACCCCGGTGAAAGCTTCTTTACAGGAGGCGGCCTACATACCTTTGAAAACTTCAAACGCGAAGACAACGGTAAAAATCCCACACTCCTAGAAGCAATAACCCACTCGATTAATCTCCCATTCGTACGACTCATGCGAGATATCTCTCGCTACTACGTCTTTCAGCTCGGAATTAATCTCTCAGCCGCAGGCAAAGACAGAAAAGACCCAGTGCGGATGCACTTCTTGAGAAAGTTCGCCGACCAGGAAGGCACCTATTTTCAGAGGCAATTCTACCTCAAGTACCGGGGTAAGAAGCCGCATGAACTTCTAGCTGAGATGATCAAAACAACCCGAGCTTCAGCCAAACACGCTGCGGTCATGTTCCGTTACGTCAGACCGAACGATTCGGTGGAGGGTATGGCCTCATTCCTTCGCGAGAACCTGCCACATGCAAATATCTCTCTCAGCCTGGTCGAGAAATGGTACTCGGATTTCTCACCGGGCAAGTTCAATTTGAATGACCAAGGTTACTTGGCGCGGGTGCATCCTCTTGAATTGTGGCTGGTCAAATTCCTGCAAGACAACCCAGGGATCGGGATCGACAAAGCTCTGGCCGCCAGCAAGGACGAGCGACAGCAGGTCTACGAGTGGCTCTTCAAGACACCTCACTCCCGTGCGCAAGATATCAGGATTCGCTCATTGGTGGAGGTAGAGTCATTCCTTCAGGTACACAAGCAGTGGAAGAAGGTGGGATATCCTTTCAACTCTATGGTGCCCTCGCTCGCCTCGGCTATCGGCAGCTCCGGCGACCGCCCCGTGGCGCTCGCAGAGCTGGTCGGTATTATCCTTAACGACGGCATGCGTTTCCCTCTCGTTCGATTGGAGCAGCTTCACTTCGCCGCCGAAACCCCTTACGAAACGAAGCTTGAACGCGGTCAAACACCGCAGGGTGAGCGAGTTCTCAAGGCTGAAGTAGCGCACGCTCTCAAGCGAGCGATGCAGAACGTCGTGGAGTCGGGCACTGCACGGCGAGTTTTTAATACGTACGTCAGATCAGACAAGAAATCCTACGTCATCGGCGGTAAAACCGGCACAGGTGACCATCGCTATGAAACCTTTGGTCCCGGCGGCAACCTGATATCCTCTCGAGTAGTCAATCGAACAGCTACCTTTGCTTTCTATATCGGCGATCGTTTCTTCGGGGTAATCTCAGCCCACGTACCTGGCGCAGAAGCAGCTAAGTTTGACTTCACGAGCGCACTTGCTGCGGAGCTGCTAAAGGTTCTCGGAACAGCTCTCGTGCCGATGATCGAGCGATCTGGCGCTCTACTCTCTCCGTTTACCGAAGAGTCTAAGCAGGGAAACCCCACTACGCCCACCAGGGATCCGAACGAGAGTGCGCCAGGCGCGCAGGTCGCTGTCGAGGCACAGCCTCCGCCGAAATCCCCCCCGGGTGCAACACAAACAAAACCAACGCCAGCGCCCGAGCAGAAAGCCACGAAACAAAGGTCGGCCAAACCAACAGTACATAAGCCCTCACAAACCAAGCAAAAAAAGGGCACACCGATCCCAACCCGTCAGAACTCAAATCAACAAAAGCTCCCTGGTTCGGAAAGCCTGCCCTTGGTGCTCGCACCGCCAGCATAGCTCGAGAAGCGAGATAAAAACCTTCCCGCTACGAAAGTTGATCTTGGGGTTCTCTCCGATCGCTCTACGGCTCAAGAGTCTGCGGTTTATATCTCTGTTCTCAGTTCAAATGGGCAAAGGTTTCTCCGTGTCATGAAGCACACAATCACGTGTCAGCGTGGCTCGCTACTCCCCCCTAGTCATCGGCGCCAGTCGAATCAACACGGTGTTGAGCGCATCGGGCGCGCGCCTGCTCCTCAAGCCGGAGAATCTCACGCAAATCTGCCCTGAAGAGGTAGTGCTCCTGTGAAGTACCTCCTTTTTTTGTGTCAGTAGTATCTGGAATAGCTCTAAAACCAGACGCACGAAAAAACTTTTGAGATAGCAGATCATCCTGTTGCACCGTTGCTAAAACGTATGTGCGACGATCAACCGTCAACTTATCGAACAATTTTCTAACCGCCGCAAATCCAAAGCCCTGCCGCAGAACGCTCGGGCAGACCGCAAGCCTTTGAAGCGCAAAGTGGTCTGGGCATAATTTGTAGAGACAACAACCGACTACCTGCTCGCCTATCTCGGTTACCAGGCCGATGCCAGATTCTGCCCTTCTAGCCCGACTCCAGTCCTCTTTATTCCATGGAATCTTGAAACTACCTCGATCTATCTCTGCAACACGGCTCAGGTCTCTGTCTAGCATCCACCGGATGTGGAACTCTTTACCCGGCTGATGTGTGCACCGCGATACCGCCCACTCCTTGAGCTTCCTACCAAAGTCAACATGCAAACCAGCTTCGGTGCTGTACTCGTCACGTAGGCTAGCGATGTTTCGCAGCCCACCCGGGATACCTGAAAGGTGGGACAGATCGTCCTTAGACTCTCCCCCCTGGCGCCTCTTTCTATTCTCGTCGTCAGGACCTTGTTGTTGCGAAGACATCTCGATTCTCCTGGACCTCCTAGGTTAACAAACCGTCCGACGTAATTGCAACGGGATGCAAGAGGGTATCTATCGGGGGTAGTCCAATTATACCCCTGATTTCGCTCATATCTACCCGATTCCCCTCATACTCTTGTCATTACCAGCTTGACGTGATACCAACCCACTCGTGAGTGCGCCCAGATAGCTCAGTTGGTAGAGCAGCGGACTGAAAATCCGCGTGTCGCTGGTTCGATTCCGGCTCTGGGCACTTTTCTTCTCACACACACGACTGACATCCACGCAACTTTCTCCCCATTTCGGCGATTACTTAACCGTGAATCCCGTTTGTTTAACAAGGAGAAAGATATGCTCGAAACGTCAGTCACAACCCAACCACAAACCACTGCTAGTACTTTCAGCGCCCCTGCTGAGAGGTCAACGGATACCTCAACTGCTCGTTGGCGGAGCTCGACAAGTACCACAAAGACCGAGAATACGACCCTCGTAGAGCTGATATCGAATCAAGAGCCGCCTGCACCAGCTGTCATGCCAAAAGGCCTCTCCGAAATGTTCGAGGGGCTCACGAAACTGATAAGCCAAGTAGTTGATCTGATCAGTCAGTTCCTCAAGGCCCGTGAGAAGGACGAGAACAAAGCCCCACCAACTCCGACAACCCCACCAGTCGGAAACGGTCAGGGTGGAAATGGAACCACTCCCCCACCCACAGGCGGCTCTAGCGGCGCACCTGGCGCTGGCCAGACAACCCCTCCCCCAACGGGTAACAACACCACACCTCCTGGCGGGAGCGAGTGCAAATGCCCAGACAACGGGAACGGCTCCGGTTCGGGCTCAAGTGGTAGCGGCTCCGCAACCGGCACGGGCCAAACCAAAACGCCGAAGGAGGTCGGTGCGAGCCTACGGCCCTCAGGACAGTTTCTCTGGAAACCGGTCTCCGAGAAGGATGGCAAACTCGCGGTACTGATCCCCGCCTCTATCTCCGATCAAGTTCAAGAGGTAGCAATCCTATCCCCAGATAAGACGAAAGTGCTCCAAAAAGGACGTTTCTCGGGGATAGGCAACGGCGACCGGGCTCACTTCCGCTTCTCGAAACCGGGGGGTCAATTCCCTGACGGAGCGATCGTCTGGATTAAGCTCAAAGACGGGACCTCACGGCACGTTGTAATCAAGAATACTGAGAGTCGTGTCACCCGCTAAACGGCTTACTAGGCCGGGATGTTTATCAGGTGCAGTATCTAGAGGCGGGACTTCCGCCCGAGGAATACTGACCAGACGAACTTCCCGGCCCTTCCTACACACCACACAAGCAAGCATCGCATCGCTACAGAAGGTCTTTCAGCTCTACAGGTCGTAGATTCCACGCCCGGATACCCCATCGTCCGTCACTATACTCAAGCAGCGAAGCGCTTCCAGTTCGCATCTTGAAGCTCATTGTCCGGTTTGCTTCCGCGCTACAGAGCCTGCCGAATTCCCTTAATCTCCCATTACTGGAGACAACCACGGAAACGCCACCCAACGAAGCACACTCGGCCAAGAGCGACTCGGCATCCGTTCGGACCTGCTCGACCGGCGGCTGAAAATCAATGCCTGCTGGTCGCTGACTCGCCTCTTGCCACTTTGAGAGTAGCTCTTCGCCGTAGGTAGCCTTTATTTCATCATCCGATAAACCACTCCAAGCCCCGTAATCCAACTCAGTCAGCCGCGCGTCTATCGATATCGGCACGGATCTGCCCAATGCGGCCACTACGCACTCTGCGAATACCTTCGTCCGAAGAAGTGGCCCACTACATACTCTGCTAACTTGAAAGCCCCGCTCACGGAGCACCTCTCCCAACTCGCTGGCCTGCAGTATTCCCTCTGGAGTCAGTGGGAGATCCTCTTGCGATCCGATTATCACCACCTTCTCCCCCGCTGCAAAGGTGTTTCCATGGCGACAGAGCAGCACCGTTGGATTCATACCAACTCGCCCTCTGCGCGAATAATCTCCTCGGCTCGAGCAACATCCTGCGGATTATCAACCGACCACATGGTACGCCCCTGAAGCGATACCTCGACTACTCGAACGGGGATACCGTGCTCGAGAGCTCGTAGCTGCTCCAACTGTTCAACCTCCTCAAAACGCCCCATCGGCAGGGAGATGTAGCGTGAAAGAGCCTCTTGGGAGTAGGCGTACACCCCGATATGTTGATAGACCGGCGGATCGACCCCGTCTGGCATACTACGGATGAAAGGGATGATACCTTTTGAAAAATAGAGTGCGTCTCTGTTTGCTGCAAAGGTCACCGTCGTGCCCGATACAACACCCGAACTCTTCATGGAGCCCATCGCTTGATACTGCTCCAGGGTCAGCTGCACCGCGGGGGTAGCTATCTGAACAGCGCGGTCACGGTGCATCTCCTCGACAAGCGCTCCGATGACCCAGGGGGGCATAAGAACGGCGTCACCCTGGAGATTTATGACTACACGGGGTGAGACTCTCAGGCTCTGCAGCGCCTCGTAAACTCGCTCTGACCCATTACGACAGCTCTCCGAGGTCATTATCGATGTGCCGCCGAAGGAGCTTACCTGGGTTGCTATCCTCTGGTCGTCAGTTGCGACAAAAACAGCATCGACCCCCGGAACCGCTGCGGCTATACGCCAAACACGCTCAAGCAGGGATGTACCCGCGATGAGAGCCATCGGTTTGCCAGGGAACCTCGATGAGGCGTAGCGGGCGGGGATAACGATGATAGTTTCCATAGACACCGCATGATAGTATCTCCATTTATGGGAAATAGGGTAGCCTATCAGGGAATCCATGGGTCTTTCAGCAGCATGGCTGCACGCGCCCTGTATGGAGTTGACCATACACCGATTCATACTCGGCGTTTCCGGGAGATATTTGAGCATGTAGTCCGAGGAGAGGCGGACTGGGGGGTGATTCCGATCGAGAATGCCTTGGCAGGTTCAGTCCACGAAAATGTGGACCTACTCTCTGAATTCGACTGTGCAATTGTAGCTGAGCACTACTGCCCCGTACGACTACACCTGATGGCCATAGCAACCTCTGGTCAGGATCTATCGAGTTTCGTTTCGGTTATTTCACACCCCAAAGCGCTCGAGCAGTGTTCTGAGTTTTTGGAGCACCACAGCAATCTAACTCAGACGAGCTTTTCTGATACAGCAGGAGCCGCTGCCCACGTTCGGGACGTGGGGAACCCCCTAGTACTGGCGATCGCAAGCGAAGAGGCGGCCAAGACGTACGGCCTTGCCATAATTGCCCGAGATATCCAGAACCATGCTCTTAACTCAACCAGGTTTTTCGCTATCAGCGCTTCTGAGCTACCTTGCAGCGACCCTACCAAGGCATCGCTTCTGCTCACCCTACCCCACCAACCTGGCAGCCTCCATCGACTCCTCGGAGAGATATGCGATTCAAACCTGAACGTCACCAAGATTGAATCACGCCCGATAGCCGGGAAGCCCTTCGAGTACTTGTTCCACCTCGACATTGAAAGCTGCCAAGGAAGCGCCCAAGGCTTACAGGGCTGCATATCACGCTTGCAACCACTCTGTAACACTTTGCGGCTACTTGGATTGTACAAAGCAGCACTAGACCCATGTGCAACAGGTGCCCAGGGCTGAGCTTACTAAAGCCCCCATCCTCTCCATCACAAGAGAATTTCTGAAGTATTTCAGGCGCTGTATTAACGCTTAGAGAACTGCGGACGTTTACGAGCTTTGTGACGGCCGTACTTCTTGCGCTCTACTTCACGTGCATCACGAGTGAGCACCCCTGCCGCCTTGAGGCCAGGGCGAAGACCAGCATCTACCTCAAGCAGAGCTCGCCCCAAAGCCATGCGAAGCGCGCCTGCCTGGCCAGCTTTGCCACCGCCAGTTACATTGGCAATTATATCGAACTTCTCACTGTTCGCAGTGATCACTAAGGGTTCCTTCAAGAGGATGTCGAGACTTATACGACCGAAATACTCCCTTGTCTCATGGCCATTGACAAGGAATTTGCCCGAGCCGGGCCGAACGAACACTCTCGCTACCGCTTGCTTACGGCGACCAATTGCGTGAAAACCACCACCCTTAATCATCTGTACTCCTTACTTCTGCTTGCGCTGAAATCTAACTTTCATCGGCTCTGGACTCTGGGCTACGTGAGGATGCTCAGGGCCTGCATATACCTTTAACTTGTTCATCATGCGATGACCGAGAACTCCCGAGGGTAGCATCCCTGACACCGCTCGCTCGATGAGACGCTCTGGCTTTTCTGACAACATCTTACCGCCAACGACCTCTTTGAGCCCGCCGATGTATCCTGTGTGATGACGATACATCTTGTTGCTGAGCTTGGACCCGGTCAGAACCACTTTGTCAGCATTGACCACAACCACGAAATCGCCACCATCAACGTTTGGCGTGTACGTCGGCTTGTTCTTCCCACGAATAACAAGCGCCGCTTCACTCGCAAGGCGTCCTACAGGAACCTCTGCTGCGTCTATCACCCACCACTTTGCGCTCTCACGAGCGGCTTCGGTTGAAACGAACTCAGTACTCATAACTAACTACATCTTAAAGACTTTACGCACCCCTAGCGGCTTCGCTGTCGATGGCACAATAGAGGTGGGGAGGGTACCACAACGGCTATCTCGGTCAAGCCCACGGGAATTCAGGGATTTGGCCGTTTAATCTGCTCTACCAAATCAGACACTTTTGCAACAAAATCAACAAATTGCTGACAAGACTCAGATAAACGTAGGGAAACTCCGATCGCTTCCGACGCCAATTGCACGACAGATTCAGCCAGCGCTCGTCTCCTACTGTGCACCTCATACCCCGGCCATAATACATAATTTTCATACCATAAGGCCCGGCACGCCTCAGCTCTACCCCACAGGTCCACAAGCGCCGCTGAACCTTGGCGCTTTTCATCCGAAAGTTTTTCGACACCTTTCACAGCATGCGCTGTGGCAACCACAATCGTATGCACAACTACAAGCGCGTGATCGCTTCCATCTCCTGCTGCGACTTGCACACCGCACCTCGAGAGGACCGCTGCTCTCTCACGAGCCGCCTTGTGCGCTGCCATCAGAACCTTGTCGAGCGGGAGCAGATCGGTTTCTACCAGGAGCGCCGCCGCCTCAAGTGTGGCGACCAGGGAGTCGAATTCAGATTGCAGATCTATTTCTTGAGTGTTCATTACACACCTCTTGAGCCTTTGCCGTGAACGTAAGGATCCTCGAATTACCGACGACTTTTTGTTTGCTGGTCGCTGTCGAACACAAGCGTTGATGCTCGCATGGATTGCCTCGTCCGACAACCGTAGCCACTGTTCACATGAGGTACTCGTGAGCCGTCGACGGTGTAAGCTGCGTGTGCGCTTGGACTGCCTCGTGTTGATCGTCGGTGATACGTCCCGCAATCAGGTTAGCAAGCTCCTTAGCGTTTGCGAAATCTCGAATTTCCTCCCGCACACGACCTGCGGAGTGCAACTTCAGCTTCTGGAGCGCTGCGTGCACCTGCGGCGCAACACCAGATTCAGCCTCAACGCCGCCATCGACCTCAGATCCATTAATTCCTGCTGGGCTTTTACTACGGGAAACGGGGCGAGTGGAGGTCGCATCTCCCGATGCTGGAGCTGCTGAGCCGCTCTGTGCTGGCGACTCCAGGTTGATTAACCCGTTCATCAGTTTGATAGCCATAACTTCCTTGGCTTAAATGAGCCCTACCTTGGGCGTGTAAGGTAGTATCGGAACCTGTGCCGTTTACTAAACGATCCGCGTCGCAAGAGCGTACAGCTCTCAGTGCATCAAGTAACTTCGCCTAGTTATCCTCTTGATTTTCCTCGACCACGGGACTCAATCGATGGCGTAACACCTCTATTTCAAAGGCTATCTCGTCTTCGCTCGATGGGCGGTAAAGCCGCTCGTTCGGATGGTCGTTTGGAATCCCGTGCTTCACCCCTTGCCAGTTATGGCGCCATAAACCCACGTGACGTAAACCTTTGGCGTACGCATCGCTCATCAGATTGAGCAGCTGATCAGCCGAGAGCTCGGTCGTGTTGACCTCTCCTGGGTAGCTAAAACCGATGCCGTCGAGCGAATATCCATCCCCAGGTCTCAAGGATGAAAACATCTTAAGGGTGTGTTCCTCGCGAGGATCGCCGAGGCTATCGCCATCGTTGCCCGTGATACAACCGACACATGGGTTACGCATAAGTTGAGCAAAGTCTCCGAGCTCTCCTCGCGCTAGATCGCGCATCAGGCGATAGGAATCCCTATCTAGATTGTCTTCGAGCATCGGAATGGCGACATTAGAGTTAAATGGCGATAGGCCCCTGTTGTAGGCAAATATACGCTTGGCTTTACGCACAATGTCCACGAATTGCGCCTGCAAGTCGCGCTCCCGCACAATTCGCGTCCGAAACGCAAACGGATTAAGTCGAGTGAAGAGCACATCGATCGGAGTGGAATCCCATACCCGCATCGTAGCTCCATTTGAGAGATACAGGACCAAGCTGAGTCGCCGGCCGTTTGCAGAGAGACGGGTCACGAGGCTGCGCAGGTATTCAAAATCCTGTCCGAAGGTGCCATCGATCAGGACCGCAATATATACATCCTTGATGTGCGAGGTGAGGAGTGCTCGCACATTCTGCTCGACCACAGGGCGGGCGGAGGGCTGCATCGCATAGAGCATGGCGTAACCACGGGCTTGTCCCTCCACCCACTCTAAGCCCCCCTCATCCTCAGGGGTAGCTTCGGGCGTGGGCACAGCTGCCGGTGCTTGAGAACCTGTTTGGACCCGCACTCCGGAAAAAAATTGATCCCCCGATAGTCTACTACCCTCTTCAACTAAAGGCGAAAAGATCGCTCTGGCGTCATCTCCAGCTGAGTCTCGCGGTTCGGACTTGTCCTCCCGACTCGGCTGCTCCGAAACCTGAACAGCCACTGTGCCAATACGCGGTGGGGTCTGTGTTGGGGGCAGCGGTATCGATGACTCGGGAGCTGCACTCTCTACCTCATCATCTGCATCGAGGTCGTCATCCGTTACCACGCGCGAGGTAGAGACGGTCGGGATATCACGCACGGGAACTGGCATGGGCTGGGTAAGCGACACATCAGGGGTGTACTGGTCTGCGCTCTGGATACCACTCTCCAGCGGCTGCACTCCCCAAAAGCGCAGCGCCACGAATAGACTCGCACCCCCAAGCGCTACGAGCATTGCAAATCGAACCCGGCTAGACATGTACCTGCCCCTCACCTGAATGCTGCTCGCGAATGAATCGCTCAAGGGCGCCGAGGAAAAGCTGTGGATTCTCCAGTAGCTGATGCTCCTCATCAAGCAGAACGAGCTCGACACTCGGATATTCCTCGGCGAAGCGCACGCTCTGCTCCTTTGAAACCACGGTGTCCCGCACACCGTGAACAATGAGTACCGGAATCCCCAGAACGAACGTAGAGCCCGCAAACTCCCTCAACTCTCGAAGGAAGCCGTAGTGTACCCCGACAAGCTGGCCCTCATCCGAGGATACGATAGGAAATTCTCCGGTCTCAAACCACTGTCGCTCTACCTCTGGCTTAACGAGCCGACTTTCAGGATCCCACGGGTCTGTAACGGGCCCAAGTAAAACGATTCCACGAATCTGCTTTCGCTCCGATAGGGTCAGTCGTCCTATGAGGTGCAAGGCAAGAAATCCCCCGAAGCTGCTCCCCACCAAGAACACCGACCGCTCTCCTACGTGACAAAGCTCATGCCGCGCACGCTGCAACGCATCATGAATGGACAGTTTAGGTAAAGAGGGCGCGTTGAGGTCGGGAATCTTCACAAGATACCCCTGAGGTTCGAACCGAGCTCGAACCAGCTCTCCCTTTTTGGACTCAGGCGATGCGCCTAACCCGTGCAGGTACACGATAGCGGGCAGCTGGTTTGTCACCTGGACCTGAATAATTCTTTTCGGTTAGCGTCTTTCATGGTACTACGAAGCATACTTGAAAGCCTTAATAAAGAAACAGTTTCCTGAATCATATGAATCACGTGTCTCATCTTGACCTTTTCACACTCATGTCAACCAAGCACCTTTCGAAATCCGACACCACGCATCCCAGCAAGCCCCCCAAAAGTAGGCTCTCGACGATGGTGACTCTCGCGACCCTTGCCTTCCTCAGCACGAGGACTCTCCAGCCAGCCTCATCAGAGGACCTTCCTGCATTACCCGGCGCACGACTAGCTGATGAGCTCTCTCAAGCATTTGAGCAGGTCGCGGAGGGGATCACCCCCTCTGTGGTTACGATCTCGACAGAGACCAAAGCTAAAAAATCGAAGATGCCGCGTGGTATGGATCCGTTACGCGATTTCTTCGGCGATGACTTCTTGGACCGGATGGCACCAACTCCTCAGAGAGGGCTCGGCACCGGAGTGATCGTTGATGATCAAGGACACATCATAACCAACAATCACGTCATCGGCGAGGCTGACGAGGTAAACGTACGTCTGAGCAACGAGCGCATGGTAAAGGCTTCAGTAGTCGGTAAGGATCCGCGCACCGACCTTGCAGTTATCAAGATCAAGATGACTGACAAACTGCCACGCACTGCAAAGCTCGGAGATTCCGATAAGCTCAAGATCGGAGAGTGGGTCGTCGCCGCCGGTGCCAGCTTCGGCCTCGACAATACGATCACCGCAGGTATCGTGTCTGCCAAAGGCCGCGCCATTTCAGGGGGTGCTCAATACGAGGATTTTATTCAGACCGATGCCGCGATAAACCCCGGAAATAGCGGCGGACCGCTGGTCAACCTCCGTGGTGAGATTATAGGCATCAACACGGCGATCGTCTCCAAATCGGGGGGCTATATGGGTATCGGATTCGCCATACCCATCAATATGGCTAAGATGGTCATGGACAGCCTGATCAGCAAGGGAAAGGTAACTCGCGGCTGGCTCGGTGTCGGTATTCAGAATCTATCGGAAGACCTCGCCAGCTCGTTTGATTACGCCGGCACTGAAGGAGCGCTCGTTGGGCATGTTGATTCGAAAGGACCGGCCAGGAAAGCTGGCTTACAACAGGGTGATATCATTATCCAGTTGGGTGACGAGAAGATTAAAAACGTCAACCAACTCAGAAATTATGTCGCTTCCATCAAACCAGGAACCGAACTCGATGTCCTGTTGGTGAGAGAGGGGCGCAAGATAACCAAGCGCGTCTCTATAGGCGAGCTTCCCTCGCAAAGCGAGGAACCTGCCGTTATTCCAAACGGAGAAAGCTCGGATCTCGGATTGACGGTCGAAGAATTCGATGAAAGCTCGCCGCGAAAACCGCGCTCTGACAGGCGGCGAGGTCTTATGGTAACCGAAGTGGATCCTCAGGGTATCGCTGCGAAGGCCGACATTCAGCCGGGCGATATCGTAGTTAGCGTCAACGGTGTCCCGGTTTCAAATCTGTCTGAATTCCGAGAATCTGTGGCCAAAGGCGACGTGAAAAAAGGCATCCGACTGGTCGTAGAATCGCAAAACATGGAGAGGTTCGCGCTCTTGCGAGATACATCGGATTCAAGTGAGTAATCGCGCACTCCGGAGGGAAACCAGGCGAACCCGGAAGCCAGGCGAAACCTATGAGTAGCCCACGTGTGATACCACCACTCAGAAGATGCCAGCAGGGCTCGTGGTGAGTATCTCGTAACCTTGGCCAGTAACCAGGACAGTATGCTCCCACTGTGCGGACAGAGAGCCATCGCTCGTGCGTACCGTCCACCCGTCTATCTTTGAGAGCGCTGTTTTGTGTGAGCCCGCATTAATCATCGGTTCTATCGTAAATATCATCCCCGGCTTCATCTGCTCTCCCGTACCACGCCGACCCACGTGGAGCACCTGTGGAGGCTCGTGAAACTGCTTACCGATCCCGTGTCCCGTGTACTCACGGACGATACCGTAACCTTTGTTTGTGCTTCTGATAAATTCCTGGATAGCAGCACCGATATCACCGATCTTCTTTCCGGGCCCTACCTCTCTAATACCAGCGTACAGAGCCTCACGAGTGACTCTTACCAACTCCTGGGATTCAACCGAGCAGGCCGCTGGCCCGCCAACTAAGTACATACGACTGGAGTCTCCGTGAAACCCGTTCTTGTACGAGGTAACGTCGACGTTGACTATGTCACCCTCCTTGAGGATTACGAACGGAGCTGGAATTCCGTGACAAATGACATCGTTCGGCGACACGCACACGGACTTGGGAAATCCCTTATAGTTGAGCGGGGACGGAATTGCCCCGAGTTCGGTTGTGCGCTTGTGTACAAACGTGTTTATCTCTTCTGTGCTAATACCCGGTCGAATGACCTCACCCACTTCATCAAGAATCCGAGCCGTCACCTGGCAGGATTCTCGCATGAGCGCGGTCTCCTGTGCTGTTTTAATCGGAATACGATCAATCACTGTCACTCCTACCGTGAGTTTTTTGAACTTATTTTCAAAATTGTGTTGAAATGCTTGTCGAGAACCGGAATCACACTGAGCCGAGACCCTCGCTCGAGCAACCGAAATCCATCGAGAGCCTTCAGGGAACGAAGTTCATCGAGCGGTATCATACGCTTGAGCTTCTCTACGAACTCGAGGTCAGGGCAAAACCAACGTGGCTTGTCTTTAGTAGCCTTCGAATCAAAGTATTCGCTCTGCCGGTCAAACTGTGTCGGATCAGGTACGGCCTGCTTGTGAACTCGTGCCACACCGACTACTCCTGGAGGTTCGGCGTTGGAGTGATACACCAAGACTGGCTCACCAACCTTCATCGCCCTCAAAAAGTTACGAGCCTGGTAATTTCGTACACCGGTCCAGTCTGTGACGCGCTCACGCGCAAAGTCTTCAATTGAGAAGATATCGGGTTCGGTTTTGACCAGCCAGCACGCCATGTCCGCCATTGTCAGCGTTAAACCACAGCGTTGCAAGGGGTTGGGTGCTTTACTAGCCGAGATTCGACTGCGAATCTCGGGCTACCATCTCCTTAATCCCCTGAAAGCCTGGAGCTGCCAGCTTCACGCGTGCATTTCGACTTCCAATCTGAGCAAGTGCATTAGCATCTGAGAAGGTGAACAGTTGAAACTTGATCTTTGGCCACCGCTTTTTGAAGAATGCAACCGAGTCCGAATAAGCAAGATCGAAAGCCCTAAACCCGAAATCCTCGACCAGGAGTGGCAAAACAGCCATGCGATGTGGCGTCTTGTCCAGTCGGCTCGGGATCGCCACCCCGTTAAAGCTCTCAAGAGCGATAAGGATCTTTTCAAGGGAAAGAGTCACTAAGTAGTTTGATTTTCCTCGCATCGACACGGGTACCTGGAGTGCATCGAGAAAGGCGTTGATATCGCTTGTCGTGACGCTTTCTGGAAAGAGGCATGACAACACAACGTCGTCACAGGCACCCACTTTACAACGAACGCCTACACCAGGGATAACCGTGAGAGGCGAATCCTTTGCGGCAGTAACCATACGGTCCACAAAATCACCACTGAAGAAGTCTGTGATCGCTATCACATCGAGCCCCTTGACCTTTGCAAGACGGACGATAGCCGGTGCCGAATCGAGCCCCTCAACACCCAGGTAACCCAGCGACGCGGGGCTGTGAACCCGCAGATCCATCGTATAGCTCTTGGTTCGGGTCCTCGTCTTTTCGATCTGCTGAGAGAGCGGTTTATCCCCAACTACAGACAACTGTTCTGCACTTTTTTTTGGACGCGCCATATATCTCTCCTTTGCCCTACCAGGCGTTGTTGCTACGACTCTTAGTCTGAACTCGATTTGATACCTTCACGCAGCTTTCGACCCTGCTCCTGCGCCGCTGCTCTTTCGTCCGCCAAGGCACGCTTATCAGCTTCGGCCGAAGTGACCTCCAAAACCTCTTTCACGAGCGATTTCAGGGTACCGATCTGAATCTCCAATCTATCGATGTCACTTGCTGACGGGACACTGCTAAACATCGAAAGAATTCGGTCTAGTTTGGTCACGAGGCCGCTTACCTTCGCTGTGAGCAGGTCTATACGTCCCTCCAGGAGCCGAAGATCGGAAGTTGAGGCGATCCCCATCATACGGGTAATCGTGCCAGCACTTACCTCAACCTTCGGGGTATCCGCTGTCGGAGCTGTTGCTGCCGCCGCCATCACCGTTGGCGAACTTGCTCCGCCTGGGCGCGCTTCTTCGGCCACCCCCTGAGCCTTTTCCTTACTTGATTCCGAGACTAACGTCCCGGCGACATCTGATTCCATCCCTACTCCTGGTACCTGAACCCTGCAGACCCTTAATTTTACTGGGGAAACACTCCCACATCCTGGCCTCCACGGATGCCCTCACAACACCCTCCTGGGGCCGACGCGCGATCCAATCCGCCACCGATTTAGATGAGCTATGATGCTTCGGAGATTCGAAGCGAACGTGGAGCTGGGCTACGAGCCACACCTACCTGACCGCCATTAGCTGCTAGTAAGGGGGTAGAATGTTCCCCTGCCGCGGCGTTACTTGGGAGGACCCTTCGGATCGACACCCTAGCGACCCGCTGCTTATGAAGCTCGAGAACATGAAATTCGAAGCCATCAAGCCCGAAAGCTTCGCCCGCGTTCGGCACCCTACCGAGGTGCTCCAGAATCAGCCCCGCGACGGTATCGTAGTTGCCGTCGGGAAGATCGAGTCCGAATTCATCTCGAAGTACCGCAATCTGCAGTGCTCCGTCCACCAACCAGGCACCGTCCCTCTCATAACATTGCTTCTGCTCTTCGCTTGGAACGTCGAATTCGTCGAATATCTCCCCTACGATCTCTTCTACGAGGTCTTCCAAGGTCACAACCCCATCGACTCCGCCGTGCTCGTCGAGCACAACGGAAAGGTGAATTCCCTTTTCTCGCATCTCTATCAGGAGTTCGTCCACTGCCTTGGTATTCGGAATAAAATGCACTTGTCGTACATAAGGCCTCCAGGCATCAGCAGCCACATGGCTTCCGACAAATTTCAGGAGATCCTTGATCAATAAAATACCTCTTACGTCGTCGAGGTCGGTACCGCACACTAAAATCCGAGATACTGAGTGCTCCGTGCAGATGCGAACGACCTCTCCAACCGGCGCATCATTTCGAACCCACACTACGTCCGTACGCGGCGTCATGACCTCGTGCACTACACGCTCAGATAGTTCAACTACTCCTTCAATCAGCTCCATCTCGTTCTGCTCGAGCGCACCAACCTCAGAGCTCATCTTTACAATTTCACTAAGGTCATCCGCTGAAACCGCCATCTCACGCTCATTGACCGGTCGAACATGGAATCTGCCCAAGACGCGCGACACAGCCGAATGCAGGAAAACAACGATCGGACCGAAGAACGGATATGACAACCGCAACGGAAGCGAAGCCAACGACAAGCACCTCTCCGGAAACTGCAGAGAGAGCGATTTTGCAACCTGAACCGTTACCAGGGTTGAAATTATAAAAACTCCCAACACCGCAACCGCAAGCAACGGACCGTATGTCGTTCCTTTACCATCAGCAGTTGCGAAAAATGCTGCGATATCTCGGAGCAAAAAAGCCAGACAGAACCCCGCCCCCGTGGACGACAGGAACCGGCCAACTTGAGTATAGAGAAGGTACGAGTCTGAAACCTGCAGAAGCCTCTGCGCTCCGTTTGCCCCGAACACCCCCTGCTCAACCAACTCTTCGAGGCGTGCAGTTCTGCTTCGTGCGATAGAGAGTGAAGCTACGATAAAGAAGATGTACGATAATGCTGCTAGAAGCAGAGGCACAGCTGCGGCTAAAATCGTTGGGATAGTACGAAGGTAAAATTCCATAGTGAACCAGATCAGTAGGGTAGCTGCCTAAAGCTTGAACGGATGACGCTGGTTAGGAGACCAGGGGTATGATGTGTACAAGACGCGGGGTCAGGGCCCATAAATATATTCCTAATTGTGAATACTCTGAGTATCACTTGTCAACAATTTGCCTCCGTTGGCCCAACTTCTGTTACGAGATTATCTGAGAGCTGGTGCCAACCCTCGGATACAGTGTAGCCTGAGACCGGTGATATTTGAGCACGGGAGAATCCGCTAAGCCATGAACGCGACTAGAGAAATAATGTGGAATGTGAGTACGCTGCCAAATGTCATAGCCCTGTACGGGCTCTTGGTAGTGGCGATGGCCATCGGCGTGAACGGGGTCTTAAGGCGAAGTGCTGTCTGGCGTTCGGGCTCAGGAGCCTCGGAATATCTAGGAGACTGGCTTGCGAGGCTTGATGACCTCATACAAACGGGCCTCTTCCAGAAAAAAGTCAGTCGTGGACAGAGCGGTTCTGCCCTAGCTCACCTCCTGGTCTACACGGGTTTTCTAGTTCTGCTGTTTACGACCACTATGGTCTTTATCCATCACGACCTCGGCATAGAGATCTATCAGGGGCAGTTTTACCTGTACGTCACCATGTTCAGCGACCTCTTCGGCATCCTGCTGCTCGGGGGGGTGTTGTATTTCGGCTATCGTCGCTTGATTGAGAATGCTGACCCCGTTCACAACGCGCTCAACGATCTCTTCATTCTCGTCATGTTAGCCGTACTCGTCGTACAGGGATTTGCGCTGGAAGGTTTACGTATCCATGTCACTAACGATCCGTGGGCTCTCTACTCGCCAATAGGGTGGCTCTGCGCGAAAGCAGTGTGGTTCTTAACAGACGAAAGAGCTCGACAGGCTCACTTTCTCATGTGGTGGTTTCACACCCTCACCGTGTATGCCTTCGTCGCACTCTTTCCTTACACGAAGTTCTTCCATATCTTCTCGAGCCCTCTGAATCTCTTTTTCTCGAGAACCTCGCGCCCCAAGGGAACGCTGCCCTACATCGGAGACATAGAGAAACTCGTTGAGGCGGGTGAGGAGTTCTCGTTAGGCTTGGGTTCTCTGAAGGACTACTCATGGAAGAACCTCCTCGACCTCGATGCCTGTACCCAGTGCGGGCGCTGTCAGGAGGTGTGTCCCGCCTATATCTCTGGAAAACCGCTCTCTCCGAAATGGGTAATCCTCGATACCCGCAATCACGCATTTGCGTTACAAGCGCATCCGCAGACCTCGCCTACTTCAACGTTTTCAGCTCCTGCTCAAGCGCTTGATGCTAATTTAATGAGGAACATCACCCTGCCATTCAACTCGCTGACATCGGCAGAGAGCGGATATGAGGGTGCTGGCCCCTATCGTGCCAAGAACACCAAGGTACAAAACGCAGTACGGACCCTCGGCGGTAATCCAGATGCCAAGATAGCAGGCGACGTCATGGATCCGGACGTTTTCTGGAGCTGCAACACCTGCTTTGCGTGTGTTGAAGCATGCCCGGTTGGGATAAATCACGTCGATCAGATCGTAGGCAACAGGCGTCACATGACGATGATGGAGGGGCAGCTCCCTCATGAAGCTCAGGCCACCCTACGGTCACTCGAAAGCAGAGCCAACCCGTACGGCCCTCCAGAAGATCGAATTAAATGGCTCGGTGACCTCAACGTCAAAGTGCTCGAGCCCGGAGACTCGGTCGACTACCTCTATTGGGTCGGCTGTGTATCCGCTTACGATCCGCGTAAACAGAAGATTGCGCGATCACTCGTCTCAATCATGGAAAAGGCGGGGCTCTCGTTCGGCATACTAGGCTCGGTGGAGGGATGTACCGGCGACCCTGCGCGCCGTCTCGGAGAGGAGAATCTATTCCAAACCTTAGCGAAGCAGAACATCAGCCTCCTTAAATCGGTTTCATTCAAGGTGCTCGTAGCCAACTGCCCGCACTGTTTCAACACGATTAAGAATGAGTATCCTCAATTCGGAAACCTCGGGGAAGGTAAAGAGCCAGAGATAATTCATCACTCGGTCTTGCTTCGTAGGCTCCTTGAGCAGGAGAAACTCCCCTTGACTCAAAGCGACCTGAAAGACGTAACCTTTCACGATCCCTGCTACCTCGGCCGCGTAAACGATGAATACGAAGCGCCCCGTACAACGCTCAAGGCGGTAAAGGGCCTCAGAATCATCGAGATGGAGCGCAGCCGCGAGAAGGGTTTGTGTTGCGGCGCTGGGGGAGGTCATTTCTGGATGGATCTCAAGCAGGGAGAACGCATAAACTCGATTCGAGCCGCAGAGGCCGCGGCCACCGGAGCCTCGACCGTTGCCACAGCATGTCCTTTTTGCATGCAGATGATGGAGGACGGGGTAAAGCTCACAAACAATGAAGCTGCGCTGGACGTACGAGATATTGCTGAAGTTATCGCTGAGAGGTTGGCATGAAACCACATCCCTTCTATTCCGAACACGAAGCATTCATCGATTCAGTGACAAAGATGGTACAGCTTGAGCTCGCGCCGAAGGTTCACGACTGGGAGAAAGCGGGCTATTTCCCAAATGAGGTATTTACCCTGCTCGGATCGCAAGGCTATCTGGGATTGCTTATCTCCGAGGAGTACGGCGGTGTTGGTGGCGATTACATGCTCGCAGGAGCATGGTGCGAGGCCTTCGGCGAACTCGCCTCAATGGGGCTCACGGTCGGAGTGAACATGCACTCGCTCGTCATAAGCCACGCATTAGAGAGATTTGGAACAGCTGAGGCCAAGTCTCGTTGGCTGCCCAAAGCTGTGACTGGAGAAGCCTTGGGAGCATACGCGTTCACTGAGCCCGGCGCTGGCAGCGATCTCGCCCGGATACGCACCACCGCGACACGGAGAGGAGATCGCTGGGTGTTGAACGGCTCGAAGACCTTCATCACTAATGGCGCCCGCGCCAACTTTATCCTCGTGTTGACCAAGAGCGACCCTTCGGCAGGGTATGCTGGATTTACCACCTTTGTAGTAGACACCAAATCGAAAGGCTTCTCCGTTTCCAAAACACTCGACAAGTTAGGATGGCGTGCCTCCGATACTGCTGAGCTCACCTTCGAAGATGTGGAAGTTGACGACAGCTGTATCCTCGGCAAGGTTGGCGAGGGGTGGAACCAAGCAGCGGCAAACTTGAATTGGGAACGCCTGATGTTGACCCTGACCTCATTGGCCGGAGCACGGGTGTGCCTTGAGGAGGCCAAGCGCTACGGCGAAGTGCGGGAGGCGTTCAAAAAACGAGTGTCTGATTTCCCTATTATTAAACACTACCTCCTTGAGATGGAGCGTAAGATTCTCCTTGGAGAGGCTCTCGCCCATCGCGCGCTAACACAGCATGCGCGAGGCAAAGAGTGTCGTGCCCTGGTCGCCATGGCTAAGCGTCTTATGTGTGACGACGCTGTCTGGGTTGCCGACCGAGCTATTCAGATACACGGCGGCTACGGATATACGACGGAATTTACCCCCGAGCGATGGTGGCGGGATCTGAGGCTCATGCCGATCGGCGGGGGAACGAGTGAGATTATGGCGGGAATCGTCGTAAAAGAGCTGTCTCGAACAGCTAAACAGGGAAGCTAGTAGCACAGGAGGTCTGTCACATGGCCGTATCACGACCAAAGAAGAAAGTTACCACTAAGACATATAAGACAAAGATCCTCACCGAGGCCTCCACTCATTTCCTGGAGAGATACATAAACAATCCCTCACCAACAGGATTCGAGGTAGAAGGTCAGCGGATGTGGATAGACTATATCACTCCGTTTGTAGACAAGGTCGAGGTGGACACCTACGGATCGGCCTACGCCATCGTTAACCCAGGGGCAGCTTTCAAAGTGGTGATAGAGGCGCACGCCGATGAGATCTCGTGGTTCGTCTCGTACATCACTGACAACGGTCTTATTCACGTCAAGAGAAACGGCGGGTCAGACCACATTATCGCGCCCTCCAAACGGGTGAACATCCACACCAAGAAGGGAGCAGTGAAGGCAGTTTTCGGATGGCCTGCTATTCATACGCGACGAGAGGGCGGAGAGGAAGCGCCCAGTATGAAGAACATCTGCCTCGATGTTGGAGCAAAGAACAAAAAAGAGGTCGAGCAGATGGGCATCCATGTCGGATGCGTTATTACATACGAAGACGAGTTTATGACTCTCAATGGACGTTACTTCGTAGGACGAGCTCTCGACAACCGAATCGGAGGATTTATGATCGCCGAGGTGGCTCGCCTCCTCAAAGCAAATAAAAAGAAGCTCCCATTCGCTCTCTACATCGCCAACTGCGTGCAAGAGGAGGTTGGATTACGGGGAGCCGAGATGCTCGCTCACACCATTAAACCCAACGTTGCGCTCGTCACAGACGTGTGTCACGACACCTCAACGCCGATGATAAACAAGGTTCTGGAAGGGGATACCGTGTGCGGCAAGGGGCCTGTGCTGACGTATGGCCCTGCGGTGCACAATAAACTCTTAGATCTCCTGATCGAGACCGCCAACGAAAGAAAGATTGCCATTCAAAGGGATGCCGCCTCGCGCTCAACTGGCACTGATACAGACGCATTCGCCTACTCTAACGGAGGAGTGCCTTCTGCCTTGATATCGCTTCCGCTGCGCTACATGCACACTACCGTTGAGATGGCCGAGATCGCGGATGTAGAAGGCGTGATTGGCCTACTCTATCAGACCCTACTGAAATTGAAACCATCCTTCAACTTCAAGTATCTCTAAAGAGGAGAGCCAAAACCTCGAGCTAGAATGAGCGCTATTAGAAGAGTAGCTCATCGCGAGACCTCAAAGCGTCTATACGCAGCAAGCGCCACTCCTCGTATACGGCCGAAAGCTCCTCACCTGCCCCGAATCCTCGACGCTTACCTCAGATCATTTCTCGGAGAGAACAGCATCGCCTCAAAACAAGGATTCCCATAAACTCACGGGGACAATGCCTTCATATTGTTTCTCATGGCGCTCCTGCCTCAAACCGAAGACAACATACTGTTCATCTCGATACACCTCCTGCCACTTCACAGATAAACGAGAGACCCTCTCCTGCGACAGAGTTGAAGTAGCAGATATGATGTGGGTCGGGTTGATCCTTTCAAGAGCCGTCTCTCCTTCCGGCGTTTCTGGGGATAGCGCTTGAGAGACATCACGAAGCGTCTCATTTCGATACACCTCCTCATACCGTCCATCGAGCGAGACCAAAAAGTGGGGATAGAGCCTCCAGAGCGCAAAGCTACCGTTGTTAAAATCTACGAGTAGTCTTCCTGTCTCGCCTGACCTCCTCAGCCACTCAACTGCACCAAGCGGATAGGAATTTGTATTGAGGACCCACGTGTCTCTCTTCAAAGCCGCTGAACCTATTTGAAGAACCATCACAACGAGCGCACCCGCTCCCACCAGCGCACCTGCTCTCTCGATAACTAAAGCCCTCGTGGCGAAACGTCGCCGAACAAGCGCGATTAATTGACCAATATAGGTCGCACCAAATACGACCGCTGTTAGCATGGCGAATCCAGTAAATCGGAGGTGCTTGAATCCACAATAAAATGCAAAGCACAGCAGCGTCAGAGAGATGAGGTCCCACTTTTTGTTTCTTAGTGTCGCCGCTAGGCCGCAGGCTAGAAGAGCTGCTATTGCAAGTATGCGAGCGAAAGACAGTGGATGTTGATACAATGGAAACCATTCGCTAATCGAAGGTCGCTCCATCGACAGCGCATGAAAAAGATAGGTTACGAACATCTCAAATCCGTACGGAGTTGCCGCAGGAGCAAGACTAGAAAAACCCGCGATGAGTGCCAGAAGCCTCCAGCGCTCTCGCTGCAAGAGAGAGCAGATCACCATAAGCCACAAAATCATGATCTCAAGCGCATACCCTCCGTGCATATTCACGAGACCCAGTGACGCCAATGGTATCAAGATGAGATATCGCTTGATCGCTAGAATACGATACTGAACAAATGCGTAGTAGGTCAGGGCGATCACGAAGTAGGTGAAGACCTGGCAGCGTACAGTGTTGCCCCACACGAATGAGGCCTCTAAAACACACACCGTAGTCCATAATAATCTTCCCGGAACCGTCGGCGCAAACACAGTGGAGGCTCTCACCAAAAGTGAGCAGGTCCAAGCCGCGAGTACTAATTTGAGAAGGATCAGACCTGTGTCTCCAAACCACACTGCCACCGAATAGAAAACGACTCCAGACAACCATTCGTGGTCTATCCAGACCGGGAGCTTCTCAGTGAATGCGAATGGATCGTGAAGTGGCACTGCCCCGAGAACAGCCACTAACCTACCCATGGCAACGCGAGCAAAAAGATCAGGGTCTGCAGGTGAAGAAAGTATCAAACGCCACAGGATCACTATAACCGCGACAAACAGCGGCGCAGTTGACGATGAGAACGCCGATCTCAGTCGATCGCAGAAGTTTTCGAATGTTCTCGCAGATGACATAGTCCTAATTACGTTCGCGAAAGGCAACTCCAACAAAGCGGAGTGGCAGCGCTACCCGTGTGGAAGGTTACCAGGTAGTTACGCATCAAGCAGCTACCTTTTGCCTTACGGCGACAATACCGCTGTATCTCTTAATTCGCGGGAGATCGATTACAGATCATTGGCCATCAGGGCATCGAGAAACGCCCTCGGACTGAGAGGTTTTTCGATAGTTTCGCTTCGAGGATCGCCGCCATGGCCGTCACTTTCAGACTTGTTCGATGTCGCCACAAAGATACGGCTTGAGCCCCCCGGAACCTCGTTCCGAACGATATTGGCAAGTTCGTATCCTGACATGTCGCCCACACTTTCATCGATAACTACTGCCGTATACGATTGATTGTGCACCGCGTTCACCGCTTCCGTGGCCCGAGATACGCCGTCAACGGCTCCGCCGAGTTTTTCAATTACCCGTATCAGTGTTTCGCGCAACACATCATCCGGCTCTACCACAAGAACAGACTGCCCGTAGAGCGGCTTTGAACCTGCGATATCGAGGTCCCCCTCATCAGCGTGAGCCATCACGGGCTCCGAGGCTCCTCTGTTGAGGATCACTCGAACAGTGGTGCCCTTACCCTCCTCACTCGTAATGAAGATTCCACCCCCTTCGCAGTCCACTAAGGTTTTTGTGAGAGCGAGCCCCAGACCACTACCAGCCTCCTCGGGAAATCGCTGCCTCCCCAAGTGCCATACCGGATCGAATACGCGATCGATCTCTCCTTCCGATATGCCGATACCGGTATCGCAAACATCGATACTGACCGACTCGGAGTCCGGTCCTATAGCGGATATAACGGTCACTTTTCCGCCCGACGGCGTGAATTTTATGGAATTTTGCATTAGGTTAAAGAGGATCTGTTTAAGGTGCTTGGGGTCAACTTCTACCCAGATTGACTCATCTCCTCCCTGCACCTCGAGCGTAATCCCCTTCCGTCCAGCGCTCGGTTCTAAAAGACCTACCACCGAATCTATCGTGTCACCCAGAGGCAGACACCTCCTTACGCTCGTAATTTGGCCAGTAGTGCCTCCCGTGAGGTCGATAAAATCGCCCATGAGCTTAAGAACGTACTCACCATGCTCCTTAATATGACGAAGCGTAGCCATCTCTCTATCGTGAAGGGTATTGCTCAACAGAAACTCAAGTGAATTCGCTGCGCACACAATCGCGGCAATAGGATTCTTTAGTTCATGTGCCACGCCTTTCGTAATCATCCCTTGGTGATGTAACACTCCTGTCACATCTGCAATGCGACACCTGAGCAGGTGTGTTTTCTCGCTTAAGCGCTTGCTTTGTATCCACCAACGCCAGGCGCACAGCCATCCGCCGATAGCGAACGCGATGCAAAATACTCCTGCCATCTCACTGAAAATAAACATCACTATATACAGTTTCGATCCAGCGGCCTTGGACCTCTGAACTACTTGCGAACTGCCTGAACCACTCAGGAAGAACTACTTAGTGCAAGAATAAAGGGGAGGTTTGATAGCTCCCTGGCTCCATGCCCACACACTACTACCTAGAGGTGTTATCGGAGAATGACCGTTACCTCTTAAGCGCTTAATTGGAATGGGGGTTGTTGGCGGGAAGTCGCAAATCAAAATGCGGCGAGTCATCCTAACTGACTGTTTTAAGATATAATTTACGAAAGTCGCGCGGGTAGCTCTTGCGCTGACTCGAAGAACTTTACCAATTGTACGCACGACTCTCCGAAATAGCTGGAGGTGAGTTCTATACCGGGCGTCTTTCGGATAAAGATACCTCTTACCTGCTCTGGATACGCTTTGGCTAACCCACAGTACAAATCGATATCCTTCTCCCCAGAGTCACCTACAAAATAAAAAGCTCTCCTTGGAAGGACTGACAAGAGCTCCTCGACGAGCGGCCTTTTGTACCCATCGTTACTCGCAAATAGGTCAAAAAACGACGAGTCCTTCCAACGAAATAGCTTCATCGAGACCGTCCCATGCGGAAAGCCCTGCTTGCCAAAAAATTCTATCACTGAGGGATAGAGCTGCCACGGCGACGCCGTAACATAATGAAAACTCACCGACGGGGATCTCCATTTTTGATAGATTTCGCTCATGCCGGGGACAGGAGCATACTCCCCAAGAAAGGTATTTTTGATGAGCGCGCGTTTACTGCTCACTTCGCTGATCTTAATCGTATCATCCAGGTCAGACACAACAGAGATACCGTTGGCGTCGAGAAGCGATATCTGTACCGGGGGCATAGCATCCCTACCGCTACCTGTTTCCACCGCCGCCTGAACAAACGATATCCCTCTGTGAGGGTCCTCGATCCGAAGTTTAGAGACGACAGCATCATCGAGTGTAAAAACCCCTTGAAGATGCCCATTTGCTTCAGAGGGACCGAGCACAAGCCTCTCACCTCCTATTGATAACGTAACCTCTTTTCCTCTTTCGTTATCAACCAAGAAGTATTTCGCTCGTTCCTGAAAGAGCCGAGATGAGACATCTGACTCCGTTGCCTCCAATCGTGACGCGAATGATTGTAGCAACCGTCCCCTAAATCGAGAGTTCGCTTCGAGTTCAAATACCCACGCGTGCAATTTGACCCTCCACGTTTTGTGATCAGGAGACTGCACCGCATAACTCGGAAAGAAAATAACGGTTTCATCAGACGCCAGCTTCGAACCCAAGAGCCCTCCTAAAAGGATCGGGGCACAAAGAAGTGAAGTGATCCATGTTCCCCGTCGAAAAAGTACGCTACCGTATCGCATATGCTCATCGTGACGGGCAATTGAGAAGATTTCAAGACGAATTTTTGGATGTAGAAAAATGACGGAGAAATCGGCGAAACGAATTCTAATTCTCTCTGCCTCGGCTGGGGCTGGACATCTTCGCGCTGCCGAAGCTATCGAGAAAGCTCTGGCCCTCAAACATCCTGAGGTAGAGGTAAGAAATGTCGATGTGCTCAAGTATACGAATGCTGCTTTTCGGGCGCTTTATTCCAAGGCGTACCTTGAATTGGTTAATACCGCTCCAGAACTCCTTGGATGGCTCTACGATTTTTTCGACAAGCCACGTATCGGGGGTAACCCTGGCACCAACGAAAAAGTTCGCCTAGCGTTCGATAAATTAAACACCCGACCCTTCATCAAGCTCCTCAAAGAATATCGCCCTGATGTCGCGATATGCACTCATTTTCTGCCATCCGAGATACTATCCCACCTCCGGGAGAAAGGGGATTTTTCTGGCAAACTTGCCGTAGTGGTTACTGACTTTGATGTACACGCCATGTGGCTCTGCTCGCAGTATGAGAGATTCTTTGTAGCACTCGAAGAAACCAAGGTGCATCTACAGGCTCTGGGTATGCCTCCAGACAAAGTTACTATCTCTGGAATACCGATCGATCCCGTCTTTGCCGAGGAAAAACAAAAGGCTCAAATCCTGATGAAGCACGGACTCAAGGAGAATAGACCGACAATACTCGTCTCTGCGGGAGGGTTCGGCGTTGGCCCGATAGAACACCTGATTCAATCGCTCTTGAAGCTATCCACCCCTGCTCAAGTACTTGCGGTATGCGGAAGAAGTGAAGAGCTTCGGGAACGTCTCTCAAAGCTGGTCGAGAAGTCGACTACCTCAGCTGTTCAGGTGCATGTGCTAGGCTTCACAAAAGAGATGGATGAACTGATGACCGTTGCTGATCTCGTAATAGGCAAGCCTGGGGGATTGACGACCTCTGAGGCTCTCTCTAAGGGGCTACCCTTCGTAATCGTTAACCCAATCCCTGGACAAGAGGAGCGAAACTCGGATCACCTGCTCGAACAAGGGGCCGCGATCAGATGTAACAATCTCCCCACACTGGCATTCAAGGTGGATAATTTACTTAAGTCTCCAGATCGACTGAAGCTGCTTAAACAACGGGCACGCGATTTAGGGCATCCGATGGCTGCATTTACCGTCGCGCGAGAGTGTCTTGCGCTTTAGTTATCGCTACTGGTTGCCTTCGCCTTGCTGCTAGAACCACTCTTTTCCAGTGACTCTGAGCAAGACCGCGCTCCCACTATCTCGCCAACCGCTTCTAAAGGTGTACGTATCCGAGAGATACACTCCCGCGCCAAGCTCTCAATCAGCTCGTCTTTGCCCCGTAATGCTGAACTAACGATCCACTCGCCCGCTAGAGCTCGCAAGGTCTGTCCGACCACCTTGAGACGCCGCGCCTGACCTTTTGAGGAACTCTCTAGCCATGCCAGGTGCTCCCGAGAGACCTCAACTACACCCTCAATTCCCTCACCCGAGGTAGCTATTGTTTTGAAGATCTTCGGGCTCCAGTCTTCCTTGGAAAAATCCCCCAACGCTAGGAGCGCATACAGGTCCTTCTCGAGGGCTAGCGCTCCATCGCGGTCGGCTTTGTTGATTACAAATACATCTGCGATCTCCATGAGGCCCGCCTTGATAATCTGGACGCTGTCTCCCATCCCCGGCACGAGCACTACGATACATGTATCTGCTGTTCGCATTACATCAACCTCAGCCTGCCCCACCCCCACCGTCTCGACAATAACGATATCGAACCCGGCACAATCGAGAACGTGTACGACCTCGAGCGTAGATCTCGACAGCCCCCCCAAGGACCCGCGTGTTGCCATGCTACGGATAAAGATCGAGGGATCATCACAGGCATGATTCATACGAATACGGTCCCCGAGTATCGCACCCCCACTGAACGGGCTCGATGGATCAACAGCCACGATCGCTACCGACAAGCCTCTCTGGCGATATGAACGCGCCATCTGATCAACCAACGTTGACTTACCGGCCCCAGGAGAACCTGTGATTCCTACTACATGCGCTCTTCCAGCGGGCCGCCTAAGGGTAGCAGCCAGCTTTCGTACATCCTCATCACCGTTTTCGATGCGGGTTATAAGCCGAGCTACGGCGCGAAAATCTCGCGCTAGGGTTCGATCTTTGAGCTCGCCATCGGTAAACTTCATATACCGATGGTACTGCTCAGTGAGCCTTTATGCCAACTGAATAACTTCATTCAAGAGCTGGTTGATCGTGGTAATCACGCGGGAACTCGCCTGGAACCCGCGTTGCAGGGTGATCACCTTGACGAACTCCGAGGCTATATCCACCGTTGAGAGCTCTATCGAACCCGACTTAATCGAGCCGAAGGTACCGGTTGTTGGTCGACCTATGATGGGTTCGCCCGAACTCGAGGATTGAGCGAGGAGGTTCTTACCTATGCGACTCAATCCATCGGGGCTAGCGAAGTTCACAAGACCCATCGCTCCGATCAGAGCTGACTGGCCATTCGAGAGTAGTGCGGCGATCTGGCCATTATCTCCGATGCTGACATCAGTTACCGCTCCGATCCCTTTACCGTCTTGAGCAATCGATAAGATATTTGACGTTGCTGAATATTGAGTGAAAGGATTGAAGTTAAGGCTCACCTCTGTGGGATTTGCACCGTTATTCCACACTATCGTGGCTTGAATATCCGGCGTGCCCGCCGTTGGAGGAGCGGTACGTTGACCATCTCCGCCGAATGTCATCACCTTCTCGAAATTGGCGGGTAGCGTTGCATCGATTAGTCGCGGAAATCCCGATACCGTGGGGTTAACATCAACTTCCTCGTTGCTCATGTAGGCCCGAACAGTGTACTCGTTCGAGCCGGTGTGAAAGAAGAAGAGCGTTACCGTGTGCGTTTCCCCCAGTGAATCGAAGATATCAACCACAGTCGAGTAGGCAGCTGCATTGTTGAGGTCTGCGTACGTCGTCACAGGTGGATTTGCTTGGGTATCCGGTATCGGCCCAGCCAGGATTGGTACGCTCGCGTTTACGTTTCCTGATATGGTAACCGATGTAGTTGCGACACTCTTCTGCTCGATCGTGTTGATATTCAGGGGTTCGAGGGCACCAGTACCGTTTGCTGGGAATCCGAGCACCGCCAAACCGCCTTGGTTTACGATGAAACCGGCAGAATCGACCTTAAAGTTACCAGCACGGGTGTAGAATCGTTGCGCATCTTTGGCTACAACGAAAAATCCGTTACCATCGATAGCAAGATCAAGTGGCCGCCCGGTCGGTTCAAACGTACCCTGTTCGTACATGGTACTGATTGCAGATATGGATGACCCGCTACCGAGCGCTGTACCACCAGTGATACCACCTGCCATGATATCCTCGAATTCAGCTCTACTAGCTTTGAATCCGATGGTACTGGCGTTGGAAATGTTATCTCCTACGACCGCTATTGCTGTACCGTGGCTCGAAATGCCGGCGCGACCTGCGAAAAGACCATTGACGATACTTGGCACGTGACTCTCCCGTCGAAAAAACCTACGCTGTGGTTTTTAAAAACACCTCTCCATAGCGGACCAGATAGACCCGCTAAAACCTCGTGTGTTCATCCGTGAGGGTACTGAGCAAACACGTCCGTGTGCTCATCGCTGTACTACACCGCCGAAGCTGGCGGAAGGGTTACCTCTCTCACATTACTGACTGAGACCTGTCGACCTCCTACGATCAACTTCGGATCTGGTCCGGGGATAAAGCCTGTTACAAGGCCGCTTGTGAAAGCGCCTGGCTCGAAGGTGCTGCCGGTGCGACTACTGAGCGCCGATACCTTGATCCCATAAACACCGTCTGGAACAGAGAGCTGATTCAGCGATACGAGCTGCTTACCAGCCTTCAATGCACCTAACGACGTCTCACCAACAACCTCACCGTTTCGTCCCAACAACTGCACCTCTACATTCGACGCATCCTGTGTCAAGTTCAATTGTAGCTGCCCTCCTTGGCCGCCCGTTACTGTTACCTCCTTGCCATCCACTACGACCTGCTGGCCGAGATACCCTGCCATCGAGCTGATACTGCTGTTTTGATTACCGATCTTCTGATCGATCGATATCAACTTCTCTACCTGGGTAAATTGTGCGAGCTGCACTGCGAATTCCTTACTGTCCATCGGAGCTTCAGGGTCCTGATTTTTTAGCTGCGTGATCAGGAGCTGCATGAACTCATTCTTACCGATTTCATCGTTACGCTTCTTTGTAGCGGTTGTCGTACCGGGGAAGGTCGACGAAACCGCTCCTAGCTGCCCGTTTCCACTTGGAATAAAGGTATTAGCCATGATTCGCTCTAAATTCGTTTACGCCACCCAGTGGTCTAAAATCGCGTCGGTCATCCTTACAGGATCCGCCGAAGATACCTGAGCAAGTTCGTTGCCAATCGTATTATCAACTACTTGCGCCATTTCACCCGGCATGTTGTTCCTCTCTTCCTGGAAAGTCTTTCCACCTGCCGACCCCTGCTGCCCGGTCCCCAGATCTACCTCTGCCTCGTCGGAGACCGTCACCGTTACGCTGTCTACCTCAAGACCCAGCTTTCGCAAGGCACCTTGAAGCTCGTGCGCCCGATCACGAAGAACATTCGTGACCTGCTGATTTTCCGCCTTCAATCGCGCATGGAGAAGCCCCTCTCGAAGACTCACATCGACCTTTACTTCTCCCAGATCAAAGGGCTCAACCCGGAACCTAATCGTTTTACCGTCACGGCTGCGAGCAGCCTCTTTCAGGGCTGTCTCCACCCGCTCAAGCATTCTGTGCACCTGCACCTTGGTCATCGGCTTTAAGGCCTTTGACTGCAGATCGCCCTGTGCACGAGCGGAACCACTCGCTACCCCCAAAGCCTGACTAGGGCTTGTAGTTGGCTTTGCTTCCTGTTGTAACTGACCAGCTCCGAATCCCTTTACGCTTTCGAAGGCCTGACGCAGGAGAGCTATCTGTATCGAGGCATCACCTCCCCGATTGAGGCTTACATCCCTCGGATTCGAGGAGGACAGCGTCTGGCGCATCAGCTCGGTAGAGAACCTACTCATGTCTCGTGGTACCTTCCCTTCGGGATTTGAAAGAGGGGCTTGTTCTTGCGCACTCAGAAGCCCTTCACGCAAGGAAAGATCCACCTCTGAGACCTCTGCTCTTCCGGCCGATGTTGCAGGCACTGCGGCACTGGGCTGCGGAACAAAATCAGGTTTTGCCTGTGTCCTGTCGCCAGCATCAAGTATGTTGTTGTCGACACGCTGTATACCTGTCACTCGTTCGTGATTGACCTGCGCCGACGATGCTAGAGTAGCCTCCTCAACCTCCAGCGCAGGAGGCGGAGCAACCTCACCCTGCTCTACCTCACTATGTTTGTGCTCCGTAATTTCAGCGAGTGTGTCGCTAGCGCCCGCTACGTTTGGTAACAGCTCCAGCGAGGTATCTGCAGTGACCGCCGACTCCTCGCCCTCCCCCATTGTGCTATACATCTGGTCAACTGATACGGCAGTGACTACACCATCGTGATCGTGCTCATTGAGTGCAGGTGTCGAGGCCTCCTCAGTATGACAAGTACCTCGTTCGAGCTGTTCTTTGCCCTCGAACTCTGCTTTACTGCTCAGTCGAGTCGAATCATCAGCAGTATACCTACCCGTAGTTGGAGACCCTCCACCTCCCTGGGCGAGATCTTCCCAACCAGATCCCTCATGATCCTGTAATTCCGCACCTTTTAAGGAGGGCTCTTGCATAGGTTTAGGTTGAGGCTGCGCCATCGGCTGCGTTTGCGCCAAAGCGACGCTCAGAGCAGAGACCTCCTCACTAGCTCTACTCACCCGAGTACGGGCCTTCTCCAGAAACTCTCGAAATTCCTCAGCCAGCTCTCGATCAGACTCCTGATCGGTCGGCTCGAAATAGGGTGCGACACGCGAGGGTTCAGAGCCCTCGCTCCTGGGCAGACGTCGAATCATAGCTCCTGCACATTTATCTAAATGTGGGCGGCTTCTCCTGAGCCGAGATGTCGCGTCCTGCACCATCCCACGGTTTCACAGGTGGGATATCAAGCAAATACGTTGCCAGAGCCGGCGAAAGAGATATCAATGAGTTGGATGCCTTGTTTCTGCCTGCGGGGATAATTTTGCCGGCGCTTCCGGGTTTTGAGTGGTACGCATTGTTGCGGTGCGGTAGTTCCCCTGCTCAAAAAATCACCCGTCAGGGTTGTTTTGCGCCTCCCTGCTCGTATTCCGCTTGCCCTCACGCATGATCGTGATACGTTCGCTTCATGACATCATGTGGTAGGGCCTTTAGAGCTTGGCTACTCTTGTGCGCACTGTGTGGAGGTTGCATGTCTTCAATACCAGCATCGAATATAATTCAGCCTACTCACCCTGATGTGACTATCCGCTCGTTCGGAAAGACTCGAGCTGGAATACCGGTCGACGAATATACCCTATCGAGCGGAAACGGCCTCAGCACCTCAATTATCACCTGGGGGGGGGTCGTTCGCACCCTCCTCGCTCCCGACAGAGAAGGGCGCCTCGGCGACGTCGTACTGGGCTTCGATACCCTAGAGCCGTATGAGGATAGGCATCCCTATTTCGGAACTATCACCGGTCGCGTAGCTAACAGGATCGCCCGTGGCAAGTTCTCCCTTGATGGCAAGGAATACACCCTTGCTATCAACAACGGCCCCAACCATCTCCACGGCGGTATCGACGGATTCGATCGAACGGTCTGGCGAGCGCGTCCTGAACGCACAGCTGATTACGCACGTATAGTCCTGTCGCATACGAGCCCTGACGGTGATGAAGGATATCCAGGCCAGGTTGAGGCCGAGGTTACTTACACCGTCACTAAGGAGAACGCACTGCGGATCGACTACAAAGCCTCAACGACCAAAGCAACCCCGATAAACCTCACGAACCACTCCTACTTCAATCTGGCGGGGCATGCATCTGGAGATGTCTTGGCACAGCACCTCACGATCCATGCCCATGGCATCCTTGCTGTCGATGAAACTTTGATTCCCACTGGAGCAGTTACTCCTGTTAACGCAACTCCGTTTGACTTTACTGCCCCTCACCCGATTGGGGAGCGGATATCACAGGTAGGTGTGGGATATGATCACAACTTCGTTATCTCTCCGGAAGGACCCGGGCTCAAAGTAGCTGCGAGAGCTTTTGATCCGAGCTCAGGACGTCTCCTCGAAGTTCAAACAACGGAGCCAGGGGTGCAGCTCTATACCGGTAATTACCTTGATGGTGCGCTCACAGGAAAAAACGGCGCCGTGTATAATAAGCACGCAGGTTTCTGCCTCGAAACTCAAGGTTTCCCCGACGCCATCAATCATCCGCAGTTCCCCTCGGTTATCGTACGCCCTGGTGAGATCTATCAGCAGACTACGATCTTCAAGTTCTCCGCGGAGTAGCTACTGTTTGAGGGCATCAGTCATCGATTGATAACGACGACATGTCGCGGAGGTATAATGCTCTGTGTGGCGATCATAGTCGAAGTGGATGCGCCAGAACTCCTCAACGCCGGTTTCTGCGTGTCCTGAGCTGGGTAGCTCGCGAACCACCCACCGAGTGTCCTCAGGATCGAGATCGTAGAGACCCTTGATAGCCGTAGCAAGCAGCTCAGGTACAGTTCGGGGGTGAATTCCATACCAGTCTTCATCAACCCAAATCACCACAACTGAAGACCAAGGCTCATCATCGTAAGACTGACAACTGACACGTACCTCACTCACCGTTTCCTTGAGACGAAATCGAAAGCTTTGCTCACACTCAGACAGATCAGGCTTATCTATATCGGCTTCCATGGGATTCCATCGACTGGCACCTTCTCGGGCTATCTTGATCTCATCGAGATCAACGACCACAGGTAAAGCGAGCGCCTGTATCTCCTCCGTTTTGCTCATTCGTATTTGATCGCGCAACGAGTTTAGCACGGCGCAGTATATCTCTCTTTCGGCAGGACATACCCGGTCAAGATAGCTCTGAACTCTATCGAGGTAAGGCTCCGTCTCTAGCCCGTGATTGAAGAATGCCGGGAGCGCTGCGTGCATGATAGATTCCGAGTCGCTCCACGATTCTATAATCTCTACTATAGCCTTGATGGCCTGCGAGCTCGGAACCATACCCAAAGCCACGGTAGCAAACCTCTCCTCACTTTTCTCTTCTCTCTGAGCTAGACTGAGCAGCTCCTGAATCACGTGCTCCGCGAGCGGGCCAAAACGCTCCACCGCCGAAAGTGCGATATTCGCAAGCACACTATCGCCGCCGGTCAAACAAGAACGTACACACTCCCAAAGGCCTTTATCAGCACACTGGTCAGGTATCATCTCCACTACGCGCTCAAGCGCACTGCTCCCCAGCGCAGTGTTGCTTTCGTAGCAACTCAATGCACTTATTAATCTGGCCCTCAGATCCGCGTTCCTTTCGAGCATACGCTAGGTCCTATCACCAATTACATAACCCAGGCAAAATCTCGCTGGCCAGCCGTATCGATGGGCTTAGCTACCACCACTTACCAACTAAACAGGATAGATAATAACTCGTATGACAGCGCAGCTGTCACGAGGATGCCAAAGACCACGATCTAGGGCATACTCCTCCAGCCTGACACTAGTACCCTGTGCGCATGAAAGAACCAAACACTGAGCCATCGAGCCAATCACGCCTCGAATCAACACACGTTTCCCTAACTAGGGGCACGCTACCAAACCATCGTCAAGCTGCCGGCGTGAGTGTGGATGAAACTGAGCGGGTTAGCGCCACGCCTATTCAGGTAACGGTAAAACATCGGGCACTCAAGCACCTCGAGAAGCGCTTACGTGAGCCCACAACACAATCTCTCATTCGCGCAAAGTATCCGGGAGTCTGGGACCAACTTGTTGTAGATATCGGAAAAACAACCCACACAATCTCGGGCAGCGTTCTCACTCTTCGGTTCAACAAGCCAGCGGAGATCGAGCAACTCTTGAAACCAGCCTCGAATGGGGAGCAACCTGCTCAACCGAAGCAATCAATCACGTCACAACTGTTTTCAGATGCCTTAGCGGCGATCAGAGTTATGCTGCACGAGGGGCTCGAAGGACGACTTCCGAAAGACGCTGTCAAATCCCTGGCCGCCCTCATGGAGCAGATCAGAGAAGGTACCGAGACTCAAAAGGCGATCTTTGACGAAGCCATGCGGCTGTATTCGAAGTACCACCTACCCGAAAACAGAGCCACCCGCCTGGTTCTTGGAACACCCTTATCCCACTACCAGCGAACGATTAGCCAGTGTCAGAGCGATGCAATCACTTCGGACACACAAAAATCTTTCCGCGCATTTTTACAGGCATTTTGTCGCGCGTTTCCCGACGATATTTATTCGAGCTTATTGAATCAAGCTACCTCAGCAGCATCAAAGGTGTTTCATCACACCTCCTACCCTTCAATTGAAAAGGCCGCAGAGGACATACCCGTACGAAACGAAGCCCTTAACCAACTAGTCGCTATCGGATTACTTGCGAATGAATCCACGCTAAGACGGCTCAACAACACTATCTCTTCACATGTTGATCGTTACTATGCTCAATTCATGAGTACGGTAAAAAACTCGTTTTTTGGGGCGTTGTCCTTAAATGATCTCGACAGTGCCCAGAGAGTCCTGAGCCAATTAAGACAATATTCGAGGAACCTCCTTACGCCGGGTGCCTACCAGTATGTGCTCACCCTACAGTCTAACAGTGAGGTCACCCAATCCTCTGCGATATCGATGCTTAGAAGGCTCTTGCTTGAAACCGATATGTTCCTAGCCAACCATCAGGAACTTCTCAAGAGTCTGCTGACAGAGGAGGCAGCGTTCCATATTGTTGAAGATACAGCGGAGCCGTCATTGGATTGGGTAGCTGATCAAAAGAGCACGTCCTCTCTCATACCACCGACGGATGTCGAGCGGTGTGCTCAAGCTATCGCTCAGGTCGCACTTGCAAATGGTGGGCCTCTGTCACAGACCTTTTGCGAGATCATATTCGAAGTCCTCGGGGCGAACTCTGATCTCAAAGAGCCGACCCTCCCTGTTCAAGTGTTCTGTATGCTCGGGAGCTTCAAACCCTACTGTGAGCTCATTGCTAACGAGCTTTCGCCATTTGGCAATCAAATGCGAACGCTACTTGGCTGGGCCCTCATGGGCACTCTCGATATCATCGCTAGTGACCTGAGTCGCCGTATCGAGAACTCTCTGCACACAGCACCTTTTTCTGATATCGAGGATCACTTCAGACGTCTTTCAACGGTCTTGGAGCTCCTGCAGCGGCCCACTCTTAGTTCTCCACAGGCAAAGCAGATGCTGGCCGTGCGACACAACTCAATGTCTCATAAGGTCGAATCCCGTCGCTTTATGGAGCATGTCGAGAGCAAAGATATAGAAAAAGCCGTTTCGTCACTGAGTCAGATGAGAGCGTTACGAAACAGCTTACAGATGCAATCCAACTCTGCGTTGGGAGATGAATTTACCTGCGAGGAGTCAGCGACGCGCCACCTCTGCGATACCGCATCCGAACTGATTAAGACAGCACTTGAAAGCGGCGATATCCGAGAAGCGATCGCTCAACTTCAATCAGCCTCGCGAGCCTCCGATAAGCTCCCTGACGATCTGCGCATCGCGTTTGAGGCGAACGTTCGCGCAGCCCAAAACGAATGTCTTCAAGTTATCAACGAGTACTGGGATGTTGCTATGCAACCATCGGTGAATCAGGCTGGTTTATTCCTCATGCGGCGAAAGAGGGGCAGGGATCTGAAGAGCCGCCTATCGCCTGGAGAGTTAGAGTGCCTTTCAAGCATCACCTCTGCCGTATCCGAGATCGAGGAAATTCTCTTTACACTGCCGGACAAACAAGTAGCTCAGGTAAACACCACGGTATTGAATAATCTTTATGATAGACTCGCCACCCTCCGACATCGATACACCCTCATTGTTTCTGAGTGGATCTCGGTTGGAGACGCTTCGGTTATCCTGAAGAAGTGAGGGATACCGAAGCCTTAGCAAGAAAGTAGAGCTTTACGTTGATGTAAACCCAGCCTCATTCATTTTTGAAAAAAATGAATGAGAATTGCTGGGCGAGCGCAATCTTGGCGTAGCCAAGTTGCGCCGTAGAAGACAACAAACTTTTATGTGCCAAGCGTGTGAA